>Ga0189275_100221_pt1 | contig 57558 bp, 62 predicted proteins | sample N19A6minimetaG_FD_130329 | JGI IMG/M metagenome (GOLD analysis project Ga0189275, IMG submission 130329) | Marine microbial communities from the Costa Rica Dome - N19 A6 mini metaG | ecosystem: Environmental > Aquatic > Marine > Oceanic > Photic zone | place: Costa Rica: the Eastern Pacific...
AGACGGGGCCCGCAAGGGATCCGGGTAAATCTCCGCGTGCGGGATGCCTCGGGCATCACCACCAAACCTTCAAATCGGACACGATGTCCGCCGTGCATCCCGCACCCCTCTCATCGCTCCAGGCGCCCAGCGCCGTGGAGGGTTTGGTGCTGACACGCCTTTCCTCCCCATTTCATGGGGAGGAGGACCCGCGAAGCGGGGGAGGGGCGCCGCGTGAGCGGCGTTGTGTTTGAGACACGCTCCACCGTTTCCCGGCGCTGACGCGCCGGCCCCTTCGACCCCTCCTTCGCCAAGGCTACGGAGGGCCCACTTCCCCACAGCGTGGGGAAGAAAGAGAGAGTGCTGCTTTCCCCGGACTTGTACCGGGGTCTGGTGGCGTTTCAGATGCGGGCTCCTCCGGGCCCCGGCACAAGGCCGGGGGAAGTGGAGTCTGGGTGGGCGAGAAGGGGCGCCGCGTCAGCGGCGTTATGCTTGAGACAGGCTCCACCGTTTCCCGGCGCTCCGCGCCGGCCCCTTCGACCCGCGGCTGACGCCGCGGCCCACTTCCCCATGGAATGGGGAAGAAAGAGAGCGAGCTGCTTTCCCCGGATTTATTCCGGGGCCTAGCGGCGTTTCAGGAGGAGGCTCAGCCGGGCCCCGGCACGGGGGCCGGGGTAAGTGGAGCGGGAGAAGAGGCAGGAAAAGAAAGTGGTGCGGCTCAGGTCTGGCCGGTCTTGATCCGGACATCGGCCGGCGGGGCCTGGTAGGTCTCGAACGCGGCCAGCAGCGTGTCGATGCGGTCGGCAATCATCAGCGAGCGGCGGTGGTTGTCGGCCAGGAAGCGCTCGTCCGTCATCCGGTCGAGAAAGCTGACGAGGTCGTCGTAATAGCCGGCCGCATTGAGCAGGCCGACCGGGTGGGTGTGGTGGCCCAGCTGGGCCCAGGTCCACACCTCGAACAATTCCTCCATCGTGCCGATCCCGCCCGGCAGGGCGATGAAGGCCTGGGACATCTGCACCATCATCGCCTTGCGCGCATGCATGGACTGGACGACATGCAGCTCGGTCAGCTCGAGATGCGCGATTTCCTTCAGGGCCAGGAATTCCGGAATGATGCCGATCACGCGGCCGCCGGCCTCCAGCGCGGCATCGGCCAGCTCGCCCATCAATCCGACCTGTCCACCGCCATAAACGACATCGATGCCGCGTTCGGCCAGCGTCCGGCCAACCCCGCGGGCTGTTTCGACGAAGGCCGGATCCTTGCCCGGATTGGAGCCGCAATAGACGCAGATCGACTTCATCGGAACTCCAATCGACTTGGCATACAGGTCAGCTATCGTATCCTGCGGGAAACGTGACGGGGGACAAGCATGAAACGGATGTTCGCTCTGATAGTCGTGCTGCTGGCTGCGGGCAAGCTTGCCGCGCCGCCCCCGGCGGCCGCCCGCACGATCGATCCGGTCGTCCTGCCCTCGCAGATGTGCCGCGGCTATTTCTTCCTGCCGGTGACACTCGAAGTGCGCGACGGCGAGACGGCGCAAGACCGGACGCTCTGGTTTCTCTACGACACGGGCGCCTCGGCCAGCTATGTCGATCCGGACAGTGTCGAGCGCGTTTCCGGACAGCGGCTGGACAGTGGCGTGCGGGCGAATTCGGACGCGTCACCGCCGGGCCGGTCGCCCTGACCGGCCTGCGGGCGGGGGTCCGCGAGCTCGATCATCTCTCGATTGCCCTGGGGCGCGAGATCGACGGCATACTGGAGTATGACGCCTTTGAGGATGTGCTGCTGACGCTCGACTATGGCCTGGGCGAGATGCGGGTGGAGAGCGGCGCCCTGCCACGCCCGGACGGCGTCACGGTGTTCGATGCGAACGGTCCCGACTCCCGCCCCTGGATCCGCGTCAGCTTTCCCGATCGCACGCGACGCCTGCTGATCGACAGCGGCGCGGCGCTGAGCCCGATCGTCCTGCGCGACCTTGGACGCTATGACACGATCGCACCGCCGCGCGCGACCGGCGCAGCCGTCCGCTTTTCGGAGATCGAGCGCCGCTCCGCCGCGCGCCTCGCCGGAAATGCGCAGATCGGCGACAATGTGCTGATCCAGCCGGTGATCGAATCCACGCCCGAAACGGAAATTCTGGGTGGACAGGCCATGCGGCACTTCGTGTGGACCTTCGACCAGCGCCATGAGCGCGTCCGCATGATGCGTCACGACCCGGACACGCCCATCACCTTCGAACCGCTGATCACGCACGGTCTGGTCCTGGTGCCGGAGGGCGACGGCATGCGCGTGGCCACCGTGATCGCCAATACTCCGGCCTTCGATGCCGGCGTGCTGACGGGCGACGTCATCACCCATTTCAACGGCCGTTCAATGCGCGACCGGGACTGCTCGGTCGACAGTACACCGCCCGAAATTCTCGATCTCAGCCTGCTGCGCAATGGCGAAGCGATGGACGTGCGCCTGACGCTCTACGCACTGGTCGACTGAGCCGCAACGACATAGGCGCCCATGGCGCGGATGGCCTCGACGATGCGCATGATATCGGCCTGGAAAGCCCGTTCGCCGATGCAGAGCTCCAGCGCGGGCACCGGGTCGTGCTCGAAATGCCAGAACCGGTTGCCGAGCCAGACACCCGTCGCCTCGGCGACCGCATCCCGGGCCGCTTCGGCCGTCACGACATCACAGTCCAGCCGGACATGCATCATGTTGACCTGCGGTGGATTGGGCGTGATCGACAGTCCGGGCTGATCGCCGACACCCATCGCGATACCGCGCGCCCGTTCCACGAAGAGCGGGATCTGCGGCAGCCTCGTGTCCAGCACGCGCAGCGCGTCGGGCACCATCGGCCAGGCTGATACGAGACGTCCGCCCATGCGCGCCAGCCACAGGCGGGCCTCCTCCACAAAGTCCGCCTCGCCGGCCAGGATGGCGCCGCCCGAGGCGCCGAGATCCTTGTAGAAGGAGGCGTAGACCGAGGCGAAGCCGTCGCAGATTTCGGGCAGGTCATGCCCGGGCCAGGCCATCGGCAGAGCCCAGATCCGCGCACCGTCCATGTGCAGCGCCTGGCCGGTTTTACGTGCACGCGCCTTGATCGCCTGCAGCGCATCCCAGTCGGGCAGAGCGCCGCCATTGTGGCGCTGCGGCAGTTCGATGATCGTGCACCCGGCATCGGCCGGCAGGTCGTCCGCACTCAGGGGACGGGGCCACGCGCCGCAGCTCACCGGCTCCAGCCCGTGCAGATGGATGTGGCCGTCTTCTTCGTGAAGGGCGAGATGCGAGGTCGGGTGCAGGCCGAGACGGGGATTGCCGGCGGCCCGGCAGTGCAGGCGCGCCGCAACGCCCTGGGCCATGGTGCCGGAGGGAAACCAGACCGCCGCCGGCTTGCCGAACAGGGCCGCCATGCGAGCTTCCAGACGGCTGACACTCTCGCCCGTCAGATAGGCTTCTGCCCCCAGCCCCGCTGAGCGCATATAGGCGGCGACGCGTTCGAGCCGGTCTGCCGGACTGCCATCGGTGTGATAGGGAAAGCTGAGATCGAGATCGCAGCGGGCTCTCAATGCGGCATTCATTCCGGAGCCGTGAGCCCGGCCAGCGTATCGCTGCTCCAGCCCACGATCACATCGCCGCCGGCCTCTATAACCGGCCGCTTGATGAGGGTGGGATAGGTGATGAGCAGGCCGGCCGGATCATCTTCGGCAATCAGCTTGTCTTCCGCCGACAGATTCCGCCAGGTCGTGGAACGCGTGTTCACGAGCTTCTTGGCGCCCACGGCATCGATCCAGGCCGGTACTTTGCGTACCCGGTCGAGCTCGTCGCGGATATCGACAAATTCGTGATCCCGGCCGGCCTCTTCCAGCTCCTTCACCGCCTTGCGGCAGGTGTCGCAATTCTTCAGCCCGTAGATCCTGACCTGCATGATTTTCCCCCAGCCGGAGAACCCGCGAATCCGGACTCTCCCCATGCGTGCATTTCACTAAACCGGCAACGGTCCGGAAAAAAGCCCGTGCCACAGCCGATACCTGGCCGTCCAGCCCTCTTATTCCGCAGCGGTGTCCGCCAGGCTCTCGGCGCGCATTTGCGCGGCGCGCGCTTCCACCATCTCGACGATGTGATCGATCATCTCCTCGTTGGAGACATTGTGGTCCGGCCGGCCGGACACGTACATCTTGCCACGCCCCGCACCGCCGCCGGTGAAACCGAGATCGGTCATCAATGCCTCGCCGGGCCCGTTGACCACACAGCCGATGATCGACAGCGAGATCGGCTCGGAGATATGCGCCAGCCGCTGCTCGAGTTTTTCCACAGTCCGGATGACATCGAAACCCTGCCGGGCGCAGGACGGGCAGGCAATGATATTCACGCCGCGGGTGCGCAGGCCGAGCGATTTGAGAATGTCGAACCCGACCTTCACCTCCTCTTCCGGTTCCGCCGACAGCGAGACGCGGATCGTGTCGCCGATCCCTGCCCACAGGAGCGAGCCGATACCGATGGCAGATTTCACCGTCCCCGTCCGCAAGCCGCCGGCCTCGGTCACACCGAGGTGCAGCGGCGCATCCGTGGCTTCGGACAGCGCCTGATAGGCCGCCACGGTGAGGAAGGCGTCCGACGCCTTCACGGAAATCTTGTAGTCGCGGAAATCGAGGTCTTCGAGGATGCGGGCATGATCCAGCGCGCTTTCCACCATCGCCTCGGGACAAGGCTCGCCGTATTTCTCCAGCAGGTGACGCTCCAGCGAGCCGGCATTGACGCCGATGCGGATGGCACAGCCGTGATCGCGTGCGGCCTGGACGACATCCTTCACCCGGTCCATCGAACCGATATTGCCCGGATTGATCCGCAGGCAGGCCGCTCCGGCCTCGGCGGCTTCGATGCCGCGCTTGTAGTGGAAATGGATGTCCGCGATCAGCGGCACCTTGGCCGCTTTCGCTATGGTGCGGAAGGCCGCCGTCGAGTCTTCGTCGGGACAGGAGACGCGTACCATGTCGGCACCGGCCTCTTCGCAGCGCCGGATCTGGTCGATCGTCGCGGCGGCATCCGCCGTCGGCGTATTGGTCATGGTCTGGACCGTGATCGGCGCATCGCCGCCAACTTCCAGTCCGCCCACGCGGATGGTGCGGCTCTTGCGGCGCTCGATCATGCGCCACGGTCTCACGCTGCGGGGATCCTTACCGGCTTGCGACATCCGTCACTCCCTTCGCGGCCGTCCAACGGCCGTCCGGTGCGCATATAGCGTCAATGCGGCGATGTTTCGACCGGGGTGCGACAGATTACTGCGGCTGCGCGGTGTCCTGCGGCTGCAGCTGGGCCAGAACCGGCAAGTTCTCGACCGGTGCACCGAGTTCGCCGAGCGTGCCGACGACCTCGCCTTCATGCTCCAGCTGGATTGCGCCCGCATCCGTTGCGGACACGGTCAGGCCCGGCTCCAGCGCCTGATAGGTCTCGCCGGCGGCGAGCTCGCGGGCGAACAGGATCCGGCCGGACGCGTCCTGCACCTCGATCCAGGTCGGCGACAATGCCCGCATCACGACGGTGCCGGCAGCGGTTCCGGCCTTGCCGAGCGGAAGCCCGGTCCAGATATCGTCGAGACTGGGCGCCGTGGCAGCCACGTCGAAACCGGGACGCGCCCATTCCGGCGCAGCATCCGGCGGCGAGGGCGGATTGCCCAGAATGCCACCCGTGCCGACCTGCTGGGAATACCACCAGGCCACACCGGCCAGGGCGGCCAGGATGATCACCACGCCGAACAGGCCGCGAGGCAGCTTGATCGGCTTGCGCGTCGGGGCCGCGGCACTGGGCGCCGCCCGGCCTGTCTCGGTGTCCACCTCGCGCTTGAACTGCTCGACGAGCCCGGCGGGCTCGAGCGACAGGAAGCTGGCATAGGTGCGCAGATAGCCGACAGCATAGGCCCGGGCCGGCAGGCCGCGCGGGTCCATGTTTTCAAGAGCTTCGAGATAGTCGGCGCGGATCCGGGTGCGTTCGGCAGCCTGTTTGAGCGACAGGTTCATCTTCGACCGCGCCTCGCGCAGCCGGTCGCCGGCCGTCAATTGCACATAGCCGATACTGTCATCAGAATAGACAGCATCAACCGGAACGAAGTCCGCACCCGACGCTTGACCCATCATAGCCATCTACCGCTCTCTCCCCGGAGCGATCGTCACCCAAGAACGCAATTAAGGGTAACTTTGCCCTAACCCCGCTCTATAAGATCAAATCCCTCGACCGTTTTCAACAGCCTCGCGAGGCAGTCCGGCGTCTTCCCCTGCCTCGAGGAGAAGCGGACGCAGGCTGTCTGCGGGGCTCTGAAGCCGGCTCGCAAGCCAGATGCCAAGTTTTTCGACGTCGAGACCGGAGACGAGTTTCTTGATCGGGCCGATGTTCGGCGCGGCCATGGAAAGACTTCGGTAACCAAGGCCTATCAGCACGGCAGCCTCCAGCGGCTTGGAGGCAATTTCGCCGCATACGGACACCGGCGTGTCGTGTTCGGCGCAGATATCGCGTACCCGTTTGAGAAGGTCGAGGGCGGCCGGGCTGAGCACATCGTACCGATCCGAGACACGCGAATTCTGCCGGTCGGCCGCAAAGAAATACTGCATCAGGTCATTGGCACCGACGGCGACGAAGTCGACCGTGTCGATGGCATGCTCCAGCGCCCAGGCCATGCCCGGCGTCTCCAGCATGATGCCGACCTTGACGTCCGACGGCATGACATAGCCGGCCCGTTCGGCGTGACGCAGCTCGCGGTCGAGCATGTCGCGCGCCGCCCGCACTTCCCAGGGCGCCGAGATCATCGGGAACATGACTTTCAGGGGCCGCCCCGCCGCCGCCAGGATCAGGGAACGCAGCTGGTAGCGCAAGAGGCCGGGACGATCGAGCCCCATGCGGATGGCCCGCCAGCCCAGCGCCGGATTGGGTTCCTTGGTGGAGGGCGCAAAGGGCGCGACCTTGTCGCCGCCCAGATCGAGCGTACGGAACACGACCGGCCGCTCGCCCGCCGCATCCAGGACCGACTTGTAGACCGCCGACTGGGCGGACAGGCGCGGCAGCGTCTCGGCGACCATGAACTGGAATTCGGTACGGAACAGGCCGACGCCGTCGGCGCCGGTCTCGTCCAGCGCCATCAACTCGATCAGCAGGCCCGCATTCATGTGCAGGCCGATCCGCACGCCATCCGCCGACACTGCCGGTCCGCGCAGCTCGGCATAGGCCAGCCGGCGTTCCGACAGGGTCTGGATGCGGGCGTCGTAGGTTTCGGCGACATCGACCTGCGGCCGGATGTGCAGCACGCCGAACTCACCGTCCAGGATGACCGGATCGCCATCCTCGGCCTGGTCGAGCGCACCTTCCAGGCGGCCGACGAGCGGAATGCCGAGCGCCTTGGCCACGATCGCCGCGTGCGACTGGGCCGAGCCCTCTTCCAGTGCGATGCCCTTGAGCTTCTCGCGGTCGAATTCCAGCAGTTCGGCCGGGCCGATATTGCGGGCGATGATGATCGCATTGTCCGGCAGCTCGGCCGACGACTTGGCGCCGCCATTGAGGTGGCGCAGCAGGCGGTTGGCGAGGTCTTCCAGATCGTGCAGGCGCTCGCGGAAGGTCGGATCCGCCGCCTTCATCAGCCGCGCCCGGTTCTCGTTCCGCACGCGTTCGACCGCCGCCTCTGCCGTCAGGCCGCGCCGCACCGCCTCGCGCAGCCGCTCCAGCCAGCCGCGGTCATGGGCGAACATGCGATAGGCCTGCAGCACGTCACGCGTCGGCCCGCCGAACGGAATGCGGCCGCTGTCCAGCATCTCGTCGATCTGGATCCGCAGCGAGGAGATGGCCGTGTCGAGCCGCTCTTCCTCGCGGCCGGGATCGTCGGCAATCAGCCGGGCGGACTCGACATGCGGCTCGAACAGCACGGCGACACCGCGCGCGATCCCGCCGGAGAAGGCGCCGCCCTGGAAGCGTTCGGGCCGCGACTGGCGCACGTCCAGACCGGCCATTTCCTCGGAGTCGACGATATCGCCGGAAGCGACGATCTCGGCGAGCACCATGGCGACGGTCTGCAGCGTCTCGATCTCGTCGGTCGCGACCTGGCGTTCCTGGGAGGTCTGCGCGGTCAGCACCCCGACCATCCGGCCACCGCGCAGGATCGGCACGCCGACAAAGGTGTTGAAGGGCTCTTCACCCGTCTCCGGCTTGTAGGAGAAGGCCGGATGCGCCCGGGCGTTCGAGGTCGAGAGCGGCCTGGCCCGGCGGGCGACCAGGCCAACCAGACCCTCGCCCGGCTGCAGGCGCACATGGTGCACGGCCTCGGCCTTCAGGCCGAAAGTCGCACAAAGCTCCAGCGCATTGGACTGGCGCGCCAGATAGATCGAGCAGACATCCCATCCCGCCTCTTCCGCGATCATGGCGGTGAGATGGTCCAGGCGCGCCTGGGCGTTCTCCTGCACCGCCATGAGCTCGCGCATGCGCTTGAGCAGGCGGCGCGGATCGCGCATGGGAGGGGTCTTCAGATCGTCCATGCGGCTATACCCGCTCCAGTCCGTAGGCCGTGTGCAACGCCCGCACGGCGCGCTCGACGGCGTCATTGTCGATAAGGGCGGAAATCTTGATTTCCGAGGTTGCCAGCACCCTGACGCTGATCCCCTGCTCGCCCAGCACTGCGAACAGGGAGCGCGCGATATCGGCCCGCTGGCGCAGCCCCGCGCCCACAATAGAGACTTTTGCCAGCCCCGTCTCCGACGAGATATCGGCGCCGGGCAACCCGGCCTCCAGCGCCGCCTGGGCGCGGGCCAGATCGCGGTGGGCAACGGAAAACTCGATATTCACACGACCCGGCGTGCGGGTGTGCGCCTGGACGATCATGTCGACCCCGATCTCCGCGTCCGCAAGGATGGCAAAAGTGCGGGCCGCGAGTTCAGAACGGCCGGAGGCACCCAGAAGGGCGATCCGGGCCTGATCCCGCGCATAGGCAACGCCGGACACGATGCGGCGTTCCGCGATGTCCTGCGTCTCGACCACATCCGTGCCACGGCTCTCACCGGTCTCGAGGAAGGACGACAGGACCCGCATCGGCACGCCGCGCGATTTCGCGAACTCGACCGAGCGGGTCTGCAATACTTTGGCGCCCTGGGCGGCCAGTTCCAGCATCTCGTCATGACTGATCGCGTCCAGCCGGCGGGCGGCCGGTTCGATACGCGGGTCGGTCGTGTAGACGCCATCGACATCGGTATAGATATCGCACCGCGCACCCAGCGCCGCCGCCAGCGCGGCTGCCGACAGATCCGTGCCGCCGCGCCCCAGCGTGCGGATCTCGCCCTGCGAGGTGATCCCCTGGAAGCCGGCCAGCACGGGGATGACCCCGGCCTGCATCGCCGCCTCCAGTGCAGAGACATCCATCCCCGCGATCCGCGACGCACCGGGCGGACCGTCCGTCACCACCGGCAATTGCCAGCCCTGGAAGGATCGTGCCTCGAAACCGGCTTCGCGCAGGGCCAGCGCCATCAGCGCAGAGGACACCTGCTCGCCGGCCGCCAGGGCGACATCGGTCTCGACATCGCCAAGCCCCGCGCCGAACGCACCGGCCAGACCGAGAATCCGGTCGGTCTCGCCGGCCATGGCCGACACGACAACCGCCAGGCTCTCGCCCCGGCGCACGGCCTCGGCCACGAGCCCGGCAGAATGCCGGATACGCTCGATCGACCCGACCGACGTGCCGCCGAATTTTGCCACGACGCGTGTCATTCACCCGCCATCCCGAAGCCGTCCCTCAACCTGTCCCTCGCGCTTTTCCTTGCCGGCGGGTGCGCCCATAACGTCGCACCGGGCTCGATTAGCGGCATCGGCAAGGCCATATTAAGACCGGCGCCCATGTCGTCGCGCTCGCGGTTAGGTAAGCGCAGACGGCCGGGCACGCAACGCTCGAACGCAATCGCGGGCACGCTCGCCTGCAAGGAGAAACACGGATGGCAACGGCGACAGCGCCCGACACCCTCACCCGCCCCTCGGTCGATCCGGAGGAAGTCGAGAAATTCTCGCGCATGGCGGCGGACTGGTGGGATCCGGATTCCAAGTTCAAGCCGCTGCACAAGTTCAACCCCGTTCGCCTGGGCTTTATCCGCGACACGATCTGCGAGCATTTCGGCCTGTCCGGCGCGACGCCCTTCGAGGGCCTGCGCATTCTCGACATCGGCTGTGGCGGCGGGCTGGTCTGCGAACCCATGGCCCGGCTGGGCGCACAGGTGACGGGTGTCGATGCCGCCGAAGCGAATGTGAAGACGGCCTCGGTTCATGCGGAAGAGCAGGGTCTGAAGATCGACTACCGGCACGGCGTTGCCGAACAATTGCTGGAGGCCGGCGAACCGCCTTTCGACGTCGTGCTGAACCTGGAAGTGATGGAGCATGTCGCTGACCCGCATGCCTTCCTGGTCGACTGCACCAGGCTGGTGAAGCCCGGCGGACTGATGATCTGCGCGACGATCAACCGCACGCCCAAGGCCTTTGCCATGGCGATTGTCGGCGCGGAATGGATCATGGGCTGGTTGCCGCGCGGCACGCACCGTTTTGCCAAACTGGTCAAACCGGCCGAGATTCGCGCCGCATTGCGCGAAGGCGGCATGGAAATGCGCGAACCGGTAGGTGTGCTCTACAACCCGCTCAACGACCAGTTTTCGCTGGGCGAGGATATTGCAGTCAATTACATGGCGGTTGCACAGAAACCCTCCCAAAATTAAGGCTTTGGAAATCGCAGAACGGTGACTTGGCGATCCATTTCGCGAGGAATCCGTCATGAACCAAGCCGCCCGAAAAACCTCCGTCCGCCCGTCCGGTTCCAGGTCGCTCGATAACCTGCAGGCCTTTCTGCGCCCCGACGGCTGGTCTGTTGACGAAGGCAGGAAGGTCTGGGCGGTGCTGGAACCGGCGCTGGAAACCATTCTCGACGATTTCTACGCCGATCTGCGCAAACAGCCCGAGCTCGCGGAAATATTCGCGCCCTTCGAAGAAGGCATGACCGGCATCCGCAAGCGTCAGATGGCACACTGGAAAGGCCTGCTGACCGATCCGCCGAGCCTGGACTTTGAAAGCCGCGCCATCCGTATCGCCGAGGCCCATACCCGGATCGGCCTGCCCTCGCACTGGTATCTGGCCGCCTATGGCCGCGTGATTGTTCAGGCGATCCCGGTTCTGATGTCGAAATTCCGCCGCTCCCCGCGCAAGGCCGAGGCCGCGCTGCAGGCCTTCATCGGCCGCGCCTTCCTCGATATCGGCCTCGCCCAGGAAGGCTATGAGAACGGCATTCGCCACCGTGTTGAGGACCGGCTGAACCGGGATGCCCGGCTGGGCAATCTGCGCGGCGTCGCCAACACGATTTCCAGCGTCAACGAGATGATGCTGAACATGGCCGTGCTGCAGTCCTCCACGCAGGAATCCACCGCGAACAGCGAGTCCATCTCGGCCGCGGCCGAAGAGATGGTCGCCTCTGCCGAACAGATCGCCCAGAATTCCGATGGCGCTGCGGACCAGGCCGAAGAGACCAATACCTCGCTCAGCCGCAGCGTTGCTGCCATGGGCGAAGTAGCGACATCGATCGCCGAGATCGACCGCACTTCGCAGGACAGCGCGACCAGCCTGGTCGAACTGAACGAGGCCGCCGAACAGATTTCCGGCTTCCTGGGTGTGATCCAGACGATCTCGGATCAGACCAATCTGCTCGCCCTCAACGCAACGATCGAAGCCGCCCGCGCCGGCGATGCCGGCAAGGGTTTCGCCGTCGTGGCCAGTGAAGTGAAGAGCCTGGCCAACCAGGCCGCCAAGGCCACCGAGGACATTGCCGAACGGATCACGGCGCTGAAGAACGGCATGAGCGTGATCGAGAATGCCATCACCAGCTCGCGCGCAGCGGTCGAGCGCGGCCGTGAAACCATCGACGGCGCCAATTCCAGCATCCGCACCGTTGGCGAACAGGTCTCCAGCGTGTCGCAACGCATGCAGGAGATCTCGGTCATCCTGCAGCAGCAGAAAAGCACCAGTTCAGAGATATCCGAGAAGATCGCCGGGGTTGCCGACAGGGCCCGCTCCGACAGTGACCGCCTCGGTGAGATGAACACATCGCTGCAGGCCTCGAACGACGCCTTCCTGGCCAATGCCCAGTCCTGGTTCCGGTCCGATTGCCACCGCTCCCTGGTGCAGATGGCCAAGATCGATCACGTCTTCTTCAAGAAGCGGATTGTCGACATCATTGTCGGGCGCACGACCGGCAAGTCCGGCGATCTGCCGACCCACCATCAGTGCCGGCTGGGCAAATGGTACGACACGCTCGACGTGGCGTCCGTGCGCAACCACCCGGCCTACAAGGCGCTCGAGGCACCGCACGCCCGCGTTCACGACATCGCCCGCGAGGTCCTGGAGGCGCACGAGGGCGGCGCATCCAAGCGGGCCTTCGAGCGGCTTGCCGATCTGGAAACAGCGAGCCAGGAAGTCCTGCGTCTGCTCGACACGCTCGCCGAGGCACTCGACACCGATCTGCATGACGCGGACAGCCGCAGCTATGCCCGCCGCCCGATAGAAGGCGTGACCGGCCGCTTCACCTCGTCCGATGCGACCGGCGAGATTGTCATTCGCGACATCTCCGAAACCGGGATCGGCGTCGCCGGCCCCAATCTCGGCGAAGCCGGACGTGCCATGCAGCTGGAGGTCAACGGGCAGACCGTGCTGGGCGAGATCGCCTGGTCGAACGGCCAGGGCGCCGGCATCCGCATCCTGAAGGGCGAAGTCTCGCTCTGACGTCCGCGGGGCGGTTGACGCGTGTTTCGGGAATTCCGAATGTCGACGGAGATCAGGCCTCGAGGGAATCCGTCATGACCGCCAGCGTCGCCCCGTTTTTGATGTTCGAGGGTCAGGCCGAAGCCGCCATGTCCCTCTACACCTCACTGTTCGAGAACTCGAAGATACTGGACGTCGAGCGTTACGGCCCGGAGAGTCCCGGCCCCGAGGGCAGCATCGTGAAAGCGGCCTTCACCCTGAATGGCCGCCTGCATCACTGCATCGACTCGCCGTCAAAACACGACTTCTCCTTCACACCGGCCATATCCCTGTTCGCCGAGTGCGAGACAGAGGCTGAACTCGACAGGTTGTTCGAGGCCCTGTCGACGGACGGGCAAATCCTGATGCCGCTCGACACCTACCCCTTCGCCCGCAAATTCACCTGGATTGTCGACCGGTTCGGCGTGTCCTGGCAGCTGCGCCTGGCCTAGGCACGGCCCTCAGCCGGTCTGCGAAGACGTGTCCGGCTGCAGGGCCTCGCGCTGGTCGGCCCATTTCAGAAGCGCATCCAGCGCCGGGCAAAGCGCCTGTCCCCATTCGGTGAGACGATATTCGACCCGGGGCGGAACCACGGGATAGACCTTCCGGAACACCACGCCATCGCTTTCCAGCTGGCGCAGCTGCTGGGTGAGCATTTTTTGCGAAATGGCCGGGATCGCGCGTTCCAGCTCGGAAAAGCGCATCACCTTGCCGCCGAAGAGGTGGAAGAGGATCACCAGCTTCCATCGCCCCTCGACGATCCGCAGCGTGTTGACCACGCCTTCGGCGGCCGTCTCCGCCGTGAAGGCCTCTAACTTACTTTTTGGTGCGTACCAGACTTTATCGTGCGTACTTGTCATTTTCTTATTGTCGCTCCACTTGCCTTGCAGATCAATCCGGAGGCCCGGCCTCCACCAGCAAGGAGACGGCCATGACACAGACACTTCCTTCTTCCATCGCCGCATATTTCGACGCCGCCAATCGCCGCGACTTCGATCGTGCCGCCGCGCAGTTTTCCGACGATGCCCGTGTCCGGGACGAGAGCCGGGATCATATCGGCAGAGCCGCGATCGAAACCTGGCTGAAGCAAACGGTCGACGCATACGACTTTCATGCAGACCCCGGCCCGGCAGAACACAGGGATGGCGCCGTCTTCGTGCCAGCCACGGTGTCCGGCAGCTTTCCGGGCAGCCCGATTGCATTGACCTACCGCTTCGGGATGGACACCGGCCGGATCGCCTCGCTGGAGATTGCCTGATGCCGTCTGTTGCGACGCCGGAATTCGCCGGCAAGCGCGTCCTGGTGACCGGCGGCACCAAGGGAACGGGCGCAGCCACCGTGGACCTGTTCCGCAGCCGCGGAGCCCGTGTCGCCACGGCCGCCCGCTCGACACCGCCCGGCGGTGTGAATGCCGACCTGTTCGTTCAGGCTGACCTGACGCAGCCGGACAGTGTCCAGCCCCTGGCCGATACGATCACCGACGCCTTCGGCGGTATCGACATCCTGGTCCACTGCTTGGGCGGATCAGCAGCGCCGGCCGGCGGTTTTGCGGCACTTCCGGACGATATCTGGCACGATGAACTGCAGCTCAACCTGCTCAGTGCCGTCCGGCTGGACCGGGCGTTTCTGCCCGGCATGCTCACCCGCCAGGAGGGCGCGATCATCCACGTCACCTCGATCCAGCGGCGCCTGCCCCTTCACGACTCCACTACAGCCTATGCGGCCACCAAGGCAGCGTTGAGCACCTATTCCAAATCACTGTCGAAGGAAGTCGGGCCGGCGGGTGTGCGGGTGAATGCAGTGGCACCGGGATGGATCTATACAGAGGCCGCCGAGGCCCTCGTACAACGCATTGCCGGGAATGCGGGAACCGACGAGACCGCCGCAAGGCAGAGCATTCTGAACGCGCTCGGCGGGATTCCGATCGGCCGGCCGGCCCGGCCGGAAGAGGTCGCCGAAACGATCGCCTTCCTCGCCTCCGACCGCGCCAAAGCCATCCATGGCACCGAGGTGACGATTGACGGCGGCACAATCCCGACGGTCTGACTACGGTTGGCCTCGCCTGGACATACGGAAAGACGGCGCCGCGTGGGGAGCGGCGCCGTCTTCCCTGCCAGCACGAGGATCAGCGGTGCCGGCCCTCATAGTGCCAGCCCCCCGACCCGTCGCGGCAGCTTTCAAAACCGAAGCTCTGATAATTGCCGTGACTGTCGTAGATCTCCGCTTCACCCGAGGCGCATTCGCGGCCGTGCGAATGATAGCGGCGGCCCGGCTTGATCACGCCGCGACGGCCGCTGTCCGGATTGTGCCAGTAGGCCGGACGGCCATGGTCAAACGCATCGTACTGGGCGTAGGCAAACTGGCCGCGGTCGCATTCGGTCCAGGTCGAACCGCCGACATTGGCGCCAAGCAGCTCGCTGCCGCCGAGGCTGAGACCCAGCCCGACCCCGCCGGAGGACCGTGTCCGGCACGCATCGCGATAATAGCGGAAATCATGCCGGTCATAGCCACGCTCATAGTAGGAGCTGTGATATTCGAACCGGGCCGAGGAATGATGATGTCCCTGGGCCTGGGCTGTTCCGGCAAGGCCACCGGCCGCCGCAAGGGCGGCAACAGCGCCAAGCGCGGGAATGATTGTCTTCAAGCAGGTCATGTCGTCCTCCTTTTTATCCCTCACACCCTGAAAACGTGCCGGCCGGCGGTTTTCTTCCACAACGTTTGAGAAAAGTCTCGCGACGGCCGGCGGCGGGGCCGGCACAGCCCGAAGACTGCGCCAGCCCCCATGGAGAGACAGGGATCAGTGCCGGTCCGGCCCCTCGACGCGCGCCTCGGCGCGGCCATCGGCCCGCGTACGGGTGGTGGTATTGCCATTGCCGTCGGCGCGGACCGAATTGCTGGCGCTGGCATTGGCATCGGCCTCGACAGAGGGCGAGGCATTGCGCGCCCGCCGCACTTCGGCGCGGGCACGATTGGCCTGGCGCTGCACTTCCCGGCGGGCCGGACGCGTGTCCGGGGCCGTAATCTCGGCTGCACCGCGCACGGAGCCGCGGGCCGCGGCCTGGCCGCTCCGGGCGGCCGCACTGCCTGCGATACCGGCATCAGCCCGGCTGCGCGCGGCCGCGCGCCCGGCCTGGCGTGCCTGACGCTCGGCCCGCTCGAGACGCATCTGCTCGATCCGGCTCATGGGCCGGTCGGCATCGAGACGCTGGCGGGCATGACCGCTGACGTCGGTGCGGCTCTGCAGTTCGCCCGGACGCACAGTGTCGAGCCGGGTGTCCTGGGTGGTTCTCGCCGTGGCGTCGGTCACGGAGGACAGCTGGGCGTGTCCCGCACCCGTTGCCAGGGCCAGAGCGAGAAGGCTGGCGGAAAGGGTCTTCATGGTTATCTCCCTCATTCAGCGCCGGTTTGGACCGGCTGACAGGAAGACAACGAGCGGCGGACCGGATTTATTCCATCCGGGATGGTTTATTCCCGGCTCGACGCCGTACGCAGTGTAGATCGTCCCACGATTCCATAGCCATAGGTGTCGTCGCGGCCACGCCGGCCGGCGTCTTCGGCGCTGGCCGCCAGCGTCTCGATCGCGGATTGCGCGCGCGCCGGATCCGGCCGGTCGACCCAGCCCGCCAGGAGGGAGGCCACAACCGGCGCGGCATAGGATGTGCCGCGCACCCGAACATGCCCGCCGCCTGCTCCGGCAGCGCTGTCGAACGCACCCTGCGCTGCGAAATCGACATGCGCTCCCCGGCCCGCCTCCGGCAGTACACGTCCGCGCTCGCTCACACCCGTCACGCCGATCACGCCGTCATAGGCGGCAGGGTAAAGCGGGCGGGCCGAAGCGCCGTCATTACCCACCGCCGCCACGACGATATGGCCGCGCGCGGCCAGCGTGCCCACGACGCGCTCCAGCAACCGGTTGGGCGGGCCGACCAGAGAGACGTTGATCACCGCCACTCCGCTGTCGGACATCCAGCCCAGCGCCGCAATCAGTGCGTCGGCCGACCCGCCGGTCGGGCCGCCGCCATAAATATCCGCCGAGACCAGTGTCCCCGACACGCTTGTCATCAGCGAAGCGACCGCCGTTCCGTGTTCTGCCGGCTGATAGGCGCCGCCGTGAAAGGCCTCGCGCTCGAGGCGGAAGCCGGCAAGGGCCGGGTGGCGGGCATCCACCCCGGTATCCACCAGGCCAATCCGCGCATGCCGCGCCGTGGCATAGCCCTGCAACGCGGCCGCCGAATGCAGCGCCGGAGCGCCGGACCGCGAATAGATATGATTGAAGTCGTAAAGCCCCGCCGGATCCAGCTGACGGGCAAGATCGAGCGCGCGGCGTGTCGACAGGCCCGGCGGTGCCGAAAGCACGAACAGGCTCAGCCCCAGACTTCCCAGCGGCCGTTCGCGCACCAGGCCGAATCCCTGGCCGAGGAGCGGGCCGAGCCCGGAACGGTCGTCTGCGAGGACGGTGATCTGGTTGCGGACGATGACCGATCTGTCCGGTCCCCGCTCCAGTATGTCACGGTTCTGCCGCAGCAGAGTATCCAGTGTGTCGCGTCTGACATCACGCAGCGTTTCCTGCGAGCGCTCACGCGTCCGGTCGACCCGGTCGCGCACGACATCGCCGAGCCTGTCGGCCGTGCCCGGCACATCGGGCACGTCGACCGGCAATTGTGCTCGCGCCCCGCCGGCAGACAGGACTGCCACCAGAAGCACCGCACATCCGACACGCAACACCCGACCAAACATCGCCAGCCTCCATCGGCCGCAAAAACATTGCTGTTTCAGATAACGCATGGAAGAAACGCTTTCTTCCAGTCGTTGTCGGTACGTGGCATGGGCGCGAGAAACCCACGCGTGGAAAACGAGATCATCAGCTATCTGCCCCGGCTCCGCCGGTTCGCGCGGTCCCTGACCCGCGATGCCGCCGATGCGGACGATCTCGTCCAGATGACGCTGGAACGCGCTCTTGCCCGCCTGGATCAATGGCGTGACGGCACGCGCCTGGACAGCTGGATGTACCGTATCATGAAAAACGCCTGGATCGATGAAGTCCGGTTTCGCCAGCGCCGCGATACCCGGTTCGCCCCGGAGGAAGCCGGCGCGGCCGTCGGCCGGGAAGACCCGGAATTCGACAAGCGGATACGGGCCATGTCGGTGGAGCAGGCAATGGAAACCCTGCCCGAGGACCAGCGCCTTGCCGTCGCCCTCGTTCTTGTCGAGGGCCTGTCCTACAAGGAAGCCGCGGCGGTGATGGACGTGCCGATGGGCACGCTCACGAGCCGTCTCGCACGCGGCCGCGCCGCGCTGGAGGCCATTCTCAACCCGCAGCGGGAGGCATCGTCATGACTGTCGAGGACGAAACCCTGATGGCCTATGTCGACGGCGAGCTTGACGCGGCGGAGAACGCCCGCGTCGAGGCGGCCCTGCGAGACGATCCCGCCCTGCGCCGCCGGGCGGAGACGATGCAATCCCTGCGCGGAACCCTGGCCGGCCATTTCAATCCGGTGCTGAGCGAACCTGTCCCGGACCACCTGGAGGCCCTGGTACGCAAGGCCAGCCCAGACCGGGCGCCGGCCGGAACGGATGGCGGGGCAAGCTGGCTGGCCCGCCTGCTGCAGGACTGGCACGCACCGCATACGATCGCCGTGGCATCGGCGGTCGCGGCAGGCATTCTCATCGGCACCCAGTTAACCGCGCCCGGGTCTCCCGGCGGCCCGTTCGCGTTCGAAAACGGGCGCATGACGGCGGGCAGCCGCCTCGCCTCTGCCCTTGACCGGCCCGGGGCACAGAACGCGCCCTCCCTGGCGGTCCAGGTCAGCTTCCGTCACCAGGACGGCCGCTATTGCCGCACCTTCACGGCATCGGGAACCGCCGGCATCGCCTGCCGGACCGGCGGCGACTGGCAGATCGATCTTGCGGCTCCGGCAGCGGGAGAAGCCGGAACGGAAGTCCGCACGGCGGGCACGGCCCTGCCGCTGACAGTGCTGGACAGTGTCGACACCTGGATGTCCGGGGACGCCCTGTCGGCAGCGGAGGAAGAAGCGGCTGCCGCGCACGGATGGCAGCCGCAATAGGCGCTTTCAGTTCGCTTTCTTCGGCGGGACCGGCGCCATGGCATCGGGGAGCGGGGCGACCGGGACGCCGTCATCGGCGAGCTTGCGGCTCTCTTCCGGCGTGGTCTCGCCATAGATCAGGCGTTCCGGCTTGTCGCCCGCATGCATCGCCCGGGCCTCGCGGGCGAAATCGCCGCCGACATAGTCGTAATTCTTGCGGATATGCGCCTTCACCCGGTCGGCAAGATCGCGGAACTGCGCCTCCGGAGACGCCGCCTCGCGCTTGCGGGCGGTGGATACGGCCGGCGCCATGAGGGCCTTGTGGACCTCGCTGGATCCGCATTCGGGGCATTGCACCAGATCCCGTTCGATCTGGTCGTCGCAGGCATCGGAACTGGAGAACCAGGCCTCGAATTCATGGTCCTGGTCGCAACGCAGCGCATAGCGGATCATGTCGGTGACGGCATGTCCGGACCGGTGAGATCGCGGTCATGCTCCAGGGCGGGAATGCGGCGGCGGGCCTCGGCGACCTTGTCGAGATCGATCCGCGCGCTCAGCACGCCCGGCTCGGCATCCTTGCGGACGGCAACGACCTCGCCCCAGGGACCGATGATCATCGAATGTCCCCAGGTCTTGCGGCCGTCCTCGTGCAGGCCCGACTGCGCCGGCGCGATGACATAGCTGCCGGTCTCGATCGCCCGGGCTCGCAGCAGCACCTCCCAGTGCGCGCGTCCGGTCGGCCGGGTGAAGGCGGCCGGAACGGCGAGGATCTGGGCCCCCGCCTTGGCCAGGCGCCGGTAGAGATAGGCGAAGCGCACGTCATAGCAGATCGACAGGCCCAGCCGGGCACCGGCCGCATCGGCCACGACCAGCCTGTCGCCCGGGGCGTAGTTGTCGCTTTCCCGGTAGGTCTCGCCCTTGCCCAGGCCGACATCGAACATGTGCGCCTTGTCATAGGTCGCCAGCAAAGCGCCATCGGGGCCGAACAGGAAGCTGCGGTTTGCCGCCCGGCCATCCGGCGTGCGCACGGCAAGCGAGCCGATCAGCAGCGTGATCCCCAGTTCGCGTGCCAGGGCCGAAAAGGCCGGCAGGGCCGGTTCGGTCTCCGGCGCGTGCAACACCTTGAAGGCTTCCGCTGCATTTTTCTGCACGAGATGCGTGGTTTCCGGCGTGGCGACAAGCTGCGCGCCGGTGGCCGCCGCATCCCGGATCAGGCGGATGGCGTCCTTGATGTTCGCTTCGGGGTCGATCCCCGAGCGCATCTGCACGAGGGCAATGTCGAGTTGGCTCATCAGGCGGTGAGCATATCATCCAGCTTGCCGGCCCGTTCAAGAGCCATCATGTCGTCGCAGCCGCCGATATGGATATCGCCGACGAAAATCTGCGGGAAAGTGCGGCCGCCATTCGAGCGCTGGATCATCTCGTTGCGCTTGGCCTGGTCGAAGCCGGCATCGATCTCGTTGAAGGTCACACCCTTCTGCTTCAGAAGGGATACGGCGCGGGCACAATAGCCACACATAGGGCGTGTATAGATCGTCACTTCGGCCATGAAACTACTCCATTGCGGGCCGGCCGCGGCGGGCGGACAGCCGGAAAATGCGTTCTGCCTATCTAGATAGTGGGATCGGTGGACCTGACAACGCGGCACAGTGTCATAACCGATACATGGTCCGCACCGGCCCGCTTCAGCGTCCGGGCACAGGCGGTCGCTGTGGCACCGGTCGTGAAGACGTCGTCGACGAGTACCAGCCGGCGCCCCTCGACGCGACTGCGCTCCGGCACATGGAAGGCGCCCGCGACATTGCGCTTGCGCGAGCGGGCGCTCTGTCCGGCCTGGCTGGGGGTGGCGCGACGGCGCAACAGCCAGCCGGTTTCCATCGGCACACCGGACAGCCGGGCGATCGCCACAGCCAGCAGGGCCGACTGGTTGTAGCGGCGGGCCAGCAGGCGTCGCCAGTGCAGCGGTACCGGCAGGATGGCATCGGCACCGCCGAGGCCGTCACCGCCCGCCGCGATCATCCAGCGGGCGAACTGGTCGATCATCTCGCGCCGGCTGCCATGCTTGAACCCGAGCACCAGCGGCCGTGAGGCATCGTCATACGCCAACGGGGCACGGACGAGGTCGTAAACGGGCTGTTTTGCGACACACAGGGCGCACAATGTTGCAGATGTGGACGCGCTGCCGCCGGGATAGGGAAAGGGCAGGCCGCACACGCTGCACCAGGGCGCGTCCAGGAAGGTCAGCCGGGCCCAGCCCGCCGCCTGCAGCCGGCCACTGGCATCGACGGCACTGCCCGTCACCGGGCAGACCGGCGGCCAGGCCAGATCGGCCAGACGGCTGGCAATCGTGCCAATCACACACCTGCCCCCTTTTCCCGGCGGCCCTTAGACGGCATATCCCGCACCATGAATTCCGACACGCCACCCCGCCTTTTCGACCGGACCCTGCTGCGCACACGCCGCAACCGTGCTGCGGCCCGCCTGGCAGATTACAACTTTCTCGTGCGGCGTGCATTCGACGATATCTGCGACCGGGTGGAGACTGTCACGCGGGATTTCGAGCGTGCCGCCATACTGGGCGGCGGGCCGGGCCTTGCCGACGAGCTGATGGCGCGCCCCGCCGGCGGCAAGGTCGGCTGGCTGGCGAGTGCAGACCTGTCGCCGGATGTCGCTGCAACGCTGGACCGCCCGGCTCTGGCGCTGGACGAGGAGGCCCTGCCCTTCGCGGAAGAGAGCCTGGATCTCGTCCTGGCGCCCTGGGGGTTGCACTGGACCAACGACCTGCCCGGCGTGCTGGTGCAGATCAATCACGCGATAAAGCCGGACGGTTTCTTCGCTGCGTCCCTTTTGGGCGGTTCGACGCTGAACGAGCTGCGGCGCTGCCTGATGACGGCAGAGAGCGAGCTGACCGGCGGCGCCAGTGCACGCGTTTCACCCTATGCCGGCACGTTCGACATGGCGGCACTGATGCAGCGGGCCGGCTTTGCCATGCCGGTTGCGGATATCGACCGTGTGACCGTGCGCTACAACAATGTCTTCGCCCTGATGGCCGATCTGCGCGGCATGGGTGAGACATCCGTTCTGGCCGACCGCCCCCGGAACCCGGCCTCCCGCGCGCTCTTCATGCGGACGGCAGAGCTTTATGCGCAGCAGTTTGCCGACGAGGACGGCCGCGTCCGCGCGACCTTCGAGATCGTGCATGCGGCCGGCTGGGCCCCGCACCCGGATCAGCCCAAGCCGAAACGCCCCGGCTCGGCAACGCACCGGCTGGCAGACGCGCTGGGTGTGCGGGAACAGTCGCTGGGTGAAAAGGCCGGACGCTAGAAGGGCGCAGAGGCCTGGTCGAGCATGTCCATGATGGCCGGACCGATCAGAGTCAGGCCGCCGATGATCATGATCGAGATCAGCACGGCAATGATCGAGTATTCGATGGCCGTCGCGCCGCTCGTATCGCGTTTGAAATCGGACAGGCGCCGGATCAGAGCCGGTCGCGGATCTCCGCGGCCAGCGACCGGTCCGCGGGCGAGAGCCGGTACTCGCCCAGCTTTTCCTTGCGGACCCAGGCGATCTCCTGCCCCTCCAGCGGACGGGCGAACCCGTCCCAGGTGCGGCACAGGAAGAGCGGCATCACGATGTGAAAGGTGTCGTAGGGATGGGACACGAAGGCGAAGGGATGCAGGCATCGCTCGCATGGCTCCACTCCCAATTCCTCACGGAGCTCCCGGACAACGGTCTGCTCCGGCGTTTCCCCCGGCTCGATCTTGCCGCCGGGAAACTCCCAAAGCCCTGCCATCGGTTTGCCCTCGGGCCGTCTGGCGATGAGGATCCGTCCATCCGGATCCAGCAAGGCACAGGCGGCGACATGGATCACCGGTTTGGGGCCACCAGCCGACATCGTGCGTGAACTCCTTTAAGATCGGGTGCAGAAATGCGGTGAATACCGGCTTAACCCGGCTCGTCCGGACTGTCGTCCTCGCCGGGCAGGTCGCCGTTATGCACCTCCGGCCCGGCGTCGGTCTCCGGCGCGTCCGCGGCCTGCGGCTCGATGACGATTTCCGGCCGTTCGATCTGGGCATCGGCCCGCAACCCGTCAATCAGCGCCTCCAGCTGATCGAAGGTGTAGAAGCGCACGATGTTGGGCCGCAACGCCTCGATCGAGGGCGGCGGCTGGCGGCGGCGGTCGACCACTTTGAGCAAGTGCCAGCCGAACTCGCTGCGGAAGGGCTCGGATACCTCGCCCTCGGGCGTCGAGAAGGCCACGGAACCGAAGGCGGGCAGGATGCCCTCGCGGGTGAAATAGCCTAGGTCACCGCCTTCCAGCCGTGTTGCCTGGTCCTGGCTCATCGCGACGGCCAGCTCGGCAAAGTCGCGCCCCTCGGCAAGGAGCTGCGCGATGGCATCGGCCTCGGCGCGTGTGTCGACGAGGATGTGACGCGCCCGCACTTCCTCGCCCAGCGGGATCAGGCGGATCTGTTCGCGATAGATGCGCTGGATGGTTTCCTCGGTAACCGCATCGGCCAGCGCCGTTTCGACCAGGACATTGCCCAGGATGCGCTCCTCGGCGAGCGCCATGCGGCGGCGCGCCTCCTCCGACTGGTGCAGACCGCGCCGGCGTGCTTCCAGAGCCAGCAGGCGTTGATCGATCAACTCGTCCAGCACCCGCTCGAACTCGGCATCGCCCGGCTGCAGCGCCACCTCGTCATCGCCCGATTGCGAGCGGGCCTCACGCTCGACATCGGACCGGCGGATCACCGTGCCGTCGACCCGGGCAACAACCGGGTCCGCCTCGTCGGGCGCGACGCGAGCCGCTGGATCGACGCCCGGTTCCGGCGTCCGCCGGGGCTCCGGGCCGCAGGCCGCGAGGCTCGCGGAGATCAACAACAGTCCTACAAAAAACCGCAGAATGGCCACGCTGGCAGTCCTTTACGGGAATATGCCGCATGGCAGGCGCCGCGCGGCTTGATTGACACCCATCCCCCCCATCCTTAAGTCACCCTGACGTTTCAAAGCAATGTTGGCGTCTCCGGCGAGAGGGACGGACTCGAGCGCCGGACGCCGGTCCAGTTGTACGCAAAGCCAGAACCACATGCTGTCTATAGCCCGCAAGATCTTCGGAACCGAGAACGACCGCAAACTTCGCCGCATGCGGCCGATGGTCGAAAAGATCAACGCCCTGGAGCCCGATTTCCAGGCCCTCTCCGACGACGCCCTGAAGGGCAAGACCGCGGAATTCCGCGAAAGGCTCGACAAGGGCGAGAAGCTGGACAACCTGCTGCCGGAGGCGTTTGCCGCCGTGCGCGAGGCCGCCAAGCGCGCTTTGGGCCTTCGCCCGTATGACGTGCAGCTGATGGGCGGCATGGTGCTGCACGAAGGCTCCATCGCCGAAATGAAGACCGGTGAAGGCAAGACGCTGGTCGCCACCCTGCCGACCTATCTCAACGCGCTGACCGGCAAGGGCGTGCACATCGTCACCGTCAACGACTACCTCGCCACGCGCGACGCCGAATGGATGGGCCGGGTCTTCACCCAGCTGGGCATGACCACCGGCGTGATCGCCCACGGCATGACCGATCCGGAGCGCCGCCAGGCCTATGCCTGCGACATCACCTACGGCACCAATAACGAGCTCGGCTTCGACTATCTGCGCGACAACATGAAATACACGGTCGACGAGATGGTGCAGCGCGGCCACGGCTTCGCCATCGTCGACGAGGTCGACTCGATCCTGATCGACGAAGCGCGCACCCCGCTGATCATTTCCGGCCGCACTGAAGACCGGACCGAATTCTACCAGACGATCGACCAGCTGATCCCGCTTCTCGACGAGGATTGCTACGAGATCGACGAGAAAGCCCGCTCGATCCTGCTGACCGAAGAGGGCAATGAGAAGGTCGAGGAGCTGCTGAAGTCCCGCGAGCTCCTGGAGGCAGACGCCGACCTCTACGATGTCGAGAACATCGCGACGGTCCACCACGTCAACCAGGCGCTCAAGGCGCACAAGCTGTTCGTGAAGGACAAGGACTACATCATCAAGGATAATGGCGTTGTCCTGATCGACGAGTTCACCGGCCGCATGATGCCCGGCCGCCGCCTGTCCGATGGTCTGCACCAGGCGATCGAGGCCAAGGAAGGCACGGACATCCAGCCGGAAAACCAGACCCTCGCCTCGGTCACTTTCCAGAACTATTTCCGCCTTTACGACAAGCTGGCGGGCATGACCGGTACGGCCCTCACCGAGGCCGACGAGTTCATGGATATCTACAAGCTGGGCGTGGTCGAGATTCCGACCAACCGGCCGATCGCCCGCGTGGATGAGGAAGACGAGGTCTACCGCACGGCGAAAGAAAAATACGACGCCGCCATTGCCGATATCGAGGATTGCGTGAAGCGCGGCCAGCCGGTGCTGGTTGGCACGGCCTCGATCGAGAAATCCGAACTGCTGTCGGACATCCTGACCAAGCGCAAGATCAAGCACCAGGTGCTCAATGCGCGCTATCACGAACAGGAAGCCTACATCATCGCCGATGCCGGCGTGCCGGGCGCGATCACCATCGCGACCAACATGGCCGGCCGCGGTACCGACATCCAGCTCGGCGGCAATGTGGAAATGCGTCTTGGCGCCTGGCTGAGCGAGCAGAAGGAGCTCGGCAAGGAGCCGACCGAAACCGAGATCGCCCGCGAAAAGGACAAGATCGCGGCCGACGTCGCCGAGAAGAAGAAGCAGGCCCTCGATGCCGGCGGCCTCTACGTGCTGGGCACGGAGCGCCATGAAAGCCGGCGGATCGACAATCAGCTGCGCGGCCGGACCGGCCGCCAGGGCGATCCGGGCCGCTCGAAATTCTACATCTCCGTACAGGACGACCTGTTGCGCATCTTCGCGCCGGAACGCCTGGACGGTATCATGCGCACGCTCGGGATGAAGGAAGGCGAAGCCATCCAGCACCCCTGGATGTCCAAGGCGCTGGAAACCTCCCAGAGGAAGGTCGAACAGCGCAATTTCGACATCCGCAAGAACGTCCTCAAATACGACGACGTGATGAACGACCAGCGCAAGGCCGTGTTCGAGCAGCGCATCGAGTTCATGACATCCGACGACGTCTCCGACGTCATCAAGGACATGCGCCAGCAGACGGCCGAAGACCTTGTCGAGGCCCACATCCCGCCGAAGGCCTATGCCGACCAGTGGGATGTCGAAGGCCTGACCAATGAGGTGAAGGACACGTTCGGCCTCGACCTGCCGATCGCCGACTGGGCAGCCGAGGAAGGCATCGCCGACGAGGAGATTCTGGAGCGCATCGTCGACGCGGCCGACAAGGCCTATGCGGAGAAGGCGGTCAATGCCGGTCCGGATCTGATGCGCCGGATCGAGAAGTCGATCCTGCTCCAGGCGATCGACATCAACTGGCGTGAGCACCTGCAGAACCTGGATGCCATGCGCGCCATGATCGGTCTGCGCTCCTACGCCCAGCGCAACCCGCTGAACGAGTTCAAGACCGAGGCCTTCTCTCTGTTCGAGCGCATGATGGACAATCTGCGCGGCGAAGTGACCCGTCAGCTGATGCTGATCCGCTTCGAACGCGCCCCGGCTCCGCCGCAGGCTCCGCGCGACATCCAGGCCAGCCATATCGACGCGACGACAGGCCGCAACGAGATGGACGGGCCTGACCGCGAGCCGGTCGCGCCGCGTCCGGCAGCCCCGCGTGCTGCAGCCGTTGATCCGAACCGCCCGGAGACCTGGGGCCGCGTCGCCCGCAACCAGCTCTGCCCGTGCGGCTCCGGCAAGAAGTACAAGCATTGCCACGGCGCCATCGATCAGGCCTCGGCCTGATCCTCCATGAGCGCCGCATCGGACTTTCCCCGTCTTCGCCCGGCCCGGCCGGGTGAAGACGAGGCTCTGTCCCGCCTGTGTCTGAGATCGAAAGCCTATTGGGGATATGACGCGGCCTTCATGGCCGCCGTCTCGCCCTACCTCAAGGTCACACCCGAAGCGATCGAGGCCGGCTACACCACCGTCGCCGAGGCCGAGGACGGCACGCTCCTGGGCGTCTGCCAGATCGATCCGGACGGGCATGGCGGCACGCTGGACCTCTTGTTCATTGCTCCGGAAGCGATCGGCTCCGGCGTCGGACGCGCCCTGTTCGAGAGCGCCAAGAACCAGCTGCGCGCACGGGGCGAGACGGTGATGACCATCCTGTCGGACCCTTATGCCGAGCCCGCCTATCTGCATATGGGCGCCCGCCGGGTCGCCATGCGTCCGTCCGACGTCTTCAAGGGCCGCGAACTGCCCTGGCTGGAAGTGGCGCTCTAACAGCCCGGCCACACAGTCTTCAGTCCGGATACTGGAACACGTCCTCCAGGCCGACACCGAAAATCCGGGCAATCTTGAAGGCGACCTCGAGCGAGGGCGAGTATTTGCCCTGCTCGATCGCGATCACGGTCTGCCGGGTGACGCCGACCTTCTCGGCCAGCTCGGCCTGGGTCATCTCATTGGTGTGAAAACGCAGCGTGCGGATCTGGTTGGTGATGGGCGTTGATTTGGCCATGCGTCACACCTCCCCGCGATAGGCAAACAGTTTGACGCCGATTGACACCACGCCGGCGAGCATGCCGCCCACGAACAGGGTCTGGGCGATCCAGAAGCTGTGCACGTCCAGCACCAGCATCACCAGGGCGGCGAAGCCGACCGCGTGCATGGCATGACCGCCCCAGGCATCGCCGCGCCGTTCGATATCGCGGTCACGCTCGTCATCAATGATGCCGTCGGCCTTGCGCACAGCCGGGTCCGAGATCGCCATGCGGACGGCGGAGATCACCAACAGGACAATGAATATCCCCATCGCGATCGCCATCGGCCACTTCCAGGATATCTCGTCCAGGGGCATCTGGCCGATCTGCGGCACGACACGGACCAGATACCAGCCCAGAGCCAGGACGCCTCCGGCGAGCGCCGCCAGATTGAGCTTTTCCATGAAAGACATGCGCTACACTCCCTGGCGGTAGCCGATCAGGCAGGCGATCGACTTGACGATCTCGCCAGCGACCAGGGCCAGCAGGACCAGGTTGGCAATCCAGAACACCGAGAGTCCGGCCAGGGCCAGGACCAGCGATCCGCCCGCACCGGCCGAGACGACATAGCCGGCGATCTGGTCGCTGCGCATCGAGATCAGCTGGTCGCGCTCGTCGGCCGGAGCATCCGCATCCTTCGGCGCCGTCGAGCTGACAATGATCGTGCCGACAATCATCACGACGATGAGCAGGACGATGGTGCTGATCATGTGGCCGCCATTCAGCACGGCCTCACCGGCGAGCGCCGCCTTGACGGTATTCCCGAAATACATCCCGTAGATCAGCACATTGGCGATCAGGGTCAGCACCGCGATTTTTTCACGGAAGGACATGTCAAACACTCCAGTCTTGATGTCGATTATCTTTGACACTGATAGATGTAAGATATCGCGGACTTGATGTCAAATTTTTCTTACTTCATGTCGCAAAAAAGATGACCCGGCAAGCGGGTCATCTCATGAAATCAGCCTTTTACGAGGTCACCGGCCAGGGCCTGCTCGATCAGGGCGATGGTTTCCGTGACACCATAGATCGCCACGAAGGACCCAAAGCGCGGCCCCTGGGACTGGCCCAGCAGGACTTCATACAGCCCCTTGAACCAGTCGCGCAGATTGTCGAACGCCTGGGTCTTGCCGGCGGCATAGACCTCGTCCTGGATCTTCGCAGCGTCACGCTCGCCGGCGTCCATGGCTTTCAGGCGCTGCAGGAGATCTTCCATCGCCGCCCGCTCGATATCGCTCGGCGCGCGGAAGGCCTTGGTCGGCTCGACGAAGTCCGCGAAATACTGCACGGCAAAGCTCGCCAGATGGTCCAGCAGCGGATGCGTCTGCGGCGTCGCACCCTCGACATAGCGGCCGATAAAGCCCCACATCACATCGCTGGAATGCGCACTGGCGGCCGAGGCGAGGTTGAGCAGCAGCGCGAAGGAGATCGGCGAGGTCTCCGACGGCGGATTGCCGGTATGGATGTGCCAGGCCGGGTTTTCCAGCTGCTGGGCCTCATCCTGGCCGGGATAGGCCGCCAGGTGCTGGAGATACTCGTCCACCGCCTTGGGAATGACATCGAAATAGAGCCGCTTGGCCGTCTTCGGCTTGACGAAATTATAGTAGGCCAGGCTCTCCTGCGGCGCATATTTCAGCCAGTCCTCGACCGACAGGCCATTGCCCTTCGACTTGGAGATCTTCTCGCCCTTCTGGTCGAGGAAGAGCTCGTAGACGAATTGCGTCGGCGGCTCGGCGCCGAGGATCTTGCAGATGCGCGAATAGATCGGCGCATTGGTCTGGTGATCCTTGCCGAACATCTCGAAGTCGACACCAAGCGCCGCCCAGCGCATGCCGAAATCCGGCTTCCACTGCAACTTCACCTGGCCACCCTTCACGGACAGCGTCGTCTTGGTGCCGTCCTCATCGTCGAAAGTGACCGTGCCGGCCTTCGCATCGACCGCCTTCATCGGCACGTAGAGCACGCGCCCGGTCTTCGGCGAGACCGGCAGGACCGGCGAATAGGTCGCCTGGCGCTCGGCCCCCAGTGTCGGCAGCATGACCTGCATGATCTCGTCATACTTTTCGAGCGCCCGGACGAGCATGTCGTCATAGGCCCCGGACCGGTACAGCTCGGTCGCCGACTTGAATTCGTAGGTGAAGCCGAAACTGTCGAGAAAGCCGCGCAGGCGCGCATTCATGTGGGCGCCATAGCTGTCATGCGTGCCGAAGGGATCCGGCACCACGGTCAGCGGCTCCTGCAGGTGTTCGGCCAGCATCGCCTGATTGGGCAGGTTCTCCGGCACCTTGCGCATGCCGTCCATATCGTCGGACACGCAGATCAGCCGGGGCTCATAAGCGCCGCCGGTCAGCGCGTCGAAAGCGTGCAGCACCATCGTGGTGCGCACGACCTCGCCGAACGTCCCCATATGCGGCAGGCCCGACGGCCCGTAGCCGGTCTCGAACACGACCGGCCCGCATTTTCGGCCGAGCTTGTCCAGACGCTTTTTCAGCAGGCGCGCTTGTTCAAACGGCCAAGCTTTCGCGTTTTGGGCAAGATCGGAGATCATCGGATCGGTCTTTCTGTTCTTGGAGTGCGCAAAAGCTGGCGAGGTAGAGGGGAAGCGCCAAAGCGTCAAGCCACACAGGCCGATCATGGGAATTCATGCTGGCCGCCTTTATCGCCCGTCACGCTCGACAGGCAGAGGATTGCCGTACAGGTTCAGAACGGCCTGCCCCGGTTCAGGCCCGACGATGAGTTCGATCGGGGTCTCCCGGCAGAAGAAATGGCGCGCCGACCGGGCAAACAGGCGCTGCGGTGGCTGCTGCGGCAGTTGCAGGCTCAACACGCCGTCGGCGTCTGCCTCGACAATCACCGTATCGCCGGACTCCAGCACCCACTGCCCCTCGGCGGCTGCAACCATATCCGGTGTAACGGAAACACTCGATCGCGCACCTTCAAGGGAACCGGGCAGAGGATCTGCCGGCCAAGCTTCCAGTGTCGTGCCCGAAACGAAGACCAGACCCGGCGCATCCGCGCGCGGGCGGATGTGCGTCAGGCTGTCCGGACGGAACAGGACGCCGTCTGCCGTCACAGCGAGTTCGGACCAACGCCCGCCGCCCAGATTGTAGCGCGCGCCATCCTCGACATGGATCTGCAGCACACGGCCATCACTGAGCACGTAGCGGCCTTGCAGGCTGGCGAGGTCTGCATCCGGAGCCGCCACTGCTTCCAGCTCCGGTAGAGGATTGTCCGCCAGGACAGCGAGCGCCCGGCGCGCCATGGCCGTGGTATTGGGGCGGTAGTACCCATTCGACAGGACAGCGACCGCGCGATCGCTGTCCGGCAGGATCAGCCATGCGGCCTGGAAGCCGTTGATCGACCCATTGTGCCAGATCACGCGCTCGCCCATCAGCGTGCCAACATTAAAGCCCAGCCCGGACCCGAACCCTTCACCGTCAGGGCCGGTGATCTCTTGCCATGCGCGCGATTGCCAGGCAGGCGGCAGGAGCGCGCCATTCATCAAAGCCCGGCTGAGACGCGCCATGTCAGCCGCCGAGACCGTCAGAGCCCCGGCCGCATAGGCGTGCGAGGGATCGAAGGTGACCGTATTGAGCACGCTTTCGCCGTCATGGTCGTATCCCCGCGCCCGGCGCGGCACGATGCGGGGCTGGCGGTCATAGTGGGAGTCCGTCATGCCCAGCGGCGCGAATATGTCGTCCTCAATGATGTCCCCATAGGTGCGCCCCTGCGGATCGGTCACTTCCAGCACACGCCCCAGCAGAACATAGTTGAAGTTGGAATAGCTCCACGCCTGGCCCGGTTCGAACATGGGTTCGGCGCCACGCATGCGGCCGATGATTTCATCCGGCGTTGTCGGATTGCGCATGATCGAGGGCATGTCCGGCAGGCGGAAGTGATCCGGCAGGCCGGATGTGTGCGACATCAGCTCGGCAAGGGTCGGCCGGCCCAGTGTTTCATCGAGACCGGGAAGATATGAACCGACCGACCGGTCGAGATCCAGCACGCCGTCTGCCGCCCGCTGGAGGATAGCAAGAGCCGTTACCGGCTTGGTGATCGATCCGATACGAAAGCTCGTATCGGCCGTCGCCGGCACGCCCCATTCCACATCGGCCAGCCCCGCCGCCGACAGCAGAACCAGACGATCCCCGTCCAGGACCATCATTGCGGCGCCGGGCTCGTCACCGCCATAGGCACGCTCAAGCATCTGCTCCAGTCGCGCAGCGGCATCGCGCCCGACCGGTTCGTTCGATGCGGAGACGTCGAGAGCTAGTACGGCGTAAAGGATTGCCGCACCCGCGAGGCCGGCTGCGAGAACAGGAATCGGGCGGAGCATCATGCGTTCTCCTCCGTTCCAGCTGCCAACGCACTGCCCCGCTGATCGGACAGGCGCTTGATCAACGACCGCCGCGCCAGTGCGGCCTCCATTGCGAGCAGGCCCGCTTCCAGATCGATACCGATTTCCTCCCACAGGGCCTGGTAGACCGTTTCGAACTCGCCCATCACAGCCACCGCCCGCGCGACAGTGGACTTCGCCGCATCGCCGATCCCGTAGATCGTGCGCCGGGCGTCATCCGGGTCCGGCCTGGACGTAAAAATGCCCCGTGCCACGCCGGGCTTCAGCCGGCTTTCAATCACCTGGCGGGAGTGCCCGATATGGTCGGCCAGCTGGGTCGAGGTCATCGGCCCCCTCGCATTGAGTGCGAGCACGATCGAAAGCCAGCGGGCGTCAAGTGCGATGCCGAGCACGTCGAATGCCTCGACACCCTGGTCGCCAATAAGTTGTGATGCGCGAAACAGGATCGCACCGAACTGAGGGTCTCGCGGGGTCATCACCACCTCCATTTATGCAAATTTTTGCGTAAATGGAGGGAGCTGCACAAGTTACGGATCGGCCACGTTTCGCGCCATCGCCGCAATTCGGCCCGTTTGCATCCGAAATGATGCCATGTGCTGTGCCTAGCCTCTTGAAGCGGGCGGGGAGCCATGCGTTAGTGGGAGAAAATTCGAGCATGTCGGATAGATCGATGGAATTTCACCGAACCAAGCGCCTGCCGCCCTACGTATTCGAAGAAGTCAATCGCCTGAAGGCGCGTTTGCGGGCCAATGGCGCCGATATCATCGATTTCGGCATGGGCAATCCCGACCTGCCCACCCCGCAGCACATCCTCGACAAGCTCAAGGACACGGTGGAGAAGCCGCGCACCAATGGCTATTCGGCCTCGCGCGGCATTCCCGGACTGCGCAAGGCGCAGGCGCGCTATTACAAGCGCCGCTTCGATGTCGATCTCGATCCCGACAAGGAAGTCATCGTCACGCTGGGCTCGAAGGAAGGCTTTGCCAATCTCGCCCAGGCGATCACGGCCCCGGGCGATGTCGTCCTGGCGCCCTCGCCGTCCTATCCGATCCACACATTCGGCTTCCTGATCGCCGGCGGCACGATCCGGCATGTCCACGCGCCCTCGCCGGAGGACTATCTGCGCGGCCTGGAACACGCGGCCCGCCATACTGTGCCCAGCCCGATCGCCGTGGTTGTCTGTTTCCCGTCCAATCCGACCGCCCAGACCGCCACGCTCGACTTCTACAAGGACGTCGTGAAGTTCGCCCAGAAGCACGACCTCCTCATCCTGTCGGACCTGGCCTATGCGGAGATCTATTTCGGTGATGAGCCCACCCCGTCAATGCTGCAGGTCGAGGGCGCCAAGGAACGCACGATCGAATTCACCTCGATGTCCAAGACCTACTCCATGGCCGGCTTCCGGGTCGGCTTCGCGGCCGGATCGGAACGCCTGGTCGGCGCTCTGGCACGCGTGAAGTCCTATCTGGACTACGGCGCCTATACGCCGGTCCAGGTCGCCGCCTGTGCCGCACTCGACGGCCCGCAGGACTGTGTCGACGAGGCCCGGGCGATCTACCGCCATCGCCGTGATGTTCTGGTGGAAAGTTTCGGCCGCGCCGGCTGGACGATCCCGAAGCCGGAAGCCTCGATGTTCGCCTGGGCGCCCTTGCCGGAGGGCTGCGAGGAGATGGGCTCGCTGGAATTCTCGAAACAGCTGATGGAGGAGGCCGGCGTTGCCGTCGCGCCCGGCATCGGCTTTGGCGAGCACGGGGAAGGCTATGTCCGCCTCGCGCTGGTGGAAAACGAGCAGCGTATCCGCCAGGCCGCGCGTGGCGTCGGCGAGTTCCTGAAAACCCGCCGACCCGCGATCCGGGCCGTCTAGGCCCGGCGATACATCACTAGAAGTAGTGGCGGATGCGCGTGGTGTGCGGCCACTTGGCGCCGGCACGAGCCCGCAGACGGCGTCGACGCATACGCTGTTGCATGAAGTCTCGTGCTTCGTCGAGCGGCACTAGGTCCTTGGCCTCGCCGGCCTGGATATCCTCTCGGTGAGCGACGAAGTCGGCATAGGCCTCGAGCTCGGCGGACAGGCTGGCAGCGACGAGGTCGATCATGATCGCATCGTCGACATAGCCCAGGACCGGCGTGGCGTCCGGGATCAGGTCTTCCGGGTCGGCAAAATAGGCCAGCGCGTCGATGACATTCTTGCGGTCATCGCCTTCCAGCTTCCAGTCCTCGTCTTCCAGCATGCCCAGAAGCGGACCGAGCTGGCGGATGCGGGCCTTGACGAATTCCGGCGGATTGGACGCCAGCGCCTTGTCCATCATGTCGGAGACACCCGCCATGATCCGGGCTTCGTCCGTCGTACCCAGCGAAGCGCGGGACTGTTCGAGACGCTCCCGGAAAAAGTCGAGATCCGCGTCGGTCAGATCGAGCTCGACCTTGAGAGTGGGGGTGGTTTGTTCGGTCATGATGTCGAAGGCACCTTCCTGTTGCCGTTGATTGATGACGCCTTGTCGCATGACCGGCGTCCAGCACAAAGCGGGATCGGGTGCGCCTGCCGTCCCGGGGGATCGTCGTGAAGGCCGTCACCCTGAGGCAGCGGCAATGCGCGGTTAACCACGAACATGATTTCCGCTCCCTGCCAAGGCCCGCACGCGATAAGTTTTTCGCATGAATGTCGCTTTCAATACGGCCGTTACAGGCATGCTCGCCGCCCAGTCCCAGGTCGCCACGGCCGGTTCGCAGATGGTTGCGAATTCGGCCAAGGGCCAGGACATCATCCAGGCTGCCGTCGCCATCAAGCGCGCGGAAGCCACACATGCCGCCGCGGCGGCTGTTGCCCGGACGGCAAGCGACATGACCGATACCCTGCTCGACATCACGGTCTGAGCAGATCCCGCTCGGTCGGTGGATGGCCGGTGGGCGTCATCTCCTGTGCCGGTTACCTCTGTGGGCGCAGTGCGGCACGGGAGATGACGATCCCGGGCACCGCTCACCCCCCACAATCGCCCTCGCAATCTCCGGCAAAACAGCCTAACTGATGGGCCATGGCCCAGAAGATTTCCGTCGATATCGTCGCCGACCTTGTCTGCCCGTGGTGCTGGCTCGGCAAGCGCAACTGGGATGCGGCTGTTGCCGCCGTGCCCGAGGTTTCGGTCGAGACGATCTGGCGCCCCTACCAGCTCGATCCGACGCTGGCCCGCGAAGGCCGCCCCTATCACGACTACATGAAAGCGAAATTCGCCAGCGCCGATGATGCCGGCCGCTGGAAAGCCATGCGCGAATATCTCGAACAGGCTGCGCCCGGCGCCGGGATCGACTTCCGCTTCGACGCCATCGAGATGCGGCCCAACACGCTGGACGCCCACCGCCTGATGCGCTGGGCGCGCGGTCAGGATTGTGCGGACGCGATGGCAGAGAGCCTGTTTGCGGCCTTCTTCCGCGACGCCCGTGACATCGGCGACCGTGCCGTTTTGAGTGAGCTGGCTGGCGAAGCGGGCCTCGACACCGCGATCATCACCGACCTGCTGGCGAGCGATCGCGACGAGAAAGCCGTCTGGGAAGAAGAGGTCTTCTTCCGCAAACTCGGCGTAACCGGCGTACCGACCTATATTTTCAACGGGCAGTTCGCCGTGTCGGGCGCCCAGGAGCCGGCCGTGCTGGCCGACGCCATCCGCCAGGCCGTGAACGAGCCGGCGGAAAGCTGACCGGACCTGGGTCCGGCAAGAGGGGAAGCATGTCTGCACTGCAAGCCGTCGGGCTCTATTCGGCACTCAATCTTCTGATCCTTCTGGTGCTGGCCGCGAATGTGTCGCGCCACCGCCGCCGCGCCAAGGTGAGCCTGGGCAGCGGCACGGATTCGCTGCTGGAACAGGCCATCCGCGCCCATGGCAATGGCGTGGAATGCGTGCCGCTGGCGCTGTTCGCCCTCTTCCTCACGGCGTCGCTGGGATATGGCGCGATGATCATCCACGCTCTGGGCGTCGGCCTGACGCTGGGCCGCTTCGTCTACAGCTATGGCCTGCTGACCAGCCCCGGTCCCAGCATGGGCCGCATGCTCGGCACCGGGCTGACCTGGCTGGTCCTGCTGGCCGAGGTTCTGCTCCTGCTCGCCGCCGCCATCAGCTGACCCATTGCCCGGCGGCCGTTCCGGGCGCTATAGGCCTGCCATGACCCAAGCCCAATCCGCACCCGATGCCGCCCGCCTGCAGGAAATTGCCGCCGACCTGATCGCGCGTGCAAAATCCGCCGGCGCCGACCACGCCGAAGCCTCCGTCGCTGAATCGCGCCATACGGAGCTGTCCGTACGCGATGGCAATCTGGAAGACATCGAGCGCTCGGAGTCGCTGGATGCCGGTGTGCGGGTCTTTGTCGGCCAGCGCCAGGCCGGCGTCGCCTTCTCCGACCTGTCCGAGCAGGGCCGCCAGTTCACCGTCGAGCGCGCCATCGCCATGGCCAAGGCCGCGCCGGAAGATCCGTTTGCGGCCCTGGCCGATCCGGAGCGCCTGTGCACCAACCCGCCGCACATCGACCTGTTCGAGGCCGTTGAGTGGTCGCCGGAAGAGCTGGAAGCCATCGCCAACCGCGTCGAGAAGGCGGCCCGGGCGATCGAGGGCGTGACGATGACCGACACTGCCTTTGCCAGCTATGGCCAGGGTGCTGCGGCCTACGCGACGACGACCGGGTTCAATTCCGGCTGGCGCAAGAGCCAGTTCGGCTATGGCGCCTCGGTGATCGCCGGCAAGGACGGCGCCATGGAGCGCGACTATGCCGCCACCAGCGCCCGCCGTGGCGCAGACCTGAAATCGCCCGAGGAAATCGGCACCGAGGCCGGCGAGCGCACAGCGCAGCGGGTCGGTCCGCAGAAGATCAAGAGCGGCGTGATGCCGGTCGTGTTCGACCGCCGCGTCGCAACAGCCTTCCTCAGCGCCTTTTGCGGGGCGATCAGCGGCCCCTCGGTGGCCCGCGGCGTGTCCTTCCTGCGCGACAAGATGGGCGAGAAGGTTTTCGGCGACGGCATTGTCATCGTTGACGATCCGCACCGCGACTGGGGCCATGCCTCCTGCCCCTTCGATGGCGAAGGCACGGTCAACACCCGCAGCAACATCATCGAGGACGGCCGGCTGACCACCTGGTTCCTGAACTCGTCCGCAGCCCGCCAGCTGGCGCTGGAGCCGACCGGACATGCCCGCCGCAATATGGGCGGCCCGCCGGGCGCCGGACCTACCAATCTTCACCTGGAGCCCGGACAGGCCAGCCGCGACGCACTGATTGCCCAGGCCGGCGACGGCCTGCTGGTGACCGAGATGTTCGGCCCTTCGCTCAACGCCAATACCGGCGACTGGTCGGTCGGCGTGTCGGGCTATCGCATTGCCGGTGGCCGGATCGACCACCCGGTCAGCGAAGTGACTGTGGCAGGCAATCTGATCGAGATTTTCGCCCGCCTCGTGCCGGGCAGCGATCTGGAATTTAGAGGGGCCGTTAACGCCCCCAGCATATGCGTTGACGCGATATCGGTCGGCGGTCTTTAACGCCGCCGCAGACACGACCTCATCGGGAGCCCATCATGAGCGAGACCCACATCAACAACCAGCTGCTCCACATCGTCATCGGTGGCGAGCTGGTCTGCGTCGATCCCAAGAATTGCGAGTTCAAGGATCTCAAGGCCGTCGACTTCGTCGGCGCGTTCGGCAGCTATGAAGATGCCCGCAAGGCCTGGAAGAATGCGGCTCAGCAGACCGTGGACAATGCCCACATGCGCTATTTCATCATCCATGCGCACAAGCTGCTCGATCCGGCCGCAGAGACGAAATAGGCCGGACCGCTGACCGCGACCGCGCCCCCCGCCTCATCCACCGCAAGCCTGGGCCGCCGGCTGTGGCGTGACTGGCTGTCGCGCCATACCGGCCTGGTGATCGGGGCGATCCTGCTGTCTGCGGTCACGGCAGGCGCGGCCGCCTCCTATGTCTGGGTGGTCGGGCGCACGTTCGACCAGCTTGAAGCGGGGCTGCAGACCGGCGCGATGTGGTTTGCGCCGGCCGCGATTGTCGGCCTCGCCGTGCTTCGGGCCGCCAGCCTTTATCTGCAGACCGTGCAGACCAATCGCCTTGCCCTGACCGTGATGCAGGACCTGCAGAACGCGATGTTCGCCAAGCTGGTGCGCGCCGATTTTGCGCGGCTGCAGGGCGAGCCGGTCGGATCGCTGGTCTCGCGCTTCACCAACGACATCACGCTGCTGCGCGAAACCCTGATCCGGCTGACCAACAACCTGCTGCGCGATGTGCTGCAGGTGATCGCGACGATCGGCTGGATGCTGTGGCTGGACTGGATGCTGACCCTGCTGGTTCTGGTCGTCTACCCGCTCGCCTCCTGGCCGGTGATCCGGATCGGCCAGCGCCTGCGCAAGACATCCAACCAGGCCCAGTCGCAGATGGGTGCGGTGACCAGCCAGCTGGAAGAAAGCTTTTCCGGCACGCGCATGGTGAAGACCTACGGGCTGGAAGAGGCCGAGACCGAGCGCGCCGCCCGGTCCTTCGGCGACCGCCTGCGCTTCCTGCTGCGCATTGCCGAGAACAAGGCCCGCGTCGATCCGATCCTGGAAGCCGTGGGCGGTCTGGCGCTGGCCATACTGATCACCGTCGCGGGACTGCGCCTAACAGCCGGCGAAAGCTCGATCGGCGACCTGATGGGCGTGCTGACGGGCGTTGCCCTGCTCGCCTCGCCGATCCGCGCCATCGGCACGCTGAACGCCGTGGTCCAGGAAGGGTTCGCCGTCCTGGAGCGGGTGTTCGCCGTGCTGGACGAGCCGGAACGGGTCGCCTCGGCACTCGACGCCCCGGCACTCGAGGTGCCGGCCGGAGCCGTCACGTTCGAGACCGTCGGTTTTGCCTATCCCGATGGCACGCCCGCTCTGAAAGGCGTGTCGCTGAAAGCCGAGCCGGGCCGCACCGTTGCGCTGGTCGGGCCGTCCGGTTCAGGCAAGTCCACCGTGCTCAATCTTCTGCCCCGCCTCTACGATCCGCAATCCGGCACGATCCGTATCGACGGCACCGATATCCGCGCGGTGTCGCTGGCCTCGCTGCGCAGCGCGATGGCCCTTGTCAGCCAGGACGTGACCCTGTTCGACGACACGGTGAAAGCCAATATCGGCTTCGGCGATCCCGGTGCCCCGGACGAGGCCATCGTCGCGGCAGCCAAGGCGGCCGATGCCCACGATTTCATCATGGATCTGCCCGGCGGCTATGACGCGCCCGTCGGCCCGCGCGGCAGCAATCTGTCCGGCGGTCAGCGCCAGCGCCTGTCCATTGCCCGCGCCATCCTGAAGGATGCGCCGATCCTGCTGCTCGACGAGGCCACCAGCGCGCTGGATACCGAGTCGGAACGTCGCGTGCAGGCCGCTCTCGAGCGCCTGTCGGAAGGGCGCACCTGTCTCGTCATTGCGCACCGCCTGTCGACCGTGCGCAATGCCGACTGGATCTATGTCATGGAAAACGGCGAGATCTGCGAACAGGGCCGCCATGACGAGCTGGAAGCCGCCGACGGTCTTTATGCCCGCCTGTGTCGCATGCAGTTCGGTGCCAGCGAGGACTGAGCCTATTCCGCCGCGGCCTGGCTTTGCAGGACGGCCTGTCCCGGCAGGTGCAGGCAGAAGACCGAGCCGGCCCCCGGCGCGCTTTCCACCCGGATATCCCCGCCCATCAGCTCGGCCAGCTTCTTGGCGATCGCCAGGCCAAGCCCGGTGCCGCCGACCTTGCGCTGCATCACCGCCTCGCCCTGGCTGAAGGGCATGAAGACCCGGCCGATCAGATCGCGATCCATGCCGATGCCGGTATCGGCGACCTCGAACATCAGATCGTGCGTGCCGTCGGCCGCCTGATGGACCAGGCAGCGCACCCGGACCTCGCCGCGGTCGGTGAATTTGACGGCGTTGGACAGAAGGTTCGACAGGATCTGGCGCAGCCGGGCCGGATCGCCCTGGGCCGTCTTCTCGGCCACCGGGTCGATCTCGATATGCATGTTCAGCCCCTTCTCCATCGCCTTGAGGCGGTAGGGACCGGCGACCGAACGGACAATCTCTGCCGGATTGAAGTCGGTCGTCTCGACCTCGAAGCGGCCGGACTCGATATTGGCCAGGTCCAGAATGTCGTTGAGGATGCCCAACAGCGCCTGGCCGGAGGCCTCGATCAGGCTGACCATCTCGCGCTGTGACGGCTCCAGATCGGTGCTCGCGAGCAGGCTGGACATGCCCAGAATGCCGTTCATCGGCGTGCGGACCTCATGGCTCATCGTCGCCAGGAATTTCGATTTCGCCCGGCTGGCCTCGGTCGCCTGCTGGCGCGCTTCCACCAGATCGTGGATGTCGGTCATGGCGCCCACCATGCGGACGGGATCGCCTTCCGGCGTGCGGACCGCCTCGCCACGGATGCGGAACCAGCGATGTTGACCGCCGACAATGCGCAAGCGCACCGACAGGTCGAAGGGCCGGCCGCTCTTGAAATGCGTGTTGAGGGCCGACTGGAAGCGCGGCGTGTCGTCCCGGTGAACCAGCGAGAGAAACTGGTCGGAGACCGAGGTGTGCTCGCGGCTCTGATAGCCCAGCAATTCGCGGCCGCGCGGCGAGACATAGATCTGGTCGGTGCGCAGGCACCAGTCGAGAATCCCGTCCGAGGTACCCTTGATCGCCAGCGCCGCCCGGTCGCCGGTCTCCAGCGCCAGCACCTCGCCGGTCAGGCGGCGGCGATAGTGATTGAACACGGCGAGCAGATCGTCGGCGATCTCGATCGGACGGCGGAAGGTCGCCACCACAATGCCGACCGTCTGGGCGCCGTTGAACAGCGGCAGCCCGACATAGGCCTGCGTCCCCATCTCCTCGAGCATGAAATCCTTCGGGAAATGCGCGCTGACATGGTCTTCGTAGACCGTCGCCCCGCCCTGCATCGTCTCTTCGCACGGCGTTCCGGCGATGTCGTAGCAGTAATTGTCGACAAGGGCGCCACCGGCCGCGACCTGCAGGGTCTGCATGCGTGACTTGGTGGCATCGATACGGCCGATGACGACGCTGTCGGCGGTGAAGACTTCGGCGGTCTGGCGCACGAAGGCCTGCAGGAAAGACGGTCCCCACTCGCGCGAGAGCAGGAAATTCAGACGGTTGAGTTGTTCCTGCGTACGGTCTGCTCGAATGGCCAGATCCGGCATCAGCCCCTCCTACGTCGCCGGGTCGCCCCCCGGAGTCCAAACGTGGTTAACGGGCATTAATGTGACTCATTCCTGTGGACAGAGTCGTCATATCTGATGCATTCGCGGGTTATAAAGAATCAGCCGGTGCGCAATTGCTACCTTATTCGCGGCGCAGGATGCGCTCGGTCAGCATATTGCCCCACCAGCTGGACATGAAGCCGTTCTGCACGGCCTCGCGGTCATAGACCGTCTCGACCCATTCCATGAAATCGATCGGCGTTTCGGCGTTGTAGGCCCGGTAGGTCTCGAAGAAATAATCCAACACGCCGGTCTTGCCGGCCTTCACGTGCAGGTATTTCAGCGACAGATGTTCGATGGCTTCATCGTAGGGCAGTTTCAGGTGCGCCAGCCGGTAGAAGACCGAGATCAGCCCGGCCCGGTCCGCCCCGGACTTGCAGTGGATGAGGGCGGGATATTCGATCGTCTGGAAAATCTTCGCAGCCCGCTGCATGCGGTCGACATAGGGCGCCTCGCGCGAGCCGAAGGGCATGTCGATCATGGTCAGGCCGAGACGCTCGCAGGCCTCTTTCTCGAGATCGTAATAGCACACGCCCGGCTGAGTGCCGCGGATATTGAGGATCGTCCTGAACCCTTCCGCCGCCAGCGCTTCGAGCCGCTGCGGCGACGGCTGGTTGGCGCGCCACATGCCGCCGCCCACTTCGTGCATGTTGTGGAAGCGCTCACGCAGGATGCCGTGATCCTTCCAGAGATAATCGCTCCAGGCGCGCTTGCGGTCCTGCGGGTCGTTGAGGTCGTAGGGCATGGGCTCGCTTTCCGTGTTCCGGGGCATTTAGGCCGACCGGCGCACGGACGCAACCGCGGCCCATGCTTGACCTTTTCCTCTGCGGAGGCGAGCTAGGGTGACCATGCTGAAACGCCTGCTCTCCCAGCCCTGGGCCCAGGAAGTCGTCGCCTTCCTTCTCCTGCTCTACGTGGAGCTGGCGCGACGGAGCATTCGCTGGGAGGTGCGCGGCGATGAATTCGTGCGCCAGGCCTGGGACGAGAAACTGCCGCTGATCGGTTGCGTCTGGCACGGCCGGGTTCTGATGACCTTGCAGGGCTGGAGACGCGAACGCGAGCGCATGGTCGCGCTCGCCTCGAAATCGCGCGAGGGCGAGATCGGTGCCCGCTGGGCCCGCTGGTACAAGGTGGGCGTGGTGCGCGGCTCGACCCGCAATCCGGACAAGCCGGGCGCCAAGGGCGGCGAAGCGGCCTATCGCGCCATGATCAACCATCTTTCTGCCGGCGGCTGCGGGGCGGTGACACCCGACGGGCCGCGCGGTCCCCGGATGCGGGCGGGCTATGGCGCCGTGCGGATGGCGCGCGAGACCGGCGTTCCGATGGTGCCCTTCACCTGGTCCAGCCGCGGCCGCACCGTGCTGCATCGCGCCTGGGACAAGCACTGCCTGCCCCACCCGTTTTCGCGCGGCATCATCATCTGGGGCGAGCCCATTCATGTGCCGTCCGACGCCACGCCGGAACAGCTGGAAGCCGCCCGGCTGGAGCTGGAGACCCAGCTCAACCGCATTACGCGCGAGGCCGATGAGGCCATGGGCGTCGATGTTATCGAGCCTGACGAACGCCGTCGCCCGGGAACGGCGCGGCCCCGCCGGAACCACGCTGGAGGCAAGGCGTGAGCTTGCCGCCTTCCCTCGGCCTCTACCGCACGGCGACCCGGCTGGCAGCCCCGCTCCTGTCCGGACTGCTCGCGCGGCGGGCCCGCAAGGGCAAGGAAGATCCTGAACGCCGCTATGAACGCCTCGGCCGGCCCGACCGCCCGCGGCCCGATGGCCCGCTGGTGTGGATGCATGGCGCCAGCGTCGGGGAAAGCCTGGTTGTCGCCAGTGTCGCAGAGCATCTTCTCGCCCGCCGTCCAGACCTGAATATCCTGGTGACGAGCGGCACGGTGACCTCCGCCCGCCTGCTGGCCGCGCGCCTGCCGGAGCGGGCCTTTCACCAATACATCCCGGTCGACACGCCGGCCGCTGCCCGGCGCTTCATCGCGCACTGGCAGCCCGATCTCGCGGTCTTTGCCGAGTCCGAACTCTGGCCCAATCTGATCGTCGAGACCGCCCGCCGCGAAACGCCGATGGCGCTGATCAATGCCCGGATGAACGACAAGTCGATCCGCAGCTGGCGCCGGCGGCCTGACACGGCACGCTGGCTGCTCGGCCGGTTTTCCTGGATCGGCGCCGCCGACACCCGCACCCGCGACGGGTTGGAGGATCTGACCGGTGTCCCGGTGAGCCTGGCCGGCAATCTCAAACTGGAAGCGCGCCCGCCAGCCCCCGATGCGGTCGAACTGGACCGTATCCGCACCGCTCTCGGCAACCGGCCGGTCTGGCTGGCCGCCTCGACCCATGAGGGCGAGGAAGCCATAGTTCTGGATGCGCACTTGAAGCTGCTGGCCGACGATCCCGCGGCCCTGCTGATCCTGGCCCCCCGGCACCCGGAACGCGCCGCGGCGGTGGCGCGTCTGATTGCCGATCGGGGTCTGACCGCCGTGCGGCGGTCGGAAGAACGCCTGCCCGATGCGCGCTGCCAGGTCTGGCTGGCGGATACGCTGGGCGAGATGATGCTGTGGTATGCGCTGGCGCCCGCCTCCCTGATCGCCGGCAGTCTGGTGCCCGGGATCGGCGGCCACAATCCCGTCGAGGCCAGCCGGGCCGGCACGGCGGTCATTACCGGTCCGCATGCTGCGAGCTTTGACGATCTGTTCGATGCCTATCGCCGCCACAAGGCCGCGATCGAGGCTGTCGATGCTGGCAGTCTCGCCGAGGCGGTAGGCACGATCTGGCGCGGTGACGGCCCCGCCATTGAAGCCGCAGAGGCGGCGCTGGCGGACGCGTCCGGCGGCGCCATGGAAACCACGCTGCAACAGCTCGAACACCTGCTCGACGGCAGGGCGGTGCGGCGATGAGGGAGCCGGCCTTCTGGCGCACCGATGGCGGACGCGGCTCCGGCGCGCTCGCTCGCGCCCTGCTCTCGCCGCTGGGTCATATCTACGCCTGGACGGTGGCGCGCCGCCTGCGGCGGACCGATCCGGTCAAGGCCGGCATTCCGGTCTTCTGTGTCGGCAATCTGACCGTCGGCGGGACGGGCAAGACGCCCGTTGCAGCCGCCCTCATGGCGCGGCTGAAGGATATGGGCCGCACGCCGGCGGCCCTGTCGCGCGGCTATGGCGGCACGCTGTCCGGCCCGGCGCAGGTCGATACCACGCAACATTCCGCCCGCGAGACCGGCGACGAGCCCCTGCTTCTGGCGCGGGAAGCTGCTGCCTGGATCAGTCGCAACCGGGTCGCGGGTGCACAGGCCATCGCCGCGTCCGGCGCCGACGTGATCGTGATGGATGACGGGCACCAGAACCCGGCTCTGGCCAAGGATTGCTCCATCGTCGTGGTGGACGGTGTCGCGGGCTGGGGTGCCGGCACGCTGTTTCCGGCCGGACCGCTGCGCGAGCCGGTGGCAGCCGGTCTCGCCCGCGCCGATGCCGTTATCGTCATGATGCCCGGGCCCGACCACACACCGGACTATCACCGGCTGGGACTCGCCGATCTGGAAATCCCGGTCTTCCACGCCTGGCTGGAACCGGCCGCGCCGCCGCCCGACGGCCCGCTCGTCGCCTTTGCCGGGATCGGCCGGCCGCAGAAGTTCTTCGATGCGTTGAGTGCAGCAGGCGCGCGGATCGCCGAGATCGCCGACTATCCCGACCATCACCCCTATTCGGAGCGCGATATTGCGGCGCTCAAGACGCTCGCCCAGGCACACGATGCGCGCCTGGTGACGACCGAGAAGGACTGGGTGCGGCTGGACAGCGAAACGCGCCGCAATGTCATCGCCTGGCCGGTGAAGGCCGAGTTCGCCAATCCGGCGGCCCTGGACGGTTTGTTGCGCGATGTATTGGACGCGGCGAACACGGATCGCTAAATCCCTGTCATGATCGAAGCACAACGCAGAGCCTCGCTCCTGACCCGGATCGGCTGGCGCGTCGAGGCGGCCGCCTGGGACGCCTATGCGGCCTGGTACAAGATCAAGGGCATCGACCGGGCGTCCGACGCGGCAGGCGACCTGCTGCGCAGGATCGGCCCGCTGACCCCCACCCAGCGCATTGCGCGCATCAACATGCAGCGCTGTTTTCCCGAAGCTGCCGAGCCGGAGATCGACCGGCTGCTGGGCGGCATGTGGGAGAATTTCGGCCGTCTGGCCGGCGAGATGCCCCATCTGGGCGTGTTTGCCGGACCGGAGTTCGAGGAACGGGTGGAGTTCATCGGGCGCGAGCGGCTGGAAGCGGCACGCGATGCCGGCCAGCCCCTGGTGCTGATCGGCATGCACAATGCCAATTGGGAGATCGCGGCCGCCGCGATCAGCCAGACCGGCCTGCCCTGCCATGTCACCTACCGGCCGGCCAATAATGTGCTGATCGACAAGCGTATCTCGAACATGCGCGTGGGCTATGGCGTGAAGACGCTGACCGCCAAGGGCGGCGAAGGCGCCAAGCAGATCATGCAGGCCCTCAAGGCCGGCGAGTCGGTCGCGCTGATGAACGACCAGAAGATGAATGACGGCGTCGCGGCGCCCTTCTTCGGCCACCCCGCCATGACGGCGCCCGGCCCGACCCGGCTTGCCATGCGCCATAACTGCCCGCTGGTTCCGATGTCCGTCCGGCGCACCGAAGGGGCACGCTTCCGCGTCGAGGTTCTGGACCCGATCGAGATCTCGCAGAATCCGGATCGCAATGCCGCCATTGTCGAAACGGTGACCCGCATCAATCAGTGGGTGGAGAACGAAATCCGCAAGGCCCCGGAACAATGGTTCTGGGTGCACCGGCGCTGGGCCAAGGACGTCTACCGCGTCTGAGGCAAAAGCATGCCCCGCTACGCGAGGGAGCCCTGATCAGGGCTCGCCCCGTTTACGGGGGAGCTGCCCGCGTAGCGGACTGAGGGGGCGGCGCGCACGCGACGCGGAGCGCGCAATCAGTCGAGTGCGCGCGGATCCAGATCGAGCAGCGTGGCCGGATCGGCATAGAAGCCGTTGCGCAGCTTCACCCGCCAGTCGAGATGCGACCCGGTCGCCCGGCCACCGGCGCCCATGCGGCCGATCAGCTGTCCCTGTTCGACGATGTCGCCAGCCTGCACGTCAACGCCGGACAGGTGGAGGAAGGCCGACACCAGGCCCTGGCCATGATCGATGAAGATCAGCCCGCCTTCGTAATACATGTCCGGCTCTGCCAGGGTGACAAGGCCACCGGCCGGTGCATGCACCGGCGTGCCCACATCATTGGCCCAGTCGAGCCCCCAGTGCGGGCTGCCTTCATGACCGTTATTGTAGACGCGAGCCGAGCCGTAGACGCCGGTCGTGATCCCTTCGGCCGGCGGAATGAAACCATCCAGAAAGCCGGTGCCGTCCCAGACCGAATTGAACGCGTCCTGCTTCTGGGCGTATTCGCGCTGGCGGCGCGGCAGGGTGGAGGGATCCGGGGTCACGGTTGCCTGGGGCACGCCATTGACCTGCTGCAGATCGTATTCGCGCTGGGCAATCGCAATGCGTTCGGCGATCTCGCCAGGCGCACCGTCTGCGCCGTCATAGGTGATGCGCAATGGCATCTCATCCGGCGCCTGGCGCGGAATGGCCAGCACGACATAGCCGTCGGCGTCGGCACGGACATCCATCTCACCGAGCTCGACACGCGCATCCGGCAGGAAGCGGCAGACCAGGAAACTGCCTTCCCGGAAGGTCCCGCTGCAAAAGGAGGCCGGAGCCGCCGCGATGCGCATCTCGCGGACGCTGGTCGCATTGTCCTCGATGAAGTCGGCAATCGGATCAGCGGCCGGCCCCGCGCCACCGGCTTGCAGTGCCAGCGCGAGAACGGCGCCGATCATTGCCCCGGCTCCGCGTGCAGTTCCAGCCAGCGCTGCTTCGCGATCATCGCGTCGCGATAGGCTTCCTGCTCATCGACATTCCAGTAGCGCAGCTCGGCCAGCGGGATCGGATCGCCCGTCACGGCACAGCGCACAAAGGCGCCGGCCTTCAGGATGATGAAGTCGCTGTCGCCATACTCCAGGATCGCTTCGCCCTGGAATTCCTTGTCGAATGTGAAATCGCTCATGAGGCCGACTTAGCACGCGTTATCAAAAAGGGGGAGAGGTCTCTCGCGGTCCCCTCAGAACAGGGTTCCCTGTCCGGCAGCGGGCGGTTTGGCGCGCGGTTTCGGCCTGGGCTTGACCGCCGTCGGTTTGGCGGGCGGCGGGGAGGACGGCGTCTCGCCATCGACGATCGCGGCACGGCGCATGTCGGCGAATTCCAGCTCCACCTTGTCGCCACTGTCGAGCGCCTGGCCAGAACGAACCAGCTGACCGTCTTCCTTGCGCACCAGGACGAAACCGCGGCGCAGCACGGATTTGTGACTGAGCGAGGCCAGCCGGGCACCCCAGGCATCCAGCGCCCGGGTCTCGCGCTGGAGAACACGCTCGAGCGCCGGGGTCAGCCGGGCGCCGCGATCGGCCAGCCGCTCCTGCTTCTGCCGGATATCCCGTTTCAGCGCGGCCGGTTTGAGGCCGGCCTGCAGCACCAGGAGGCGCGAGCGCTTGCCTGCCGCATTGTTCTGCAGGGCCGGATCGAGCCGGTCGGCAATCGTGTCGAAGCGCTGGCGCTTGAGATCGAGCAGCGCGGCGGGTCGCGGCAGGGCGCGGGCAGCGCCGCGCAACTCGGTCCGCCGGCGTTCGATATGCCGCGACAGCGCCGAGACCAGACGCGCGCCCAGCGCATCGATATCAGCTTTCAGCTCGGCCCGGACCGGCACCGCCATTTCCGCCGCCCCGGTGGGGGTCGGAGCGCGCCGGTCGGAGGCAAAATCGATCAGCGTGGTGTCGGTCTCGTGACCCACGGCCGAGATCAGCGGGATCGTGCTTTCGGCCGCAGCCCGCACCACGATCTCCTCGTTAAAGCTCCACAAATCCTCGATCGAGCCGCCGCCGCGGGCGACAATCAGCACATCGGGTCGCGGCACCCGGCCGCCTTCAGGCAGCGCGTTGAAGCCGCGAATGGCGGTGGCGATCTGTTCAGCCGCCTGCTCGCCCTGCACCAGGACCGGCCACAGGATGACATGCCGGGGAAAGCGGTCCTGCAGACGGTGCAGGATATCGCGGATCACCGCGCCTGTCGGCGAGGTGACGACACCGATCGTGCGCGGCAGGAAGGGCAGCGGTTTCTTGCGCGCCGGATCGAACAGGCCCTCGGCGGCCAGCGTCTTCTTGCGTTCTTCCAGCAGCGCCATCAGCGCGCCGGCGCCGGCCGGCTCCATCGATTCGACGATCAGCTGGTATTGCGAGCGCCCCGGATAGGTCGACAACCGCCCTTCGATGACGACTTCCAGCCCCTCTTCCGGGCGGAAGCGGAAGCGGGCCGCGGTGCCCTTCCAGGCGATCGAGGCGATGACCGAGCGCTCGTCCTTCACGTCGAAATAGACATGGCCCGACTTGGCCACCACGACCCGGCCCAGCTCGCCGCGCACCCGGACATGGCCGAACGCATCCTCGACCGTGCGCTTCAGCGCGCCGGCCAGTTCGGAGACTGAGAATTCGTGGATGTTTCCGGGCGCGTCGCTCATGCCTCATCTGGTAGGATGTATCGCCCCGCATCGCAACGGTCCGGCGGACTCGCGATCCGGAGCGCTTTGGGCTAGGCAGAGCCCGAACACACAGTCGGCGTCGGGACGCGCCAAGAGGCATGAGGTCAAGATGAAGGTTCTCCTTGTCGGTTCGGGCGGCCGCGAACACGCGCTGGCCTGGAAGATCGCGCAAAGCCCGCTCCTGACGGCCCTGCACGCCGTACCGGGCAGCGATGCCATCGGCGAGCTGGCGACCTGTCATGACGGCTCGGTGTCCGATATTGACGGCCTTGTCGAACTGGCCCGGAAGATCGAGGCGGACCTGGTCGTTGTCGGCCCGGAAAACCCGCTGTGCGACGGCCTGGCCGACCGGCTGCGCCAGGCCGGTATCGCCACTTTCGGCCCGTCGGGCCTGGCGGCACGGCTGGAAGCGTCCAAGGCCTATGCCAAGGATTTCTACGCCCGCCACAAAGTGCCCTCCGCCGGCTATGGCACTTTCTCCGATGCGGCCGAAGCGAAGGCCTTCCTCGACCGCGTCGAGCCGCCCTATGTGCTCAAGGCCGACGGTCTGGCCGCCGGCAAGGGTGTGGTGATCCTGGAGGATCGCGCCGAGGCGGAAGCCGAGATCGACGCCTTCCTGTCGGGCAAGTTCGGCGAGGCCTCCAAGACGCTTGTGATCGAGGAATTCATGGCCGGCGAGGAGGTTTCCATCTTTGCGCTGTGCGATGGCGAGACCGTGCTCTATTGCGGCGCAGCCCAGGATCACAAGCGCGTCGGCGAAGGCGATACCGGTCCCAATACCGGCGGCATGGGCGCCTATTCGCCCGCCCCGATCGCCACGCCTGAACTGATCGACACGGCGATGAAGACCATTATCGAACCGGTCGCCCGCGGCCTGGCTGCCGAAGGCCACCCCTTCCAGGGCGTGCTGTTTGCCGGCCTGATGGTGACGAAGGACGGCCCCAAGGTCGTCGAGTTCAACATCCGTTTCGGCGATCCGGAATGCCAGGTCCTGATGATGCGGATCGATACCGATCTTCTGCCCTACCTGATGGCCACGGCTACCGGCGCGCTCGGCGAGATGCCGGCCATCGCCTGGTCGCCGGATCCGGCGATTACCGTCGTGCTCGCCGCCAACGGCTATCCGGGCGACTACAAGAAGGGTTCGGTGATCAAGGGCGTCACCGAGGCCAACCGGATGGAGGGCGTGCAGGTGTTCGAGGCCGGCACAGGCCGCAATGCCAGGGGCGAGCGAATCGCCGCCGGCGGGCGCGTGCTGAACGTCACCGCCTCGGGCGAGACCCTGCACTATGCCGTCGAGCGGGCCTATGCCGCGATCGACCAGATCGACTGGCCGGAAGGCTTCTGCCGCCGCGACATCGCCTGGCGCGCCCTGCGCACCCACTAGGCTGGCAGTTTTTCGACGTACAGGTACGCTCGCCGTTTGACTTCGCGGCCGGCTTGATCATCCTTTGCCCCACATATTCGAGGGGAGAGGATCATGCTGAGAACCGTTGCAACGGCGCTGGCCGCCACGGCGTTGGCCGGACTGGCCCAGGCGCAGGACGCCGAAGAGGCGCTGACTGTCATTCACGCAGGCTGGCTGCTGGCCGTACCGGGCGAGGCGCCGCTGGAGCAGCAGTCCATCCTGGTCCGCGGCGAACGCATCGAAGGCATCCAGGCCGGCTATGTGACGCCCGACGGCGCGACGGTGATCGACCTGACCGACGACTATGTCATGCCCGGCTTCATCGACAGCCATGTCCACCTGCAATCGGAACTCGGCCCGGGCCGGCGCTTCAACACCTTCACCGAAAGCCCGTCCGATCTCGCCTTTGCCGGCGCCGACAATGCCCGCACCACGCTGATGGCCGGCTTCACGACGGTGCAGGATGTCGGCGGCAATTTCGAAGCGGCCCTCGCCCTGCGCGATGCTGTCGATGCGGGCTTCGTTCCGGGACCGCGCATGCGGGTTGCCGGCACCGCCGTCACGCCGACCGGCGGCCATGCCGACGTCAACGGTTTCGCCCTCGACGTGCTGCACCAGTTCACCAGCCCCACCGCCTGTAACGGCCCGGCCCAGTGCCGCGAAGCCGTGCGCACGCTGATCCGCGGCGGTGCCGATGTGATCAAGATCACCGCCACGGGCGGCGTGCTGTCCGACACGGCAGCGGGCGTCGAGCGGCAATTCTTCGACGACGAGCTGGAGTCGATCGTCGAGGCCGCCCACATGATGGGCCGCCAGGTCACCGCCCATGCGCATGGCGTGACCGGCATCAACGCCTTCCTGGAGGCCGGCGGCGACTCGATCGAGCACGGCACCTATCTGGACAATGACTCGATCCGCCTGATGCGCCGCAACGGCGCCTATCTCGTGCCGACCGTGCTGGCCGGTGTCACCGTGGCCGAGCTGGCCGAGACCGCCGATTTCATGACCGACAACCAGCGCGCCAAGTCGCGCGCCGTCGGTCCGCAAATGCTGGAGATGGCCCGCCGCGCCCATGATGGCGGCGTGACCATCGCGTTTGGCACCGATAGCGGCGTGTCGCAACATGGCGACAATGCCCGCGAGTTCGAACTCCTGGTCGAGGCCGGCCTGACGCCGATGGAAGCCATCGAGACCGCCACGATCCACGCCTCGCGCCATGTCCGCATGGACAGCGATATCGGCACGATCGAAACCGGCAAGTATGCCGATATTGTCGCCGTCGACGGCAATCCGCTAGAGAATATCTCCGAGCTGCGCGACGTCGACTTCGTCATGAAGAACGGCACGGTGTATCTGAGCGAATGAGCAAGATCGACGAACAGTATTCCGGCACCAAACAGGTCGCCGACGCCCTCGCTTTCGACGAGGCCCAGCTGGCTGCCTGGCTGGCGGAGCAGGTCGAGGATTATGAAGGCCCGCTGACGGTGAGCCAGTTCCGGGGCGGCCAGTCCAACCCGACCTACAAGCTGGAAACGCCGGGGCATTCCTATGTGCTGCGCCGCAAGCCGCCGGGCAAGCTCCTGCCCTCGGCTCATGCGGTGGACCGCGAATTCGAAGTGATGAGCAAGCTGGGCAAGGCCGGCTTCCCCGCCCCGAAAATGCACGGGCTGTGCATGGACCGCGATGTCATCGGCACCGAATTCTACGTCATGGATTTCGTCACCGGCCGGATCTTCTGGGACCCGCTCCTGCCCGACCTCGACAAATCCGAACGCGGCCCGATCTATGACGCGGCCAACGCCACGCTGGCGCATCTGCACAATATCGACCATGAGGCCGCCGGGCTGGGTGGATACGGCAAGCCGGGCAATTATTTCCAGCGCCAGATCGGCCGCTGGTCCAAACAATACCGTGCCGCCGAGACGGGTACGGTCGAGGCGATGGACAAGCTGATCGACTGGCTGCCCCAGGCCGCACCGGAACAGGAACGCACCAGCGTCGTTCACGGCGACTACCGTCTGGACAACATGATCTTCCACCCGACCGAACCGCGGGTCATCGCGGTGCTGGACTGGGAGCTGTCCACGCTGGGCGATCCCCTGGCCGACTTTACCTATCAGCTGATGGGCTGGGTGATGCCGCCGGAAATCCGCAACGGGCTCGCCGGGGTCGATATCGCCTCCATGGGCATTCCGACCGTCGAGGAATACACCGAGGCCTATTGCCGCCGCACCCATCGCGACAGCATTCCCGAGCTGGACTTCTACTTCGCCTACAACATCTTCCGGCTGACCTCGATCATCCAGGGCGTCTACGCCCGCTCGCTGCAGGGCAATGCCTCCAACGAGCGCGCCAAGGAGATGGGGGCCGCGGTCCAGCCCATGGCCGAAGCCGCCTGGAGCTTTGCGGTGAAGGCGGGGGCTTAAGTCCCCGCCTCACCGGCTACACGCCGGCCTGCCTAACCGCCGATATGCCCCAGCCAAGGCGCCATCAGGGCGAGACCGACCACCAGTTCGAAACCGACCGAGAACAGATTGTATCCGGTCCGCGTCCCATGCCTGGCATGGTCCGCCAGCATCGACACGGTGCGCCCGATCGCCATGCCCAGCCAGGCGGCGCCGGCTGCGAAGCCGGCGGCAACCACGCTCGCCATACCGGCTTGCTCGCGCATCGCGATTGCCAGCAGTACTGCGCCATGCAGCAGCAGCAAGCCACCGCCATAGCTCGCCCGGAATTCGGCCCAGCCGCCCGGCTTGTCCGCCATCGGCTGCAACCGCACGACCGACGCGCCCCAGGCCGGGCTGATCAGACTGCCCAGTCCGAGAAGGGCGCCCACAAGCGCCGCGGCGCCGCTGATGATGACGGTAACGGACATCGACTTCCCCTGTATGGTGGCCTTCCCGCCATATAGCGCGAGAGAGCACGCATTTCATGTCCGGACTGATCATCCTCACCGGCGTCTTCGTCACCGCCTTCATCTCCGGTGTGTTCGGCATGGCCGGCGGGCTGATCCTGATGGGGATCCTGGCGCTGGTCCTGCCCGTCTCGGCCGCCATGGTGGTGCATGGCGTCGTGCAGAGCGTGTCCAATGGCTGGCGCGCCATCCTGCATGCGCGCTGGATCGACTGGCGCATTCTGGGCATCTACCTGGTCGGCTCCGGCGCGGCGGCCGCCCTCCTCGTGCTGGCGACCTTGGAACTGTCCAAACCCTGGCTCTTCATCGTGCTGGGCCTGGTGCCCGGCGTGATCTGGCTGCCCAGGCGCTGGGTCCATTTCGACGCCGCCCGGCCGTCCCATGCCGTGGCCTGCGGCTTCACGGTGACCGGGCTCAACGTGGTGGCCGGCGTATCGGGACCGCTGCTGGATGTCTTCTTCGCCGATACCGAGCGCGATCGCCGCTGCATCGTCGCCACCAAGGCCGCGACCCAGGTCGTCTCGCACGCCGTGAAGATCGCCTACTACGTCCTGCCGGCCCTGGCGGCGGAAAGCCTGCCCCAGGCGCAATGGCTGCTCGTCGCCGCACCGCTGGCCATTATCGGCACCACGCTGGGCGCCCGCTTCCTGGCCATGATGAGCGATATCCAGTTCCGGCAGTGGACCAAATGGATTGTCTCGGCGATCGGTCTTGTCTACATCGCCAGAGGCTTGATTATCCTGACCGGAGTGGCGCCATGAAGCTTGAACCGGCCGTGCTGGAAAACGCCATTGTTCGCCTGGAGCCGCTGACCGAAGCCCATCGCGAAGCCCTGCGTCCGCTGGCCCAGGAGGCCGAGCTCTGGGCGCTGACCTCGCTGCGCGGCGATGGCGAGCATTTCGACAGCTGGTTCGATCTGATGCTGGAAAGCACCCGGGCCGGCAGCCAGATATCCCACCTCGTCCGGCGCCAGTCCGACGGTGCCCCCGTCGGTCATTCCGCCTTCCTCTCCATCGTTCCCGAGCATGCGCGCCTGGAGATCGGCTGGACCTGGTATGGCGCGACGGCCCGCGGCACGCAGGTCAATCCGGCGGCCAAACACCTCCTGTTGGGCCGGGCCTTCGAATGCGGTGCCGAACGGGTCGAGCTGAAGACCCACCACCGCAATCTGCGCTCCCAGGCCGCGATGACAAAAATGGGCGCGACCCGCGAAGGCACGCTGCGCCGGCACATCAAATGCTGGACCGGCGAATGGCGCGACACGGTGTGGTTTTCGGTGCTGAAGGACGAATGGCCCGCAGTTGCCGCCGGACTGGAAGTCCGCCTCGCCGCCTAGCGCAATTCGAACCGCGAAACCGGTGCCCGCTTTCGTCGAATGCTTGAGTGCTAGCCGTTGCAGGCCGGCATGACGCCGACAATGCGGCCGTCGCGGATTTCCATCTCGACATGGCCCGGACCGGTTTCCTCGGCATAGACCAGCAGGTCGGCCGGTGCCCCCGGCATGACAAGTTCACGGCGTCCGGCACGCGACGGTGCCCGCGCGGCAGTGCGGATATAGATCGCGCCCGGCTCGGCTTCGGGACGCGGGCTGACAATGGCGCCCGGACGGCCCAGCACCGTCACGGCCTGGCCGGTTTCCAGCACCAAGTCGGAACCGACGGCGGAGATCCGGCCGTTTTCGATGAAGATGTCCTGGTCGCTCCAGCGGCCCGACGCGTCGACGATGGTCACGTCCTGCAGCAGGAGCGGCGTCGCGTCACAACCGCTATCGGCCGCATGCGCCGTCGCCGCCAAGGCAAGGGCACCAAGCGAGGCCGTCAGGCATTTGTTCAGGACACGAAGCATTCGCCACTCCAGATGAGTGCGCTCCTCTTCGTCCGTACACCGATTCCGTTCAAGACAAGGTTTTATGACAACGACGTTTATACGCGTTTTATCAAATCATTCGGGGGCTTGCGTAAGGCCCGCCCGGCGCGATCCTGGAGAGGATGACAGATCAGCCGCCCTTGCGCCGGGCCCGGAAGAAGGACCGCAGCAACTCGGCGCTCTCTTCGGCCAGTATCCCCCGCGCCACCTCCGGCCGCCAATGGCAGGTCGGCTGCTGGAAAAAGCGCGGCCCGTGCTCCACGGCACCGCCCTTGGGATCGCTGGCGCCATAGACCAGCCGGCCGATCCGCGCATGGCTGATCGCCCCGGCACACATCGCGCACGGTTCCAGCGTGACGTAGAGCTCCAGCCCGGTCAGGCGGTAATTCTCCCGGGTCTGCGCTGCTGCGCGCAGCGCCAGGATTTCCGCATGCCCGGCCGGATCATGGCCGGCAATCGGCCTGTTGTGCGCTTCCGCGACGATCTCGTCCGTGGCCGGATCGACCACGAGCGCACCGATCGGCGCCTCGCCGGCCTCAGCGGCTGTCTGCGCCAGTTCTAGCGCTCGGGCCATAAAACGTGTATCGCGCGGGTCCGTCATCCGCTGCGGGTTAGAGTGGCCGCCAGAAAGGGTCAAGCGTGAGCGAAGCCTCCGATACGTCCGACAACACCGGCGAACGCATTGCCAAATACCTCGCCCGGGCCGGCGTGGCCTCGCGCCGCGAGGTCGAACGCATGATCGAGGACGGCCGCATCTCCCTGAACGGCAAGCGTCTGGACACGCCCGCCGTGAAGGTCACCCAGGCCGACCGGATCGAGGTCGACGGCAAGCCGGTCGACCCGCCGGCCGCGACACGCCTGTGGCGCTATCACAAGCCGACGGGCCTGGTGACGACCCATGCCGACCCGGAAGGCCGCGAGACCGTGTTCGATGCGCTGCCGAAGGATATGGGGCGCGTGATCTCGGTCGGCCGCCTCGACCTGACCTCCGAAGGCCTGTTGCTGCTGACCAATGACGGCGCCCTCGCCCGCGCCCTGGAACTGCCCGCCACCGGCTGGATGCGCCGCTATCGCGCCCGCGCCTTCGGCTCGATCGACGAGGCGGCGATCGCGAAACTGCGCGCCGGTGTCACGGTGGAGGGCATCAAGTACGGCCCGATGGATGTCGAGGTCGAACGCGAGACCGGCTCGAATATCTGGCTCGATATCGGTATCCGCGAAGGCAAGAATCGCGAGGTCCGCAAGGCGCTCGACAGTGTCGGCCTGAAGGTGAACCGGCTGATCCGCACGGCCTACGGCCCGTTCCAGCTGGGCGATCTGCCGCGCGGCGAGGTGAAGGCCGTGCCGGGCCGCGTGCTGCGCGACCAGGCCGGGCATCTTGTCGAGATGGCGGCCACCACCGGCGAGGCCGTCGCGAAGAAGAAGCCTGCCCGTCCCGGCCGCAAGCCGGTCAAGCGCAAGATGGGCGGAGCCGGTCAGCCCGGCCTGCCCAAACCGGCTGCTGACGAGGATGGCGCCAAGCCGCTCAAGCGTGCCCGCGGCCGTCCCGCCGTGCGCCGTCCTGCAGGCAAAACGGCGGCAGCTGATCGCGATACCGCGCCTGGCCGTCCGCCGCGCAGGCCGCAGGGACGCCGCTAGGACATGCGGGTCGTTGGCGGGAAATTCCGCAACCGCGCCCTTGTAGCGCCGAAAGGCCGCTCCACCCGCCCCACCTCCGACCGGGCGCGCGAGAACATGTTCAATGTGATCGAGCATGCCGACTGGTGCCCGCCGATCGAGGGGGCCCGGGTGATCGATCTTTATGCCGGATCCGGAGCGCTGGGCATCGAGGCCGTGTCCCGCGGCGCGGCTTTCTGCCTGTTCGTGGAAATGGCCGCCGAGGCGCGCGGCGCGATCCGCGACAATGTCGATACGCTGCAGCTTTTCGGCGTCACCCGCATCCATCGCCGCGACGCCACGGCGCTGGGCGAGAAACCGTCCAATCTGGGTGCGCCCTTCGACCTGGCCTTCCTCGACCCGCCCTATGGCCATGGCCTTGGCGAAAAGACACTGGCGAAACTGGTCGAGGGCAAATGGGTCAGCGACGATGCCGTCGCGATTCTCGAAGTGGGCGCCGATGAAGACCCCGAGACACCGGGCTGGCACCGCCAGACCGTCAAGGAATACGGCGCCGCGAAGGTGCTCTTCCTGACCCGCGACAACGCCTGACCGCACGCTTCCAATTCTCCTTCCACTTTCCCCGGCCCCGCGCCGGGGCCCGGTTGAGCCTGAATCTGAAACGCCGCCAGACCCCGGAACAAGTCCGGGGAAAGCAGCTCTCTCTTTCTTCCCCACGCTGTGGGGAAGTGGGCCCTCCATAGCCTTGGCGAAGGAGGGGTCGAAGGGGCCGGCGCGGAGCGCCGGGAGGCGGTTAAGCCTGAAACCCCGCCAGACCGCGGAATAAATCCGGGGAAAGCGGAAGTGTTCATTTCAACCTCTTCCATTTTTCCCGGATGCAAGCCTGCGCAGGCAGGCTGCAGATCCGGGATCTACCGACCGGTGTGAAGCGTGAACCGCGTCCAGTCGGTCCCGGACAGCGCTGCGCGCTTCCGGGAAAAATCGTGCATGTTTGGAGATGAGGAAGCACGAAACCCTCCACGGGCTTGCGCCCTGGAGCGATGAGAGGGTGTGCGGGGTGCACGGCGGACATCGTGTCCGATTTGAAGGTTTGGTGGTGATGCCCGAGGCATCCCGCACGCGGAGATTTACCCGGATCCCTTGCGGGTTCCGTCTCGAAACCTGCAGGCACGC
>Ga0189275_100223_pt1 | contig 55650 bp, 50 predicted proteins | sample N19A6minimetaG_FD_130329 | JGI IMG/M metagenome (GOLD analysis project Ga0189275, IMG submission 130329) | Marine microbial communities from the Costa Rica Dome - N19 A6 mini metaG | ecosystem: Environmental > Aquatic > Marine > Oceanic > Photic zone | place: Costa Rica: the Eastern Pacific...
ATACTTCTCGATACTTACCCTAATCATTTCATATATTTGACCCTTCATATACTTAACTATTCACATGCCAAAATTAGTTTGTGATTTTGTGCTTTAGTGGCAAAATAATCCAGATTTGAAAAAAGAAATCCCCGCACAGTACGATCCTTCCCAAGTTGAAGACAAATGGTATCAATATTGGATGGAGAACGAATATTTCCATTCCACCCCTGATGACAGAGAACCGTTTACCATTACTATTCCTCCACCCAATGTAACTGGTGTGTTGCACATGGGACACATGTTGAACAATACTATTCAAGATGTATTAGTGCGTAAAGCTAGAATGCAAGGCTACAATGCTTGTTGGGTTCCCGGAACCGATCACGCTTCCATTGCTACAGAAGCCAAAGTAGTTCGCAAACTTCGTGAAAAAGGTGTTACTAAAAAAGATCTTACCCGTGATGAGTTCATGGAACATGCTTGGGAATGGACGCATGAGCATGGCGGAATAATTCTAGAGCAACTTAAAAAATTGGGCGCAAGTTGTGATTGGGATCGGACGACTTTCACAATGGATGAGAAATATTCCGAAAGCGTGATTGATACTTTTATTGATCTATTCAATAAAGGGAAAATTTATCGTGGTGCGCGAATGATTAATTGGGATCCTGCAGCCAAAACAGCGCTTAGTGACGAAGAAGTAATTCACAAAGAAGTAAATTCTAAATTATATCACGTTCGGTATAAAATTGTAGATTCTGATGAATATGTAACTATTGCTACTACTCGCCCAGAAACTATTCTTGGTGACACCGCTATTTGTATAAATCCAGAAGATGAGCGTTATACGCACCTTCATGGAAAGAAAGCCATAGTTCCTTTGGTAAACCGTGAAGTTCCTATTATTCTTGACGACTATGTAGATATGGAATTCGGAACCGGTTGCTTGAAAGTAACGCCTGCTCATGATTTGAACGATTACGACATTGGTCAGCGCCATAACCTAGAAACCATCAACATGATGAATGCCGATGGTACTGTGAGTGAAGAAGGTGAACTTTATATTGGAATGGATCGCTTTGATGTTAGAAAACAGATTTCTAAAGACCTAGATGAAGCTGGAAATTTAGTAGAAATTGAAGAATACAGAAATAAAGTTGGGTATTCAGAAAGAACAGATGCGGTGATTGAACCACGTTTATCTCTTCAATGGTGGGTAGCTATGAAAGAATTAAGCGAACCTGCTCTTGAAAATGTAATGAATGATAATATTCGGTTTCATCCGGAGAAATTTAAAAATACGTACCGCCATTGGATGGAAAATGTTCGTGATTGGTGTATAAGCCGCCAACTTTGGTGGGGACATCGAATTCCAGCTTATTACTATGGCGAAGGTGCAGATGATTTTGTTGTTGCTAAAACTTTGAAAGAAGCGGTAAAAGCAGCTCGAGATAAATCAGGAAATAAAAGTCTTTCTTCTAACGACCTTAGGCAAGAAGAAGATGTATTGGATACGTGGTTTTCATCATGGTTATGGCCTATTTCAGTATTTGATGGATTCTACGAAAAAGAAGAAGTTGATTACTACTATCCTACCAATGATTTGGTAACTGCTCCGGAGATCATGTTTTTTTGGGTGGCTAGAATGATTATTGCAGGATACGAATATCGTGGGGAGCTGCCATTCAAGAATGTGTATTACACAGGAATTGTTCGCGACAAACAAGGTCGTAAAATGAGTAAGAGTTTGGGTAACTCACCTGACCCTTTAGAACTCATTAACCAATATGGTGCCGATGGTGTTCGTATGGGAATGTTGTTTTCTACTCCGGCAGGAAATGATTTACCTTTTGACTCAAAGATTTGTGAGCAAGGAAGCAAATTCAGTAATAAGATATGGAACGCATTCCGTTTTTTAACCATGAATATGGAAGAAGGTGTTGAATACAAACCCACCACAGAAATTGATTCTGATAATTTAGTGGATAGATGGATGATGTCCAGAATTCATCAAACCATTAAAGAAGTTGAAGAAGACTTTGATAACTATAAACTAAATGACGCGCTTAAAAAAGTGTACTCATTGATCTGGGATGATTTCTGCGATTGGTATATTGAATTAGCTAAACCGGCTAATTATGGCGATAAGTTTGATCAGGAAAGATTGAACGTAGCATTGGGAATGTTTGAACAGCTTATGAAACTCCTCCATCCTTTCATGCCTTTTATTAGTGAGGAAATTTGGCAACACATTCAGGAAAGAACATCTAAGGAAGCTCTTTGTATTTCAGATTGGCCAAAATTTGATACTGATAAAGTATCTGTAGAGGATGTAGCCCTTTTTGAAAGCTTGCAGGGAATGATATCAGCTCTTAGAAACATCCGTTCGGAAATGGGTGTGTCTCCTAAAAAAGATATTGAAGTACTTATAAAATCAAATAATGCTGAACAAATTGAAGCCAATGAATGGATTATACGTAAACTTCAGGTTCTTAAATCATTGTTTATAGCTACTGATCTGAAAAAACCAAAAGCTTGTGCTTCCGCATTGATAGGCAACGATGAGATCTATGTTCAAATGTTTGGTTTGGTGGATGTTGATAAAGAAATCGAGCGAATTAAAAAAGAAATGAATCGTGTTGAAGGTTTTCTGAAAAGTGTAAATGGAAAACTGAATAACTCAAATTTCGTGGATAATGCTCCTGATGCCGTTGTTGAAAATGAACGCAACAAAAAAAGAGATGGTGAAGCAAATCTTGAAAAACTCAAAGAACAGCTGAAGGATTTCCAATAATTCACATTCAACTAACTAGGTTTTTAGAAATTATTTTATTGATTCAATTTTAAATTTTAGTCATCCTGAACCCGAAGTTTCGGCACGAAGGATCTTCACTGGTGCATTCTACTTATACAAGTTTCGAAGATTCATTGCTTTCGCCAGCCTTTGCCAGAGTGGTTTTGTGCAGGCAGGCTCTGATTGACGACCGAAAAGAGAGCTAAATTCTCATTCATGAAAACATTTTCCTTACAATCTGAAGAACCTCAAGGAAAGCCCGACTTTCTTAAAGGGCTTAATGAACAGCAACGTAAAGCAGTTACACACACAAATGGTCCGCTGTTGATTATTGCCGGTGCAGGTAGTGGCAAAACCCGTGTATTGACTTTTCGGATTGCTTACCTACTTCAACAATTTAAAGCAGCACCAAATGAAATTCTGGCACTGACATTTACGAACAAAGCGGCTCGTGAAATGAAAGACAGAATCAAGAGATTGATCGGTGATAAAGCTTCTAAGCTTTGGATGGGGACTTTCCACTCCATTTTCTCCAAAATACTTAGGTTTGAAGCAGATAGAATTGGTTATGGAAAAGACTTCACCATTTATGATACCAGTGATTCAGAAACCGTTATTAAACAAATTCTTCAGGAGTTGAATTTTGATCCTAAAGAAATAAAACCAAAGACCATACGGAATAAGATCAGCGATGCAAAAAACCAGTTGATCAATCCCGATACTTATCAAAATAGATTTGTAGGGAGTACTCTTGATGATATCACTGCAAGAGTGTACAAGATTTATGTTACTCGATTGAAGGAAAGTAACGCTATGGATTTTGACGATCTATTGGTGAAACCGATCGAGCTTTTTGAACAATTTCCTGAAGTGTTAGAAGCATATCAGAATAGATTTAAATATATCATGATTGATGAGTATCAGGATACCAATCATGCCCAATATAAAGTTTCTAAGATGCTTGCCAGTAAATATGGAAACCTATGTGTTGTAGGCGATGACGCCCAAAGTATTTACTCGTTCCGTGGAGCTGATATTTCCAATATTCTTAATTTCCAGGAAGATTATGAAAAAGCTACTAAAATTCCCTTAGAACAAAATTACCGTTCTACGAAATCAATTCTTCAGTGTGCAGATTCTATCATCAAAAAAAATTCCAAGCAATTAGATAAAACGCTTTGGACAGAACAGGATTACGGAGATCCAATCATTCTGCTTGATAATTATGATGAAAGAGACGAAGCCAATCGTGTTGCAAGCTACATTTATGAACTAAAAATGCGTCATGGTTATAATAATAATGACTTCGCTATTCTTTATCGAACCAATTATCAGTCCAGGGTATTTGAAGAAGCACTAAGACGAAGGGATTTGGCTTATCAATTGGTTGGCGGTCTTTCCTTTTATCAGCGTAAAGAAATAAAAGATGTACTTGCCTATCTCACTTTGTTAGTGAATCCAAATGATGAAACCAACCTGATTAGAATCATTAATGAGCCTTCTCGGGGAATTGGTAATAAATCAATTCAAGATTTAAGAAGAAAAGCTCGTGAAGAAGGACAATCCGTTTGGAGTATTTTACAAGATGTAGAAAATACCGATGTGTATAAACCTGCAAAAGTTCGTATTCGTGAGTTTGTAGATATGATAAACAAGCTCAGAAATGAGATGGAAAATGGTATCGGTCTTACAGAATCAACACGTAGTATATTGGAACAATCAGGCTATGTTAGGGCTTTGGTAGAAGAAAATTCTCAGCAATCTATGATGAGACGAGACAATATTCTGGAATTTCAGAATGCTATCGCTTATTACGAAAAAGGAAATTCAAATCCATCTTTAAGTGCTTTTTTGCAGGAAATAAGCCTTATCACTGATGCAGATAAGTTTGATGAAAATAAACCTGCTATCACATTAATGACCGTTCACGGTTCAAAAGGTCTGGAATTTCCTACTGTGTTTGTAGTTGGATTAGAAGAAAACCTCTTTCCTGTTGGCGCTCGTGTCGGTTTTGAAGTTGATATTGAAGAAGAACGACGACTGTTTTATGTAGCAATAACTCGCGCAGAAGAACGGCTATTTTTCAGTCACGCTAGAAACCGATACAAATTTGGTGAAGAACAACGGCAAATTCGTTCACGTTTTATAGATGAAGTTGATGCCGGAGTGGTTCGAACCGAAACCGGAGCTTCTATAACACAAAAAGCCGATCGTTTTTCGCTGGATGAATCCTCCTCTCCAAGAAAATCAACAAGTGCTACTTCTATAGAATATGATTGGGAAAAGCCCGTTAGTGGTAGGACGTATAAATCAGCAAGTGGTAATACGATTGAATATGATCTCCAGGATGGTGAAGATCCGTTTCAGGTAGGCGCTATTGTAGAACATGCTAAATTTGGCCCTGGTAAAATCATCAGTAGAAGTGGATTAGGAATGGATACTAAAGTTGTTGTATTTTTCAAATCAAGAGGACAAAAGAAGTTAATGCTTAAAGCGGCACCACTTCAAGTTATCGGTTAGTTAAAAGGCGGTTTTTTAAAAAATATGTTGAAGGTTATTTTATCTATCATTTTGGGCATTTTATGTGCAACATTTGGAGTTGCTCAGCCTGTTCTTACACCCAAAAATCTAGCTCTCGGAGGTGGGGGAACTACCTACATCACGGATTATAATGCAAATTTTTATAACCCTGCAAACCTACTTATACATGATAGGCAGAAAAAAGTAGATATCGGATTTCTGGTTGGTGGCTCCTTTTTTAACGGAGTTCTTAATTACGAAAATGTATTTGACCAAAAAGATAATGCCTTTAATTATTTCAGTAATTATTCATCCGGCACAAATGATATAAGTACAAATGATCGCTCTCAGATCATCGAGAATCATTACAAAAGAGAGCGTTTAAGTTCCGTTCACCAATCTCGATTTGAATTGACCACTCTTGGTGTAAGCTGGATGAAAAACAACAAAGCCTACTCTTTTGCAACAAGAACAAGAGTAGGATCACGCTTCGAAACAGGTAGAAATTGGTACACAGATCAAGAAGTTGTTAAGAATAACATAACCACTTCTAATCAGGATCTTATTCAGAATTATCAGGTTTTGCATGAATTTTCCTTTGGCTACTCTGAATCGCTTAACCTGATAAATGGCTTAAGTTCCAGATTGGATAACTTTATAATAGGGATAGCTCCTAAATTTATTCTAGCCGGACCATATCAAAAAGCAGATTGGAAAAACGAATATAACCAAGCAAATAATTCAGTTGAAATAAACAGAACTCAAAGCTTTGAATATCAATCAGCAGGAAATCTTACAGCTGTTACTCAAGCCTTTTTTAATGGATCACCCGCCCTTGAAAGTTCCGATCAAAATCTAGACCCATTTGAAGATGAATTATTAAACATTCATGGTTTTGGAGTTGGCTTAGATGTTGGTTTTACTTATCTGCTTACTTTTGGAAGTGATCTTTCTACTTTGGGTTCAAACCGACAACCAACAAAACGATCTCTAAGAATTTCTTTTTCGATAAATGATATTGGATTCGTTAATTATAATGATCAAACTTTGAGTTTAGATGAAGTCAATGAAAGTTCAACTACAACCGATTTTCCAGCAACAGCTGATGAAGCTTTTATAGGTTCTCCCGGGCAGTTTTTAAATTTTGTGGATACCTTTGGTGACGACAACCCTTTCAACGATAATGAACAAAACTTTTACACCAGCTCCTTCTCCACCTTGCTTCCAACTTCATTTAACGGTGGTATTATGATTGAGCTAAGTCGCATTAAATTAATGGGTGATATGAGTATTGGTATCAGTAACAGCGCTTTTAATTCCACAGTTCTAACAACGTCTGTGGGAACTGAACTACGCCCACTTAATTTCCTTCCACTGCGAGGAGGTCTTCAATTTACGCCCGGATTACCAGGTTCTTTCAATATTGGAACAGCTATAGAAACCAGATTTTGGGATCTCTCTCTCGCTATGATGGTATCGTCCAGATCGTTCACTTCGGCTACAAATATCTCTGGAGCCGGATACGCAGTGTTGCAATTTCACCTATAACTGACAGTTTGCCTTGGCTTACTGCCATCATTTGAAAAAGTCTGACGGTTTGTGAGCCCCCAAAGTTTGGCTTTGTATTTGCGTAAACTGAATTAATAAAGAAATTTTTGAAAATATTTTATGAAAGACAGATTTAACAGTTTTGATAGTTTCGATGAATCAGACGCTAGTTTCGATGATTTTGAACAAGCTATCCCCTTAATGTCGGAAGAAGAAGAAAAAGAATTAACGGAATCAGTAATTCCTGAAAACCTTCCGATTCTACCTTTAAAAAATACCGTGTTATTTCCCGGCGTTGTTGTTCCAATTACAGTTGGCAGAGATCGTTCTCTGGCCTTGGTTAAAGAAGCCTACGCAGGAGATAAAATTATTGGTGTTGTAACACAAAAAGATGAAAATATAGAAGAGCCTGAATCAAAAGATTTGCACAAAGTGGGTACCATGGCTCGAATCATCAAGCTTATTAAAATGCCTGATGGCAGTAAAAGCATTGTGATTCAAGGAAAAACAGGATTTGAAGTAGAGGAATTCACTCAAAGTGAACCTTTTTTCAAAGCAAAGGTAAAACCGTTTCCGAAAGAAATGGATATAAAAGGTGTAGAACTTGACGCTTCAATAAGAAACATCAAGGAGACTGCAACCAGAATTATTAACCTCTCTCCTAACATTCCATCTGAAGCAACTATTGCTGTTAATAACATCAATAGCCCTACTTTTCTTCTCAATTTTATCTCATCAAACCTGAATGTTGATATTGAGAAAAAGCAACAGCTTCTCGAAATTCAGAAATTTTCTGATAATCTTAATAAGGTGATGGAATTTCTTGAACAAGAAGTTCAAGTGCTGGATATGAGCGAGAAGATTCGAACCAAAGTAAAATCCGATATTGACGACCAACAGAGAGAATTCTATCTGCGTCAGCAAATGAAAGCCATTCAGGAAGAACTGGGGGACGATGCTGAACATCAGGAAATAGAAAAACTCAAAGAAAAACTAGCAGCAAAAAAGCTACCTGATCATGCTCGTGAAGAAGCTGAGAAGGAGCTCCGCAGATTAGAAATGACTCCTAATGCATCTCCTAATTATGGAATAATCCATAGTTATGTTGAATGGATTTTAGACCTTCCATGGGATGAATATTCTGATGACAAGCTAGATTTAAAGTTTGCTCAAGAAGTATTAGACGAAGATCACTATGGATTAGAAAAAGTTAAAAAGCGTATTATAGAATACTTAGCCGTCCTTAAGTTAAAAGAGGATATGAAAGCTCCTATTTTGTGTTTCTATGGACCTCCGGGTGTTGGTAAAACCTCACTTGGAAAATCTATTGCTCGTTCTTTAAATCGAGAATTTGAGCGCTTTAGCTTAGGAGGAATTCGTGACGAAGCAGAAGTTCGTGGACATAGAAGAACGTACATTGGAGCTCTTCCTGGTAGAATAATTCGTTCGATGAAAAAAGCAGGAAAAGGGAATCCTGTCATTATGCTGGATGAAATTGATAAAGTAGGCGCTGATTATAGAGGAGATCCAACATCAGCTTTATTGGAAGTTTTAGATCCTGAACAAAATGATACATTCAGCGATAATTATTTAGAACTTGAATACGATCTTTCAAAGGTACTGTTTATTGCTACAGCTAATAGCTTAGATACAATTCCTGCCCCGCTTAAAGATAGAATGGAAATTATCAACATAAGTGGCTATACACAGGAAGAAAAAACTGAGATTGCAAAAAAATACTTGATTCCTAAACAAATCAAAGAAAACGGTCTTAATGAAGAGCAGATTTCCATTAATGATGAAGCTATTCATAAAATTATTGATCAGTATACTCGGGAATCCGGAGTTCGAAATCTTGAGCGACAAGTAGCAGGTGTTTGCAGAGGTGTAGCAGCAAAAGTAGCCAAAGGAGAAATTGAAGAATTTTCAGTAGCTGAAGATGATGTTGAAGAGTTTCTCGGAAAGCAGAAATTTTTCAGCGATGCCGCAGAAAGAACAACTGTTCCCGGTGTTGCAACAGGTTTAGCTTGGACTCCATTTGGTGGAGATATCTTATTTATTGAGGCAAGCGTTTCTAAGGGTTCAGGTAAATTGAATATAACCGGTCAGCTTGGCGATGTAATGAAGGAATCTGCGATGCTTGCAATTTCTTATTTGAAAGCACATTCTGAAGATGTTGGCATACCTGAAGAAGCTTTTAAATATTGGGACCTTCATATCCATGTACCTGCCGGAGCTGTTCCAAAAGACGGACCTTCAGCAGGAGTTTCTTTGATGTCAGCCATTGCATCCATATTTACTCAAAGAAAAGTAAAAGGTACAATTGCCTTAACCGGAGAAATTACGCTTCGTGGATTAGTATTACCTGTTGGAGGTATCAAAGAGAAAGTACTTGCCGCAAAAAGAGCCGGAATTAAGCAAGTTCTTCTTCCTAAGAAAAACGAGAAAGATGTTGCCGAAATCGAAAAAGATGTAATTGGCGATCTTAAGGTAAATTACTTAGAAAGAATGGATGAACTTTTGGATCAGATGTTAGAAAAAGAATCTGAACGGGATCCAAAAGAGTTTTTTAAAGTGAGTGAAGCTCATAAAAATTCAGTTACAGGTAAAAACGGAAAAATAGAAAATGTAACTGTTTCCAAATAATTTAAAGGGGCTTTAATTAGCCCCTTTTTATTTCAATGCTTTCCATTCTTCTTCGGATGTTACAGAAATTTGATATTCCATTAGCATTTTCCAACTGCTTCCTGTTTTAACGAGTAAACCTTGAAAATTCACATAAGCTATTCGTTCTTTTTCCCCTTTTATTTTAGAAGAATATTTGAAAATACCTGTATCATGGGCAGTCTTTTCTCCATGTAACCTTTTTGAAAATCTAAATTCAACGCTTGCACTCATTTTACCAGCTTTAGTGTCGATAAAACCTTGCTCCCAGCCTGCTAAAGCTTCGGATATAGGGTAACTTGTTCCAGAAATTTCGTTAACTAATACGGCATCAGCATGGAATGTATCAGAGTAACCTTCAAAATCACCCTCCGCAACTGTACGAGAAACTTCGTCCCATAACATATCAATCTCTTCTTCTGGATTTTGAAAGCTTGTTAGAATACACATTAAAAGTAACGGTAATAGAGAAATACGCATCATATGATAAATATTGGTTTTTGAGATTGTATTAATGAACCTAAAAATAAGATAGTATCCAACTTCTGCTAAAGAGTAATATTTTAAATTTAGTTCTTGCCTATCCCTAACTCTTCCGTATTTTCAGGAATGGAAACAGGACGAGTTATTGAATCTACAGGAAGTTGGTATAAGGTTGATATCGGCAATGATATTATTAGCAGCAGATTACCAGGTAAATTCCGCTTGGATAAAAGAGAAGTAACCAACCCAATCACTGTTGGTGATAAAGTAGATCTAGAAATAAATAATGACGGCTCGGGGAATATCCTCAAAATTCATGATCGTGAAAATTATATCACTCGTCAGGCTACCCATGGGAAACGTGGTGAACATATTCTAGTTTCCAATTTAGATCAGGCATTCGTGATCCAATCCATTAGAAAACCTAAGATAAATGAAGGCTTTATAAATCGTTTTCTGGTTACTTGTGAAGCCTATGAAGTAAAACCGGGAATTATCATTAATAAAATGGATTTAGCTAAGAAAAGCGATATTCAATTTGTGGAAGAAATGATCGGTGTATATTCATCTTTGGGATATCCAGTATATACATGTAGCATTGAAGATGATAAATCTATCGAATTTTTAAAATCTCTCTTTGCTGAACAAATATCAGCTTTTATAGGTCCGTCGGGTGTTGGAAAAACAAGTATTCTAAATGCTATAGATCCAGATTATAATCTTAAAGTTGGTGAAGTTTCAACTTCATCAAACAAAGGAAAACATACTACCACCTTTGCGAGACTTATACCTTTGAATATTGGAGGATATGTTGCTGATACCCCAGGCATTAGAGAGTTCGGATTAGTTAATATCGAAGATTGGGAATTGTCTCTTTATTTCCCTGAAATGTTAGAGCCCAGACAAAATTGTAAGTTTAATACTTGTACTCATATTCATGAACCCGGGTGTGGGGTAGTTGAGGCTTTTGAGGAGGGAAAAATAGATCCAAACAGATACAACTCTTACATAAATATGCTTGAATCGTTAGAAAATTAGGATTTTCAAATACCTCAAAATGGGTATTCAAAATCTGCTAAATAATACAGATATTGATTACTTAAATTAATCACAGGAGAAATAATGAAACACATCTACAAAACAATTCAGAAAGTAATTTTATGCGGCTTTATATTAGGAATTATGGCTGTAGCTCCGGCAAATGCTCAAATCGAAGAAATTAAAGCATTCTTAGAATCAGGAGAAACAAACGCTACTCTATTGACAAGAGCTTATTTAAGTCCACTTCCTACCGGTTTGGGAGCAGGGACAAACTCAGGTTGGACAACAAAAGCAAAACCAACTAAAACACTTGGTTTTAGCTTACAATTAAGAGCCGCAGTTGCACAGGTTCCAAGTGGAGGAAAAAGTTTCGACGCAAGTACTTTAGGTTTACAAAATGTAACTGTTACAGGTCAATCTTCAAGTACCATTTCAGGCTCTGGAGATAACGGACAAACCATTTCTGATCAGAGTGGAAATTTTTCATTCCAGATTCCCGGAGGTACAGACTTTAGTTACGTACCGGTTGCTATGATTCAAGGAAATGTTGGTTTAATCAAATCTACTGATCTAACAGTGAGATATATTCCGGAAACTAATCTAGAAGATTATGGTACTATTTCTGTAATTGGTGCTGGAGTAAAACACGGCTTAAACCAATGGATACCCGGAGGCAAGTTACTTCCAGTAGACCTTTCAATAATGGCTGCTTTTTCTAAAACAGATTTAAATGGTGATCTTAATTTCAATGCTAATGCTACTACAGATCAAGTTGTAGAATCATCTACAAACACTTTTGTAGTTAATGCATTAGTTGGAAAAACACTTCCTTTTATTTCAGTTTATGGCGGTGTTGGTTACCAAAAAGCTACATTTGAATTAGATATTCTCGGTGATTATGACATTGGTGGCGGTCAAACCTTACAAGATCCTGTATCTTATTCTCAGGATAGTGATGCCGGAATTCATGCTTTAGCTGGTTTCCAGTTTAAAATGGGGCCGATCAGAATTTATGCTGAAGCAACTGCAGCTGAATATTTTACAGCTAATGCAGGTATTGGAATTGGTTTAAGAAATTAGATCAAACTTTTGAATACTAAAAAGGCGCTTTATTACTTGAAAAAGCGCCTTTTTTATGAAACTAGGTCTAGTAAATTACAAACTTGCAAGAACCGGATTTAAAACTTTCTCGTCCGACTCAATAATACCATCACGAAGACGAACTACTCTTCTGGAATATTCTGCAATCTCATTTTCGTGAGTTACTAAAATAATTGTATTTCCGGCTTTGTAAAGCTCCTCAAATAGCAACATAATCTCATCACCGGTTTTTGTATCTAAGTTACCTGTTGGTTCATCAGCAAGAAGAATTGAAGGACCATTCACGAGCGCTCTTGCAATCGCAACACGCTGACGTTGACCACCTGAAAGTTCATTAGGCTTATGATCAAGGCGATCGCCTAATCCTACTTTTGCAAGTACTTCAGAGGCTCTCTCTCTGCGCTCTGACGCTTTTACACCAGCATAAATAAGTGGTAGTTCAACATTAGCTAAACAAGTGGTTCTAGGTAATAAGTTGAAAGTCTGAAACACAAAACCGATTTCACGATTTCTTACTTCAGCTAACTCTGCGTCATCCATCTGGCTAACACGATTGTTATTTAAGATATATTCGCCACCTGTTGGTGTATCAAGGCAACCAATCATGTTCATAAGAGTTGATTTACCTGAACCTGAAGGTCCCATAATGGCAATGTATTCATTCTCAAGTACATTAAATGTAACACCATTTAACGCTCTCACTTCCGTCTCTCCCATTTGATAGAAACGAGTTAGGTCTTTGATCTCAATTATTGGTCTTTTTGACATTTTGTCCTACTTAGTTTTCTGCGATGAGAGATTTAACGCTTTCATTATCAACTTTCACTTTATCTCCGTTTGTGAGATTTTTTGAAAGTACTCGGTAGCTTCCAATGATAATTTCATCACCGGCAGAAACACCTGAAAGAATTTGTGTATGAGTGTTATCACTAATTCCGGTTTCAACTTCATACCTTACAGCAATTCCATTCTCTACTATAAAAACCACTTTTCTAATATCTTCTTTTTTGATTATCAAATCTTCATTTACACTTTCATCAGACGACTGAGAATCATCATTAGTTGCCTTTTCAGCAGCTTTAGACTTACGATCCTTCTTATCTTTAGCATAATCTCTTACAGTTACAGATTGTATAGGCACTGAAACAACGTTAATTGCGGTTTTGGTTTCTATGTCAACTGTTGCTGACATCCCTGGTTTAAAATTAGGAGTAAAGTTTTCTTCCGGATTCTCTGAAGTTTCACTCTTAACCAATTCCCCACCTTTCATAGCTAAGTTATGAGGAGTTACAATTCTTACTTTAACCTGATAATTCGTTACCTGTTCGTTAGATCCTGCACCTGTAATTCTTGCAGAATTAGCAATTTCAGTTACAATACCGTTAAATCTACGTTCCGGATAAGCATCAACTTCGATTCTTGTAGTGTCTAAAGACGAAATATTTACGATATCGTTCTCATTAACTTCAACCAAAACTTCCATTTTATCAAGAAGAGAAACACGCATCATTTCAGTTCCTGCCATTTGGGAATTACCCAAAACTCTCTCCCCAAATTCTACCGCTAAGCCAGTAACAGTTCCATCTTGAGGAGCACGAATTACTGTTTGTTCTAATTCCTCTTCGGCTTTTCTAAGCTGAGCTTCTGCGCTTTGCACTTGGTATTCTGATGCTTTCAAGCTTGCTTTCTGAGACTCATATACAGATTTAGTTTGAATATAGTCTAACTCTGAAATGATTTCTTTTTCATACAATTCTTCGTTCTTAAGATGAGCTACTTCAGCTTGAATTAAACTAGCTCTTGTTTGCTCTAAGCGTGCTTTTTGAGTTAAAAGAGCTGCATTTAACTCATCGATTCTTGCTTTAAAGATATCCGGTTTCAGGCGAACTAATAGATCTCCTTTTTTAACAAAATCACCTTCATTAACTGCGAGTTCGATTATCTCACCGGAAACATCAGGTCTGATTATTACCTCAACTTCAGGCTGAATTTTTCCTGAAGCTGATACTAATTGAGTAATGGTTTTAAGTTTTGCATTTGCCGTTTCAACGGAAGTACCTTCCTCAGCACCCCCAATAATTCCTGCTGCTCTTAAACCAAACCCTGCTCCGATTACTACGATGAGAAAAATCCCAAAATAGAGCAGAGTTTTCCCTGTCGATGATTTTTGTTTTGCCATTTTCTAGTCCTACCCTTTCTATTAATTTGCTATGATATAATTAAAAACTGATGTCTTCTCCAGAAAGCTTACCTAAGTAATAATCAATGAGTTTTTCTTGGAAAATTAGATTATATAATGCACTTGTTCTGGAAGATTGTGCATTGAAATATTGTGTTTGAGCTTGGCTTAACTCAATAAGAGTACTAGCCCCTACATTATATCTCTCTTGTTGAGTTTCGAACGCTTTTTCTGATGCAATCAAAGATTTTTCAGCCGCTTTTAATTGAGCTGAATATGATGAATAATCGTTTAAGGCTTGGGTAACTTCTTGAATAACCTGAAGCTTAGTATTCTCAAGTCCTAATTCCGCATTCTTCAAGTTAACCTGAGCTGATTGAATTTGAGTCATTCTGTTCCAGTTATTAAAAATCGGTAAAGACAATGACAGCCCAAGTGATTTATTAACTCGTTGGTCAAAAAACTGATCTGAGAAATTAACACTTTCAAAAATTGGATCATTTGTAACAGGATCTCTTCCCATCAAAATAGTGGCTTGATCACTATAACTTGATGATAATGAAGCATTAGCACTAAGCGTAGGTAATAATGTTCCTTTTGCTAGTTTCAACTGATATTCCAAAGACTCAATATTAAACTGAGTACTTTTAACATCCGAACGATTAGTAAGTGCTTGTTCTACTAATTTATTAACGCTTTGAGATGCTTTACTAGAAGCAGCAACACTTTCAGGATTAAAATCTGGAACAGCAAACTCATATTGTACTAATGGATCTATCTGTAACGATCTAACCAATTGTAATCTGGATAACTTTAATGCATTTTCTCTTTGCGTAATTGTGAGTTCATCATTAGCTACAGTAGCCTCTTGATTGAATAAATCTACATTCGGACGAGAACCCACTTCAACTTGAGCTCTAGTTTGCTCTAACAGCTTATTAGAAGTTTCTAAACTCTCTTTTGCATCTTCTAATTGTTGCTTATTCAAAAGTACCGTTAAAAATCTAGTAGCTGTTTCAAAAATAATATTTTCTTTAGCTCTTTTTAGAGTTTCCTCATTAGATAGCTTTGTTGATTCACTAGACCTTAAAGTTAAAATGTTATTAAAACCATTAAATATTGGTACACTGGCATTTATACTTGCTGAACCACTCGTAGAAGTAAGGTCTGTAAATGAAAGCGTTTCCTGAACAAATTGCTGACCGGTTTGCGTTGAGTAGCTTGCTCTTGTAGAAATATTAGGTAAAAAATCTGCTTTCTCACTTTTAATTCTATATTCAGCAAGATCAAGATTATTTTGAGCCTGTTTAAGCTGGTAGTTATTCTGTAAAGCTAATTCAATTGCTTCTTCTAATGTTATTACTCGATTCTGCTGAGCCAATACGGACGTGCCTATAAACAACGTTAAGACAACCGCTAAAAGAAAAGTTTTTTTCATTGATGTAATCGTTTTTTGTTATGCTTCGCTTTCACGAACTGATGAATATTATGTTTCGTTCTTATGGGATTTATTTTTAAAATCGCACATTTATCTATTAGGCGACTTTCTATTTTATTTCTCTCGCTTAGTTGTCTTTCCTTCAATCATTTCTGATAAAATCGATAATCCTTTTTTAGTCAAAGCTTTTTTTATTTCTGAAGCAATCAAAGAGCTTGAACTATTCGATGAACTCACTGATTTAGGTTTACCAATTAAAAACCCAACTAATAAAGATGCTCCTAAAACATGAAGCGGATATTTTCTTACAATAGTTTTAGGGTCTAAACTTTCTGCAACCTCATCTTTGACACCATCAATAGATTTATCAATTCCCTCTTGGATGCGAACAAGCTCGTTTTCTAGCTCTTTCTTCTTCTTTTCAATTTGTGAAACTCTATCGTTTGACATTTTCTAAAGCTCCTTAGACTTTTTTTCTTCTAGAAATTTAATGCTTTCATCTTCTTTTTTTGATTCTAAGGCGTCGATAACATCCCTCATTATCTGGTTTTGAATTTTTCTGGATACATTGTTAGGCTTTACGATAATTAAAATCAATCCAATAAGAGTTAAAAACCCTCCAATTATTCCAAAACCTGCCGCCATGCTCTCTAGTAATTCTCCCAGATAAAAACCTAATGCAACTAATCCGAATACTAACCCTGTTCCTAGAATGACTAAATTAAAAGTGTGCTGAATTAAATCACCTAGCCACAACGTAGCTTTATCGCTTAAGTTCAAAATCAAAAGTTCAATCCGAGTTTCTACATACTCCTTTAACTCATTTGAAACTTGCTTAATACGTTGGCCTAGTAAGTCCATAACTATTCGTCATCCCCATTTAAAGCTTTACCGATTAGAAAGCCAACTGCCAATCCTATAAGTACGCTCTTTATCGGATGCTTACGAACAGTATCTTCTGCTATAATTTTTGCGTCCTCAATTCTTTGATGTATTTCTTCATCTTCTAAAATTTGCCTTCCTTTCTCTAAAGCTAGATCAACTTTAGCATTGAGACTACGTACGATTTCATCGTTCATAATTTTTGCCCTTTTTCTTTATAAGATAGTAAATAGGAACGGAAGCTTAAATCATTCCTTTCAAAAAGTTTATTCGTAGCGTAAACTTTCTATAGGATCTAACTTCGAAGCTTTAAATGCTGGATATACACCAAAGACCAATCCTACAAATAACATTCCAAAAAAGCTCAGCAATACAGAGAAAATAGGAATAACAACTTCTGTGTCAATTAAAACTGCCATCAAATTACCTCCTGCAACTCCCAAAATAAGACCAATCAAACCTCCTAACTGACAGATAAATACAGCTTCCATCAAAAATTGGTTTACAATAGCTTTTCTAGTTGCACCTACAGCTTTCCGAACACCAATTTCGCGTGTTCTTTCTGTTACTGAAACCAGCATGATATTCATAACGCCAATTCCAGCCCCTAAAAGAGTAATAAAACCAACTGCAAATCCAGCAAAATAGAGTATGTACGTAAACTGATCAAATGTACCTGTCAGTGAATCATTAGTAATAACCTCAAAGTCATTATCATCTGCAGGATTTACTTTTCTGATGACTCGCATTATACCGGTAACTTCATCAATTGTCTCTTGAATTAATTCGATCTTTGGAGAGCGTAATTGAATTCCAATCCCTCTATTACCACCATAAGCATTTATTCCTGCTGTATATGGAATTACTACCATATTATCGAATGACTGTCCAAAAATTTGTCCTTTTTTTTCAAGTACAGCTATAACTGTATAAGGCCTTCCATCAATCCTGATTGTTTTTTGAAGTGGATATTCTGTTTTAAAAATTTCATTCTGAACATCTTTACCAATAATTGCTACTTGTCGTGCATATTGGATGTCCTCGTCACTAAAATTTCTTCCATCTTCTATTTCATAGGCATTGTTTGCAAAATATTCATCGTTACCTCCCCTGATTACTACATTAGGATCGGTTTCGTTATCTTTATATACAACTTTGGTAAAACTAAACGCAGTTGCAGGGGTTAATCCTTCACCAATCTTCATGCGTTCATCCAGCTCTTCAGCATCTTCGAACTTAATTTGTTTCCTATTTCTTAAACTGGCATCTCTTGGCCCCATTTGAACTGCCGGGTTTCTCTGAACAGTGATTACATCACTTCCCAAAATACTCATGGTATTATTAAAGAAGTTATCAAGAACAGCTACTGCAGTTGTAGAAACAATAACCGAAAAAACACCAATTACTAATGCTAAAAGAGTTAGTGATGAACGTATTTTGTTAGCTCGAAGTGAGCTCGATGCTTGAGAAAAAGTTTCTTTAAAATTCATTATTCAAATCTAAGTGATTCAATGGGGTCTGATTTTGCTGCTCTATACGCCGGGATAAATCCGAATAGCAAACCCACCATTGTACAAATTAAAAACGCTATGGCTACAACTCCGAAATTCATAGTCGCTGTAAAGGCTTGGTCTATAAAAAATGTAGCTATTGCAGCAAGTATAACTCCACAAACACCGCCTGCAACACATATTGCAATAGACTCAATCAAAAATTGACTTAAAATTTCCCATGATTTTGCCCCAACAGCTTTCCGAATTCCAATTTCTTTAGTTCTCTCTCTTACTGAAACGAACATAATATTCATTACTCCTATACCTCCAATCAACAATGACAAAGCTACTAACCCAAAACCAACAGCATAAAGCCCATTTTTAAAGCCTTCCAAAATTTCTTTAAAAGCTTCCGGTTTATTTACAGCAAAGTCATTTTCCTCTGCAGCATCCAATTGTCGAACTTGTCTCATTAATCCTTCTATTTCATATTCCCCTTCTAATAAAGCCTCTTCGCTAGGGAATTTTACTCCAATTTGAATTCCTCTTCTCAGTCCATATATCTCACTATATGCATAAATAGGTATTAAGGCAACGTTATCAGCATCACCTAATCCAAGGAAGCTCCCTTGTTTCTCTAACACACCAATTACCGTAAATCTCTGTCCTCCTAACCGAACTTGTTTACCAAGAGCTTCTTGCTGCTCAAAAAGAGCCTCTTTTAATGATGACCCTATAACTACAACATTAACAGCAGTTCGGACTTCTTCTTGAGTGTACATTCTTCCTTCAGCGATATCAAGTCCCTGCACATCCAGATGATTTGCTGTAGTTCCGCTCATTTGGACTCGTTCAGCATTATTTTCTTTATACCGTACATTTACATTAAAGTTTGCCGATGCAGATACGTTAGATGCATATTTACTCCGCTCAGATAGAAATTCTACATAGTCTATCTTCATTTCTTTGCGCCCTGCTATTTCCCACCAATCCTGATCATCATCCCAAGACCATTTCTCGATATAAACAACATTGGTTCCAAGCATTGCCATACTACTGTCAAAAGTCTCATCCATACCTGTAGTTACAGCATCTACCACTGTAACCATAGTAATTCCAATAATAATACAAAGCGCCGTTAAGAAGGAACGCATTTTGTTGATACTAAGAGCAAGGAAAGCAATTTTTACTCCTTCCGTCAAGCTGTTTAAAAATCTCATAAGATAATTTGGTATAATTGAGCACGGTTACGTGTAACTTTCTAAAACGTTACACTAAATTAAAAATAATTTTTACTGAAATTCATTTCATATGAAAATAGATGTACTAGTATTTGCAGCACATCCTGATGATGCAGAATTAAACCTTGGGGGCACCATTTGTGCTTTGGTAAATCAAGGGAAGAAAGTTGGGATTGTCGATCTTACCCGAGGTGAAATGGGAACCAGAGGAACTACAGAATCAAGGAAGGCTGAAGCTCAAAAAGCCTCTGAAATTATGGGAATTGAGTATAGAGTAAATCTCAATTTGGGTGATTCATTTGTTGAAAATACCAGAGCTAATCAGGAAAAAATCATTTTTGAAATACGAAAAACAAAGCCCACGATCTGCATAACGGGCGCCCCTCACGATAGACATCCTGATCATGGAAAATCAACTCAGCTTGTTCTAGATGCACTCTTTTATTCCGGATTAGAAAAAATAGAAACTTCAAATCTCCATCCTTGGAGACCATCTCACATATTTCATTATATGCAAGACCGCCCTTTTGAACCAGATTTCGTCTTTGATATCAGTTCTACATGGGAGCAGAAAAAACAAGCAATGTTAGCTTTTGCAACACAATTTAATGTTAGTGATGCAGGTAGTGAACCCGAAACTTATATATCTACCCCGGCTTATTTCAAACAATTGGAAGCTAGAGCCAGATATTTTGGACACCTTGCCGGATTTGAATTCGGTGAACCTCTTAAATATTACAACGGTCCTTCTCCGCTAACTTCATTAAATGAGTTTCTGGATTTGAATCCTGTTAAATAGGATTTCATTCATAATCTTAATCCAGAATAGAATTATTACTTCAACACTCTCGGATTATTTGAAGTTTGTATTAATTTCATTTAGCAAGAATTCATGTATTTCTTTATTGCCGCCAATAATTGTCTTCCCAAAAAGCCAATCTTGTTCATTTTTCCAATCAGTAACTACCCCACCTGCTTCTTTTATAATCAATGCTCCCGCAGCCACGTCCCAAGGGCTTAAACCTGATTCGAAAAATCCGTCAAATCTTCCGCATGCAGTACAGCACAAATCATATGAAGCAGCTCCAGGGCGTCTGATACCATGCGTATTTTGCATTAAGCTTTTAAGAAGATTCAGATATTTATCAATATGACCGAAAGAAGTATATGGGAATCCGGTTCCAATCAACGAACGGGATGGATCGCTTAGCCCAGAGATCGAAATCTTTTTTCCATCTAAAAATGCCCCCTCTCCTTCCATAGCCCAAAAAACTTCTCCTTTTGCTACCTCTTTGACCAATCCAACTTTAGGAATTCCATCAACCCAAAGAGCAATAGACACACAATACACAGGAAAGCCATGAGAAAAATTTGTGGTTCCGTCAATCGGGTCAATAATCCAAACTCTACCACTCTGTAATTTAGTTTCTTGATTTAACTCTTCAGCTAAAAAGAAATCTTCAGGAAATTCCTCCTTTATTGTTTTGATTATTTCCTTCTCAGAAGCTATGTCAGCATCAGTAACTAAATCATTTTTACCTTTTAAAGATATATCGAAAGCTCCGCTGTGGGCGTATCCAGCAATAATTTTTGATGCATTATCTGCCGCTATCTTAGCAGTTTCAAGTTCTTGATGAAAGTTCAATTTTAAATCCTAATAGTTTTAAGTATTACTAATTGAGTGCTTTAAACTAACTGAAATTTTAGAGATATTTGGAGAATCATTTCATATAAATTTTTTTCTAATGATCATACCTATTGCAAGCGATCATGCAGGTTATTCCGGTAAAGAAAGCGTTAAGAAATTACTGGAAGAAATGGGGCACACTCCTGTTGACTTTGGTACTCACACAGAAGATTCTGTTGATTATCCGGATTTTGCTGTACAAGTTGCAGAACGTGTGAACTCTGGAGAATATGAACAAGGTATCTTGGTTTGTGGAAGTGGACAAGGAGTTTGTATGACCGCTAATAAATACCCAAAAGTCAGAGCCGGATTAATTTACTCAAAAAAATCTGCTGAAATGACCAGACTACACAATAATGCTAACATTATGTGTCTTCCCGGACGTGAACTGAATGACGATCAATTGCATGAAATAATAAAGTCTTGGCTAAACACCGAATTTGAAGGTGGACGTCATGAGCGCAGAGTCAACAAAATTGAAACCCTTACACAAAAGTAATTCTACGGATGAAATCATTGAATCAGCAAGATGCAAAAATCTTTAATCTGCTTGAGAAAGAAACACATCGCCAAAACTATAACCTAGAATTAATTGCATCTGAAAATTTTGCTTCTAAAGCTGTTATGGAAGCATCAGGAAGTGTTTTAACAAATAAATATGCCGAAGGTTATCCCGGAAAAAGATATTATGGAGGTTGCGAATTTGCTGATGTTGTAGAGGATATTGCTCGAGATAGGGCGAAAGAATTATTTAACGCTGATTGGGTAAATGTGCAGCCACACTCAGGGGCTACTGCAAATGCAGCTGTATATCTCGCATTCATGAAACCTGGAGATACACTTCTCGGCTTTGATCTTTCTCATGGTGGACATTTAACCCATGGCTCTCATGTTAACTTTTCAGGTATCTACTTTAATCCAGAGTTTTATGGAGTAGAGAAAGAAACCGGTCGCCTGGATTACAATAAAATTAGAGAAAAGGCTAAAGCTGTTAACCCAAAAATGATTTCAATTGGTGCTTCAGCTTATTCCAGAGATTATGACTATGAAGCGTTCCGTAACATTGCTGATGAAGTTGGTGCTTTTTTATGGATGGATATGGCTCATACTGCAGGTTTAATTGCAACAGGTCATTTAAAAAACCCACTTTCACATGCGCATGTTGTTACAACTACAACACACAAAACTTTACGTGGTCCTCGTGGAGGAATGATTCTTGTCGGGAAAGACGGTGAAAATGAGCTTGGCGTGATAGCTCCTAAATCCGGCAGAACGAAAAACTGGAGCGAAGTTTTAGACTCTGCTGTATTTCCTGGAACACAAGGTGGACCTTTAATGCATATTATAGCTGCTAAAGCTGTTGCCTATGGCGAAGCTTTACAAAAAGATTTTAAGACGTACCAAACGCAGGTTATTAAAAATGCAAAAGCAATGGCTACTCAATTTACTGAAATGGGATATGACATAGTAAGCGGAGGAACTGATAACCATTTAATATTGATAGATCTTAGAAATAAAAATCTAAATGGAAAAATTGCGGAAGAAGCACTTGGTAATGCTGCAATTACGGTTAATAAAAATATGGTTCCATTTGATACAGAAAGTCCTTTTGTAACTTCAGGCATTAGAATTGGATCACCGGCAATGACAACACGAGGTTTTGGTGAAGAAGAATTCAGACAAGTTGCAAAATTGATTGATCGGGTTCTTCAAGATCCTGAAAATGAGCTAACTCATTCTTCTGTTGCTGATGAAGTAAAAGCATTATGTGAAGATTTTCCACTTTATGATTTTGTAACCGCTTAAAGTTTTAGGTTTGGCTGAACGACAAATAATGCAAAAAAATCCTCCTAAGGCACCAAAGCCTGAAGATCGCACTTCTGAGATGTCATTTTTAGAACATCTCGAAGAACTTAGATGGCGCATCATTAAAGGGCTTGCAGGAGTCCTTATAGGGGTAGGAATTGCTTTTTTCTTTTCTGATTTCTTGATTAATGAAATTCTACTTGGTCCTAGTCGTGCTGATTTTTTTATGTATGATCTCATTAAAATTGATGCAATAGATCTTACTCTACAAAGCCGCAAACTTCCCGGGCAATTTTTTGCTTTTTGGGGTGTACTATTTATTGTTGGCTTCATAATTGGGTCCCCTATTTTTTTCTTTCAATTATGGTCTTTTATTCAACCGGCTTTTGAAACTTCCACTCGTCGAAAAACATATGTAAGTGCCTTTTTTATAACACTTTGTTTTATGATTGGGGTTAGTTTTGGCTATTTGATTTTAGTGCCTTTTGCACTTCAGTTTTTTACACAATTTCAGATCTCAGATGCTATTCGCAACGATTTCGATATCAACAACTACTTTAGTTTATTTACGACATGGGTTTTATCGTGTGGCATGATTTTTCAAATTCCAATATTCAGTTATTCCCTATCCAGAATTGGAATTCTCACTCCTGATCTTTTGAAACGCTTTAGACGACATGCAGTAGTAGCTTGTCTAGTACTTGCAGCATTTCTAACTCCACCTGATCCGATATCGCAGGTACTAATTGGGGTACCTCTGGTTATACTTTATGAGTTTTCTATTATAGTTAGTCGATTTGCTGTAAAACGAAGGGATAAGGAATTAAAAAAAGTATTTTCCGACAATGAAGACTAACCTTTTTTCAGCTTTTCTCTGTTAATCGCTTTATCTTTTATAGATGTAATAAAACACGAGATTATGTGTTTTAATTATGAATCTAAATTTAATAATAAACTTTTGATGTTCAGAAATACTTTTATTGTATCGATATTGTTTTTATTCGCTATATCTTGTGGTGGTGAAGATCCATTCTTTTTCGAGGATGACTATTCTTCAGTTCCGGAGCCATTTACTACATCGGGCTTTACCCCTGACACTTCCGAAAGTGGGCTTATTGTTTACGAAATTGCAGTAGGTGATACCAGTAGCCCTATCAATGTTGGAATTCGTGACCGAGTCACAGTTTTTTATACAGGCAGAAAGATTAATGGCGAAATTTTTGACAGTTCGTATAAAAATGACCAAACTAGCCCTACATCATTCACTGTTGCTACTGTTATAGACGGCTTTACTGAAGGTTTATTGGGAATGTATGAGGGAGGAAAAAAAGTGTTAATAATACCACCAAATCTTGCCTATGAAGGTACTTCAAATTCTCTTCGCAATGACACATTGGTTTTTGATATTGAGTTAGAGACTATTATCACTAACTAACTAACATATACCCTTTTAACTTTTCTGTTCAAGTTAGTAACTATTTCATAAGGAATTGTATCAAGAGTTTTGGCCCAATTTTTTGGGCTTAAAACCTCTCCATCAAAAATAGTTACCTCATCATTTCTTTTGAAAGAACTTTCTTCGCAATACACACCGAAGTAATCCATACTTACCCTTCCTACTTGTTGAATCTGCTTTCCGTTAATTTCAACTTTCATTTTCCCACTTATTAATCTTTGAACACCGTCACCGTACCCAACGGGAATTGTACCCACAATTCCATCTTTTGGAGCAATCCAGGTTTGACCATAGCCAACAGATTCTCCTTTATTAATTTTCCTAACCTGCATTACATGCGATTTCCACTCTATAATTGGTCTTAAATCATGAGATTCTGATTCTCCTGCTAAATAACCATACAGACAAACCCCTGGTCTTACTGCATCGAATTGAAGATCCAGATTTTGATAGTAAAAAATAGCCCCAGTATTAGCAACATGTCGCATTAAGTAATCAGGAAACATTGAACTTATATCTTTAAAACTTAAAAGTTGTTGCTCAACCATAGAATTATCCGGTTCATCAGAGGAACAAAAATGAGTATAAAGTCCTGTACACTTCAATTTTTTATAAGTATTAAATTTCTCAAAAGCTTCTTTGCAATCCGAAATGGGAATTCCCAATCTTCTCATTCCCGTATCAAAATTAAGCTGGTATTCTGTACCTTCCTCCAGTATCTCAAAAGTGGAAATATCTGAAATTGTAGCTGTTATTTTGTGGTTTAGATATTCTTCGGCATTATCCTTTTCTGGAACTTCAAATACCAATAATGGTTTTTTGATTCCGCCTAACCTTAGTTCAATAGCTTCATCCAAAGTTGCAACACAAAACCAATCCACGTTATCAGCTAAGTGTTTTGCAATAGGAATAGCTCCATGACCATATGCATCATCTTTTATAACTGCCATCACTTTTACGTCGGTTTTTAATCTGCTTTTTATAGAATGCAGATTATTGTCCAGCTTTGATAAGTGGACTTTTATCTCAGACCTCAAATGTATTCCTCAAAAATTAAAACCAAGTTTTTTTATGTTTTTTTAAAATTACTGTTGCTGCATTTAATCCCGCAGCACCAAATACTCCACCACCGGGATGACATGACGCGCTCGAAAGATATAAGTTTTTAATAGGTGTTTCATACTGGCTCATTTCAGGAATTGGGCGAAACATAAACATTTGGTCAAAACTCATTTCTACATGCATTACGTTTCCTCTTAGCAATCCATGTTTACGCTCAATATCCAATGGTGACTGAATATACCAATCTATCAATTTATCTTTCATATTCGGAGCATAATCTACAACTACATCGTAAATTTTTTGAGCTTCTCTTTCTCTGATATCGTCCCAATTTACACCTTTTGCAAGTTCATAAGGATGCCATTGTGCCCATACAAACATTGTATGCTTTCCATCTAAAGCAACATCCTGATCAATCGCGGAAAAAGTCATTGCGAGTGCAGCTGGTTTTTCAGGAGGATATCCTTTCGTATAATCTCCAATTGCATTTTTCATGTACTGAACTGATGGTGCCAAAAGTTGAATTCCATTGTGGATATAAGGGTCATCAGGTGCTGCTTTGTATTGAGGAAGTTCCTCAACCGCACAACGGATTACCATTCCGAAGCCATTCCCCACATTAATATTTTCAACTTTTTTAAATAGCGAATCGTCTAAATGATCTCTGCCTACCATTTTCATCATAGTGGTTTGCACGTGTGCATTAGACACGATAATCTCGGCTCGAAATTCCTCTCCATTTTCTGTTCTTACACCAAAAGCTTTTCCATTTTCGATTAAAATCTTTTCAACAGGATGATCTGACTTTACTTCTCCACCGTGAGCTTCAATTAAGTTCTTCATCGCTTGCGTTAACATCCCGCTTCCTCCTCTTGGATGTTTCGCTCCGCTTTCGTGCAACATAGATTGCCATCCAACAAAATCTCCCGTCGCTGAATGATCAGGCAAAGGACCTGATTGTGCTGCAAACCAAAGCAACGCTGCTTTCATATATGGATTATCAAAAGAATCATCTACTACTTTACCATAACTCGATAAAATCTTTTGTAATCCCGAAACCTGTTCTCCTTTTTTAAACATAGCTCCATCTTTGATCTGATTTAGTGCCATTTCAGCAAAAATGTTCTTTGTTGTAGGTGGAGTAGTGAAAATCTTGAGGACCCCTTTGTTGATCTTTCCCCAAAACTCGATAAAATCTTTGTAGTTCTTTACATCTTCTGGCGCAACTTTGGATATAGATTCTAACGTGCGCTCCACATCTTTAAAGAAATGAATTACTCCATTTCCTGTTGGCACCGGATACGACATAATCGGATCCATTTCAATATATTCTAATCCATACTTTTCTAGTTCTAGTTCTTCAATAATTCCCGTTTGATGGATCATTATATGAACAGATGATCCTATATCCATTCTAAAACCATTAGGATTCTCAGGAGATTTGAACATGGTTTCTGTACAAACAGCCCCGCCAATAGTATCTCTGCGCTCAAGCACTAATACTTTTTTTCCTGCTTTTGCTAAATAACACCCTGTAGTTAGCCCATTATGCCCGGAACCAACAATTATTACGTCATATTTTTCCATAGCCCAAAGATAAAATGAATTGACTGAAACCAAAGATTTATTAAGTTGTTTTAGCAGTAAATAAGTTCCATAAAAAAGAATATGCACATAGGTAAATTTGAAATAGAGCATTTAAGTGAAGGAATCTTTGAAGCATTTGAAGACGGTTCTTTTCGTAAAGTAGATTCTAACTCAATCACAGGACAATCGAAATCAGAATATGGTCAGGAACTCACTGCAAAAATTGGTATTGATCCAATCCTCGTAAAAAGTGGAAAGCATAATATTCTGATTGATACAGGATTGGGATGGGGCTTGGATAATAAAAGTACTTACACTAATACATCCAACCTAAAAACTAATCTTGATATTTTTGGATTAACACCAGATGACATAACCCACGTGGTACTTACCCATTTACATTTTGATCATGCAGGAGGTTCTACTTTTGTTAATGAGCAAACCGCCACAAAACCAACAATGTTCTATGCTAACTATTTTGTCCAAAAAATAGAATGGGCGTACGCATTGCAACAAGTTGATACTGAACAAACTCAGAAAGGTGCACATTACGATTTAGATGAATTATATCGCTTAGCGGCAGATGAAAAGCTGGTTTTTATAGTAGATACTCATTTCGAACTGCTTCCTGGAATTGAGCTGATTCGAACGGGCGGACACACCCCCGGTCACCAGATTGTAAAAATTCAAAGTGAAGGAGAAACTGCATACGTTCTGGGGGATCTATTACCAAGCGAAGACCATTTGAATCAATATGCGATGAAGCAAATGGATGTAGATCCTCTGCAATCGAAAAAGGCTAAAACACTTTTGATGCGGCAAGCCTATGAAGAAAACGCCGTGTTGCTATTTTATCATTCCATACACACAAAAGCTGGAAGATTACTTAAAGATGTTGATCGCAGATATATACTTGAGAAAATCCAATAATCATTAGTGTCATTAATTCTGTTTTTCATGCCTTTAATTGATACCATTTAAAAGTTTCAGAATAAAAAAAGAAGAAGACTCTTTTTGAAAATCTTAAAGACTAATTATCTGATCATTCTTTATACTCCTTGTTAAATCAAAAGTAAGTTTCAATCTTTTCAGCTTTATGAATAAGACAATCAATTGGGGAATAATAGGTTGCGGAGACGTAACAGAGGTTAAAAGCGGACCTGCTTTTCAAAAAGTAACTGGTTTTGAACTAATGGCAGTAATGCGTCGAAATAAGGCAAAGCTCATTGATTATGCAAAAAGACATCACATCGAAAAATATTATACGGATGCAGACCAATTAATAAACGATGAAGAAATTGATGCTGTTTATATAGCTACTCCGCCCGACTCACACAAAGAATATGCTTTAAAAGTTGCTCAAGCAAGGAAAATTTGTTGTATTGAAAAACCGTTGGCTCCTAGCTATGCAGATAGCCTGGCTATTACAGAAGCTTTTAAAGCTCAGAAAGTGCCACTTTTTGTCGCTTACTATCGAAGATCTTTACCTAGATTCATGCAGATAAAAAGATGGATAACAGCAGGCGATATTGGAGAAATAAGACATATAAGCTGGTTTTATTCATGTCCCCCAAAAGAAATAGATCTTAATGATGAATACAACTGGAGAACTGACGGCAACATTGCAAAGGCTGGTTATTTCGATGACCTTGCTTGTCATGGACTAGATTTATTTATCTACCTTCTCGGAGACATTGATCAAGCTACAGGATTTAGCACCAATCAATTAAGTTTGTATTCTGCAAAAGATGCTGTTTCCGCCGCTTGGATTCATAAATCCGGGATTACAGGTTCGGGTAGTTGGAATTTCGGAACACATCATTTCGAAGATCAGGTTCAAATAATCGGAAGCAAAGGCAAAATTGAATTCTCCGTTTTTAAAGATGAATCCATTTTTTTAGATGCTTTAGATAAGAAAGAACAATTATTCGTAGAACACCCCGAAAATATTCAGTTCTTTCATGTTGAGAATATAAAAAAGCATTTATTTCATAATAGCTATACTCATCCCTCAACCGGTGATACTGCTACACATGTAGCTTGGGTAATGGATGAGATTCTAAATAATTCTTCATATACGAAATAAAAACAATTTCTCTTTAAATAATATGATAAATAAACCAACGAAACGTACACTTAGGATTCTATTGCTCCTTGGAACGATAATCTCTTTGTTCTTTGTACCATGGCTTCTTGTAAAGGCGTGGGTACTTCCACTTCCAAATAGTGTTCAAGAACAAGTAGAGCAAGCTATTGATCATGGTTTTGATGGAATGATAGTTTATGTGCAACAAGCAGATAAACCACCTCAATATTTCACTTCGGGATGGCATGATCGAGAATCTAAGATACCTGCTAAACCCGATGCCCTATTTAAGATTGCGAGTATCAGCAAGCTTTATGATGCCGTAGCTGTCACCAAATTAGTAAGTGATGGACGGCTCTCTCTAGATAAAACACTCGCTGATTATTTACCGGAACTTTCGGAAAAAATTGAAAACGCTGATAAAATAACCTTGAGGCTGATGATACAGCATAGAAGCGGCATTCCCAATTTTACGGACGCTCCAAATTTTTGGGCAGCTCCATCCGAAACTTTTGAAGAAAGTCTGGCGCTGATTCAGGGCAAGCCGGCTAATTTTGAACCCGGTGAGGACTACGAATATTGCAATACTAATTATCTTTTAATCAATAAGATAATGGACGATGAATTAGGTTATAGTAATTTTCAATTTATAGAGGAAGAAATTCTGTCACCTTTAAATCTAAACCATACCTTCGCTTCCCTAAGCGAAGTAAATATAGATGATGTAATGAGTGGTTATCATGTCGGATACAATCTTGATTTAAAAGCGAATGATTATGGTATGCATGCCACAGCAGAAGACGTTGGTACTTTTTTAAGAGCATTGAACGATGGATCTTTATTTGAAGAAGAAGAACAGGAAATCTATTCTTCCATATATGAGTATGAACATGCTGGTTGGGTTCCTGGGTACCAGAGTTTTGCAAAATATCATGAAGATATTGATGCTGTTATTGTTGAATTCTACAGCACTACCGACCCTAAACTTTACAACTGGAACTTGTCTGAAATTATAAATAAAAGAATAGTTAAAATACTGGATAGAAAGAATAAATCTCAGAATTGATAAAGTATATAGTTCAATGTAGTTTAAAATCAAGCTCTAAAATTAAAGCTATTTCAACAACCTATGCCTGACGCTAATCAAATAACAATTTAGGTCTAAGTATTATTTTTAATTAAATGTACAAACAATATATTATGAAAATACCAGTAATCTTTTTTTTGGCTCTAATTATATTACCTGGCTCTCTTTATGCGCAATATCCTTATGATATTGAGCTGCCTAATTTATTAGGAAATGCTATATCAAGTAAAGAAACATCTTATTCAGCCAAGAATACTAACGAAGGACTTACTTTAACAGATCATGCTATTTATAATTACCAGTATAATCAAGAGCTTATTTTTAATTCTAATAATGTTTTAACTTCAATTAATCTATATGATGAAGAGTCAGAACTAGTATCTAATCGTGATTTAGAATATGACGCAAATGGATTACTTAGAAAGATATTATTTAAAGAAAACAACTTCGTATTCAAAGTTCTGAACTACTCTTATAACTCAGATAATAAAGTCTCGAAAATTGAAATTGAGCCAAGCTCAAATTCAGCACATTTTCTGATAAACTACTCTCAAGATAGAATCTCAAGCATTGAAATGATTATGCCTGATGGGTCTATCCGTCAAAAGATGACTTATGAATATCATGGTGGTATTATTCTCAAAAGATATCTCGATAGCAACGAAGAAATTACTAAGTCAGAAACTTATACGTTTTATAACGATAGGCTCGAAGAAAAATCAATTAAAACTTCGGAACAAGATGTTAAGATATATTACAAATATTTGAATGACGATACTGGTAACTGGATACGTAAATTAATCTCAATTTTCGAATATGAAGAGAGCGATCACGTAAATGAATCATTATTTTTGATAGATAGAGAAATATCCTATAACTAGTATATATTTTTACTTTCATCGCTTAATTAGTAAATCAAATTCATTCGGTTAAATGTTAATCATAGTTTTATCGGGAACAAAAGTGCCCATACTAATATCCCAATTAAGAACTTTAGATCACGATACTACTTACTGTCATATTTTGGTATTTAATCGATCTTTATCATTTTTACTATGTTGGAGGGATTTACATTGACAGAGAACAGGAAAGAACGCAATGGACAAAAAGAATAGCGTATTTATTGCAACAAGTTTAGACGGCTACATCGCTGACAAAAACGGTGGTATTGATTGGTTAAATTCTATACCAAATCCGAACAATGACGATATGGGATATGTAGAATTTATCGATGGAATTGACGCACTTGTAATGGGACGAATAACGTTTGAAACAGTACTTGGGTTTGATGTTGATTGGCCATATAACAAACCTGTATTCGTTCTGAGTAATAAATTAAAAGAAATACCTGAATCACATATAAACAAGGCATATCTAGTCAAAGGAACACTAACAGAAGTATTAGATCAAATTCACAAAAAAGGATATGGAAGACTGTACATTGATGGAGGAACAACTATAAGTAATTTTCTAAAAGAGGATTTGATAGATGAAATGGTTCTTACAACAATTCCCGTTTTATTAGGCGGAGGCTTCACCTTGTTTTCGGAATTACCAAACGAATTGAAATTTGAGCTAATTGGAACGAAAACCTTTCTGAATCAAATAACCCAGAATAGTTATAAACGCAAAAATAAGAAGCGAAATAAAAACATTGACTATATCTAATTGCTTTTTCTCGTCTACCAATGAAAATCAACTCCACCTGTCGGAAATTGCCAGTTCGAAATTTGATATTCGTTATTCTCTACCCCACCCTAAACTTCAGCTCTTCAATCGTTGATAAAATTTCATTTCTGTCCATTTCGCGATAGCGTTCAGGAAGTAATTCTTTAGAAGTACATTCGATAACAGCGTTCAATGTTTGCAATTCCACCTCTTCCGGATATGTTGGAGGTATGAAATCAGCTAAGGCTGCATCTAAAATTTCCGGTGTCACTTTCTTTCTGCCCTCAGCTGCTGCACGGAATTTAGCCCTAGTTAAAGCGGCTTCCATATCTGCACCGGAAAATGTTTTTAATCCTTGTTGAACAACGGCCGGAATATAATCTTCTGTCAACTGAAGACTGGTTTTCTTCGCCATTGCTTCATACAGCTCAATACGCTCTTCTTTTGTATGAGGTGGAAACAATGCTAAATGTTCTTCCGCTCTACCCTGTCGTTTTAAATCTATAGGCATTAAATCAGGACGAGCAGTCATTAAAAACCACACAATTTTACCGCGATTGGTTGTATCGCTCATAAAAGTTGCTATTTGCGAAAATACACGGCTGGAAACACCACTGTCTCCACCTGCATTTCGATCGCCTAAATAAGCGTCTGCTTCGTCAATCATAACTGCTACGGGAGACATCGCTTTTAACAGCGATAATATCTTTTCGAGATTTCCTTCAGTTACGCCCTGCCACTGGCTTCGGAAATTCTTCAATTTCACCATCGGAATCCCAACTTCACTCGCAAAACAAGTCACTAAAAATGTTTTTCCGGTTCCTACAGGACCACAAACCAGATAACCCATCGGCATTACATCCTGGCGCCCTGCTTTAAGCGCTTTAACAGCTTGACGAAGGTGTTGCTTAACGTGAGTATGTCCGGCTACGTTATCGAGCGAATATGGCGTTTCCACGAATTCGAGTAAGCCATATGCTTCGGCTTCAATCAGATCTTTTTTATTCTCTGACAGACCTTCGAAAGTAATCTTTTCTTCGTTTTCTCTCGCATTTGAAAGTACGCTTCTGATATTTACGTAATTCAATCCGGCTGTTTGCTGAGCAATAATCTCTGCAGAAACATCTGAAATTTTTTTAAAGTCATCTTCTTTAGTTTCGAACTCTACAAAAGCCAACCGGTCTTCTTCTCCGGGAATATTAATCTTAATTTCAGTTGTATAAGGGTTTTGAACTATGGTTTTGTTCAGATCCGCAAGATTCTCTGTAATCATCACACACGTAAAATCTGAAGCCAAAAACATAGGATCATGCGCCCATCGAGATAAATACACTTGAGAAGTGCGATCTTCATTTCCACTAGAACCTGTATCACTCATTGGAATGATAGTTTCTGCATAATCGATGATCAAAGCCACACTTTTCTTTTGGTCAAGACGGAGCCTGAAATATTGCTCGAGTAAAGACATCACCCTAACAGGATCTTTTGGCATTTTTTTAGCGTAATCAGTACCAACTAAACTATCCCTTCCTGCAATTGCCTGATTAAAGTCCTGCTGAGATTCTTTGTCTCTGAAATAAATTCCCGATGCTCTGTCGTAAAAAACAACAAAGTCTCTGGCTCCAAAAAATTCGTCAGAAAGAAAAGACTTGAGTCGGTTAAATTCGGTTCCCTCTTCCGTTTTAAGTGCTACCAGATCGTGTACATTTCCATGAATTAAAAATGTGTTTATAGTTCGGCTGAGGTATTTTCTCGCAAATTCTTGCGACCATTTCGGATAATGATCAAACATATGGCCTATTCAATAATAGTTAGTCTTATAGTCTCAATTCTACTTTGGGTTGCTTTGCTGATGATGAACTTAATATTTTCAATAAGAACTTCTTCATTTACTTTTGGAATACGCCCCAAATGATTAATTACATAGCCCGCTACGGTGTCATACTGAGAAGGTTCCAACGGAATTGATATTTCCTGAAAAGCAGTCATCAATTCGTCAATTTCTACATTTCCACTTACTACAAAATTGTTAGGAGCTATTCTCTTCATTAAATCACTATCTGTATCATATTCATCTTGAATATCTCCAACTACTTCTTCTAGCAAATCCTCGATTGTAATCATACCAGCTGTTCCACCGTATTCATCTAATACGATGGCTACAGACATATTTGTTTGCCTGAATTCTTGCATTAAGTCTTTAGATTTTTTACTGGATGGAACCAACTTTATTGGACGGATGATTTCATGCAAATTTTTCGGGTTTTTAAAAAAATCATGTGCAAATACCACTCCAATTACATCATCTATGCTATCACGATAAACGGGCAATTTAGAATGCCCCGATTCTATCATTGTCTTTAAGACATCTTCAACTGATGTAGATTTGTCAACGGCTTCAATATCGATTCTCGGAATCATTGATTCTTTGACCCTCATGTTCGAAAGTTCCAACACATTGTGTAGAATTTCCGAATCGTCTTCATCAATATCTTCGCTTCCTCCACTTTCACGTAGTTCTTTAACAATCAATTCCACATCTTGACGGCGATAAAATTGCTCTGTTTTTTCAGCATCAGGTACCAGCCATTTTATTAAAACATTAGAGGAACCATTAGCCAGGGCAATCAACGGTCTTAATATCCAGTAAAACATGCGCAATGGGAGTGCAATTACATTCACCATAATATCAGCCTGAGCTCTGAATATAGCTTTCGGCAGAATTTCTCCAAAAAGCATAATCAGTAGTGATGCTAATATAGTTTGGACAGTTAATATCTGAAATGCGGATGGTTCTATTCCAAACCAGAGAATTGAATAATTAGTTATAGGCTCAACCAAAAATAAAGCCATTAATGTTGCATAAATAACATTAACAATGTTATTACCCACTAGAGTTGTAGTAAGAAAAGTGTCAGGTTTTTTCGTAAAAAAACCAATAGAACTTGAAATTAGATTGTTCTTTCGAGATGCTACTTCAAGTTTTAATTTATTAGCAGTAATAAAAGCAATTTCAGATCCCGAGAAGAAACCACTTAGTAAAATTGTACCTGCAATCAGAAGCCATTCCATAGTTATGTGGCCTCATTTTGAATTTTATTTGATAAGAAACTCGATGGAGGTTCGTCTTTCATTAACGATGTGTTAGTTACTATTTACCGGTAAAAGCTGGTTTTCTTTTCTCTAGAAATGCACTCGTACCTTCTTTAAAATCATCAGTATTATATAATTCTCCAAAGAGATCTGCTTCAGCTTCAAATCCTGAATCGTTACCTGATTCTTTAATTGCTAAGATAGCATTTTTTAAAGCAAGAGGTCCTTGTTTCATCATATTTTTCATCATCTCTGTGACAGCTTCTAAGGCTGAATCTTCTGCCACATCATTCACTAAACCAATAGATTTTGCTTCCTCGGCTTTAACAAATCTACCTGTAAGTGTTAACTCCATTGCTTTCGCTTCGCCTATTAATTTTGGTAGCCGTTGTGTGCCGCCGTAACCGGGAATTAAACCTAAACTTACCTCAGGCAATCCCATAAGTGCATTTTTTGAAGCAATTCTAATATGACAGGCCATGGCTAATTCACAACCGCCACCAAGCGCATATCCATTTACAGCTGCAATCACAGGAATAGTTAAGCTTTCTAATTTCTGAAATACTCTTTGTCCTCGAAGTGATTTTTTTATTGCTTCAGAGTCACCCAGTGTATTAAGTTCTTTAATATCGGCACCTGCAACAAAAGCTTTATCTCCGGATCCCGTAATAATAATTCCTTTTATCTCCGAATTACTTTTTATGTGATCTAACGCTGCATCAAGTTCTTCAAAAACTTGATTATTGAGCGCATTCATTTTATCGGGGCGATTTACAGTTATAATACAGATTCCTGAATCATCAACATCGAGAATCAGGGTTTCAAAGGAACTACTCATATGCGTTACTCTTTTACTCTTTTTTGTGTACTTGATACGTTTGATACATCATCAGAAAGTTCATCTAAAATGGAATCAAAATCCAGTTCAGTTTCCCATTCGGTCGTGTACTCTGGTAATATATCCTGATCAAGATCATCAATCAATTGGGAAGTTTCATCTACTTCCGTCAATAAATTATCAAGTTGAAAACCAATTTCTTCGGGGTTGCTCATCGTCATAGATTGTTCATAAATGTATCTAACGGCATCCTCGATGGTTTCAAGATGAGTTTCACATACTAAATATTTTTCTTTAGCGATCTTAAATTTCTGCAAACGCTTTTGCATGATGGCGACTCGACGAGCTTTTGTGCGTTTCAGTTTTTCTGATTCTATCGACTTTATCTCTTCAATTTGACGAATTACTTCTTCCTTTAAGTTCGTTTCAAGAGAAGTATTCAAATACACTTCGTATCTTTTTATAAGATCTAATAAAGTTAGATAATTACCGAGCAGTTCATCTATTTTCTTCCCTATGTTATCTAACAAACCTTGTGAACTGTACGGTAACTTCTCAAAATTTTCCTGAACCATCTTAGCTAAATGCTTTAGCACTAAAAACCGCTTTTGACTTGCAGAATCTAAAGACTGAAAAAGATCTTTTTCATTACTCGATGCATGACGTTCTTTGATTTTCTTTAATTCAGTCTTTTTTCTAAAGCGAGGTAATTTGGGTACAATGCCTAGGTACATCAACTCTAAACCAAATATAGTGGTCAACATTACACTTGAGGCATCCCCTAAATCACTGATAAAAAATGCCGTTAATGTCGCTATAAGCAATCCTCCCAAATTAACGGGATTCATAAATGCTTCTCGCGTATAATTTATATTTAGTTCGTCTGCTGACATTACCCTTTTTCTATATCGTTATCTGATTGAGTATCGGATTCTTTGCTTTTAACTTGATCCTTCTTTGTCCCGATCGTTTTTTCCGTTTTTATTTCATCTGCGGTTTTTTCGATCTCTGAATACAGCATACCCATTTCAGCTTTTACCTGTTGAAGGGTTTGCTTCGCCTTTTGCTTCTTTAATTCAGCTTCATGCTCTTCGTTTTTAATTTCATTTTCGAGTTTGGAGTCGTCCTCCATACTATCCATTGCAACATCTAAACGAGCTTCAACATGAGTAACTTTGTCACGAACTTTACCTAAGAACTCATCAACAGATTCCAGAATATTATCGGGATTCATATTATTGACAGCTTGAGCAATCTTACCTTTTTGCTCAGCCCTTTTTGAACGCTCTTTAAGCTCTTTGATCTTTCGGTAATGATCTTTGTATTCCTGCTTAAGACGTTCGCGTTCTTCTTCGCTTTTGCTGCTCATGGGATCTCCTGTTAGCTTTTTTCTTTATTACCAACAGATTTCTTTGGAGCTTTTTCTTCAGACACTGGTTCTTCGTCAATGTTAATTGATCCGGAAGACTCACCCATTTCCATCTTGAATTGCTCTACCAAAGATTGAGCTCTAATTTTCTCAGCATTTGCTTCAATTTCCATGGTTTCGGTATCAATACCATCTAAAGCAATTTCCATTCTTGCTTCATTCTTAGCAGTTTTCTCATTCAAACGGCTAATCATCTCATCATGGGTTTGATCCATTCCTCCAACTTCAAACTGCTCTAAAGTATCCGCAATTTTAGATTGCCATTCTGCTCTTTCGCTTGCACGTAAAGCTTCTTTTGCTTCCTGAATCTTACGATCCTTTTCACGCATAAACACTTTCTTAACTTTTAGTGCTTTATCGTAGGCTTTTTCAGCAAATACTAATTGATCTTTAGTGTGAGCAAAGTTTTCTTTTGCTTTCTCTAATTGAAGCGCATAACCTTCTGCAATATCATCTCGGTTTGCTTGAATTGCAGATTTAATTTTGGATGTTAGCTCACTGATAAGCTTTTCATTACGATTTGATTCCTTTTGAAGCATAATCAAATTTGCCTTTACTGTAGCAATATTCTCATTCATTTGAGGTATTTGATCATTCAAATCGCGGATATTCTGTTCCAAGATCAATTTTGGATCTTCCATGGAACTGATAACCCCACCAAACATTGATTTTAATGCGCGTATGAATCGTTTAAACATGATTTTTTTCCTTTTGTTTAATGCCCTATGTTCATTTTATACAAATTAACTGATTATTATTGCAATTCAACATTTAAAGCCGGAAATCCCGAATCCCATTTTTGTCAATTACTTTTGTAACCAGATATTCCTTTTTAGGTTTTGTATCTGAGATCTTAACTGCTTCGTATAACTGCTTCGTTACAGGCTCGATCATGGTTGGCTTGTTCGTGTAAGCCACCATAATTGTTTCACCTTTTGCAATTTTATCTCCTACTTTCTTTTTGAGTACAATCCCAGCCTGTGGATCAACGTCATCTTCTTTCACTTTTCTTCCTGCTCCAAGCTCTACGGAAGCCGTTCCAATTTCAAAAGCATCCAATTCCGAAACAAAACCATCTTCAGTTGCTTTTAACTCAAATTCGTAACCAGCAACCGGGTATTTAGAAAAATCTTTTATGTAGCTTATGTCTCCGCCTTGTTCTTCAACAATATCAAGCCATTTCTGAAAAGCTTCTCCATTTTCCACCTGTTTTTTACTGATTTCTATCCCTTGTTCAACAGAGTGTGCTTTCCCTCCTAAATAGATCATAGTTCCGGAAAGCAGGTGCGATATCTCCATTATATCTTCAGGACCCTCCCCTTTTAAAGCATCTACAGATTCTTCCACCTCAAACCAGTTTCCAATTTTATAACCAAGCGGTTGCTTCATATTAGTTAGATAAGCAATGGTCTCTTTTTCAAATTGTTCGCCAATACCAACTAATGCTTGAGCTAATTTCGAAGCATCTTCTTCCGTTTTCATAAAAGCGCCGGACCCATATTTTACATCTAAAACAAGAGCATCAATTCCTTCAGCTAACTTTTTACTCATAATACTTCCGGCAATCAAAGGAATTGATTCAACCGTTGCGGTTACATCACGAAGTGCATAAAGACGTTTATCAGCCGGGGCAATTTCTTCTGTTTGTCCGACTAAAACAAGGTTCTGTTTCTCAAGAATTTCCTTATAGCGTGCGAGGTCAACATCTACATAAAAGCCGGGAATAGACTCTAATTTATCTAGCGTTCCTCCTGTATGCCCAAGTCCACGCCCCGAGATCATTGGAACAGGAACACCTGCACTGGCAACAATTGGAGCCAATATAAGCGAGAGTTTATCACCAACACCTCCGGTTGAATGCTTATCGACTTTTTTCCCTTCAACATGTGAAAGATCTACCACTATGCCTGAATGTAGCATAGATTCTGTGAGTGCAGCCGATTCTTCATCGTTTAGTCCATTCAAAAAAGCAGCCATCAAGAAAGAGCTTATTTGATAATCAGGAATCTCATCAGCGGTGTATGAGTCAATTAAAAAACGGATTTCATCTTTAGTTAGAACTTTTCCGTCTCGTTTTTTGCGAATTAGTGAAACAATGTTATACTTTTTATCCATAGCTCAAGTATAGCTGTTTGAATACTTATTTTCTCACTTTAGATTTATTTTCTTGATAAGAATACTCGCAGACGAAAACATCTACAAATTAGATCAATTTTTACCACGAGAGATTGATTTGGCAACTTACGATCCGGAAAAACCAATTCCCGCTTTAGATGGCTATGATGCCTTATTGGTACGTTCCGTTTCAAAACTAAACAAAACTGTACTACCGGTACTCCCTTCGTCTCTGAAAGTGATCGGAACCGGTTCATCAGGTTCAGACCACATTGATATAGACTTTTTTGAAAATAGAAACGTGAAAGTTATAGATGCAAAAGGTAGTAATGCTAATGCAGTAAGCGAATATGTACTCACATCTTTATTATTGTGGAGCATCAAAAGAGGAAAAGCTCTCACTGAATTTAAGATTGGAATTATTGGAGCGGGTGCTACAGGAACGGCTGTTGGAAATCAATTATCAAAATTTGATATTTCATTTTGCTATTACGACCCTCCTCGCGCAAAAAGAGATTCCTCTTTTAAATCAGTATCTCTTGAAAAAGTTCTAAATTGCAACATACTTACTTTTCATGTTCCTCTTACAAAAACAGACAATCATTCTACATTCCATTGGTTGGATGATGAAAAGCTTAACGGAAAGAACTTTGAATTAATAATTAATGCGGCCAGAGGCGGAGTGATTAATGAACTCGCACTGTTAGAAGCAATTGAAGATGAGAGAATTTTGGACGTTGTTATTGACGTTTGGGAAGCAGAACCCGATTTCAATACAGCTTTAGTAGAAAAGGCCTTCATTTCAACTCCTCATATTGCCGGTTATTCTGAACAGGCAAAACTTAATGCCTCTAAAATGTTGGCAGAACAAATGGCTTCCATTTTTAATTTTGATTTACCGGATTTTTCGGAGCTGTATTCATCTAAAAAATTAGATATCGCAGTTCTTAATTATTCTATTTATGAATTTATATTGAGACTTCATCCAATTAGAGAATATGATGCTGATATCAGAGAACTTTGCTTAAGACCTGATAAAAAAATTCTATTCCAAAGACTTAGAATAGATCGTCCCTACAGATACGAATATCCTTTTCTATTCTTGGATAGGATTGATTTTCCAGAGATGGACAAACTCAAAAAACTAGGGGTAAAGTTCCTATAGCCATTATAACCCCCTGAATAAAATCTAATTTAAAAACATAATAGTCATAATTTGCATTGAGCGAACTTTAGAGAGAGTTTACAAAGAAAATCTATTTATGCGCCAACTTATTTTCTGTTTCACTCTAATAATTTTAGCTACATCAGTTCTTAAATCTCAAAGTATTGAAGATAAAATTGGACAAATGATTATGGTTGGTTTCGGAACCAGCCAGAAAGCTCAGGATTCATTGCTATATGACATTGAAAATAGAAACCTGGGTGGTGTTTTGATGTTTGCTTACAATTTAAATTCTCCGAGTCAGATTAAGTCTCAAAATGCCCGTCTTCAGAATAGTGCATCTAATCATCCTTTATTTATATCCATAGATCAAGAAGGTGGTATTGTTGCCCGACTTGATGAACAAAATGGTTATAAAAGAACGTTTTCGGCTTACGACTTAGGCTATACGTTCGACATGGAAGATTCTACAAGAGCTACCGCTGCATTAATGGCAAATTGGCTTGATGATGGTGGCTTTAACTTAAATTTTGCACCAGTTGTGGATGTCAATATCGACCCTAACAGTCCTGCAATAGGTCGGTTAGATCGGAGTTTTTCTGATAATGAATTTGAAGTTCAACAACATGCGGGCTGGTATATAAGTGAGTTCAAAAAAAAGGGCATTCTAAGTACTCTGAAGCATTTTCCAGGTCATGGAAGCGCCAGAAAAGATTCGCATTTTGGGTTTACTGACATCACCGATACTTGGCAAAAACGAGAGTTAGATCCTTTCAGACTTTTGATTGAGAATGGCTTTGATGACTTAGTAATGACAGGACATCTTTTTAAATCGGATTGGGATAATAATTACCCTGTTTCTCTTTCTCATTACGCAATTTCAACCATGCTTCGAGATAGCCTTAACTTTGAAGGATTAGTAATTAGTGATGAGCTATTTATGAACGCCATTCAAGATAATTACGGAATGGAAGAAGCTATTGTAAATACGATTAATGCTGGAACTGATATTTTGCTTTTCAGCACAAATATTTATAATGATATCTCATTACCAAATTATTTAATAGCACTTATAAGTGATAAAGTAGCATCCGGTGCTATTTCAGCTGATAGAATTGATGTCGCATATCAAAGAATTATAAGCGCGAAGCAGGAAAAAATAATCACTTCTAATGAAGAGATTTCAGAGCTCACTGAAAAGCCAAGAAAAATTTCTGTTAACAATTACCCGAATCCTTTTAATCCATCAACAACAATACTTATTACTTTACTTGAAGCTCAGGATTTATCAGTTTCTGTTTACAACTCTGTTGGACGGAAAGTACGTACTCTTGAAGCTGGTAAGTTTTCTGCGGGAACCCATTCTTTTCTATTTGATGCGAGTAACCTTGCTTCAGGCATCTATTTCGTTCGTATAAATGGTAATCAAGTGCAAAAAACACACAAAATGTTATTGATTAAATAACTTATTGAGGTAGTTTGCTCAATTTTTTATTCTTATGATCCGGCTCTGGATCTTCCAAAAACTGAATCACTTTGATCGTTTCTTTACCTGTCATTAGTGCTTTTAAAATACGATGCATTCCATCCATCACTTTCCCGTCAGAAGAAAGTATCACAGGATATTTAAAACTAGTTTTTTTAGCGTACTCAATATGTTTAGCTATTTCTCGAACGGAAGGTTTATCTTCATCTTCCTGAAACCAATAATTTTCGTCGAGTTCATCAATTGATTCGATCATTATTTCTTTGGGTAAATAATGCTCAGATAGTTTTACAAGCTTATCTACTTCCCAAATTAAGGTTTCCCCATTTACTTTTCGTGAGTAATATTTATTTTTCATCTATTGCTTTGGAATTTTAATCCATCTACCTGATGGTATGTTTTCGTCTAATTGTACTTGATTGATTATTGCCACATCTAACGGCTCAATACCTAAAGGTAATTCACTGGGTAAAAAGCTTGAAAATGAACCGGATCTGCTTGTTTTTACTAATTCAAGTCTTGCGGGTTGGATATCTAATATCGAAGAATCAGTAAGATTGTCAAAACCATTTGAAACAGAAGAAAATTGTTGTTCATATGAACCGAACTGATCGACCGTAGTATAGCTTAAGAACCGATAAATATTTCCATTATAGCTTAACGCAGAAATATCCAACCTAAGTTCTGAGCCATCTTCTTGTTGAATTATCGCCTCTGCTTCATATCCATTCAACCCGTTTGCCTGAGTTGTGCTTTGTTCCAAGGTATTTACTCCCTCTTGATTCAAAAACTCTTTTACTGAAGCCTCCGGAGTGGAGTTTTTACTATCTATGGAAAATTGAATAATTGCATCTTGGTCTTCGTTAACTAAAATTACTGCCGAAGGTTGATTGATAACCTGAAACCCGGTTGGTACAGGGAATTGAAACTCCAACTCAGGATGATAAAATACGCCATTACGCTCAAATCCTTCTCTTGGATTTTGTCCGTACATGATATTATCTATCATATTTAAGTACTCATCCGAATCAGTAATGGTTTGTTCATAACCTTTTTGAGCCCATTTTTCTGCTAGCTCCGGGATATTCTTCTCTCTCTCGCCGGGATCTGGGTGGGATGATAAATGAGACGGAATACTTTGACCGGCTTTTTCAGAAATTCTTTTCAAAGATCTAAAAAACTCTCCTCCTTCTGCGGCTTGATATCCTTTCATGGCAGAATATTCAACCCCAAGCTGATCTGATTCACGTTCGTCATCACGACTATAACTTAAAAAAAGCAACTGTGCTGTCTGGCTACTAAGTTGAAGAATATTTCCTCCATCCAAGCCAAACGATTCACCGAGTACGGCTCCGCCAATAATTGCCAGTTGTCCTAATTGCTGTTCTGCAGCTCGTTGAGATGCGTGCCTTGCCGCAACATGTCCAATCTCATGACCCAATACCACCATTAACTGGGCTTCATTTTCTAAATGCGCCAAAAGACCCCTGGTTACATATACATATCCACCCGGAAGTGCGAACGCATTTACAACCGGGCTAGCTAAAACTCGAAAAGTAAAGTCTGTATTTTTATATTCACTCGGAGTTCCTTCTCTGCTAAAATGGCTAACTTCCAGTAATTCTTGGCCAAGATTGCTCACATAACTCGATAATTCCTCATTGTCATACAAGCCGTATTGAGCTATAATTTCAGAATCTGATTCCTTTCCGATCTTTAATTCTTCTTCCCAAGAATAGCCATATGCTCTCTTGTTTCCTGAAACAGGACTTGTTTGTATAGATACACAACTCGGCAATAGTAATGCAGATATAACTACAAGAATTGTTGTTTTTAAAAATGAATTCATAATATTGTATTTAAGATCACCCGATTACATTTACCTCCGGAGTAAGTGTAATTTCAAATTTCGTATGTATTGAAAGGCAAATTTCCTTTGCTAAGTTCCAAATTTCTTCACCCGTTGCATTTCCATAGTTTACTAATACTAATGCTTGTTTAGCATGAACGCCGGCATTTCCAACTCTTTTCCCCTTCCAACCTGCTTTATCAATTAACCAACCTGCTGGTACTTTTACCTGCCTTTCCGTAATAGGATAGCTTGGTATTTCGGGGTATTCTATTTTAAGCTGATTAAAATGTTCGGTTGAAATAACCGGGTTTTTAAAAAAACTTCCGGTATTCCCAATTTCATCCGGATCGGGTAACTTACTTTGTCTTATTTCAATAACTGCCCTACTAACATCTTTAATATCGGGATCAATAATACCTTTTTCAGATAGTTTCTCTGAAAGAGCCTTATAAGTTGTATTTATCTTTAGTTCTTTAGTCAAACCAAGTGTAACCGAAACGATTACCACTTTCCCTTTCAGCTCTCTTTTAAAAATGCTGTCTCTGTAACCGAACTTACAATTCTTTTTAGTAAATGTTCTTAATTCTCCCGTCTCTATAATAAGCGCTTCAAGACTTATAAACACACTCTCAAGTTCTACTCCATAGGCTCCAATGTTTTGAATCGGAGCTGCGCCAACCGATCCCGGAATTAAGGAAAGATTTTCAATACCATACAGTTCATTCTCTACACAAAAAAGTACTAACTCATGCCAATTTTCTCCGGACGAAACCCTCAATTCTGTAGGTTTATTAAATTCTTTTCCTTTTAACGCATTATGAATTACGAGACCTCTAAAGTCGCTTTTGAAAAGAATATTACTGCCACCACCCAGCACTAAAATCTCTAGTTTTTTTTCTTTGGCAAACTCTATGGCTTTTCTCAAATCTGAAATAGAATCAACTTCAACAAAAAAAGAAGCTTTAGAAGAAAGCCCCATTGTATTGAATTTTTTTAGATCAAAATCTTTTAGAATACTGATATCTGTGGACATAGGAATCAGCTATTTTTTTCTGACGGTTCTTTTTTGTCATCCACAATTTTAACCCTGACTTTTTTGATTCTGTTGTTCTGAACCGAATGAACTGTGCATTCAAGCCCTTTGTAGATTACCCGCTCTCCAACAGTAGGTAAGCTTTCAGTTAAATGATAAATCAGTCCACCTAAAGTCTCAAATTCATCATCTTCGGAACTTAGCTCTAATTCAACTACATCTTCCATATCATCAAGATCAATCTGAGCATCAAAAATATAGATTCCATTTTTGAAGCGGGTGTACATCTGCTGGTCATCGGAAGATTCATCGGTAATATCACCAACCAGTTCTTCTAATATATCATCCATTGTTACAATTCCTTCAGTACCTCCATATTCATCAACAACAATTGCAATATGCGTTTTTTCCTGCTGAAAGTCTCGAAGCAGATCGTCTAATTTTTTTGTAGCAGGGATGAAAAGCGCATTTCTTGAAATTGTTTTCCAATTAAAAGACGGCTCTTCAGCTTCAACGCTTAGATATGGCAGAATATCTTTTGCGTATATAACGCCCAGAATATTATCTAAATCATTTTCGTACAATGGCATTCTTGAAAGTGCTTTTTCCTGAATAATTGTAAGTATATCCGAAAGAGTATCCTCCGAAGAAACAGCGATCATATTAACTCTGGACGTCATAATTTCTCGAACAGTAATATTTCCAAACTCGATCACATTTTCAATGATCTCTCTTTCATCCTCTTTAATCGAACCTTCTTGTTCACTTACCTCAGCCATTGTTCTTATATCGTCTGTAGTCATTTTGTTGGACGGTTTCGGTAAATACCGCTCCATTATGATTGTACTATCGGCAATTAATTTAGAGAGTGGTTTCAGCATCAAAAATAATATATAGATAAAAGTGCTCCATCTTCTTGATACGGAAAGAGGATCATTTATTGCTATAATTTTTGGAGTAATTTCACTTATAATCAAGATCATAAAAGTAAGAATTACCACTTCTGCTGTAAATACTATTACCTCTGAAAGACCAAATTGAGCAACCAATGATCCCGTGATAACAGCTGCCATCACAGATGCAATTATATTAGCAAAAGTATTGCCTATAAGTATAGTCGCTAACAATCTTCTTGGTTTATCTAACATTGTAAGAATGCGAGAGTCTCCGGAGTGTGGCTCTTCGGCCTGCGTTAAACTTTCCAGCCTGGATGAAAGTGAAAAGAAAGCTACTTCTGACCCCGAAAAGATTGCCGAAACAACAAGCCCGATAATCATTACGATAGCTTGTATAGCCACTACAAAGTAGTCAATCTCATCTGAAATTGTAGGTACAGAAAAATCCAATAAAGATGCTGAAATTAAAGTATGTGCTTCGACGAGAGTACTCAAATATGGTTGAAATTTATTAGATGGAATTTAATGAGGTGAACGCTTCCTAACAAAATAAAAAAAGCGGTACAAGTTTGACCTCATACCGCTCAAAATGTTTCGAATGAATGCTAGAAAGGCAGATCATCGTCCATATTGTCAAAATCTTTACCAAGTTCCACATTGCTCGACATTGGTTGATTTTGGTTTCCGGCGTTTTGATTTCCACCTTGATTTCCACCGCCACTGTTCCCGCCTTTGCTATCCAACATAGTCATTTGCAGTGCTTTTATTTCGGTAGTATATCGCTTCTGTCCTTGGTTGTCTTCCCAAGATCTGGTTTGAATAGGACCTTCAATATAAACCAATGATCCCTTCTTCAAATATTGTTCGCAAATTTCAGCAAGCCTGCCCCACGCAACAACACGATGCCATTCCGTATTCTCAACTTGCTCTCCATTTTTATCTTTATAGCGCTCGCTTGTAGCTACGCTCAATGTGGCTACAGCTGTATTCGATTGTGTGTATCTAACTTCAGGATCTTGTCCTAATCTTCCTATTAATTGTGCTTTATTTAGTGAACTCATTACGTATTGGATTAAGTTATTTTGTTTGTAAAGTAAGACAAGTTCAGAGCAATTCCTTACAAAAAAACTTTAAAAAAAATTCATCATTTATAAATAAATGATAGAAATATATCTCAACTACTTTTTACCAATACTACTTGTTTGGCGTCTGCTTCAGAAACTTTAGCGAAAAAAATGCGAAATTTATCATAGTCCTCAGCATTAATTTTTTTGTTTTTGATAATAAGTTTTCTGCTATACCTTATAACGCCTTTCTGATCAAATTGCACAGTAACATAAAATTCACCGAACTCATCCTCAATTGAAAGATCAGATGGAATTGACTCAATTTTATATCCTTCCGGAATTATAAACAGCGTTGAATCTTCTTCCATCAGCCGATTACCAAACCAAATAGCTGATTTCCGATTTTGATTTTCCGGAATATTGAAGTTCCATTTGTTTAATGAATTAAGTGAGACAAAGATTCTGGAAGAAGTAATAGCTGAATAACCTTTTAAGCCTAAATCATAATTAAATATAGAGACCGTAGTATCTTTTAAAACACCTGAAAAATCTGCTTTTTCGATTGTAAAATTGCTAAATGGCAATTCCTCTTCAAGCCATTTTATTTTTTGGGATTCCGAAACCGATAAAAGATTATGTAATAGTGAGTGTTGATAAGAACCTTCATTTCTGACTTTCGACGATAAAACAGCATCTCCACTTTCAAAAAGTTTGATTGAAGTGGTTCGTTTAATACTATTATCTATTGCTTTACTTTCAGGAGTTTTAATTAATTCCCCTCCTTGCTCAGAAATCAACAATGCACTCTTTCCTTCATTTCCTGTGCCAATTTCACCTGCAGGCATGTATTTACTGGTACATTCAAGCCATATCTCTTCTCCTGTGCTTAAAGTCACTTTAATAATTACATGGTTAAATTGATTACTTGGAAATTCATCTAATAAATCTATGCCTCTATTTCCATTTTTAATGAGTACAGGTTTAGCATCAATTCCGGCATAGTTTAAAATTGTTTGCATATAATTTGTCAACGCTTTACAATCTCCGTATTCATTTGCAAATACAAATTCTGCTGAAAAAGGTTTCCAACCTCCAATACCTAACTGAATACTAACGTAACGTGTCTTTTCTTGTAAATAGTTATATAAAACCTGCACTTTTTCTTTTTCAGACTTTACATTTCTTAAAACCTCATCTACTTCTTTTTTTGCTTCATCAGAAAGCTTTCTGGTTTCTTTCCCAAGCTCGTAATACCACTTACCGAATGACTTCCATGTTGTTGCATCCCCTTTCGAGTCATCCATTTTGAACCTCCCGGGGGCAACATATACTAATGGCATAGTTTGTTGGAACGAAGGGCTCAGCATTTCTCTTTCTTTTGGGACTCGATTCGAGAGTTCCCATTCAAAAGTTTTGTAATTTTCTAAACTTGATATTTTTGGTTGCTCGTCAAAGTTTTTTTGTAAAAAACGTACACCGGTATTGCTTCGGTCTATAAGCTTAAAATTCGCTTTTTCAACTGATTGGTTATACTGCTGCGGTATCCAAGTTGGCAGAAATAAAAGTCCGGTTAAGGACATTTCATATTCTAACTCAATAGTGTAGGGATAGGAATTATAAAATAGATCTAAAACTTTAACTCTGTTGTCAGAGAAGAAAGTATATCCGCTAAAAGCGCTGTAATCTTCCGCATCAGTTTCGGTGAATGACTTTACAATTTGATTTTCGGAGTTCAGAATATTTGCCTTTATATAATCTACTTTTTGAAATTCATCGTACCATATCAAAATTCTGGAAAGAGATTCCTGATCCTCTTTATCAAATAAAGTAAATGCTTTTTTTACAGTGTAAAGTGCTTTTTCTTCACTTAAAACATCCAAGGTAGTTTCACTGTACCGAATAGTCGAATTTGCTCCAATCATTAGCGACATATCAATGGAGCTGTAATCGCTTTTACCCCAATCCATAGGCTTTTTGCTATGAGTACAGTAAACAAAAAGTAGAACAAAGATGAAAAGAAGTGTTCTTTGTATCATTTATGCTTCTTTTTTAGAACTAAATTTTTCTCAAAGCTACTTTCGATTAATTCATACATGCTTTTCAGGTCGGTGTATTCTTCGGGCATAAAGCGTTTTTTATTAATCTTCATTGAATAAAGTATATTGATAATATTTCCATTTATCTGAACGAGCCTTTTAAATTCTCCATTTCCATTTTCTAATCTATGGAGTAAAGATTTTGGATGATCAACTACAACCCATCCCTGAGGCAGAATCGCTGTAAGTGTTAAATCGTTCGAGAACTGGAACTCATAATCGATAGGGAATTTTCTATCCTTTAGCTTAAATGGATTTTTAAACTCTGTATCTAAAGTATTAAAACTAAGATACGCTACTGTATCTTCTGTATTGATGTATTTTGGAATATTGAAATCTACAGAATAACTAGCCCTTCCTTTATCGTTTGGTTCTACAACCGAAACAGAATCAATATTCACTTTTTTGTTGCTCTTAAACAAAGTTTTCTTCGCCGTCTCTTTGTCTGAAAGGTTCTGAATATCATTATAGGAATATTGTCCGGTTAATAACGAAGAAAAAGTCCCCTTTACATTTCCCTCACCGTCTAGATTAACATTAACTAGTTGCCTTGTTTTGTTTTGAATATTATTTCTAAGTGGCAACCATCTCGATTGAGTACCATTTATTAATAAGCCTTTATCGTTTAAAACTGATGTTGGTAGTATATTGTAAGGTCTGTCTTTATTTGTAGCATCAAGAATTTGTGGTACGCCCTCAACTTCAGTGTAGACAAGAGTATGATTGAACTGAGTTGTTATTGGATAAAGGTCAATTATTTCTCCGTTATTTCTTGTGCTTATAATAACCGGATAAGCTTTTAGCCCAGCCTCTCTCAACAGTTGAATAAGCAATAGGTTTATCTCGGTGCTACTTCCATTTCCAGACTCATAAACATCTTGAAGTTTGTTGTCTGCAAGTAAATCATATTCTTTATTCCAGTTAACGGTATTTACTATATGGCTATAAAGCTTTAACATTTTTTCAGTTTCACTATCAATTCCACTTACCTCTTCTTCAGCTATCTCTTTTAAAAATCTATTTCCATCAATTCTTTTGCCGAACTTATCGTTTTCTTCCAGAGCATCAACTAATCTTTGCCATGTATTAAGTACCATTTCGGGCATAGAATTAGGAAATTGAATTAATGAGAGTTGAAATTGAACTTGTGCGTAATAATCACTCTTTGCTTTCATATAAGGCTCGTTCTTAATAGCCGGCAAGTCCTTCATTACCCAGTGATACTTATTTCCTACATAAGGAATCGTTTCCGTTTTTTGAGTTGTTTGAGTTCTGGTGTAAAAACTGCTAGACTCAACTACATCATATTTAAAAAGAGCTGAAGCATTGTATTTAGAAACTTCATCCACCAAAAAATCATAATAGCTTCTTTTATAGATTAAGTAGGTAAACCATTCGGGAACCGATACTTTGTATTCACTCCACATAACTGGTATCGATCTTTGGAAATACCAATCTTGAAGGTCATGAATACTTTCTGACTTCCAAGTATATTCAAACTCAAAAATACTTCCCTTTTTTAAATTCGGTACTACAAATTTAAGTTCTGTCCAAGTATCAGAGATCTTGTTTTCAAATTTGTCTCTTCTTCCAAGCTTATGCGTTTTTAACTTTCCTGATTCTTCCAGTTCATAACTATGAACTTTAAGCTTCGAAATTTTTTGTTCAGGATCATCATGTCTAAACCCCAAACTAATATCTCCCTCACTTAATCCATCATCTGTTAATACTTTTATTCTGACATGACGCTTCATCTCTACTTCAAGATTTTCATCAATAAACGCCTCTGCGACATCGAAAACAACCACTGCATTTGCTAATGAATCTTTTTCGTACACTTCCATTCTTAACATCTTCTGAGAAACATCACCAAAATCTTTTTGTTGGGCTGAGGTATGAAATTCTATTCCAAAGAAGAATAAAACAATAAATCCGATAAATTTTGTTGTCATATTTTATGCTATACTTAATCTTTTAAATTAATGTAATTAATAATTTATAAATTTTTATGTGGTGTTCTGTTTTAAATTAATACATTGAAAATTTTCAAATTCGATTTTGACCCAACCAGACTCTAAAGTCTTACTATCATTCATTTATAAAATAAATGACGAAAATATATCTCATGTGTTTTTTACTTTCTAAGTGAACTTTTCAAATTAGTTATATCGCATTAATTGCCTAACCCATTCATGTGATATGTATCTTGTTTGTATTTAAATAGCTTTGTATAAGCTTCAAACACGAAGTCATAACATAAACGGAGATCATCATGAAAAAATCAAAATCACTTCTACCCTTACTTTTAGCTTCCTTACTTTTTCAGGCTTGTACAATTACTAATGAAGGCCCAAGAGGCCCACGCGGAGAAGACGGAGCGGATGGCGTTCAGGTCTATTCAAGTTCCAGCACTATCTTTTCAGATGATTTTGACGTTGTGGACGAGTTTGTTTCTATCAACGAATTTGAATGGGATATACTTGATGAAACTACCGTAGATGAAGGCCTTGTTGTAGGTTATTTGCAATTTGAAGGAACAACCTCATGGCATGCTTTACCATTTAGTACTCCTTTCGAAAACGATTTAGTAAATCTTAGATATGTTTTTGATATCAATAGCTTTGACCTTCTTCTTGAAGGCGAAGTAGCTGATAATAACGACGCCAATGAAGACCTTTTTGATGGTGATGTTCTCAGGGTTGTAGCTATTCCTCCTGCTTTACTTTTTAAAGCAAAAGGCCTTGATTACCGAAACTATAACCAAGTAGCTGAATTTTATGGACTAGAAAAATAGCTTAGTAAAACATATACCAAAAAAGACTGTGTGCGAACATGGTCTTTTTTTTTGTGCCTAATTTCGGAACATTTGCATGATTCTAAAGTAATTATTAGAATATTAATAAATAATAAATCATGGAGATACAATGAAAAAGAGTACTAAACTATTTTTTACCATTGCCGCACTTGTAACACTAACTACAGCTACATTTGCTCAAACAATACCGGCAGAAGGATCTTTAGGTATTAGATCGGCAATTGGTGCACAAACAGCTATCGAAGTTCCTTATCAAATAAATGAGTCGCTTTCGTTAGCACCTGCTTTAACCTTTGTTGGTATTGAAGACACACAAACTACATTCGGGTTAGGTATCAGACCAAGATATTACACAGCTGCTTCCGAGAACATTAGCACATATGCTACGGGTAATCTTGGTTTCCAAAATACTTCATTCGATGCTGGAGGAAGTGCTACTTTCTTTGTTTTAGGGGTAGGTTATGGTGCTGAATATTTCTTTAGTAATGCTTTCAGCATGAGTGCAGATGCTAATCTTACCTCAAATCTTGGAGATGAAATTACAAATACTCTCACTACAGGAGCAAGAGTTTCTGCAACAGTTTATTTCTAAAATTTAGCTGAATAAACTTTAAAAAAGGCTGTGCTTTTGCACAGCCTTTTTTATTTTAAAGAATGAATCAAAAACATCCAATAAACCTCCTTGAGAAATTCTCTCTATTCAATGACCAGTGGTCGCCAAAGATCATCGCTGAAAGTAATGGTCAACTTATAAAGCTAGCTAAAATTGAAGGAGAATTCGTTTGGCATAACCATCCTGATGAAGACGAAGTGTTCTTCATCGTAAAAGGAAATCTACTTATTAAATTCAGAGACAGGGACATTCATCTCAAAGAAGGAGATTTATATGTAGTTCCCAAAGGCGAAGACCACTTTCCTGTTGCAGAGGAAGAATGCTGGGTAATGCTAGTTGAACCCAAAGGAACCAAACATACTGGAGATACCGATTTTGAACGTGCCGTCGATGAGGAAGACCAACACTGGATCTGATTGCGAATGAAATCTAAAAAGATCAGAGGCGGTAAACACATACTTAACAGTATTGAGCAATGGAAAAAAGATAACATTTCTCTGGATGTAGAGGATCTTCAACATTCACAACGCGACTATGTTAAAATTTGGGTAGCTCCATATAGCAATTTGGAACTCGGAAATTCCAGATTTCCCGAACCTTCCGGTTTAATACGAAGCCGAATACTTGAAGGTTTACTAAATATCTTTGAAAGCTGGCAAACCTCTCTCGAGAAACTAGATGAGCCCTACTATTTAAAGATCTGGCTATACGATCAACGCTTTTCGAAATCACAGGTTGTCTGTGCAATCGGTGATTTTTTAGATTTTTACGAAACAACCTTTCATAAACCTGAAAACCAAAAACACATTGACCTGAATTCCTATGGCTCCCTTTCCCATAAGATGAAAACGATGGACTGGCAATATGCTTTGGATGAAGAACATTACGACAACACTTCTATAGGTGAAATTTGGGAATATGAAACTGAACGGGATTTCTATAAAACCAAAAGATGGTTTAATAATCGATTAAAAAAACCACATAGAAAAATTGTTAATTCTCTTTCAGACAAAGAGACAAAAGAATACTATTCTTTCAAACACGGTACTGTTTGGATTGGCGGCTAACTGCCTTCCTAACTTATAATTATTGTTATAATTACAGAGTTACGCCGTTTTGGCGTAAACGGAGTTAAATTGACGTGATTTATAATTACTAAAAAAAACTCCATAACCATCCAATTATCATGGTTTAAAACCTAATTACTTACCGCTCTTATTTTCTAATTGAGAAAATAGTCTAAAAAACCAGCTTTCCGCATCATATTTGCACCGGTATTGAGCTCATAGCATAATTAATTAAAAACAACAGATGAAAGTATTAGTAATTGGTGCTGGAAATATGGGATTAGCTTACGCTAAAGCTCTTATAAAATCCGAGTTCTTAAGTAAATCTCACTTAATGATTTCTGACACTGATCCAGAGAAAACAAAAGAACTAAAAACAATCAGCCGATTTGATGTATATACAGATCTGAGAGATTGTCTCCCAAAAGCAGATATTGTATTTATAGCTGTTAAACCTTATCACACCGAAGGACTGTTCAAAGAATTGAAACCAATGACTAAAAAAGATCAAGTTATTGTTTCATTAATGGCGGGTGTAACCATAAAAAGTATTCAAAATGGTTTAGGGATTGTGAAGGTTGTAAGAGCAATGCCAAATTTACCGGCTCAAGTAGGAAAAGGCTTAACCTCTTTTACCACCAGTAAAGAAGTTTCCCGTTTAGAAACTTCTACTGTTCAGCAATTACTAAATACAACAGGCAAATCAGTTCATCTTGATTCTGAAAATGATATAGATGCTTCTACCGGAATTTCGGGAAGTGGACCTGCTTATGTATTTTACTTTATGCAATCAATGATGGAAGCTGCCAAAAAGATGGGTTTCTCAGATCACGATTCTAAAGTACTAGTTAGCCAAACTTTTGAAGGTGCTGTTGAATTATTCAATCAATCTGATTTAACACCAACCAAGTGGATGGATAAAGTTGCTTCTAAAGGCGGAACTACCAGAGCTGCTCTTGATTCTATGGACGATAATAATGTGGAAAACCTAATTGAAGAAGCGGCCTACGCTGCATTCAACAGAGCAGTGGAACTCGGAAACGAAGAGAGTAGATAGAGATGAAATATAAAAAAAGAGTCGTAATTAAGGTGGGCACTAATGTTATGGTGAACAGAGATAATCGTATCGTTGGCCCTATTCTGAAAAAATTAGTCGACCAGATTGCTCGATTGTATGAAGAAGATATAATCACGGTATTAATTTCTTCAGGCTCAGTAATTGCCGGGAAAGAAGTTCTTGATAACAATGATATAGAAGATGTTACTATCCGAAGGCAAGTATATTCTGCGGTTGGTCAACCCAGATTGATGAGACACTATTACAGTATTTTCCATGATTATGGAATGCGCTGTGCCCAAGTGTTAGCTACTAAACGGGATTTCGATCCCGGAAAACATCGTGAGAATATGATCAATTGCTATGAAGGTTTATTGAGCCAGGGAATTATCCCTATTGCAAATGAAGACGATGCCGTTTCGCTTTCGATGTCGATGTTTACGGATAATGATGAGTTAGCAAGTTTAGTAGCTGAATTGATACATGCAGATATGCTGATTTTGTTAACAGATACAGATGGCTTGTTTGACGGACATCCCGATGATGAAAATTCGAATTTGATCAAAACGGTAACAACTGCCCAAAAAGTAGAACAGTTTGTTCAAAGTTCTCAGAAAAAAGAAGGTGAAGGTCGTGGAGGAATGGGTTCCAAATTAAATGTAGCCAAGAAAACAGCGGCAAAAAACATCCCAACCTTTATTGCTAACGGTAAACATGATGACAGTATCATCAATATTGTACATGGTAAGGAAGTTGGCACTAGAATTTATCACGAAGAATTTAGCAGTTAATCTAACTCACAAAATTTAGAAACAAGAGAATGAAGTTATTACAAACAACTAAGAAGAACGACGTACTACAGTCAATGATTGATGAGCTGGATAAAAACAGAGCCTCAATTATTGAAGCAAACAAAAAAGATCTAGAAGCTTTTAGCGGAGAGGATCAAGCCTTATATGATCGGCTAGTGGTTGATGAAGCCAAAGTCGATGATATGATTCGAGCAGTAAAAGAAGTTCAAGCTCAAGAAGATCCTGTCGGAAATACCATTAGTGAAGACACTCTCGCCAATGGTTTGAACATCACCAATAAAACGGCTCCTTTTGGAACCATCATGATTATTTATGAATCCAGACCCGATGTGACCATTGAAGCTGCTGTGTTAGCTTTTAAAGCCAACAACAAGATACTATTGAAAGGTGGAAAAGAAGCGCACACTAGTA
>Ga0189275_100224_pt1 | contig 55617 bp, 41 predicted proteins | sample N19A6minimetaG_FD_130329 | JGI IMG/M metagenome (GOLD analysis project Ga0189275, IMG submission 130329) | Marine microbial communities from the Costa Rica Dome - N19 A6 mini metaG | ecosystem: Environmental > Aquatic > Marine > Oceanic > Photic zone | place: Costa Rica: the Eastern Pacific...
TAAGAATTAAGAATTAAGAATTAAGAATTAAGAATTAAGAATTAAGAATTAAGAATTAAGAATTAAGAATTAAGAATTAAGAATTAAGAATTAAGAATTAAGAATTAAGAATTAAGAATTAAGGATGGGTTAGCTATGATTCAAAATCTTTTCTCTTAATCTTTTTTTTATTCTATTATCTACAAAAGCGGCGTCGATAGCCATTAGGTTTACATTGATGTAATCTTGCATTTGCCAATCAAAAAACTTCGACAAATTTAAATATTCATCTTCTAAACTTACATTAGATAAGGATCTTCCATCTGTGTTTACACTCAAAGAGATACCTTCTTTATATATCTTGTCAATGTTATGGTCTGCTAGTTCAGAATAAATTCCGGTCTTGATATTACTGGTTGGACATACTTCGAGATGAATATCTTTCTGTTTTAGGTATTTCATCAAAGATGGATCTTCATAACTTCGAACGCCGTGACCTATTCGCTGAACATGTAATTCATCAATGGCTTCCCACACGTTTTTGGGTCCGCAAGCTTCGCCGGCATGGCATGTACAAGGAATTTCATGTTCTTTGGCGAATTCGAACGCAGATTTGTGCTCATCAATCGGGTAACCGGCTTCATCAGCAGCAAGATCAAAACCAACTACGTTTGTTCCTTTGAAGTCATGAACCAATTGAATGGTTTCTAAGCTCTGAACTTCAGAAAAATGCCGAAGAGAACAGAGTATTAGTCGAACTTCCAGATCAATACTATCAGTAGCTTTAGAAATAATTTTACTTACAATCTCTACCACTTCATTTGCTGATAAACCCTGCTTCAAATGCTGAAGAGGAGCAAATCGAACTTCACAATATATGACATTATCTGCTCTTAGCTGTTCGATAAAATCCAAAGTAACCAATTCTAATTGCTCTTTGGTCTGCATGATATCAATGCTTGCAGACGCACATTTTATATATTCAATCAAGCTTCCGCAGTTATCAGGAGCAACAAATTTTTCCTCATATTCAGCTTTTGTAGTTCCTGGAAGAAGTTTCTGAACAACTCGATAGCTCAAAGAGCAATCTAAATGCACATGCAGTTCTACTTTTGGAAGTTGTTTAATTTGTTGAGTAAAATTATTCAAATGAATTAAAATCTGAATTCGGAATTAATGTCAAAACCTTTAGTTTCAAAGACTACAATTTCGACAAATTAAAGACTACATGTCAAAGAAACTTCTTTTTTTACTAGATGGGATGGCACTGGCTTATCGTGCTCATTTCGCATTTGTTAATTCCAGACTTAAAAATTCGGAAGGAATTGCCACCGGACCTGTGCTAGGTTTTGCGAACACATTGGTTCGGATGTTGGACGAAGAAAAACCAACTCACATTGCTGTTGCCTGGGATACGCACGCTCCAACTTTCCGTCACGATGCAGATGAAACCTACAAAGCTCAACGTCCGCCGCAGCCTGATGAACTGAGAGTTGGTATTCCATTGATCAAAGAAATGGTTGAAAATTGGGGTATCAAAAATATTGAACAAGATGGATACGAAGCAGATGATATAATCGGGACGATAGCTTCCGGTGCAAATGCAGACGATGTAGATGTATATCTAGTTACTCCCGATAAAGATTTTATGCAGTTGGTGCACGATCATATCAAAATGATGAAACCAGACAATAAAGACGGTGGATTTAATATCATTGACCGAGAAGGAGTACACGAATATTTTGGGGTGTATCCTGATCAGGTGATTGATGTGCTCGCAATTATTGGTGATACTTCTGATAATATTCCCGGAGTTCCCGGAATTGGCAAAAAAGGAGCTCCGAAATTGATTAATCAGTTTGGCACTTTGGAAGAAGCTATTGCTAAAGCGGATACTATTTCAGCAAAGAGGCAACGAGAAGGATTACAGGACTATGCGGATCAGGCAATGCACGCTAAGTTTATGGTGACCATCAAAACGGATGTGCCAAATACGGCAGATTGGGAAGAGTTGGAATGGAATGGCCCGAATAAAAATGACTTGGGAGCTTTCTTCAAGCGAATGGAATTCAGAACCCTGACAAAGAGATATTTAGGGGAAGAGCCTATCGAGAATAAAGCAGGTGATCAAGGTGATTTGTTTGGGACTTTTGTAGAAGAAGAACCTACTGAAAAGCTTAACGAAGAAAAGAATGCTTACGAACTGATCAACAATATTGAAGGAGTTAAAAAGCTTGTTGAGGATCTAATGAATGAATCTGTAATCTGCTTTGATACAGAAACAAATTCTCCAAATCCGGTTTCTGCTTCATTAGTTGGATTTTCATTTTCAGTTAAACCGGGAATGGGACATTATATTCCGGTAAATATAGAAGGCGCTTTAGATGAGCAGGAAGTGGTCGAGATCATTCGTCCGTTGTTTGAAGATGAAAGCAAAACCCTTGTAGCCCATAACTATAAGTTCGATTGGCTAATTCTTCACAGAGCCGGAATTCAGATCAAAGGACAGCCATTCGATACGATGATCGCCGCTTATTTGATCGACGCGACTCAGAAGATCAAAATGGATGAGCTGTCTAAAAAGTATCTTAATTATGAACCGGTTCCTATCGAAGCGTTAATTGGAAAAGGAAAACGCCAAATTTCGATGGCGGACTTGACTCCCGAAGAAGTGTATTTGTACGCGTGTGAAGATGCGGATATCACTTTGAGGTTATACCAAATTTTTAGTGAGCAACTTACCAAAGATGAATTGGAACAAGTTGCCCAAACCGTTGAGTTTCCACTGATGGAAGTATTAGCGGAGATCGAATATCAGGGCGTAAAGCTGGATGTTAAAATGCTGGAAGGATTTTCGGAAGATCTGGCTACTGATCTTAAAGAATTGGAACAAAAGATTTACGAGAAAGCAGGAGAGGAGTTTAACATCAATTCTACTCAGCAATTGGGAGAAATTCTTTTTGAGAAAATGGGCTTGCCTGCCGGAAAGAAGACCAAAACCGGACGTTATTCCACCAATGAATCTGTATTGACGAAACTAGCTGTGAAATATGAAATGCCGGATTTGATTTTAGAATATCGTCAGTTAGCGAAATTACGATCAACTTATGTGGATGCGCTGCCTTCATTAGTTGAAGAAGGAACCGGGAGAATACATACAGACTTTAATCAAAGTGTCGCGGCCACCGGACGATTATCATCATCGAATCCAAATCTTCAAAATATTCCAATTCGAACTAAACGTGGTCGTGAGATCAGAAAAGCATTTATAGCTGATGATGGATATAAGATAATGTCTGCGGATTATTCTCAGGTTGAACTCAGAGTGATTGCCCATATCGCTAAAGACGAAGCAATGATCGAGGCGTTTAAAAATGGAGAGGATATTCATTCCAGAACAGCAAAAGAGATCTTTCATTTAGATTCGCTGGATGATGTTACGGCTGATCATCGTCGCAAAGCAAAAGAGGTTAATTTTGGAATTCCTTATGGTCTAAGTGCTTACGGGTTAGCTCAGAATCTTGGAATTGAAAATTCCGAAGGGAAAGAAATGATCGATGAATACTTCGAGCGATTTCCGAATATTTTGAACTACATCAACGAAACCAAGCAGTTTGCCAAAGAAAACGGATTTGTGAAAACACTTATTGGTCGCCGGAGATATGTACCTGATATCAATTCCGGGAATTGGAATGTCCGTGGATTTGCAGAACGAGTGGCTATTAACATGCCTATTCAGGGAACCGCTGCTGATGTTATAAAACTGGCAATGATCAACATTCATAACTGGCTGAAAGACAACAACAAGAAAAGCCGAATGCTGCTTCAGGTTCATGATGAATTGATCTTCGAAATCCATGAAGATGAACTGGATGAAGTTCCTAAGAAAATAGAATCTCTGATGGAATCAGCGTTTAAAATGGATGTTCCATTGAAAGTTGAAGCCGGGATTGGAGAGAATTGGTTGGAGGCGCATTGATTCAATTAAGAATGATTCAATGAAGAATGATTCAATTAGGAATAGGTGAATTAGGAATAAGGCTTCACCTCGTTCCAAACGCTCCGCGTTGGAACGTAGGTGTTGTTGGGGCGGACTAAAGTCCTTGCTGGCGTACTTGAGTAGATATTTGTCAGGTTAACAAGAGAGGAATTTATTCCACTGCGGGTAATGTTGTAGAATTGACTGGAAGCGCATTAACAAACCTGTTCTGAACTTAAATAAATACGTCATCCCGAATTTATTTCGGGATCTTTGTAAGGAATGGTAGTTGAATCTGTCTAACTAGGCATGAGCAAAGGATACGTTTATTTTCTTACCAACTTTCAAAGGACTACACTTTATATTGGTTTTATCTCAAACCTTGCAAAAAGAATTTGGGAGCATAAAGAGGGGAAAGGTTCAAAATTTACTTCAAAGTATAAGCTAACTATTTTAGTATATGCAGAGGAATTTGATTCCATCGTAGATGCAATAGATAGAGAAAAGCAGCTAAAGAACTGGCATAAAGAATGGAAATGGAATTTAATAAAGCAACATAACCCAAAGCTGGAAGATTGGTATGAGACTTTAAGGGGCTAAAGTATTTATTCAGAGGTTTGAGTTAGTTCGTAAGATCCTGAAACGAGTTCAGGATGACGTACAAATTAAAGTAGAGACTTGATCAATAAATGTTATTCTCTAGATCTTTGGAGTAGTTATCAATTTTTTCGATCCAATTATTTTTACTCCAAAACCGAATGTCATTAATGTTGTAATCAAAAGTCTTACTTCTTCCTTTTAAAAAGTTTGTTCTCATATATTTTAAACAGTTATCAACTGAAGAACAGCTAAGGTTGTATTTACTTAAAATTAACATTGTATAAGATTGATCCTCTATAGAGCCAATGAATATGTTGCTTTCAAAATCTATACCAGATAGATTATCAAGCGAAACAGCGTATTCGTTATAAAATTTCGAAATAAGAATCCCGACGTAATAATTTGAATCAACAGGGCTTTGATAGAGCTCTGCTACTTTAAAATCTAAATACTTTAGACCCTCATTTTCTGGTGTTAGATTAATACTTAATTTTCGGTCAATGTTATCGGTATATGTTTTTCCTAAAAAATATCTTCGAGTTGAATCAGATCTGATTCCAATTACTTTATTTTTCAAACTATCGGGAATTGTTTCGAACTTTCTCTTCAAGAAAGGCGATTTTTTTGATTCTACGAATCTAATAGTTCTATATTCTTTAGGCGTCGTAGTTTCTATAAATGATAAGTATTGAACTTGAATAAAATTGGAAATAATAATTACTGAAAGAGGAGCACTAATTATTAAATGAAACCAAACTAGAAAGTTGTATTTGTAACTTTTAAAATCGATCAGTAAAAAAAAGAAAGAAGAGATAAATAGAATCAATGAAAGCCAATAAAATGATTCTATGAATAAACCCCAAGAACCACTTTGGTCGTCAAGAGTAAAAACTCGTATAAAAATAAAAATTGTACCTCCGATTAAAAGAAACAATAATATATATGGAGATAAATATTTTTTCATTTGGCAAGAATACTTAAAATTAGAACGAATTAAAAACCCTCAATCGTAAGATCCTGAAACAATACTGAATCAAGTTCAGCACATGGTTCAGGATGACGTTCTGGAAATGGAACATTTCTGATTAGTAAAGTTGTTCTCTTTCCATGACAATCAACAAAAACTACGACGCGATAATAATCGGCTCCGGAATGGGCGGGATGAGTGCTGGGGCGATGCTTGCCAAAGATGGGTACAAAGTTCTGATTCTGGAAGCAGCGGCTGTTCCGGGTGGATGCAGTTCATCGTACTACAGAAAAGGATTTACCTTTGAGTCGGGGGCAACCACGCTTATCGGATTTGATGAAAATCAACCGTTATGGAAACTGGAGAACGAAACGGGAATTCAGATACCAAGAGAAGAGATCACTCCAAGTATGACGGTGAGACTGGGTGGCGAAGAAATCATTCGATATAAAGACCGGGAAGAATGGATCAAAGAAGCCGGTCGAGTTTTTGGAAATCCACCAGCCCAAAGAGCCTTTTGGGAAGAAGCGCTAAAAGTCTCTGATACCGTTTGGGATGTATCTCTAAAGAATCCATTTTTTCCACCACAGAATATGACCGATTGGGGAAGATTGGCGATATCAAATTCACCCTTAGATGTATGGGTGTTACCTTATGCGATACAGTCGGTTGAGGATGTATTGAGAAAGTTCGGAGTGGATACACCAACATTCCGCCGATTTGTAGATGAACAACTTATGATAACGGCGCAATCAAAATCAAAAGATACGCCTTTTCTGTTTGGTGCAGCAGGATTAACCTACACCAACTTTTCCAATTTTTATGTTCCCGGTGGATTACTGGAGATGATCAACTCAATCAGGAGTTACATACAAGAGAAAGGAGGTGCGATACATACCAGAGAGTTAGTCACTCATGTAGAAAAGCAGGATGAAGAATTCATCGTCCAAACTAAAAAGGGAAATAGATATCAAGCTCCGATTGTGATTTCAAACATCCCGATCTGGAATATGAAAGATATCACATCAGGAGAAATGAAAGAATACTTTACTGATGAAGCCAAAGACTTTGATGGAGCTTGGGGGGCAATCACTCTAGGAATTGCTACTACAGATAGCTATCCGGAAGATCTGAGCTTGCATCACCAGATTCATTTAAATGATAGTGAAACTGTGCCTTTTACGAATTCTGATTCTATTTTTGTTTCGATGTCGCAACGCGGTGATACTGACCGAGCTCCCGAAAGTAAACGCACCTTAAACATTTCTTGCCATGCTTCACCGGAATGTTGGTTTTCTTTAAACGGAGATTATGCATCTGCAAAGAAACAAACTGAAGAGTTTATAGTTGAAACACTAAAACAAAAACTTCCGGGTTTTTTAGATGCAGAGATTGAAACGATCCACACAGGTACACCGGTTACTTGGCAAAATTGGGTGTACCGCAAAAAAGGCAGAGTAGGTGGCATCCCACAAAGCATGGCACGCAGCTTGCTAAAATGGACACCAAACCAAACGCCATTCTCAGGATTATATCTTGTGGGCGATACAACGTATCCCGGGCAAGGAATTCCGGGCGTAACTTTAAGTGGTTTAAACGTATATTGGCGTATCAAAAAAAATCAGAATAGAATTAAAAAACAGCGATAAGGTTTCCCTTGAATCAATTTTCACCGAATACTCAGTTTTCTTTTTTTCCTCCGGCTATCAAATATCTTTTGATTTGGAACGCCATCTTATTCCTAGCAACCATTAATATTTTTGGTTCCGGCTGGACACCAATAGGATCAGCCTTAGCTCCATTATTAGTACTTCAACCACTTGGTAACGGTTTTTTACCTTGGCAATTAGTTACCTATATGTTTTTGCATGCAGACCTTTACCACATCTTTTTTAATCTTTTTGCTTTATGGATATTTGGTCAGGCGTTGGAACAGTTGTGGGGAACAAAACGCTTTTTGATGTATTATTTTCTGACGGGTATTGGGGCAGGAATTATTCAATTGTTTGTTAGTAGTGGATCTACTATTGGTGCATCGGGTGCTGTATTTGGAATTTTGCTTGGTTTCGGGATGATGTATCCAAATCGGAAAATAATGCTTCTTTTTCCACCTATACCGATAAAAGCTAAATATTTTGTAGGATTTTATGGGGCGCTCGAGCTATTTAATGGGTTAACAAGAGCTGATAGCGGAGTTGCTCACTTTGCTCATTTGGGCGGATTGCTTGTAGGTTTTATTTTGATCAAACTTTGGGGTTTAAAGAAACCATCAGAATACGCATAGCACTTGAAATAGAAGAAAGATGAGAAATCAATCATACGATTCATTTGGTAATACATTTAAACGCGGCTTTATGCGGATGCCGATTGCTATCCGAACAATTATTGCAATCAATGCTGCTTTTTTTGTTATTCAAACATTGGGAGGGTCTGCGGTAAATAGCTGGTTAATTCCGAATCTTGGTTTTGATCCATCTTTTCCTACGGTTTTTACTCAGCCTTGGCGATTGATAACATATTCATTTTTGCATGCAGGTTTTTTCCATTTCCTATTTAATATGCTTTGGCTTTGGTGGATGGGAAGATCTGTTGAAGAGACAATTGGTCCTCGATCTTTTAGTATAGTTTATCTCGGCGCTACTATTCTTGGAGCTTTAGTAGATGCTGGTTTAGCTCAGATTTTTGGTGCAGCATTAGTAATAGGAGCTTCCGGAGCTGTAACAGGGATTCTCGTAGCATTTGCTCTTTTATATCCTAGGGCTCCAATTATGCTTTTTCTATTACCGCCTATTGAAGCTCGGTTTTTTGTAGTTGGATGGATAGCTATCGATGTGTTGTTTTTAGGAAGTGGAGATAATGTTGCTCGTCTTGTGCATTTGGGTGGAGCATTGGGTGGATATTTACTTATTAAAGCACACCAAAACGGAACAGATTTGAGCAAAGTAATCCGATATTTTGAGTATCTTTTTAGCCGACTGAAACCAAGTCCTTCATCTAAGCCAAAAAATAAAAATATGCACATTGTGAAGGATGTTGAAATTGTTGAAGAAGTTGATCAATCTGAGTTGGATGAGATTTTAGAGAAAATATCCAAAAGTGGATATGATGCTTTGACGAAAGAAGAGAAACAGAAATTATTCGAATTAAGTAAGAAAAATTAGGGCATACATGGCTTCTATAGAAAGAAGAAAGTCTATTCAGGTAATGGTAGGAGATGTTCCCGTTGGTGGTGGAGCTCCAATTGTTGTTCAATCAATGACTAATACGGATACTGCAGACATTGACCAAACAGTTGATCAAATAGATCATTTGCATAAAGCAGGATCTGAGATCGTCAGGATTACGGTAAATAATGATGCTGCAGCTAAGGCTGTTCCTCATATCAAAGAAAAGTTGATGAATCGTGGAGTGCCTGTACCAATTGTTGGCGATTTTCATTACAACGGACATGTTTTATTAACGAAATATCCCGACATGGCAGAATCTTTGGGAAAGTTTCGTATAAATCCCGGAAATACAGGAACGAAAGCTCGGGATGAGAATTTTACTACCATCGTAGAACAAGCTGTTAAATATGATAAACCGGTTCGAATCGGCGTAAACTGGGGATCTTTAGATCAGCAACTCTTGGCTCAAAAAATGGACGCCAATAATGATCTAGTAGTTCCAAAATCAGCTAAAGAAGTAATGTTAGATACGATGGTGGAAAGCGCCAAAAGATCTTCAAAGCTAGCAGAAGATGTAGGCTTAGCTTCCAACAAGATCATAATTAGCTGTAAAATGAGCGGAGTGCAAGACGTAATAGAAGTTTATACTCGTTTAGCTAAAGTTGTGGATTATCCATTGCATGTTGGCTTGACAGAAGCCGGAATGGGAATGAAAGGAATGGTTGCGAGTTCAGCTGCACTTTCAGTTATTTTACAGCGAGGAATTGGAGATACAATCCGAGTTTCGCTAACTCCTCAGCCCGGCGCTGATAGAGCTTTAGAAGTTCAAGTAGCTCAACAAGTGTTACAATCGTTAGGAATCAGAAGTTTTATTCCACAGGTTACTTCTTGCCCGGGATGCGGACGTACAAAAAGTACCTATTTCCAAGAATTAGCAGAAGAGATTCAGGATTATATCGTGGAATCCATGCCGGTTTGGAGGGAAGTTTATCCTGGTGTTGAAGAAATGGATGTGGCTGTAATGGGCTGTGTTGTAAACGGTCCGGGAGAATCGCGTGCGGCAAACATAGGAATTTCACTTCCCGGGACATTCGAAGAACCTAAAGCTCCGGTTTATGTAGATGGAGAGCATTTCAAGACATTGAAAGGAGATAATATCGGACAAGAGTTCAGGGGAATACTGAATGATTATATTATTAAGAATTACAAGAATTAGTACTGCAGAAATTTAGCACTGTTACTCTAACTTTTAAGAAACACTTTATTGAGTTATTTTTTCAGATAAATATGCTGAATCAATTTTGAGTTATATTTTTTTAAAGTCGCTTCCTGATTCCTGCAGAGCCCTTTATACTGATTAAGTAAGAAAGCGCTTACAATCTTAGGATGTAAATTACCTCCTAATTACTCTTTTATTAAGAAAAGTTGAAATTTCTGTTGAAAAATGTAAGCGCTTTCATTATTATTGTTTCATCTTGGAAACAAACTGTATGGCAATCAATGCATAATCATTACATTTTACTTTCTTGTATGTTAGCTTTCTCGCTGGGAATGTTTTCATGTGATAAAAAAGTTGATGAAAATGTATTAGCTCAAATCAATGATTATTCCATTACCAAAGTGCACTTCGAAAATGCATTTAAAGAATATTATTACCGAACGGGTAGAGTAATAAGTGCCAACTCATCTACAAAATTATCCGTTCTTAATTCCAAATTTGATAACTACGTTCTTGCGACCTATGCAGAAGATGAAGGGTTACATGAAACGGAGAAAGCTTTTCAGAAAAGAGGAGAGATCGAACGCAGAGTTTTAAATGAAGAATATTTAAATCAAGTTATTCTATCAGGTATTGAAGTTACAAACGATGACTTGAATAAATATTTTTTAAGATTTAATACCAAACTAAGAGCATCTCATCTATTTGCCCATGATCTCGAATCTGCTAATAAGCTTTATGAGAGGTTACAAAGCGGAGAGTCTTTTGAAGAACTGGCAAAAGAAGTTTTTGGAACTCCATATTTAGCCAATAATGGTGGAGATATTGGGAGGTTTACAACAGACGAAATGGATATAGCTTTTGAGGAAGCTGCATTTGAACTTAAGATTGGTGAAATATCAAAACCAGTGCCTACTGCTCAAGGGTATAGCATTATTAAGCTGACCGATCGTTTTAGAAAACCGATTTTATCCCAAACCGAGTTTGCCAATAAAAAACCTGAGATTGCTTCCTATGTTTACAAAAAGAAAAAGGAGATAGCGACTAGAGAACATCTCTATACATTTAGTAGTGATATAAAGATTGATGCAGAAAGTTTTGATAAGCTGTGGCAAAAGATGAATGATAATTATTCTTCCGCTATTAATAAAGATGCTGAGTTTTTATCGAGTCTTGCTTCGCATAAAGAGTTAGCATCGTATCAAGGCTATATTTTTACCATTAACGATTTTATAAACGAATATAGATTTACACCACTTTCTCTAATCAATGAAATAGAAGGAAAACAAGGATTCAAGAATTTTGTAATAGGTAGTGCGCTTAGAAATTACCTACATACAAAAGCCAAAGAAGAGGGAATTGATACACAGCCACTTGTTCAGGGCTCTATTGATGAAACATATTTTATATTTCTTGCTCAAGAAGCAGTTCAAAATTTAAGGGCGTCTATTTCAAATTCCGAAACTGAATTGATAGAGACCTACAGAAACAATACAGAGCGTTTTTACAAACCTATTGAAGTAAATATGTCAAGGATTGTTGTAGAAACTGAAGAAAAAGCTGAAATGATTTTACGTGAATTAAAATCGGGAGTCGAATTTTCAGAGCTTGTTAAGGAGCATACTATTTTAAGTGAAGATTTGATGACAAATGGAGAGCTTGGTTTTGAAAGCATTAAGAATTACGGTTCATTTGCTCCACAAATTTCTGAAATCAAAGTAGGAGAATTTTCGGAGGTTATAAATTACCAAACCGGGCAATACACTATTTACAAAATGAACGATAAAAAAGAAGGACGTTCATTTTCATTTAGCGAAGCGAAAGAGATGGTAGATGCATTTCTTACAAATCAAAAGCTTAAAAATCTTAAAAAAGAAACGATTGAGGCTGTTAAGGAAAAGCATAACGCTCTTATCGATGTTGAAAAATTAAACGAAGTGACCATTCAAATTTGAAGCAGTATATGAATATCAAAAAGCTACTACCTTTTTTATTTCTGATGGCAAGTGTTGGGGTACATGCACAGTCCGGTAAAATTACAGGTAAAATATTAGATGCTGAAACAGGCGAGGCGCTTATTGGTGCTACTGTTGGTATAAAAGGCTCAACCAAAGGAGCCGTTGCCGACATTGATGGTAATTTCCTTATGCTAAATGTTGCTCCCGGAACGTACACGTTGGAAGCCAGATATATTGGCTATGCAACACTTGCAGTGCAAGAAGTGATTGTGAGAACAGATCTGACAACAGAGCAGGATTTTAGATTAGAACCTGAATCTTTTGAAGGGGAAGAAATTGTTGTAGTTGCGAAAAGACAACCGGTTTTGAAAGACGTAACAAGTTCTGAATCCAGAGTTAGTAGCGAAGAAATTGAAAAACTTCCCGTTCAGGAAGTATCGGATGTTATTGGATTACAAGCAGGTGTGAATGTAGATAATGGAGGAGGAATTCACATTCGGGGAGGAAGAACATCTGAAGTTTCATATATAGTCGATGGAATTAGAGTAACAGATGACTATGATCGTTCTAATGGGGTACGAATTGAAAACGAATCGGTTCAGGAATTACAAGTTATCTCTGGTTCGTTTAATGCAGAGCACGGCCAAGCTCTTTCAGGTATTGTAAATGTAGTTACTAAGTCCGGCGGTAATCAATTTGATGCGTCAATAAATGCATGGGCTGGGAGTTATTTAGCGACCAATCAAAGTAGCCTTTATGATGGAATCGGAACGGATGTTAACAGCATAAATCCTGACAGGATGTATAATCTTTCGGCTTCAGTTTCAGGGCCAATTATAAAAGATAAGCTTACGTTCTTTGCTACTGCTCGTCGGTTTGAAAATAAAGGACATCTTACAGGTAGAAACGCTTTTTCGCCGCACGGACAATTTCTAGATACGCTAAGTTTAGGTACTGATTTTGATACATACCGTACAATTTATAATGAAAAGGTAGATTTTGATAAGCCTTGGTATTCTATTGATACAGTTAATTTTAGAGGAACCGATCGGCTTGTTTTAACTGATGATGGGACACGCGACAGTTCTTTGGTTAATATGAATAGTTTTCAAAGCACAAGTTTTCAAGGAAATTTGGAGTATAGATTTTCGAAATTTTTAAAATTTAATTTAATTGGTACATATGGCTATGAAGAAGGTGGAGGATACGATCATCAAAATAAATTAGTGCCATTGGGGCGAGGAAATAGTTTTAGAAATAATTATGCACTTAATTTTAAAACTACGATTACTCCGTCTGCAACAACTTATTTAACCGTTAATGTTGCTAATAGGTATAATGAGCAGAAAAATTATCTGTATGATGACCCTTGGGATGCGCGATATTTTAATTTTGACCGAGTAGCTGATTTTTACCGACCCGGGCAATTGAGTGTTCCCGGAGCAGCACAATTCAGTTTTTATGGTACGGATAACAATCGCTTCTTTAGATCTACGGATACGTTTATAGGAAAGGCTGAAATATCAAGTCAAATAAACCAAAATCACTTTGTAAAAGCGGGTATAAACCTTCAGTTTGATGAAGTGTCTTTTGAAAGTATATCAATGGGGCCTTTCACAGATCCTTCCATTACAATACCGCCCGGCACTCCTAGCAATTTAGAACAATTTGTAAAGCTTGGTTATCCGGAGGTAAATAGCCCCGGCTATCAAAAATATTCTGAAAACCCAAGAAATTACAGTGCTTACATTCAAGATAAAATTGAGTTTGACAACCTGATCATTAATGTTGGATTACGATTTGATTATTTCGATCCTAATTCCCGAGTAGTAACTGATCCGGAAGATCCTGATATCACGGCCCCAACGAAACAAGAAAATCAGTATCGTGATCTTAACAATAACGGACAACAAGACGATGGAGAGCCCGATGTTACTTTGGCAGAGCGCCAAGAATATTGGTTTAAAGATACCAGCGTAAAAACTCAGTTTAGCCCAAGAATCGGAGTTGCATATCCTATCAATGATCGTGGAGTTTTATACTTCTCGTACGGATACTTTTTCCAAGTTCCATCCTATAGTTTTATGTACACAAACAGTAGAGTTTTTGTTGGTGAGCAAAGTGGAAATTTAGGCTTATTTGGAAATCCTGATCTTAAACCAGAGCGTTCAACTCAATATGAACTTGGCCTAAAGCAAGAAATTTTTGAAGGTACTGCTATTGAACTAACCGGATATTATAAAGATACCAGAGATTATGTATCCAGTAGGCCACAAGTAACCGGAGCTGCTTCCACAAATTATGGTATTTATTTCAACCGAGATTTTTCAAAGTCAATTGGGTTTACTTTTGCCTTTAATCAGTACATAAGCAAAAGATTTAATTTTGGGCTAGACTACACTTTTAGTTCTGTTGAAGGCAGTAATTCAGATCCTAATTCAGAATATTTTGATATTTTAAATGCGGGTACGCAAATAGATTCGACGAATCAGACATCGTCAACTACAAAATTAATACAGCCTTTAAATTGGGATAGAACTCATATTGTAAATGGATCTATGTTTTACTCCGGAAATGGTTGGGGTGCGAATATGATTGCTCGTTTCAGCACCGGAACGCCATATACTCCACAAACGGATATACCGGGAGTTGAAATCGGGGTTGGGGCAAGTACACGTGATCTTAGAAATACATCGAGACTTCCAACCAGACTGACTTTAGATTTGAATACATATAAGAACATAAATTTGTCTAATGGAACAAGTATGGAGTTGTTTCTTAATGTATATAACATACTTGATAACAAAATTATAAACAGTGTGTATGGAGATTCCGGAGAGGCTACCTCACCTTTGCCCATTAACACAGTATCAACGGCAGACCCTGGTTTTTACTCAAATCCGGGGTTTTATGCAGAGCCAAGACGAATTCAATTAGGACTTTCAATCTCTTTTTAACCAATGAATAGAAATACATTACATATTAAAGGATTATTCATTTTTCTTGTGGTGGCGTTGTTTCCGTCAATCTTATTAGCTCAAGATTATGAGCCAAGCGAGGAACGTTCTTCATTTACTGACAGAAAGAAATCTACAATGGATGCCAACCGTTTACGAGCTTCTTATTTTAATACCGGACATGCCGGTCGAAGAAACAGCACAAGTTTAGATGAATTGATCTTTGAGTTTCCAAGAAACACAAATAGAGAGTACATGTACTTTATGAGTGTTCATTATGGAACTGAAGTTACCAATCAAAATACCGGAGAAGATCTTCCGATAATTGGAGTGGCTTCATATAAAACTAATAATGATGGAAGTCAAAACTGGTCGTTAAATCCAATAGAAGGTTACTCACGTGATGACTCAAAAGAAATTGCACGTAGTGATCGTGGTCCTGATTCTCCACTAGGAAATACATGGCCAAATTCCTGGCCCGACAAATTTGAAAACGGTGGAGATGGTTGGGCAGGTTCTTGGAATGGATTCTTCGGACGGGATCAATTTAATGCGGATATAGAATTCTACTACAAAGCCGGAGACGACAGATATACCAGATACAGTAATCCTAACTCAGGTGCTTTTAGACCTGACGATACAGATCCGAGTAGAGGTGGATTAGCAGTTGTGATGGATACCAGAATTTTGGCATGGTCTCAAATTCTTATTAGTTCGGTTCATTTTAACATTTTTGAAATTACAAATGACGGTAGTTACGACTATCCAAGAATGAGTTTTGGGCTTTGGATTGCCGATTTTGTTGCCGGAAAATCATCTACAAATCAACCAGAATTTGATACCATTCGTGCAATTGCCTATTTGACAGATACGGAAAGGACACCATCTCCATCTGAGTTTGAGGGATTACCAATTGGTGAAATGGGATTGAGCTTTTTGGAAACTCCGGGAAATGCAGGGGATGGAATAGATAACGATGGCGATAGCGACACGTATGATGAGGCTAACGCTAATTACTATAATTCCGAAAATGTTGATTTATATAACATTCTATTAGAAGAAAATGACGGTTTTTATTCTAGAGCTACGCTCGTAGATACGGTAGTGAGAGAATTCGAAGAAACTGATTTTGATTCCAAAACAATCAATATTGGCGATAAAATTGTGCTTATTGACGAGAACGGAACCAGGATAGTTAAAGAATACGATGGCAATAGTTTCATAAGTCAGGGAATAACCTATAATTTTGGAGCCTCTTTTTCTGTTCAGGAAGAAATATTACCTCCTAGTGATCCAAACTTCGGTGTTCACATTGATGGTTTAGATAACGATTTTGATGGATTGATTGATGAAAACAGCCCAAATCATTTAGAAAAAACTACTTTTTTAAATGGTACGTCTCAAGAGAAACCGGTTAGATTTATCAACTATTTATATTTTAACGACGGGGATAGTTTACAACAGGGGCTGATTGTTCCGAATCAAACTATTAGAGCGAGAATTGCTTCCGATCAAGATTTTGCCGATTTGGTAAATGATACCTACGATGGTCGTTTACAAAACTATTTTACCAGTGCTCCAATGATTGACGAAGGTAGAGGAGACTCATTTGATAATGATAATGATTGGAACGAAAATTTCGATGATGTAGGAGTACAAGGAGATCCAGACTCACCAAGTAACGGGCAAGGTGATGGGAAAGCAACTTCCGGCGCAGGTACTACTTTCCCGGGAGAGCCGAATATAGATAAAACCGATGTAAGCGAAACCGACCTGATTGGTGTTTCAAGAGCCATAATTTTTTCAGCAAATAGTTTGCAAGTTAGCAACGATTCTGATGTATGGGGTGATTTTTTGGAACCCGGAGAATTTGATATTATTGGGAATCCAGGAAGTGATCAGGATATTTATGTTTCCTCTGGCTTGTTTCCACTCAGAGTTGGAGAATCCCAAAGTTTTGCTGTAGCAGTTACGGCCGCAGCTTCTACTGAAAAAAATGGAACGGCAGCAGAAGATAGAGACCAGCTTAATGACAAATTAGATCAAGCCAGAATTGCTTACGAAGCTGATTACCAATTTGCAGTTGCACCGGAGCCTCCTATTTTGACTGCTGTTCCCGGCGATGGAAAAGTAACTCTGTATTGGGAACCAAATTCAGAAACTTCATTTGATAGATACCTAAGCAAAATTGCAGGAGATGGTTTTGACTTTGAAGGATACAAGATTTACAGATCTACAGATCCATCTTTCGAAGACATCTTTAATGTAACCGATGCATTTGGAAACGCAACCTACTACAGTGATATCGCTATTTTTGATAAGGATAATAATATTTCAGACTTACATCCTATTGATGTAAATGGGGTGAAGTTTGATATGGGTGACAATACCGGTTTAAGACGTTCTTACGTGGATACAGACGTAGAAAATGGTAAAACATATTACTATGCAGTTACGGGATTTGATTACGGATATGTTCCTGCCGGAATTTCACCGTCTGAATCTCCAATACAAATTAGTCAAGGACCGGATGGTTCAATAAGTTTTGGAGTGAATGTAGTACGTGTTCGTCCATCAAGATCTCAGGCCGGATATATTGATCCTAACAATCCTCAAGCCACAATTGTCCAAGGCTCGCCGGGTGGAACTGTAAGTGTAGATATTATCGATCCGTTTGAGTTAAAAGCCGATAACTTGTACGAAGTTACTTTCGAAGACACGTTAATTGAAGGTGGAAATGATCCGGATACTATCAGAACAGAGAACTTCACCCTGAGAAATATAACTGATGGAGCTAGCGACACTTTAATTGCAAGATCACCGAATGTTAATGGAGGAAATAATCCCATTACAGAAGGTTTTGCAATTTCAATGAGAAATACTGAAACCTTTGGACTTGATGAAAACAGATCAGGTTGGACGGCTGAAAATGAAGATTTACCGCCACATAGCTATAATTTTGTAACCGAAGGAGCTTTAAAAATCTCTGATTATGAAATTATTATTGGTGATAATGTAGGATTTGGGCAATCAACCGAATTTACTCTTCAAGTAACTCCGGCAATTAGTATAACCCCTAGCTCGGTTCCAACTAATTTCAAAATTGTAAATACCTATACTAACGAAGAGGCAAAATTTGGGTTTGTTGACAGTCATCCGAATACGCCATTTGCCGGAAGGAGAGCCGCTTGTGATCCAGATGCTATTAATGTGCCTAAAGATCCTTCTCAACCAGATTCAGTATATGTAACACCGGAAGACGGAGTTTTATCAGCTGTAACAGGATTGGATGGACTCTGTTCGGACGGAATATATTTAATAGAAGATGTACGAGGCGTTGAAGATACTTTAACTTATAGAATAGAATTGAGACCGACTTCTCAAAACAATGTGTTTACAAGTCAAAATCCGCAGAGTGGCGATACATTAAAAATCTTTACAACGAAGCCATTTTCAAGCAATGACCGCTTTCAGTTTAGAATGGATCCTGAAAACCTTCCAAGTGTAAATGCTGATTCAGCTAAAAAAGCTTTAGATGATATTTTAGTGATTCCAAATCCGTATAAAGTATCGAGTATTTATGAGCAGGAAGCTGCGGGAGGGAGTCGCCAGAAAAACAAAGAAATACACTTTACAGGGTTACCGGTTCCATCCACATTGAGAATATTTACTTCTTCAGGAGTTTTAATTCGGGAAGTTGAAGTATCCTCTAATAATGTATTAGGTGAAAATGGAGGGACTTACATCTGGGATCTTTTAACCAAAGATAATCTTGAAATCGCTTATGGAATTTACATCTATCATGTAGAAGCAAAAGGTGTAGGTAATAAGACAGGTAAATTCGCGGTGATTAAATAATGAATTCAATGAAAAAAATATTCTGCACTTGTTTAGTACTGTTACTGTCAGGTATTGGATCGGCTAGTTTTGCACAACTTTCAAAAGTAGGTACAACTTCCGGAGATTTTTTAAGATTCCCTGTTGGTGCAAGGGCATCTGCTATGTCTGCGTTTACGGCAACAGTTAATGATCCTTCATCGATGGTGCTTAATCCAGCCGGTTTAGCCGAACTAAAAGACGAAGAAATACTAATTGAGTTTACTGATTACTACTTAGATTTTACACATAGTTATGTAGGTGTAGGAATACCGACCAAAAAAGGAGTTGCCGGAATTCATGTGCTTGCAATGAATTATGGAGAGTTTGAAGAAACTACCGAACAAGCTCAAGGAAAAACAGGCAGAACGTTTGGCGCATACTCAGTAACTGTAGGTGGTAGTTACGCCCAATATTTAACTGAAAAGCTTTCAGTGGGTGGAACAATAAAGTTTGTTCACGAACAAATAGAAGAAACATCGGCGTCGGGGCTTGCTTTCGATATTGGAACTGTATTTATTACACCTTTCGATGATATTAGATTTGGGGTAAGCGTAACAAATGTAGGTTCAAAAATGCAGTTAACAGGGAATGGGCTAATTACGGATTGTAAACTAGATGACAGTAGTTTAGGTAGCAGTAAAACCGATTGTAATTTAGCAACACAACAATATGATTTACCACTAATGCTTAGAGTAGGTTTTGCGTGGGATGCTTATGCAAGCGACAATGTAAGAGCCACATTTACTATAGATGGAAATAATCCATCTAATAATATTCAAAGTATTAGTGTAGGTGGAGAAATTTCGCTATTAAATGACACTGTTTTTCTAAGAGGAGGAGTTCCTTATTTAGGTCAGGAAAATAGCAAAGAGACATTCAACGCCGGGGTTGGAGTAAAATACCAAGTTGACAGTAATTTAAAACTTGGATTTAACTACGCTTATCACGGGTACGAATACTTAGGTGATGTTAACAAACTCAGCCTTCAAGTTTATTTTTAAGCTTAATAAATAATCCAAAAACAATACATGGAGAAATAATGATACGATTAATAAAAAAACATTGTTTGGGTGTTTTTGTAACTGCTTGCATCATGCTTGCAATTACAATAGACGTTCAAGCACAAACTCTTAATACAGTTTGGGAACGCACTTCGCGAACCGGTTCTGCAGAAGCACTGCCGAGTTGGTTTACCGTTGGTTCTGTTCGTGGAATGGCTTACGGTACCGTTGACGGTAACGCAAGAGTTTATGCGGCAGATAGAGCAAATTCTACTATTCAGGTTATGGATGCTGCAACAGGAGCGGATGTTACTTTGACTACAGCTTTTGATTTATCTGGCGTAACCGGTGGTACATTGCCAATGAATGATATTGAAGTTTCCGATGACGGAGTAATTTTTCTTGGTAATCTAGCCTCAGCTACTTCTCCATTCAGATTATACTGGTGGACCCAAGAAGGTGGAGCTTACGCTGATTCAACTACAATTCCTGTAGCAGGAAGAGTTGGTGATAAGTTTACTGTGGTAGGTTCACTAGCTGATAACACCATTGAAGTTTGGATGGCTACAGCTACATCTGATCCTGGAATTGTATATGTAGCAACAACTGCAGATCAAGGAGCTACTTGGAGTGTAGAAGAAATTACACTATCAGGAACTCTTGATTTAATCGGTAGTAGTGCAGATGCAGCCCCACTAGAATTAGGTAGAACTTCTGATTTTTACGTGGGTGGAAACAGCTCAGCCCCAGCTAGATATAGCAGTGCTGGAGCATATGTTGCAAATAGTGCATTAGCTTCTGCATCAAGAAACGGAATGGAAATATTTGAATATGAAGGTAAAGACCATTTAGCCGTTTATACGTACCGCCCGGATGGGGCAAGCGGTGGCAACAAAACCGGACAAGTTTATATTTATGACATTTCGGATGGTTCTTCACCAACTATTGTAAATCAATCTCCACTTATGGGAGACGATGCAGATTCGTTTAGCTCAATTCATGGTGAAGCTGAAGTTTCGTTGAATGAAGATGGTACTTATAATGTGTACGCTCTTGAGGGAGTTAATGGATTGGTGACATTTACCAATGCAGAACCACCATTGTTAGATGACCCATCAAATCTTATTTTTTCAGAATACATTGAAGGTTCCGGAAACAATAAAGCACTTGAGATAACCAATCTTTCTGATTCAACAATAAGTTTGGAGAACTATAGAATTGCGCAATCTGCAAACGGTAACGGATGGGCGTTTTTCCATACTTTTGCTGCTGATGCGATGATCGCACCGGGCGAGCAGTATGTGTTAATAACTAATCAAGTTGATGCAGAACTTTTTGCCGCTGAAAATGCCAACGAAGTTCTAAGTTTCCCAAGTCCAATTCATCACAACGGGAACGATGCAAGGGGTATCATCCATATAGATGCAGCTACAAATGATACTACTTATCTAGATGTAATTGGTGATCCTAATTCCGATTCTAACTGGGATGTAGCAGGAGTTACTGGAGCTACAGCCAATCATACACTTTGGAGAAAATCTTCTGTGATGATAGGTAATAATGTGTTCTTAGGATCTTTTGGAACTGATGAAGCAAGCTCAGAATGGATTGTTAAGGATCAAAATGATTTTTCCAATTTGGGAATGCCAACTCCGGCTGCAGGTCCTGATACAGTTGACGTTACTTTCACCGTAAACATGGCAACAGTTAATGACACCATTTCTTCTAACTATGAAGTTTCTATTAATGGTTATTTCAAAAGCAATGGAAACCAAACTTTTGCAAGTGGTGAAACTACTACTTGGGATGCTAATGCTACTGCACAGCTAACAAATATTGGTGGAGATTACTGGCAAGGAACATTCAAAATGGTTGCTGGCGATACATTACACTACAAATACCGTTATAACTTAGAAAATGTTGCAGGTAGAGATGAAGCAGGACTTTTACCGGCTTCTGTTGACAATCCAGATGGAAACGATCTTCGATTTGTAATCGCTGATGCGGACAAATCTCTTGATGTCGAGTACTTTAACACTACAGGTAGTGCTACCGTAGAAGATACAAAACCATTTGTGTCTGATCCTGACAGCATCACTGTTTACTTTAGAGTAAATATGGGTGGAAAAGTTCAAAACGAAAGCTTCGATCCTGCAACTGATATTGTTGGAATAAGAGGTGGAAGTCTTTTATTTGGAGCTGACTGGAGTTCAGGAACTACTTTAACCAAAGAAACGGAAGACCGTTTAGACGGAAATGTACTGTTCTATAATACAGCGGTTAAAATTGCCAAAACTTCAGCTGATACTGTTGATAACATAGAATACAAATTTGTTGAAGGTGCTACTGATGATACTTCTGTAGGTTGGGAAGATAATATTGGCGGAAACAGATCAATAAATATTCCATCGGCAGATACAACTGTACAATGGGTGTATTTTGATAATGTTAAACCAACTGATGCTAAAATCGTAACTACAGCACTTAACTTCGATGTTAATGTTGGTATTCTTGAAGGTCTTGGTCTTTTCAACACTTCCATTGATACAATGATTGTAACTGGTGGTTTTGACAATTTCGGAAGAACAAAACAAATGGACTTCAGTAGTTTAACCGGTACATATTCTACTTCATTTCCGTTTACAGGAGCAGTAGGTAGTACGAATGCTTACAAATATTTCGTGAAATGGGATTCTCGCAGAGATTCAAGCAACAGCGAATTCTTCTTAGGTGGAATTACAGCTGATGGATCGGGTTGGGAAGAACCAGGTATTACCGGTGGTGGAAACAGAACTTTTGAATTGCAGGATGCTGAAACTCAGCCAACTCTTTCAAGTTTCTACAATGACATTTCTCCGGAAGCCAGATTAACTGCAAATAATGTAGATGGTGGAGCAATCAGCGTTACATTCAGCGTTGATATGACACCTGCTATGTCTCACACAACACCGTTTGTACCGGCGAGCGACTCATTATTCTTATTTGTTGATACTCCATTCTTTGCCTTAACAAATAACATTACCGTTCCAGGTGATGCTGGTCAAAACTTTGCAGGTACATCTGCTGCTGAAAAAGAAAGATTGATGTTTACTGACGATGATAGCGATATGATTTATACGCTAACATTAGATCTAAATCTACCTACGCTTAATAACATTGGATTCAGATTTGCTTATGGTGAGCCAACTTCACCAGATGGATCAATGGTTATAAATGGAGAAGGATTTGATGCAGGTCGTCGTCATTACCAGTACATTCAACCTCAGGTAGATTCTGAATTGAATATAACATGGCCTTCAACATTCAACTTCCCGCAATTAACCTGGAAAGCTACAGATTTACCTTTCGAGCAACCACCAAGTTATACAACTGTTGGACTTGAAGATGAATTAGCTAATGTTGAGTCATTCAAGCTAAATCAAAACTACCCTAACCCGTTTAACCCAAGTACTACAATTAGCTTCAATCTGCCAAACGCAGCAGATGTAAGACTAACTGTTTACAATGTTCTTGGACAACGAGTTGCTACTTTATTGAATAACGTAAAATATACGTCAGGTAGCCACACATTAAGTTTTGATGCAAGTAACCTTGCTTCCGGTATTTACATTTACCGATTAGAAGCAGGTACGTTTACAAGTCAGAAGAGAATGACTTTGATTAAATAATTTTCTCTCTAATAATTCTTCGCAGATGCTTTGAAAGGCATCTGCGTATTTAAATTTAGATCTAATTTTGGCATCAACCATATACGATATAGCTAATAAGGCAGGAGTAAGCATTGCTACCGTGTCTAGAGTTTTTAATCAGAGAGATAACGTCTCTGAGCGCACTCGAAATAAAGTGTTGGCAATAGCCGAAGAGGTGGGCTATCATCCTCAGGCTAATGCTCAAGGTCTCGCAAGCAAAAAAACCAACACAATTACCGCTGTTGTACCCGTAATTTCCAATTACTTTTTTATGGAAATTTTAGGAGGAATTCAAGATAAACTCAATGACCACGATTACGAACTAACTATATATAACATTAGTCCGAGCAAGGATACGTTCTCACAAGTTGAGCATGTGTTAAAAAGAAGAGCTTCTGAGGGATGTTTATTTATTTCTATTCATTTACAGCAAGAAGAATGGAAGTTACTTCAACGATATAATGTGCCCATTACATTAATTGATGAATACTTTGAAGGATTCGATTCGGTTAGTGTGGATAACACAGAAGGTGCTTATCGAGCAACCAAACATTTATTGAGGCAAGGCTATAATCGAGTTGCAATGCTGTCTGCGGTTGCTACTTCAAAACCAATTGAGGATCGATTACAAGGCTATAAAAGAGCTTATGAGGATTGTGACAAGAAATTTGATTCTACTCTTGTTATTTCAGGAGATACCACATACAGAGATGGATTTACAGAAAGAGGCGGTTATGAGGCAATGGTTAAAATTCTAACACTAAATCCTGAAGTGGACGCTTGTTTTTGTGCTTCAGACATTCAAGCTGTGGGTGCACTCAAAGCTATGCAAGATGTAGAAAAATATATACCACTGATTGGTTATGATGATATAGAATTAGCTGAATACATGGGGCTTTCAACTATTCGGCAGCCAATGAGAGATATGGGCTTTTTTGCTACTCAAAACCTTATCGAGCGGCTCGAAAATCCAAAAAAAGCAGTTTCTCAAACTATTTATACCCCAGAACTAATACTCAGAAATTCAACAGAATAACATCTATTATGAAACCTAATTTCTACAAAGAAATATTAGCATTATTTGCCATTTTCTTAACATTTCAAGTGGCATCTATAGCCCAAGTTGTGACATTTGAACCTTCTTTTGCCACACAAAATGATACACTTACATTAACTTTTGATGCAACAAAAGGGAATGGTGAACTTGTAGGTTTTACAGGCGATGTATATTTGCATACAGGTGTAATAACAGACAAAAGTTCAAATCCTACCGATTGGAAATACACTCAATCAACGTGGGATTCATATCCACAAAAACTGAAAACAACTTCTCTTGGTGACAATAAATGGGAGTTTAAATACCCATCTTCGGTAAGAGAGTTTTATGATGTTTCCGCTGCTGATGAAGTGCTGGAAGTAACATTATTATTCCGAGGAACTAATGATGGGGCAGGTAATCCGGATAAAGTAGGTAGAGCAGCCGGTGGAGGAGATATTTTCCTTGAGTTATTTCAAAATGAAGTTTCTGCAGCATTTTTCTCTCCAACCGGTTCTTCAAAAATAATTTCTGTAAATGAAGAATTAGAGATTGTTGGACTTGGAAATTCACCAGCAGGAGGGTTGAATCTTAGCTTAAAACTTAATGGCAGCGAAGTAGCTCAAACTTCGGTTTCTGATACATTACGCTATACTTTTTCTTCCAATCAGCCGGGTAATTATATTTTTGATCTCATCGCAGATGATGGAAAAGGAGAAGTAGATTCAGTGTCATTTACCGCTATTGTTTCTGATGGCGTTGTTTCAGAAGCGCGCCCATCCGGCTTAGAAGATGGGATTACGTATAGTGAATCAGGAACAGCAGTTACGCTATCCTTATTTGCTCCGGGCAAAAGTTCAGTTTATGCAATTGGGGACTTTTCAGATTGGAAACTAGATTTCAACTATCAAATGAAAAAGGATTCTTTGAATCCGGACAGTGTTTGGTTTTGGACAGAAATCGCCGGGTTAACTCCAGGCGAAGAATATGCATTTCAGTATGAAGTTGACGGTTCATTAAGAATAGCTGATCCATATTCAGAATTAGTGTTGCATCCAAATGATAGATTTATACCTTCATCAGTATTTCCGGACCTAAAGGCATTTCCAACTGATGAAGCAACCGAATATGTTAGTGTGTTACAACCCGGAAAAGCAGACTATCAATGGGAGGCTAATAATTACGTGCGCCCTGATCAGGAGAATCTAGTTATTTACGAACTACTGGTTCGGGATTTTATTGAGGATCATAGCTATGCTACGCTGATTGATACGCTAGATTATTTAGATCGCTTAGGAATCAATGCAATAGAGTTAATGCCTGTAAACGAATTTGAAGGCAACGAAAGCTGGGGATATAATCCAAGTTTTCATTTAGCTTTAGATAAATATTATGGAGATCCTGATACGTTTAAGAGGTTTGTAGATGAAGCTCATAAACGTGGAATAGCCATTATTTTGGATGTTGTGCTAAATCATGCCTTTGGGCAATCGCCATTAGTTCGACTTTGGAACGAAGGTAATTATGGAAAGCCTACGTCAGATAATCCTTATCTAAATGTGGATGCAAAACATCCGTTTAATGTCGGCTATGATTTCAATCATGAAAGCGCAGCGACTAGATATTTCAGAAATCGTGTGGCTAAGTACTGGATTGAAGAATATAGGATTGATGGATTTAGGTTCGACCTTTCAAAAGGATTCACTCAAACCAACAATCCCAACAATGTAGGAGCTTGGGGAAATTACGATCAATCTCGAGTAAATATTTGGAATGATTATTCAAACTACATGTGGTCTATTGATCCCAATACGTATGTGATATTGGAACATTTGAGTGATAATTCTGAGGAGATCGCTCTCGCCAATCTCGGAATGATGTTATGGGGAAATATGAATCATTCCTATAATCAAGCATCAATGGGATACCAAGAGGATTCAAATTTTTATGGTGTATTATCAGAGTCAAGAAGTTTTCAGGATAAACATCTGATCGGATACATGGAAAGTCATGATGAGCAATGGCTGATGTTTAAGAATATCAGCTTTGGAAATTCATCGGGCGATTATAATATCAAAAACCTTGATACAGCACTTGAACGCCAACAACTTGTCGGAGCTTTTTTCTTTACTTTGCCCGGACCAAAAATGATGTGGCAGTTTGGTGAAGTCGGTTACGGTTATGGAAACAGTGGCGAACAATGCCTTAACGATTCTCCTATTTGTCCGAACTTTGCACCAGGTAGAACTGCAAATAAACCAATTAGATGGGATTATTGGAATACAAAAGGCACTGAACGCATCAAGTTATATAAAACATGGAGTGCACTGATAAATTTACGAAACAGCAGTTCTGCTTTTACAAATCCTGATAAAACTAATTATGCTTTATCGAATAAAATAAAGCGAATAATATTAGAGCATACTGATACTGACGTAGTAATTGTAGGTAATTTCGATGTTTCTGCTATCACAACAACAGGTGATTTTCCACAACTTGGCACATGGTACGACTTCTTTGAAGGTTCCGAATACATTGTAAACAATTCTGAACAATCTATTACTCTACAACCTGGTGAATTTAGAGTATTCACGACTAAACAGTTTGATGCACCTGATCTTTCGGTTTCTAACGAAATTACAGATTTAGATACTCCTTCTAAGTTTAAACTGTACAATAATTATCCTAACCCTTTCAATCCCTCAACGAATATAAAGTTCGATATAGCTCAAGCCGGGCAAGTTCAACTTGAAGTATTTGATGTGTTGGGTAGAAAAGTAGCAAGCTTAGTAAATGAGCGGAAATCGGCAGGAAATTACACTGTTTCTTTTGATGCTTCATCGCTGACAAGTGGAGTGTATTTCGCCAGATTAACAGCAGGTAACACCGTTCAAGTTCAAAAAATGACATTACTGAAATAAGAGTATTGAATCTAATATGAGAAAATTAGCAGGGTTACTATTTGTAGTTTTAATTTGGGGATGTAACACTTCCGATGATATAAAGCACGGAAATCAAATTATAGGTTTGGCATCTCCAATAACGTTAGGATATGATTCTACCATAGTAATTCTGGATGATTATTTTATTGATTCTCAAGTCATAGATTCTGTTAGCACACCGGCAAGTATTTCTCATTACCTCACTGATAATAATGAAACACTTATACTGAAAGGAGATATTTCAAGCAAATTGGATATTATCTCTTTTCATGAAAATGAAGTCAGCTATGACATACTGCTGAAAAAGACAGCCAAGAAAAAAGTTACATTTTCACTTGCAGATGAAGGTTACAAAAAAGTTCAGGTAAAAGGGGAGATGAACAGCTGGAACCCAACCGCTTCCTCTTTTGAAAAAGAAAATGGAAATTGGACATTCAGCATGTTGGTGAATGAAGGTCTTTATCAGTACTTATATGTTGTTGATGGTAAAGAAATGAAAGATCCTGAGAATGCAACTACAGTTTCAAACGGCATGGGAGGATTTAACAACCTGCTAACAGTTGGAAATATAGAAGCTGAAAAACCAGCACTACAAACTTTTGATTTCTCCGAAGAAAGAATTTACCTACAAACAGAAAATGCTGAAAACGTAATAGCATTTTGGGAAAACCATCAGCTAACAACAGAATTTAAAGACGATGTAGTTCGGGTATATCTTCCGGGAAATTCGGTTAAAGGAAGAACACATATAAGAGCTTGGACGTTCGACGACAATGGAATTTCCAACGATGTTTTAATTCCGCTTCAAGATGGGAAAGTACTTACGGATGTCAATGAGCTTACCCGAAAAGACGTACGCTCCTGGAATATGTATTTTGTATTGATAGATCGTTTTAAAGATGGAAATCCTGCAAATACAAGAAAAGTAGATGACCCGGATATTCATCCAAAAGCAAATTATTATGGTGGTGATCTAGCCGGTATTACCCAAAAAATTAAAGATGGATATTTTGATAAATTGAATATTACAGCACTTTGGTTATCACCCATTTCACAAAATCCGGAAGATGCCTGGGGTTTATGGGATAAAGGCGGAGTAAAAACTAAATTTTCCGGTTATCACGGATATTGGCCGGTTTCGTCTTCGAAAATAGATGATCGCTTTGGAACCTCAGATGAATTCAAAGAACTGCTTTCGGTAGCACATAAAAATGGAATAGCGGTAATTTTGGATTATGTAGCAAACCATGTGCACAAATTGCATCCTGTATATCAGCAACATCCGGAATGGGCTACAGAATTGTATTTGCCAGATGGAAGAATGAATACGGAATTATGGGATGAGCAACGGCTTACAACCTGGTTTGATACTTTTATGCCTACGCTCGATTTCTCAAATCCCGAAGTTATTGAGACGATGACAGATTCCGCTCTTTTTTGGGTTGAAGAATACGATTTAGATGGATTTCGTCATGATGCAACCAAACATATTCAGCTCGAATTTTGGAGAACGCTTACTCGAAAAGTGAAAGAAAATATTGTAGTTCCGGAAAACAGACAAGTTTTTCAAGTGGGCGAAACTTATGGAAGCAGAGAGCTGGTAGCGAGTTACATAAACTCGGGAATGTTGGAAAGCCAATTCGATTTCAGTATGTATGATGCCGGTTTAAACGCTTTTGGTCAAGATCTTTCTTTTAAAGGATTGCAAAGCCAGTTGCAGGAAAGCTTTAACTACTTTGGTTATCACAATATGATGGGAATAATTTCAGGTAATCATGACAAACCTCGATTCATCACTCTTACAAGTGGTGAAGTAAAGTGGGATGAAGATGCTAAACTAGCCGGTTGGACCAGAGAAATTGGTACACCACAAGCTTTTGCTTACGATCGGTTGAGTATGCTACATGCTTTTAATCTGACCATTCCCGGAATTCCTGTTACTTATATGGGTGATGAATTTGGAATGCCTGGAGCTAACGATCCGGATAACAGAAGATGGATGAGGTTTGAAGATTCGGAGTTAAGTGAATTGGAACTGAAAAACAGAGATACATTTATCGAACTATCAAAACTGAGAACATCTAAGCCGGCTCTATTATACGGCGATTTCCAATTTCATAAAGTAGAAGACAATGTTATGGCTTACTCGCGTGCATATTTTGATCAGCAAGTACTTGTTGTATTCAATAAAGATAATAGCAGAAAACAAGTAACCTTAGAACTTCGGAAAGGTTTTAATTATTTAACAATGATCAATCATTTTGGAAATCCCTATTTGGTAGATGGAAATTCAGTTACCATTACCTTAGATGCCAATTCGTTTGAAATTTTAACGTTTTAAAAAAAATACATGACTAAAAGATCAATTCTTCTATCCTTATTTGTTGCCGCATTTTTGGTAGGATGTAACCCTTCTGAAAAACAAGCAGAAAAGAAACCAAGTCAGGTTGTTCATCCTGAATGGAGTAAAAATGCCAATATTTATGAAGTGAATATCAGGCAGTATTCTGAAGAAGGGACATTCAATGCTTTCAGAGAAGATCTTCCACGTCTTAAGGAAATGGGCGTAAAAATTCTTTGGTTGATGCCTATCCATCCAATCGGAAAAATAAACCGAAAAGAAACAGAGGAGAGCAGAGGAAGTTATTACTCAGTAGCCGATTACAAAAAAGTCAATCCAAACTTTGGTACTGAAGAAGATTTTAAAGCATTAGTAGATGAAGCCCATGAATTAGGTTTCAAACTGATTATTGATTGGGTTGCAAACCACTCGGCTTGGGATAATCCGTGGACAGAAAACAAAGATTGGTACGAGCTTACCGAAGATGGCAATTTTATGCCACCAAGAGGAACAGATTGGTCTGACGTAATTCAATTGAACTACGAAAATGATGAAATGCGTGCCGCAATGTTAGATGCATTAGAGTTTTGGGTTCGTGAGTTTGATATTGATGGCTATCGTTGTGATGTAGCCGGAATGGTTCCTACCGATTTTTGGGAAAATGCGCGGGTTGAATTGGATAAAATTAAGCCGGTTTTCATGCTGGCAGAAGATGGTGAGCCAGAACTACTTCATAAAGCGTTTGATATGAATTACGCGTGGGAATATGCTCATGTAATCAGAGAGATTGCAAAAGGGGAACAATCGTTCGCGGATCTTGATTCTCTGTTTGAAAGAGACAGTAAGCGTTTCCCTGACAATGCGTACAGAATGTATTTTACTTCAAATCACGATGAGAATTCGTGGAACGGAACTGATCCTGAAATGTATGGAAAGAATTTCGAAAACTTTGCGGTATTGTCAGCTACTGTAAAAGGTATGCCACTTATTTATAACGGACAAGAAAGTGGATTAGATAAGCGCCTCGAATTTTTTGAGAAGGATGAAATTGAATGGAAAGGATATAAATACGCTGATTTCTATACTATGCTTTTGGATTTGAATACGAAAAATGAAGCGTTATGGAACGGAGCTTTTGGAGCTGAACCTGAACGGATTGAATCACCTGATGGGACATATGCATTCAGCCGTGAGAAAAATGGACATAAAATCGTTGTTGTTATCAATAATAACGAGGAAAAAGTAACAGTAAATTTACCGTCTTGGGGATATGACACATACGCTGTTTACGGGATTTTGGAAGAAACAACGAATCTTGAATCAGTAGAATTACCGGCTAACAAATGGATAATAATATCTACGCTTTAAATAAATAATTTTTCAAGGAATATAAAATGGCTGAACAACAGACAGATACAAAGCCACGCCTGAGTTTTTGGCAGATATGGAATATGAGTTTTGGGTTCTTAGGAATTCAATTCGGATTTGCACTTCAGGGTGGATTCATGTCCCGAATTTTTCAAACTCTGGGCGCTGCTAAAGATGACATTCCTTTGCTTTGGATAGCAGCTCCGCTTACAGGTTTACTGGTTCAGCCAATAATCGGATATTTAAGCGATCGGACATGGAGTGTAAAGTTTGGAAGAAGAAGACCCTATTTTCTGATTGGTGCAATTCTTAGTTCTATAACTTTGCTATTTGTTCCGCACTCACCGGTACTTTGGGTAGCAGCAGGTTGTTTATGGATTTTGGACGCCTCCATCAATATCAGTATGGAGCCTTTTAGAGCGCTGGTAGCAGATAAATTACCTGAGTCACAACGATCGTATGGATTTGTGGTTCAAACACTGATCATCGGTATTGGAACTTGGATTGCAAGTAATCTTCCATGGATGGTAAGTCAGCTTGGTGTAGCAAATGACGCAGCTCCGGGAGTAGTTCCTATGTCTGTAAAAGTAGCTTTTGGGATAGGAGCTTTTGTTTTCATTTCAAGTATTCTATGGACAATTTTTACCACTGATGAATACCCACCGGAAGACATGGAAGCTTTCGAGAAAGAGAAAAAAGAAAATTCTGGGTTTTTTACCGGAGTAAAAGAGATCTTTTCAAACATTGCGACCATGCCTGTTGTAATGAGAAAACTTGGAGTTGTACAGTTCTTTAGCTGGTTTGCCTTTTTTACAATGTGGAGTTTTGCAGTACCAGCACTAACAGAACATGCTTTTTTAGCACCGGTTCCAATGCCTGATGCAGTTGATTTTGATACTGCGAATGTAGCCTACAATAATGCCGCGAATCTTGTTGGTTCTTATATGGGTACTTATGGGCTTTCTTCCATGTTTTTTGCTCTGCTCTTAACCTTTGTTACAAGTAAGATCAGAATCAATAGAAAATTGGTTCATTTTGGTTCACTTTTAATTGGTGGTTTGGGTTTTATAAGCATGTACTTTGTTTCTCCTGAAAACACAGGAATGTTGAATCTGAGTTTCGTTTGTGTAGGAATAGCTTGGGGTAGTATTCTTTCTATGCCTTATGCTATGCTTTCGAGTAGTATAGATCCAAAGAAGATGGGATTGTATATGGGATTGTTCAATATGTTTATTGTTATTCCACAGATTATTGCAGCCTTGGGTGGTATCAATTTTCTTTACAAAAATATTTTCGGTGAAGCCACTATTGGAACCATGCTACTTGCCGGAGTTTGTTTGGCAATAGCCGCATTCAGTAACTTTCTTATTACTGAAAAGGAAGCAATTAAGTAGCAACCGATGTTTGTTTAAGTTGCAACTTTATACTAAATTGGTTGCAACTTTATAAAAAGACAAAGTTATGTCGTCTGACAAAAAAGACATCGTTTGGTTTGGGATGAAATTAACTCCCGAAGAAAAGCAGAAGATCGAACTTTTGGCTAAGAAAAAAGGTGTTTCCAAAAAAGAAGCTGTAATGGATGCCGTTAATGATCTTGTAATAGAATATGAAGTTAAACCTCGCTCAGGTTCTATCCTTGAAAAAATGCAACATATTTCAGGCATAGCTGAAGGTCCCGGAGATCTTTCTACAAACCCAAAATACATGGAAGAGTTTGGCAAGGATAGCCTTTCTTGATACCGGTCCGTTGGTCTCTTTTATCGATAAAAGAGAATACCATCATACGTGGATAAATTCTGTCTTTTCAACACTAAGCGTTCCTTTAGTAACTAACACAGCGGTAATTACAGAAGCTTTTTTCTTGTTAAAACGATCAAGCCGCGGTGAAAAAGGGTTGATGAAAATGATTAGCGAAGATTTTCTTGATGTCGAAGATGTATTTACATCAAAGAAAGAATTCATTTTTGCTGCAATGAACAAGTATACAAATATTCCGTGCGCTTTTGCAGATGCTAATCTACTCGCAATGTTCGAAGATCAAAAAGATTCAGTAATAATAACTACTGATTCCGATTTCCTAGTGTACCGAGACTCAAGTGGAAAACGCCTAAATCTCATCTCACCCTATTTAAAATGAAGATTTATTATACATTTTATATATTGATTATTGGCTTAGTTCTTTTTTCTTGCAATGATAAATCTGAAGAGACAATCGAATATTCAGCTCCTGAATGGGCAGAAGGTGTAGTTTGGTATCAGATTTTTCCGGAGAGATTCAGAGACGGCGATCCTTCAAACCAACCAAATCGTGAAAGGGCTCGTGGACCCGAAGATTGGCAGCCAACCGCTTGGAATCAAGACTGGTATAAAAGAGATGAATGGGAAATAAACCACACAGATGATTTTTACACCATTGTTAGAGAACGCAGATACGGAGGAGACCTTCAAGGTGTGATTGATAAACTGGATTACCTGAAAGAACTTGGCGTTGGAGCAATCTACTTTAATCCAATATTTGATGCACAATCAATGCATAAGTACGATGCGAGCTATTATCATCATATAGACAGAAATTTTGGTCCTGATCCCGAAGGAGATGTAAGTCAATTTGAAAGTGAAGATCTGGGTGATCCGTCAACATGGAAATGGACTGCGGCCGATAGATTATTCTTAAAACTAATTAAGGAAGCGCATTCTAGGAATATGAAAGTTGTGATTGATGGGGTTTGGAATCACACAGGAACAGAATTTTGGGCTTTTCAGGATTTAGTTAAAAATCAGGAAAATTCAGCTTATAAAGATTGGTATCTAGTAACTTCATTTGATGATCCAACAACTGAGAAAAACGAATTCGATTACGAAGGTTGGTGGGGATTTAAAGGACTTCCCGTCTTCCGTGAAGAGAACGAGAATCTCATCGACCCAATAAAGCAACATGTTTTTGATGTAACAAGAAGATGGATGGATCCTAACGGAGACGGAGATCCTTCTGACGGGGTAGATGGCTGGCGATTGGATGTAGCAGAAGAAGTGGGAAAGAATTTTTGGAAAGAATGGCATTCTTTGGTGAGGGAAATAAATCCGGAGGCAATTACTGTTGCAGAAATTTGGACGGATAAAGCGAAAGAATTCATAGATGCTGAGATGTTTACAACAGTAATGAATTACCGTTTTGCTTATGCAGCAAAAGATTTTTTGATCGATCAACGCATTTCGTTGGTAGAATTTGAGAATAGATTGAACCAAATAAAGGAAGATTACCCTAAAGCTTCTCAGGATGTTTTACAGAACTTGATGGATAGTCATGACACTGCAAGACTCGCCTCAATGATTGTAAGTCCCGGCAGAGAATATGACAGAGATGGACATCCAAGAGATGGATTCGGTGTTCGTAAACCGACCGAGAAAGAAAGAAAGATTCAGAAATTAGTAGCACTTTTTCAGTTCACTTGGAAAGGAGCACCCATGATTTATTACGGAACAGAATCAGGAATGTGGGGCGCTGATGATCCGGATGACAGGAAACCAATGGTGTGGGACGACATAAATTATGAAGTAGAATCTCATCATCCTTTTGGCGAAGAAAGACAACCTGACAATAATGATTTTGACCAAGATTTATTCGAATACTATCAGAATCTGGCGGAAATAAGAAACTCGAATAAAACTCTTCAAAAAGGAACTGCTGAATTTGTTCGACTTGATCAGCAGAATAAAGTCATAATTTTTACAAGAGAGTTTGAAGACGACAAGATTTATGTTGTGTTAAATAGATCAGAAAGAACACAAAATATTTCAATAGAGGAATGCGAAGGAAAAGAGTTGCTGAGTGGAAAAACATTTGAGACTAGCGTATGTCCAATTGGATTCGAAATTCCGGCTTTATCAGGTGGAGTTTTTAAAGTAAAAAATTGAAGTTAAACGCTGGGATTATTCTTAATTTCTAAGCATGAAATTAGACAACAAATACTTCCCAATATTTATGGCTGTAGTGGCGGTACTTACAGCTGTTGTAATTGTTATCTCCTCGCTAAGGCATAAAGAAACGCAAAGAGACAGATTTATAGAATCGGTAAACGAAAGCGATTCTTTGCTCACAAAATCCTATTTAAGAATCAACGAGGCTGATTCTGTTACTATCGGTGAGTTTTCAGGCAATGATGTCGTTGTTGTTTTTTGGGCTAGTTGGTCAGAAAAGTCAGATCAGTTGTTACAAGAAATTCACGATCTTGCTAATGAAGAAAGTTCGTTAAAAGTGGTCTCGGCTTTGGTTCTTGATGCTACCGATGATATATCGCAAACTAAATTTTTGGATGGTTTTGTTCATATTGATGGAGCTTCTCTGTTCAATGATCTCAAAGTACCCGGAATACCGTCTTATATTTTGCTGGATAAAAATGGGAATCTGAAGTACGCTCACGTTGGATATCAGGAAAATGCCGGCTACGAATTGTTAAGGCAAAAACTTAACGAATGATGAGTTTCATAAACCTGAATGGAAGGATTATTCCTGAAAATGAATGTTTAGTTCCTGCGACTTCAAGAGCAGTTTCCTATGGAGATGGTTGCTTTGAAACGCTAAGAAGCTACCAGGGAAAATTCTTAGATTTTGATAAGCATTTTGAGCGATTACAAGCCGGGCTCAATTACCTTGACATGAAATCAGATCTCAGCGAAGAACAACTCAGGATTGAAATTCAAAATCTATTAGAGAAAAACGGACTTTTAGAAAAAGACACGGTTATTCGAGTCCAATGTTTTAGAGAAGGGAAAGGCGGATATTTTGATCTTTCGGATACATCCGGCTACGTTATTTCAAACAGAGAAATTGGGAGTCTAGAATCAGAGTTAACACTTAAAACTGTCTCGGTTCGTGCAATTCCTTCAGTATCATTAGAGCGAAAAGTTAAACTCAGTAATTCGATTAATTATATTAAAGCAGCTCAGGAAGCTCAGAATGCAGGTTTTGATGACGCACTGATGCTGACAGTAAATAAAGAAATCAGCGAGACTACGATCGCCAATGTTTTCTGGATAAAAGGAAATCAAGTTTTTACTTCATCGATCGACTGCGATTTGTTACCCGGAATTACTCGTTCTATTATTATTGATCTTATTGATGAACGCTCCGATTTAGAAGTGAAACAAGGAAAGTTCGAACTTGAAGAACTTTACACAGCCGAAGCTGTATTTTGCTGTAACTCTGTGATGGAAATAAAATACGTTTCCAAAATTGATGAGCGTGCTTTCGATATTAGCCATGAAGTGATTACAAAGCTTCAAAAAGATTTTCAAAATTATAAATCTATGAATCTTAAATGAGCGGGTTTTTTTCAGGTACGGAAGCAGTATGGCGCTATCTGGATAGCATTCCAAAGTTCCAAGACAAAGGTACTGTTGCTGCTAATTTCGAACTGCAAAATATCACAGCCTTTTGTAATTCGATGGGGAATCCTCAAAATAAATTTCCCTCAATTCATGTAGCAGGGACAAATGGAAAAGGAACAACCTGCCATTTATTGGAAGCTGTTTATCTGCAAGCAGGATACAAAACTGGATTATTTACTTCGCCACATCTTTTGCGGTATAATGAGCGATTTAGAATTTCCGGAGAAGAAGTTGCTGATGATAAGATTCTACATTTTTTCCAGAATTATGAAGAGGAATTACGAAACAGTAAACTCACTTATTTTGAAATAAGTACAGCATTGGCTTTCTGGTTATTTGCAGAAGAAGAAGTTGATCTTGCCATAATTGAAACAGGATTAGGAGGGAGGTTGGATTCTACGAACATAATCACCCCGGAAGTTTCCATTATTACAAGCGTAGGGTTAGATCATCAGCAGATACTTGGAAATTCTGAAGCGGAAATAGCAAAAGAGAAAGCCGGAATCATAAAACAAAATATCCCGGTAGTTGTTGGAAATATTTTTGGTGATACAGAAGCGATTATATCAGAAGTAGCGAAATCAAAACAAGCGAAATTTATTAAGAGCTCTGAATTTAATCCAAATTGGAATGACGCGGTGATTTCATTTTCTGATAAAGATATCGTAATTCAAACTCAGCTCATTGAAGAGGTCAATAAATGGAATGTCGCCGCTGTTTATCATTGCATAAATATTCTTGAAGATAAATTTAAAGTGACTGAATCTGATTTTATACATGCTGTTGAGAATTTTAAAGGTGTAACAGGCAGATTCGAAAAATTACTCCCACGAAGAGATTGGTATTTCAGCGGAGCTCATAATAAGCAAGCTTTACGATCAACTTTGTTAACTGCAGAAAAGCTATCAAAAGACAAACAAGCTGTTGTTATATTCTCATTAATGGGTGATAAAATGAGTTCTGAAGTGCTGAGTTTACTGAATGAGATAGAAAATAAATACTATTTTGAATTGCAAAGTGAGCGAGCAGGTTCTTATAAAGAGCTTTCAGAGCATATTAAAGCCGAATTAATCGAAGAAAGTACCCAAAAAAGTATTTTGAAGGAATTTGAGTCTTCATTAGTTATTTTTACAGGAAGTTTTTACTTTTACAGTACAGTTAAGCGATGGGTCAGTTAAAAAAATTCCATCAATCTTTCCTTACCTGATTGAACGACAATTACATTATCCGGATTTGATAATATGTCGTTCACCCCAAACTCAGTAAGAATTCATTATTTATACAGAAATAATATCCAAATTTTTTTATGTCAGATAATCAGACCGTAAATCTAACGGCTGGGGAACTGGAGTCCTTAGAGAAAAAGAAACTGCCCGAGTTAAAAATACTCGCCAAAATGATAGGCGTGAAAAGAGTAACCGGGATAAAAAAACAGGAACTCATCGATAACATTCGTGAAGTTTCCAGTTCTAAGCCAAAAGGCATCACTGTAAAACTACGTCCTAAAAGCGAACGCCCACCAATTCCTGAGGAAGTTATTCCTAAGAAAGGGGACGAGGATAAAAAGCCTAAGAAAAAAAGGTCTGCCAAGCCCAAGAAAGCCAAAGCTGAAAAGGTAGATCTTAAAGCCGAGGTTGAGAAGGAAGAGAATGACAACAAATCTTCTCAAAAAACTGAAGAGCTAGCTACTTATGGTGGAGATTCTCACATTGTTTCATACAAAAAGAAAGAAGAGCCTAAAGAGAATAAAAAGACTCGCCATAAAAACAATAATCGAAATAAGAAGAAGCAAGAGCATGACCTTCTTCCTGAATCGGAGGCAGAAACTTTAGAAGAACGTATTAAAGAACTTGAACCTGAGTTAGGCCAATATTTATTCAATGAAGGTACTTTAGAAATACTTCCTGACGGATATGGATTCTTGAGGTCAGTGAATTACAACTATAAAGCCAGTCCTGATGATATCTATGTTTCCCCATCTCAAATAAAGAGATTCAGACTTAAAAGCGGTGATTGCGTAATTGGTATTATTCGTCCGCCTAAAGTGGGAGAGCGCTATTTTGCGTTGTTGAGAGTTGAAGGAGTGAATGGCAGAATTCCTCGCGATATGGACAATCGTCAGGAGTTTGACGATATGCTGCCGATTCATCCGGATGAACGCTATGTAATGGAATATGACGCAAGCAATTATTCTACTCGATTTATAGATCTTTTTGCACCTATCGGAAAAGGACAGCGTGGTTTGATCGTAGCTCAGCCTAAAACAGGTAAAACTACTTTGCTCAGAGGTATTGCAAATGCCGTTGCTACTAATCATCCTGATGCAAAGATATTAATTTTGTTAATTGATGAACGGCCGGAAGAAGTAACCGAAATGGAGCGCACGGTTAAAGGAGCGGAAGTAGTTGCTTCCACCTTTGATGAAAAACCGGAAAACCATATTGATCTTGCTGAAATCACCTTTATGAAAGCCAAGAGATTGGTGGAGAGTGGTCACGATGTAATTTTGCTGTTAGACTCCATTACCCGACTTGCAAGAGCTTACAACGTAAAAGCGAGTAATCGTGGACGAACCATGAGTGGTGGTGTTGACTCTGAAGCGTTGAAAATTCCAAGACAGTTATTCAGCTCAGCTCGTAATATCGAAAATGGTGGCTCGCTTACTATTCTTGCTACAGCTTTGGTTGATACAGGCTCCAGAATGGATGATGTTATCTTCGAAGAGTTCAAAGGAACGGGTAACATGGAAATTGTACTCGACCGACGAATTTCCGATCGCAGAATGTATCCTGCTATTGATGTGTTTAGAAGTGGAACTCGTCGTGAGGAGCTGTTGGTTGCAGACGAAGAAAGAGAGAAGGTTGTATTGCTACGACGTTATATGACACAAATGAATGCATTTGAAGCGATGGAATTTCTGCTCAAACAAGTTAAAGGTACCAAAACCAACGAAGAGTTCTTGATTTCGATGAATAAGTAGGAATGCTATGAATATTCAATATCCAACTTAGGAATATTGAATATTCAGGTTCCCTTTTTAATTCTCATTGATGTCTGATTCGGAACTGCTTTTTATATCTGGGATAATACTACTATATTAATAGTATTAAATTAGAAAATATGCTCCGATTCACTTTTACCCTGTTAATAGCTTGGTTCGTTTATACAACTTCAATTGCACAAAGAATACCAGATACTACCTTTGTTCCAAAAATTGAATCGGCTGAATTCAAAGCAGGGGCAGAACCAATTATTTGTATAGATTCGGCACATAATAATTTGCACACCTTGGATGGAAGTTTTGCTCCCTTTGCAAAACTTATGAAAGCAAACGGTTTTCTAATGAGAGATATGAGTGAGTCTATTACAGATTCTAACATTCTTTCAGGTTGTAATATTTACGCAATCATTAATCCATTGCATGAAAGCAATTTGGGCAATTGGAGATTGCCAAATCCCTCAGCGTTCACAAAACAGGAAATTATTGAGATTAATAATTGGGTAAACGGGGGAGGGAAGCTTTTTTTAGTAGCCGATCACATGCCATTTGCTGGAGCTGCTTTTGAACTGGCTCAATCTTTTGGCTTTGAATTCAGCAACGGGTTTGCTCAACTTCAAAAACCAAATAATCAACCGGATTACTTCTCTCTGGAAAACGAAAGATTGGTTTCTAACTCATTTCTTCCATCTGAAATAGAATCTGTTACAACATTTACCGGATCGGCGTTTACTTATCTTGAACAAGCAGAAGTTATTCTAAAATTTAAAGAAGGCGATATAAGTCTTGAACCTGAAATAGCCTGGCAGTTTTCTGATACTACAAAAACCATTAATCTAGAAGGTTATGCACAAGGAGCTGTGATGAATTACGGTAAGGGAAAACTAGTAGTTTTCGGAGAAGCCGCAATGTTTACAGCTCGAATAATTACCAATGAAAACGGCACTTTTAATGTCGGATTTAATTCAAGAATAGCACCAAACAATCAATTATTCGCTGTTAAACTGATGCAGTATTTAGCGAAGTAACGGTTTCCCAATACGTTAAACTCTTTGTCAATTGCTATTCATCTTATCTGAAATAGAAAACGTATTTTTCAATCTTTATCTATTCGTAATTTGATGGAAAGCTGAACAAATATTTTCCTTAAAGAGCGGTATATTTCATTTATGAAATCTAAACTTCTTCTGGTTATACCTCCATTTACTCAACTGAATACAGCATATCCGGCAACGGCATATCTAAAAGGTTTTTTAGAAGAACACGATGTTTCTGTTGCTCATTGCGATCTTAGTATCGAGTTGTTTACTTCTATTTTTACGGGTGAGTTTTTACAAGAGATTTTTCAGGAAGCTGAAGAGTTGGGGAATGATCATTATCCTTCGTTAACAGAAATGAAAGAACAATACATTTCTAGAGTGGATCTGGTGATTGGCTTTCTTCAAAAGTCAGATCTTGAAACAGCAGAAGCAATTCTGGAAGCCGATTTTTTACCCGTTGGACATAGACTTGAAAATGTTAACACAGAAATTAAATGGACGGAAGGGGATGAAGGAATCATTGACAAAGCTAAGCATTACTCAACCCTGTTCGTTGAAGAAATAGGCGATTTTATTCAAGCGAATGTGGATGAGTTTTTTGCATTCACTAAGTATGCCGAACAAATTGCAACATCAGCAAGTAGCTTTGATCAATTAGACGAGTTCTTGAGATATCAACCAACCCTTATTGAAGATGAGATGTTGAATATTTTGGAAGAACAGATCGAAATTCACACTCCGGATTTAATTGGTTTCACTATTCCTTTCCCCGGAAATTTGTTTGCTGCACTACGCTGCGCTCAGTTCATTAAACAGTTTTATCCCGATATACACGTAGCTTTCGGTGGTGGTTATTGCAATACAGAACTCCGAAGTCTTGAGGATCCAAGAATTTTTGAGATCGTTGACTTTATTTCGCTGGATGATGGGGAAGGTCCTCTGCTAAAGATGATGGAATTTCTTGATGGAGCTATCGACATTGATGAGTTGGAAAGAACCTATGTGCTAGAAGATGAGAAAGTAGTGTACAAGAATAAGATTCCAAATACCATTCATCATCATCAGAGCTTGCCTGCTCCTAATTATGTAGGTTTACCCTACAACAAATATGTGTCATTTCTGGATGTGGTAAATCCAATGCATCGTATGTGGACAGATAAACGATGGAATAAATTGACGATCTCGCATGGCTGTTATTGGAGCCAATGTTCGTTTTGTGATGTGAATTTAGATTACATCGGGAATTACCAACTTACTACTGCTGAGAAACTGGCTGATAAAATTGAAAAAATTATCAAGGACACAGGAATCACCGGCTTTCATTTCGTGGATGAAGCCGCACCGCCTAAAATGCTGAAAGCTTTATCAAAAGAATTGATAGAAAGAGAGCTGGATATTACCTGGTGGACGAACATCCGATTTGAAAAAACCTTTAATTTTGAGTTGTGTGAATTAATGGCAAAGTCGGGTTGTATTGCGGTAACGGGTGGTTTAGAAGTAGCTTCAGACAGATTGTTGGCTAAAATGAAAAAGGGCGTTGATATTGCTCAGGTTTCGCGAGTTACCAATAATTTTTCTAAAAACGGAGTTATGGTTCATGCTTATCTGATGTATGGATTTCCTACCGAAACCCAACAAGAAACCGTTGATTCACTCGAAGTTGTAAGACAATTATTTGAGAAAAACTGTATTCAATCCGGATTCTGGCATTTGTTTACCACTACAGTTCATAGTCCTATTGGTAAAAACCCCGATGATTTTGGAATAGAAATAACAGGACCGGAATTTCAAGGTTTTGCTCAGAACGATTTATGGCACGAAGATCCCGAAGGCACTGAACACAGGTTATATACAAAAGGATTAAACACCGCCTTACACTCTTATTTGAATAAGGAAGGGTTCGAAAAAGAAATAGATTATTGGTTTGATTTCCCCGTTACCCCAACCAGCCATTCAAAAGATTTAATTGAGAGTTTTTTGAACTAAACTTTTCAGTTGATAACAAAAAATGAAAAGAGTCTAGGCGTAACATCACTTCGCCTATTCTTATTAAAACGAAGCTGATAGCAGGGTTTCATCTTTTTTTCCTTTAGCTGGTCTTCGATCAGAAAAACTATTTTATAGAATACTTTCTGTATTTTCTATTAGTACAGGAATGGGGTGGAGTCAAACCCCAAAAAGACGTTTAAGCTTTTGCTTTGCTATTTTCGGGAATAGTTTCTCAAAAATTTTTCATTATGGGTAGCGGTTTGGGTATGAGCAGTAGCGTGGGATTGCACGAAACTTTGCAAGTATACACCAAACTGAAAATCCGTGAGGATTTTCAGAAGTAGATGAGAACAAGCAATTACTTATAGCAATTGTTGTGCGTTCGTTTTTTTATTCGGTTAACAATTTCAAATCCCAAATATTCTTTCAGTTTCGGGAATTTGTATCTATAATATTCATTCCAATAGCTTATCATTCTACTTTCGGTCTGTTGCCAATATTTAGGGTTTTCATCTCTAAATTCTGCGTAATAATCCAAAGTGTTTTCATTTATTTTTTTGTCAATTATTGGAAGCAATTCATAAACGTATTCGCCAATTAATTGGATTATAAATGGAACAGCCCACTTTTCTGAACTATCAGATATTAAATTCAGTCGTTTTTCTCTTAAATATCCATTGTGATGACGCAAATAAATACAATTTAAAATGTCTTTTTGTTTGTCAGTCAAAGACTTTTCCAATTCTGGACTTGGTTCGTTAAAGTAAAGTCTATAAGGAATTATTAGAGTTTCGTTGTTCAATTCAATATTCAATTCCGATTCGTGAATCAGATTGTCAACTTTGTGAGTTTGTCCATCACTTAATTTGACTTGATTATTTTCGAATGGTAAGATTTTCAAAACTTCGTTCAAGTCCGAATGCAATTTTTTTGGAAACGATTTTTTTAATCTTTCCCTATATTCAGATTTAATATTTCGCTTAAATATCTTTAGCATTTCGGTTTTTTCTCAAATGACGCACAACGGTTGGGCTATGCGCAGTGTCCCGAAGGGCATTGCGTATAGGTGTTGTTGTGGTGTCGTTTTTTATTTTATTTCCTTTCCATTTTTGTCAATATAAAACCATTCGTCAGATTCAATTCTTGTATGGTCATCATACTTGTCTCTAATTTCTCTTGCGTCAAAAGTTACTTTGGCTTTTCCGTCTTCGAACCACCAAACAAAGTCATACTTACATGGAATAGAGATTTGACCGTATTTGTTAGCAAATCCCATTTTCCCATTTCTTTTTGCTCGAACTAGTCCTTCATGAAAATAGTCAGGTTCGTTGTCGAAAGACACAATGTCGTAAAGAGTATTTTGATTTCTGTCGATCGCAATCCACCTTGCGTATGAGCTGTCCTTTGGAAATTCTATCACATTCGCGTAATGGGTCAAAGTATCTGTGCCTAAATACGCATACTTGCCAAATGGAATAATTGTGTCTCCTTTTATATTTAAGAAAGCTACTCGAGAACCATATTGCAAGTATTCTTCGTCTGTAACTGCTATCAAAGGGTCTTTTGCGATTGTGTCTGTTTGGGACTTATCAAAATAGGTGTAGTTTGTAGCTTCTTTTTCGGATTTCTGTCCGCAAGAAAAAACACTTATAATGCTAAAGACTAATATGATTAATTGACTGAATTTCATTTTTCTCAAATGCACCACAACTTATGTATACACGCATTGCGTATATGCCTAACTTATTTTATTGCGTATATACATTGTATTTTATTACTATACGAATGTAATAGATAATGATTTATGCCGCAACGTAATTTAATACACATGTTTGAGCGCAGACTAAAAGTTCAGTGATTTAGTACTAATTCTATTTTAAACTATTCCGGTGCTTTAAAAAAGGCGCTAAAGGAGATGAAGAAAACCGGAGAATCTCCGATATCTCTCGAATTAGTGGAGCGATATATAAATTATAAAGTTGCCGAACATAATATTTCTCCTTCCTATCAAAGAAATATTATAGTTGCTCTTATCAAGTATCATGATTTGGTTTTAGGAGAAGTTTTATCAGCAGAGTATTTATATCCAAAACGCGAACAGAATAAGATACCTGATGTGCTGTCTCAAAATGAGGTGAGTAAACTGTTTTCTGCAATCTCTAACATTAAGCATAAAGCCATTCTCCAAACCATTTATTCAGCGGGCTTAAGAATGTCTGAAGTTCTCAACCTTAAAGTTTATGACATTGATTCTGATAGAATGATTATAAAAATCAGGCAATCTAAAGGGGCAAAGGATAGGCATGTTATGTTAGCCGAAAAATTGCTTGTGTTGCTTAGGCGTTATGTTAAAGAGTATGATCCCAAAGATTATTTGTTTGAAGGGCAAAAGGGAGGTGCTTATTCTGCCAGAAGTGTTCAACAAATAATGAAAAAAGCTCTTCATAAAGCTAACATCAAAAAGAACGCAACTGTCCATACTCTCCGACATAGTTTTGCAACACATTTATTGGAATCAGGTACAGACCTTAGATATATACAAGAATTTTTGGGACATAAATCCATTCAAACAACAGAAATCTATACTCACGTAACCAATGTCGGAAAGTCTAACGTAAAAAGCCCTTTAGATACTCTCTGATAGTTTTACCAACCAATTCTGCCACGGTTTTTATCGGTCCCTAATTCATCTCGAACTTCTTTAGGATCTTCCGGCATAACAAAACCTGGTGGGGGAGAAAAAGCATCATAGCCCCAATAAGCGGTTTCATCGGCGGTTACGTTATTTATAAAAGTTCCAACAATGGGGAGAGCAGTTCGCGCACCTTGTCCAATACTGTAACCACCATCCTGAGGGAACCTGATTCGGCGATCTTCGCCACCAACCCATGCGCCCATCACAATATGTGGAGTCATTCCAATAAACCAGTTATCAGAAGCATCATTTGTAGTTCCCGTTTTCCCTGCAATATCTTGGCGAACATTGTACGCATTTCTAAGTCGAACACCTGTTCCGAAATATCCATCACCACCACGAATTACACCACGCAGCATATCAACCATCATATATGCCGTTTCCGGGCTAATTACTTCTTTCCTGTATTCCGGGTAGTATTCTTGCAGAACATTGCCTTCCTTATCCTCAATTCTGGTTATTGCTATCGGCTCGATGTGAACTCCGTTGTTCGCAAAAGTTGTGTACGCTGATGTCATCTCAAGCAACGTGGCTTCAGCTGTTCCCAATGCAATAGAAGGGTAAGCCGGTGTGCTGCTCATATCTACTCCAAGATTAGATGCCATTGCTTTAATTTTTCTGGCAGCGCCATCTAATTCCCACAATTTATTAGTTCCGGGATAGCCCGCTAATTCAGGAAGTAAACGAACAGTTACATTGTTCATACTTCTTGCTAAAGCTTCACGCAACGGAACTTCATCCGGTCCACTTGCTACTTCAGCATCTTTTGGGTTCCATACTTTTCCGTTCCTGTCCCTGAATGAAATCGGGTATTTAGAAAATTTATGATATGGTTTAAAGCCGTTGTCAATAGCTACTGAATAAACAAAAGGTTTGAAAGTTGAACCTACTTGTCGGCGTGATTGATACACATGATCGAATTGAACATTTCCATAATTTGAACCACCTACCCAGGCGAGAATGTTTCCGTTTGAAGGTTCAATAGCAACAAAGCCGGCTTCTAAACGGGTTCGAGCTTTAAGAACAGAATCAATAAATGCTTCATCTGCTTTCAGGCTATCAAGTACAACTTTCCGCACTTTGGTGTTATAAGTTTGATATCCATTTTTGTATCTATCTGTTTCTTCTATAAAACTATCTTTAAAAGTTGGGAATTCATCCCAAAGCTTGTCCATGAATTCATCGCTACCACGGGTAGTCCACTCATACTCAAAGATTTTCTGTAACGAATCTAATTTTGTTCGAAGCGCATTTTCAGCATGTTTTTGAAGTTTAGAATCAATGGTTGTATAAATAACCAATCCATCTTTGTAAATGTCATAACCATTTTCTTCCGCCCATCCGGTAACACGCTGTCGAACATATTCACCAAAATATCTGCTTACTCTGTCTGCTTTAGAAGGCGGTTGGTAATCTAATTTGATAGGCTCTGCTCTTAGCTGAGAATAATAGGTAGAATCAATAAAACCACGTTTGTTCATAAGCATCAAAACAATATCTCTTCTTCGTTGAGATCTTTCAGGAAATAGTCGCGGATTATATGCATACACAGCATTTACAGAACCAACAAGAGTGGCCGCTTCAGTTACGTTAAGTTCTTTAGCAGGTTTGTTATAATGCGTTCTGGCTGCTGCTTCAATTCCAAAAGCACTGTTACTATACTCTACGGTATTTAAGTACATTTCAATGATCTCTCGCTTGGTGTAATTATGCTCAATTTGAACTGCGGTGATCATTTCTCTGAACTTTCGGGATATCGAAAAAGCCTGTCCAATTTCTTTGTATAAGTTTCTTGCTAGTTGTTGGCTTATTGAAGACGCTCCGCCGGGTCGACCTCGAAGTATATTAATAGGAATGGCTAAAGTACTATACATGTCAATTCCCCAGTGATCGTAAAAACGATGATCTTCTGTTGCTACTAAAGCATTAATCACCGGGTCAGAGATCTGATCGTATGGAACCCAAGTTCGGTTTTCGGTAAAATATTTATCTAAGATTACACCATCTCGACTTCTAACCTCAGTTGCGATTGCAGTGTCTGGATTTTCTAATTTTTCGAGAGGAGGGAGACCTTGAAAGAGAAAAATTATATATCCAACAATACATAAAAAAAAGAACCCCGCTACGCTACCTGCTCCGATAAGAATTTTTCTTTTGATGTCTTGCTCTTCAGAACTGGGAATTGAACCGGCGTCCTCAGATTCTTCTCTGGCTTTACGTTCAGCCAAAACTTCCTTACGATATTCCGGGTCATTGAAATATCTTTGATGGTCAATAGGTTCTTTTTTATCGCTCATTCTACAACACTTTGTTCAGTGAAAGGTACAAATTCTTTATCAGAAGCACTCCATCTAACGAGTTGGTACTCTCCATTGTTATATAGAACTACCGTTTTATGATGGAAAAATGTTCCTAAGTTTATATACGTTCCATCCGGAAAAGTTTCCACTCTTGGAATATGATCGTGCCCCATCAAAACAAAGTCAATGTCTTTCTCTTTTAAAACACGTTTAGCGTGATTACTGAGTGGGTTTGGAGTTCTTCGTTCATTCATTTTTGAAAAACCTGAGAAATATTTCATCACTGAAATCCCAATAGAGGGTGGTAAAATCATTTGAAATAATCGTACAAAAAAATTACTTCGCAGAACACCGTGAAAAAAAGGACGAAGTAGGTCATCGCTTCTGCCAAATCTACCATCGCCGTGCATTAACAGTGTTTTAAAACCATTTTGCTGGATAATCCTGTAGTTTCGTTCTACGTCAAACCCCATTTCTTCAAAATAGCCGTACGTCCAGTTATCGTGATTTCCGGTGATGAAAGTTGTAGGCTTGCATTTTTGGTTATGCTCTTTAAAAGCGCTCAACACTTTTGCTCCAACAGTAGGAACGTAGTTTGATTTGGGGTACTCCATCCAGTAATCAAAAAGATCGCCAAGTATATAAATCTTGATTTTCTGAGCACAACAATAGTTGATTAGCGCAATGAGACTTTGTTCAACTTCTGCTTCTTTTTCTCTATCAAATGCACCAAGATGAACATCCGAAATAAAAATACTTTGCTGTTCCGACATCTACTTCTTTCTGGTAATTACGTAGTGGATAAGTTCAACAAAGTCTCGTCTTGCGTGTGAATCCGGAAGCTTTTCTAAACCTTCTATTGCTTGATTTGCATATTCATACATCGTTTGCTTGGAGTATTCCATTCCTCCGTTCTCATGCACAAAGGCTACGATTTCATCTACATTTTGAGCACTTTTCTTTCTTTTTTTCATCAACGCTCTTATGTGGGCAGCTTCTTTTTTCGAGACCTGCTCTAGTGCTTTTATAAGAGGTAGTGTTACTTTCCTTTCCTGAATATCATTTCGCTTTGGTTTTCCTATATCATACATGCCGTAATCAAAAAGATCATCTCTGATCTGAAAAGCAATTCCGATACACATTCCAACTTGTGCCATTAATTTATGCATGTCCTCATCTTCAGTAGCTGATACAGCTCCACACTCGCAACAGGTAGAAATTAAACTGGCTGTTTTCTCAGAAATAATCTGAAAGTAACGCTCCTCAGTCATGTTAAAGAGTCCGGCAGTTTTAAGTTGCCTAAGTTCGCCCTCACTCATTTTTTGAACGGCCTTGGATTGTACTTTCAACAATTTATGTTCTTCATTTTCAAGAGAAACCAGCAATCCACGGGAAAGCAAATAGTCGCCAAGAAGAACTCCGGCTTTATTTTTCCATATCTTATTAATGCTCACAAAGCCTCTTCTGGAATTTGCTTCATCTACCACATCGTCATGGATTAAAGTAGCTGTATGCAACAATTCGATCATTGTTGCGGCAATGTGGCTACGCTCAGAAATTCCATTAAATAAGTTTGCGGTCATAAAAACTAAGGTAGGGCGAAGCTCTTTTCCTTTCTGTTTAATGAGGTATTTTAGAATTTGATCGAGAAGGAAAACATCCGATTTTATAGTATCATTAAAAAAAGATCGAAATTCAGCTAAATGCTCAGATACAGGAGCGGTAATTTCTTTTAACGATTTACGGATTACAGAATCTTTATCAATTCTGGGAAGTGATGCGTTATCGGTCATCAATTATGTTTAAATTTTCTTAAACTTCAATGGTTCTAAATTTAGTTAATATATAGGACAAATATTTAGAACTAATCACACTCACTCATTTAAATTAATATTATAAATATGACTACGAAGTTAGCCGGTCTCAAAACTATTGGAGTTTTAACGAGCGGAGGAGATTCACCTGGCATGAATGCTGCTGTAAGGGCAGTTGTAAGAGTAGCCGTTAAAGAAGGATTGAAAGTATTTGGAATAAAACACGGATATCATGGGCTTATAAGTGGTGAAATAAAACCATTAAAAAATACATCAGTATCAAATATAATACAGCGTGGGGGGACAATCCTGAAGTCTGCTCGCTCTAAAGAATTTAGAACAGAAGAAGGAAGAGCAAAAGCAGCTGAAACTTTAAAAAAATACGAAATAGATGCTCTTATTGTGATTGGAGGAGATGGTACATTCACAGGAGCAAGTATATTCAGTAAAGAACACGGAGTAAAAGTTTTAGGAATTCCTGCTACCATAGATAACGATATAATTGGTACCGACGAAACAATCGGCTATGATACAGCATTAAATACAGCGTTAGATGCAGTCGATAAAATCAGAGACACTGCAGATGCGCACGAGCGCATGTTCTTAGTTGAAGTAATGGGACGAGACGCAGGATTCATCGCCTTACAAACCAGTATTGCCGGAGGTGCTGAATTAGCGTTGCTTCCTGAAGAGCTGACGGATATAGAAGATGTAAAATCTCAGCTTAAAAATATGCTTAAGAACCAAGTTAGAAGCAGTTTAGTTGTTGTAGCTGAAGGAGATGAATCCGGGGGTGCGATCAAGTTGGCAGATGAAATCAGAGATGATTTTAAAAGATATGATATGAGAGTTTGTATTCTGGGGCATATTCAAAGAGGAGGTTCGCCTACAGCAAGGGATAGAGTTCTGGCAAGTAGATTAGGAGCTGCAAGTATAAAAGCTTTATTAGAAGGTCAGAATGAAGTGATGGTTGGTATCGTAAACAATGATATTAAAATTACATCATTGAAAGTTGCTGTTGCTCAAAAGAAAGAGTTAGATTATTCACTTATTGAACTCGCAAGATTACTTAGATAATGATATCACTACAAACAGATTTAGCGAAAATACATATCTCGGAAGAGGAACTGTCTTCATCTTTAAAAAGATCAAAAGAAGCACTCAATTTAGTAAAGAATAAATCGGGAAAAGGAGCGGAATGGTTGGGCTGGAGGGATATTCTTGAAAACCCAAATGATGCTCTCCTTGAAAAGATTAATCAATTAGCACGATCTATCCGTTCAGAAGCGGATATTCTGATTGTTTGTGGAATCGGCGGTTCTTATTTGGGGGCTAAAGCTGTTATCGATGCACTGTCTCCTCATTTTAATAAAAAAGGTCCTGAGATTTTGTTTGCCGGTCATCACATGGGTGGTAAATACCTGAAAGAGCTTTTAGAATATATTCAGGCTCCTAAAGTTGACGGCAGCCGAAAAAATGTGTTTGTAAACGTTATCTCAAAATCAGGTTCTACATTAGAAACGGCCTTATCATTCAGAATGATAAGGGAGGTACTCTATGGAATGTACGGTAATGATGCTGATCAGAAAATAGTTTGTACTACCAGTAAAGAAGGTGGAGTATTAAATGAATTGATAGCAGAAAAAGGGTACAACAAGTTTGTGATTCCTGAAAATGTCGGAGGAAGATTCTCTGTACTTACACCTGTTGGATTAATTCCAATTGCAGTTGCCGGTATCGATATTAAAACTTTGTTTTATGGAGCAGTTTCTGCGTTCAATAAGTTTGAGGAAACCCCGGATGAAGTTTTGGATCATTCCGCTGTGAGACATGCTTTTCATCAAAAAGGAATTACCATCGATATATTTTCATTCTTTGAACCTGAGTTGCAATCTTTTGGTGGTTGGATTCAGCAATTAATGGGTGAAAGCGAAGGTAAAGAAGGAAAGGGAATTTTCCCGTCAGTAGCTTCCTTTTCTACAGATCTTCATAGTTTAGGGCAGTTCATCCAACAAGGCAAAAGAAGTGTTATGGAAACATTCATTGCCGTTGAAAAACCGATATCTGATGTGCAAGTAAATTCACTGGATGGTAATCACGACAAGTTGAATTATCTCTCAGGACAATCATTTCACTCGATCAATACTAAAGCCAGAATTGGAACAACAGAAGCGCACAAAGAGGGTGGCGTTCCTATTATAAATTTATCAATCAAGGCTTTAAATGCAGAAGCGATAGGAGAGTTAATTTACTATTTTGAATTACTGACGGCTGTATATGTATATAGTTTGGATATCAATCCATTCGATCAACCCGGAGTTGAAGATTATAAAAAAGCAATGTACCGTTTGCTAGGAAAAGATTAAAAGAAACGTATGACAGATTTAAATACTAAAAGTTCCAGATATATAGCTGTTGCCGGTAACATAGGTGCAGGTAAATCGTCCTTAACAAGTTTACTCTCGAAGCATTTTGGTTGGAAAGCCTTTTATGAATCGGTTGATGACAATCCATATTTAGCTGATTTCTATGAAGACATGCGCAGGTGGAGCTTTAATTTGCAGATATATTTTTTATCCAGCCGTTTTCGTCATCAAAAAGAAATGCTGGAAAATCAGATCAATCTAATTCAGGATAGAACTATTTATGAAGATGTGGAGATATTTGCTAAGAACCTTCATGAAATGAGTTTGATGAGTGATCGGGATTTTAAAAACTACGAAGCTCTGTTTCATGAAATGAGTCATTACTTACGACCTCCGGATCTGTTGATCTATCTTCGCGCACAAGTTCCCACGCTCGTAAATCAAATTCAACAACGAGGAAGAGATTACGAGAACACGATACGTATTGATTATTTGGAAAGATTAAATCGGTTATATGAAGACTGGATTGATCGCTATCCTCATGAAAAGTTGATTATAGAGACTGATGACTTAGATTTTGTAAATGATAATGAAGATTTAGGGAAGGTTATTGAGCAGGTTGATAAACGACTATTTGGTCTTTTTAATTGATTGTAAGCGTCTAGTATAATCCTTATATTTACAAGCTGTAATGGAGACGTTGTATCTATGTTGAAGTTTAAGATCTTTGAAATACCTGAAGGGCACAGCCAGGGAACTGTCGAATTAAAAAACGATGATCTCGAAATAGAGGAAATTCCGTTTAACGGAGCAACCCTTGATTTCGATTTTTATCGTACACTACAGTTCATTCAAGTTAAGTTTGATTTGAAAGCTACTATTAAATTAACCTGTGATCGATCTTTAGACAAGTTCGATTATGAGATAGAAACAAACTATCAAGTTTTATTTAAAGCAGAAGAAGTTGAAGAATCAGCTGATGAAAATGGCTCCATCAGGAACATTGATGTTTACTCAAAACAAATAGATCTGGAGCAGGATGTGTTAGACACTATAATGCTCAATCTCCCAGTAAAGAAATTACATCCCCGTTTTTTGGATGAAGATGGAAATCCTAAGGAGTTTGTCAACGAACAGTTTGGCGATAATTCTGATGAAGATGAAGAAACTATCGATCCAAGATGGGAAGCATTAAAAGAATTAAAGAAATAATTAAGTAAATAAATGGCACATCCAAAGCGAAAAACCTCGAATGCACGAAAAAACAAACGTCGTGCACACCACGCAATTTCTGATGTTACCTTAGCAAAATGTTCTAACTGTGGTTCTCTTCACAGATATCACCACGCTTGTACTGAATGCGGATTTTACCGTGGTCGTCAAGTTACAAAAGCAGCTGCTAACTAAATAAACTATTATGATTGTTGCAGTAGATGCAGCCGGCGGAGACCATTACCCTAAAGCACCGGTAGAAGGTGCTTTATTAGCTATTAAAGAGAATCCAAATCTTACGGTGCTTTTATTAGGCCCAAAAGAAATGATTCAAAAAGAGCTTGAGGGGAAAGAATATGATCAACAACGTGTCTTAATTCAAGACGCTCCACAGATTATAGGAATGGAAGAATCTCCATCTTCAGCTGTAAAAAATAAACAACAATCATCTATCGCAATAGGCATGGGCTTGCATAAAGCAGGAAAATGTCATGCCTTTGTAAGTGCGGGAAATACGGGCGCTCTTTTAGCAGCTTCAACTTTTATATTGGGGAAGTTAGAAGGGATACATCGTCCAACTATTGGCGCTTATTATCCTACCATAAAAGGATTCCGCCTTTTAATAGATGCGGGTGCAAATCTTGAAATGAAACCCGAAGTAGCACATCAGTTTGCTAAAATGGGACAGGTTTACTGCCGAAACATTATTGGTATCGAATCTCCAACAATTGGTTTATTGAATGTTGGTGAAGAAGATGAAAAAGGCACAGAAGCTCTAAAGGCTATTCATAGTCACATTAAAGATATGCCTGGTTTTATTGGTAATGTGGAAGGTAAAGATATCCTCTCCGGTAAAGCAGATGTATATTTAACTGATGGTTTAGTTGGTAATATATTGCTGAAATTTGGTGAATCTATTCCAAAAACTATAATGAAATTGGTTGAAAATGCAATTTCAAAACTTGATGTTGACGTCGAAGAAGTAGTTGCTACTCAAAAGATTTTAAAGACTGCATTAGCACCGTTTAACTATGAAAGAGTTGGCGGAGTACCTTTTCTAGGTGTAAACGGAGTAAGTATAGTAGGCCATGGCGGAAGTTCTCCATTGGCTATTAAAAACATGATCAAAAGTGCAGTGTCTTGCATTAAAAATGATGTGAACGGAAAAATCGTATCATCACTAAACTGATTTCTCATTTATGGAAGTAAAACAAGCAAAAATTACTGCAGTAGGGCATTATTTGCCTGAGTTTAGAATGACAAATTTTGAACTCGAAAAGTTGATGGACACTAATGATGAGTGGATCAGAACTAGAACGGGTATTTCAGAAAGAAGAATTTTAAAAAATCCGGACAAAGCAACAGCTTTCATGGGCGCAGAAGCCGCAAAAGAGGCTTTGAAAAATGCAAAAGTAGATGCTGAGGATCTGGATTTGATCATTTTTGCTACCGTTACACCAGACTTTATGTTTCCTGCAACTGCTTGTTTGGTACAAAGTATGATTGGTGCTAAAAAAGCGTTTGCATTTGACCTTTCAGCAGCTTGTTCAGGATTTTTATACGCTGTAAGTACCGGGTCTATGTATATAGAATCTGGCAGAGCTAAAAAAGTGCTTGTTATTGGCGCTGATAAGATGAGTTCTATTTTAGATTATACCGATAGAACTACAAGTATTTTATTTGGTGATGGTGCCGGAGCAGTTGTTTTAGAAGAAGCAACTGACGGAATGGGCTTGATTGATCAGATTCATTACACCGAAGGAGATGAAAATTGTAGCTTATATCAACATGCGGGAGGAAGTCGAAATCCTGCAACTCCGGAGACTATCGCAGCCGGTCAACATTACTTAACTCAAGATGGTAGAGCTGTTTTCAAAAAAGCTACTATGGGAATGGCTGATGTTTCTCTTGAGATTATGAAAAAGAATAATCTTGAACCGGAAGATGTTGCTTGGTTAGTACCTCATCAAGCAAATCTTAGAATTATTGAGGCAACGGCTAAAAGAATGGGATTATCATCAGAAAAGGTGATGATCAATATCAATAAATACGGAAATACAACAGCTGGTACTATACCGCTTTGTTTATATGATTGGCAGGATAAATTAAATTATGGAGATAATATAATTTTAGCTGCCTTTGGTGGTGGTTTTACTTGGGGAGCTATTTATTTAAAATGGGGAATTAAGTAATGAGTACTGTATATCTTTTTCCGGGACAAGGTTCACAATTTGTTGGAATGGGTAAGGATCACTACGATTCAAGTCCTGAGTTTGCAACAATGGTTGATCAAGCAAACGAGATTTTAGGAATCGATTTAAAATCTGTGATGTTTGAGGACCAGAAGAAAAATTAAAGCAAACAGAATTTACACAACCTGCAATATTTTTGCACTCAGTAGCCCTATATAAAACATTAGGTGTTAAGCCTGATATGGTTGCAGGGCATAGTCTTGGAGAGTTTTCTGCGTTGGTTGCTTGTGGAGCAGTTAGTTTCGAAGATGCATTAAGAATTGTACGTCGTCGCGGAGAGTTGATGCAAGCTGCAGGAGCTTCAAATCCCGGAACTATGGCTGCTATTATTGGTATGGATGATGAGAAAGTTGAGTTAGTTTGTACCAAAGCTTCAGAACAAACAGGTAAGGAAGTGGTAGCAGCTAATTATAATTGCCCGGGGCAGTTAGTGATTTCAGGGTATACTGAAGCAGTAAAAGTTGCCGTTGATATTGCTAAA
>Ga0189275_100225_pt1 | contig 54095 bp, 57 predicted proteins | sample N19A6minimetaG_FD_130329 | JGI IMG/M metagenome (GOLD analysis project Ga0189275, IMG submission 130329) | Marine microbial communities from the Costa Rica Dome - N19 A6 mini metaG | ecosystem: Environmental > Aquatic > Marine > Oceanic > Photic zone | place: Costa Rica: the Eastern Pacific...
CAACGCACGGGGCATCCGGGAGAATACGGACGGTATCGCCATCGCCAATGCCCTGGCCGGCTCGACCTGGCTGCAGTCGAACGAGGCGTTCGCCCTGTCGGCCAACTGGGGCTATTACGGCGGCTCGAACAGCCTGGCGATCTCCGGTGCGGCGCGGATCGACCGCCGCATGTCGGCGAATTTCGGCGTCGGGGTCGGCAGCGATACCGGCCATGTCGGCGCCCGCGCCGGCGTGCGGTGGGGCTGGTAGCCCCGCCGCGAAATTCGTCGGGTACCGGGCGCCCGGGATCGGGGCGCCTGGAATTCGGGAACGCCTAGAATTCGTGGACGATCGAAAAGTCCAGCCGGCTGTCGGTTTCCTCGCGGCCGGGCTGGGCATCGAACTCGTGCTTGACGCGATAGCCCAGCTCCACCCCCCAGTCCTCGCTGATAGCGGTGGTCAGCTTGAAGCGCTGCTCGGCGCGTGAGGCCGGACCGGCCAGCAGCGTCGTCTCCGAGGAGAATTGCGCGGTTTCCGTCACCGCGAAGTCATAGACCGAGCCCAGTTCGAGCACCCATTGCGTCACGCCGCCCTCATCGGTGGGCACGCGGTGGCGGGCACCGGGGCCGGCGCGCAGCACCCAGCTGGTGCGATTGTCGTCGAGCGCGTGCAGCGTCGCACCGGCCGACAGGACAGCGGTATAGTCGAAGCCGGACATGCGGTCCTGCTCATAACTCGATCCGAGATAGAAGCTCCAGGCATCGACGGTCGGGCGCTCGCCGCGCGCTTCGACCAGCCAGCGGTCGCGCGTCACATTGCCGTCGCTCTCGGTGTAGAAATATTCCGTCTTGCCGTCGAAACCCCAGCCGCCATTGAGCGGCCGGCTGACTTCCAGCGCCATCGAGTAATTGGTCTGGTCGGTATTGCCGCTGTCGACGGCGAGGCCCGCCTTGGCACGGCCATCCCAGTGATAGGGGTGCAGCCAGTCCATGCGGCCGGGCCAGTGCGCGGTCCGGGGCGCCTCCGCCTCGCCGGGCTCGACCGTGTCCGTGCCGCTGCCATGCTCCGTGGTGCCGGCGCCGGACGGTGCGGCTACCGTCTCCTCATCGGTCTCCGGCGCATCGACAATGGTGACCTGCGGCGTGCCACGGCGGGCGGCCTGGACGATTTCCGGCTCCAGCGCGACCGTGTCGCGGGCGGTCTGGTCCCAGGCGCGCAGCACATCGAGGCGGCGCGGCAGCAATTCGGCGACGGCGGCACGGACATCGGAGCGGCCGCCCGGTGTGACCGTGGCGATCAGGTCGGCCGTGGCGAGGAATTCGGCGTCGTCCTGGCGGACATCGGCGGCGGCCAGCAGGGCCCGGTACTCGCGGGACAGTTCGGCATGAGCCGTTGACGGGCAAAGCATTGCCGCAGCGCCGAGAAGCGGAATCAGGCGAACACGCATACGCAGACCTTTCATGTGCCGGCAGACCTAACGGCCCAAGGCCGTCAGGTCCAGACATGCACAGTGCAAAAGGTGCGCAATCACCGCGTTTTCGAAGGATAGACGCAGTGTCTGCTTTCGCGAAAAACGCTCTAGTTGAGCAGACCCTGTTCAGCCGCCATCGACTTCATCGCCTTCTGCAGCTTTTCGAAAGCACGGACCTCGATCTGGCGGATACGCTCGCGCGATACGCCATACTGGTCGGCGAGTTCTTCCAGCGTCTTGGGCTCTTCGGTCAGGCGGCGTTCCTGCAGGATGTGCTGTTCGCGTTCATTGAGCTCGCCCATGGCCGACTGCAGCAGCGTCATGCGCGTATCGAACTCGTCGGACTGGACCAGCTCGTCTTCCTGGCTTTCCGCATCGTCATCGGCCAGCCAGTCCTGCCATTGGCCCTCACCCTCGGTGCCGCGCAGCGGCGCGTTGAGCGAGGCATCGGGACCGGACAGACGCCCGTTCATCGACACCACGTCCTCGGTGGTCACGCCCAGCTTGGTGGCGATCGCCTCGACCTGTTCCGGCTTGAGATCGCCCTCTTCCAGGGCCTGCATCTGGCTCTTCATGCGGCGCAGGTTGAAGAACAGCTTCTTCTGGGCCGCGGTCGTGCCCATCTTCACCAGCGACCAGGACCGCAGGATGTATTCCTGGATCGAGGCGCGGATCCACCACATGGCATAGGTCGCCAGGCGGAAACCCTTTTCCGGATCGAATTTCTTGACCGCCTGCATCAGGCCGACATTGCCTTCCGAGATCACCTCGGCGACCGGCAGGCCGTAGCCGCGATAGCCCATGGCGATCTTGGCGACGAGACGCAGGTGGGAAGTCACCAGCTTCTCGGCGGCTTCCGGATCCTCGTGCTCGCGCCAGCGCTTGCCCAGCATGAATTCCTCATCCTTGGACAGCATCGGGAAGCGGCGGATCTCCGCCAGGTAGCTCGACAGACCCTGTTCGGGCGAGAGCGCGACTGAAAGTGCGTTGGCCATGATGACATCCTATCCCTTCGGCAGCCTGCGGGCATGCGTCATTTTCACGCCCCCCGGATGCCGCGTCCGAAGCCTATTTAGGAACCGATTGCGCCAATTGTTAGCCCCTCACAGTGCTGTGATGTGCATGACTGCCATTCGTGAATGACCGAGCCGGGCGCTCAGGCTTTCTCCGGCAGTCTTGCCCGGGCGATCTGCAGCTCCAGACGCTTGATCTCCCTGAGGGTGCGATTGGTCATCATCTGGTTGCCCAGGCTGGACTTCATGAACAGGCCGATCACCAGAGACGCCAGGATCAGCACCCCCCAGCGGACGGTCATCACCGGATCGGTGGTCTGGACCATCTGCCAGGCGCCCCAGATCGCCAGCCCGGCGCCGACAATGTTGGTGATATAGGCCACCCACATCACCCAAGCGAGCTTGCCGCGAAACACCGAGAGCGCCTGGCTGAAATAGCCCGGCTCATCCTCGAACTCGGCCAGCAGGGCCCGGTCGTCGGCATCGAGCGCTTCGGCGATGAGCGCGTCGAGTTCGCTGTCACTGCGTGTCATCACTGTCTCCTTCTCTGTCAGGTTCGAGCGCGGCACGGATTTTCCGCCGCGCATGCATCAGGCGTGTCTTGACGGTTCCGGCCGGAATACCCAGCGCCACGGCGATCTCGGCGACCGAGAACCCGTCCATGTAGTGAAGGCCCATGGCCGCCCGCTGGGCCGGCGGCAGGGCGGCAATGGCCTGCGACACCCGGGCAAGGTCGGACCGGGCTTCGGCCTCGGGCCATTCGACACGCGCCTGGCCGGGATCGCTGGCCAGATCATCTGCGGTGCGGCGGGTGCGCTGGATACGGGAGACCGCCTGCGCCGCCTTGCGCGTCACGATGCGATAGCTCCAGGCCGGAAAGGCGACCGGGTCGCGCAGGCGCGGCAGCCCGCGGACGATATCCACCCAGGCGTCCTGCAACACGTCGCGCGCCATGTCGGATGTATCGGTCAGCCGCCGGGCATGGGCCAGAAGGCGCGGCTGCCAGTAGGCGGTCAGGCGCTCAAAGGCCGGACGGTCGCCGGCCTGGGCGGCCAGCACCTGGCTTTCCTGGAAAAGTCTCTGGACGTCGCGCCGCACCGCACCGCTCCTGACCGACGGTCAACCTGCCGTCAGGTCAAAGGTGCCCGAAATGCGCGAACCGGTTCAATCGCGTTTGGGAACGCCGGCCTGGAAGCGCAGATAGCCGCGTTCCACCATGCGCCGCATCGCCTCATAGGCCTCGCACAGCTCGTCATAGGCCGACCGCAGATGGGTCAGCCGCTGGACTTCCTGTTCCGACAGGGGCGAGCGCGAACGCGCCGCCGACATCGCCGCATCCACCCAGGCACCCCGTGCCTTGGAGGCGGACAGGGCCAGGTTCTGGAAATCCTCGATGGTGACGTGATGGATCGTCTTGCTCATCACAGCCTGATTGGCAGCAAACACCGTATAGTCGATCTGTTCGAGATGGCCGCGGCGCTTGCGCTGCTCGACCGGATCCTCGACCAGGTCCGGCTCGAAATGGTCCGAGATCCGGCGATAGCTCGATGTCATCGTCTTGGCCATGGCGACACCTCCTTATGGGCATCCATGGCCGACGCTAGCACAGGATGCATTAACACCCGGTGTAAACCGGCCGCCCTGACAAAACCCTGACAAGGCCGCAAACTCGCCTGATGCGAGCAGGTGGATTTTCTGGAACGTCTGGCCTGGACTGGAGCTGGTCTGCCAGCTCGGTGGAGCTGATCGCTCTGGATGTTCTGCCCGAGGGGGCTGAATAGCCGGGAGTTGAGAAGGGTATCGGGAAGCGGAAACACCAAGTGGCGTTTGGGACGTAGGGGGCACCGGGCCTTCCCGCTTCCCGATCTGTGTTACGGCGTGGCCGGGCCGCCGCCGAAGATCAGCACGAGAGAACCGCTGACGAAGGCAATGGCGTAAAAATACAGCCGGATTTTCTGCCTCATGGCGGACCTCACACGATTACGTTGTTCTTGCCGGAGAAACGGCCTCCTGACGCTTTGGTTCCCAGGGTGCTGCAGATTTTTTTGCCCCCCGGGAAACCGGTCCCGATCAGTCGACCAGGTCGGCGACAATACGGGTCGCCGCATTGATCAGCAGCACCTCGTTATCGACCCGCACATAGTAGTGGCCATGCGGCGGGGGCGAGAGCTGATAGCGGCCGTAATCGCGCACCACGACATACTCTTCGCGTTCGAACCGGTCGCCGATGCGCCAGGCATCGCGCTGGCCGTCGCGATAGCCCTGTTCGTAGGCCCGCGCTTCGTCCCGGCGGTCGTGACGGTCGTGATCGCCCGGCCCGCAGCGGCCCTGGCGTTCGAGGCCCGGCGGGCAATGCGGCGGATCGGCCTGTACGGGTGCGCCGGCGAGCAGGGCCAGCCCGGCGGCCGCCACTGTGCCGCGCAGAATATTCCTGCAAGTCGCGGACGGATGGAAATGTGTCATGTCCAACCTCCTTCACTGGGGACAGGAGGTGAAACGGCCGGACGCGGCCGGAGTTCCCCGGCGAGGCCCTGCCACCGGAGGGCGAGCTTCAGCCCCGGGCGGCCAGCGCGATCAGTTTCGCGACCGTATTGAGATTGCGGCCGGTACCGGTTTTCGTTGCCGGAACAACGAGTTTCGACTGCGCCATGCCCTCGCCGTAATGGATATAGATTTCGCGCTCGCCGGCGACGATTTCTTCATCGGCCCGGTGACGCAATGTCGTCTCCAGATCGGCCGGCGGGGCCGCGTCGAGGAAGTGGACGATGCAGCGGTTTCCCGCCGCTTCGGGAAACGGATTGGCGTCCAGCACGGCCTGCATCGCGTCGGGCGAGCGCATCACGACACCCACCGGCTTGCCGGCATAGGCCTCCAGCGCGGCTTCCAGCGCCGCGCGGGCCTCATCGGCCGTCATCGCGCTTTCGAAGACAAGATTGCCGCTGGCGATATAGGTGCGCGGATTGTCGAAGCCGATCCGTCCGGCCATCGCCCGCAGCTCGGCCATGGGCAATTTCCCGGTCCCGCCGACATTGACGGCACGCAGAAGGGCGATGTGTGTGGGCATGGCGTCGTCCGGAAACCGCAGTTCAGCGTTCCAGTTCGATATCCCAGTAGAGATAGTCGAGCCAGCTTTCGTGCAGGAATTTCGGCGGAAATTTCCGGCCCTGCGACTGCAGCTCGTGCATGTTGGGACGCTGCGGCGGACGGCGCAGCGGCATGCCGGCCTCGCGCGGGGTGCGGCCGCCCTTCTTCAGATTGCAGGGCCCGCAGGCCGCGACGATGTTTTCCCAGCTGGTCTTGCCGCCCTGGCGGCGCGGGATGACATGGTCGAAGGTGAGCTGGTCGACGCCCGGCGCACCGCAATAGGCGCATTTGAAACCGTCGCGCAGCCACACATTATAACGCGTGAAGGCGGGCGAGCGGTCCTGGGCGATATAGTCGCGCAGCGCCACGACCGAGGGCACATGCATCTCGAAGGAAGGCGAGTGCACGACTTCGTCATAATGGGAGACGACAGCGACGCGTTCGAGGAAGACATTCTTGATGGCTTCCTGCCAGGGCCAGGTCGACAGGGGCCAGTAGCTCAGGGGCTGATAGTCCGCATTCAGGACCAGACAGGGCCACCCCTGCGGCGCCCGATCAAGCACCTGCATGGCGACCTCCCTCGTCAACGCCGCCGGAGCGGCCGCTGAGGGGGTGTGTCTTTTGGACAAACGTCCTGAAAGCTCACCTCCCGTCGCGCTCAAGGTGCGGATTCGTTTCAACGAATCATCTCGCACCCCAAGCTTGGGAGAAGGTTACAGCTATTCGCGTGACACGCCTATGACGGTCTTGAGAATCTTGCGTGTCGGCCCGGCAGGCCCTGTCCGGGCTAGAGGTAGCGGCCCGACAGGGCGCGGCCCAGGAAGTGCGCGCCGAGCTCCAGACCGTCCTGGCCGATCGAGTGCGGAATGCCTTGCGAGATGTGCCACTGCGCGCCGTGCCCGGCCGCAGCGATATGTTCGAGCGCGTCGAACATGAAGCCCAGCGGCAGCACCTGGTCCTGGTCGCCATGGATCAGCATGAGGGGCGGCTTCGAGGCCATCTCCTCCTTCAGGCGTGCCCCGCCCGGCAGGGCACCGGAAAAGCCCAGTATCCCGGCCAGCGGCCGCTTGCGCCGCAGCCCGGCATGCAGCGACAGCATCGTGCCCTGGGAGAAGCCGCACAGGACGAGGTCCTGCTCGTTCAGCCGGTAACGGTGCAGTTCCTGGTCGATGAAGGCATCGACGATGGGCCAGGCCGCGCTGGCACCGGTCTCGATGCGCTGCGGATCGAGATTGGAGATCGGGAACCATTGATACCCGTCCGGCGCACCCGGCACCGGGTCCGGCGCATTGGGCGAGACCCATTGCACATGCGGCAGATCCTTGGCCCAGTGCTGGCCCAGCCCGATCAGGTCCTGCCCGTTCGACCCGTATCCATGCAGGAAGATCACAAGTTTCTTCGGCGCCTGTCCGTCGCGCGGGGCCAGGCGGGGTCCGTCGATGGGTCGTGACATTAAAGGCTCCGGTATGGTCTGCGTCTCCCGAGATAGCGGGTAGCGGGCGCCGGGGGCAAGGGGATTGGGTGTACGGGACTTTTCAGCGGGCCGCTCCCGCGGCCGCCCCTCACCCTGCCCTCTCCCCGGCCGGGGAGAGGGAGAGAATGACCCCTTCTCCCCCACCGGGGAGAAGGTGGGCGAAGCCCGGATGAGGGGCACGCGGCCCGCCGCGCCTTCAAAACCCTTCGCGCCGCTTGCGCGGCGCCCCCTCAGTCGGCTACGCCGACAGCTCCCCCGCAAGCGGGCGAGCCCTTGTCCAGAACCCAGCCCATGACCTTCACCACGCGTTTCGCCCCCTCGCCGACCGGCTATCTCCATCTCGGCCATGCCTTTTCGGCGTGGACGGCGTTTTCGGCGGCGCGGGAGGCTGGCGGGCGGTTTATTCTGCGGATGGAGGATATCGACACGGTTCGCTGCAAGCCGGAATTCGATGCGGCCATCCTGGAGGATCTGGCCTGGCTGGGGCTGGACTGGGAGGAGCCGGTGCGGCGGCAGTCGGCGCATTTCGGCGATTTCGACGGCGTGCTGCAGCGGCTGCAGGAACGGGGTGTCGTCTATCGCTGTTTCAAGACGCGGCGGGAAATCCTGGAGGATATCGCCCGCGCGCCGCATGGCGTCGGCGATGTCTATCGCGGACCGGCCGAACCGATGAGCGCGGATGAGGAAGCGGCGCGTGTCGAAGCCGGCGAGGCCTATGCCTGGCGGCTGTCGCTGGCGCGCTGCCGCGATGTGCTGGGCCCGCGCTTTGCCGCCATGCGCTTTGTCGAAGAGGGGCCCTTTCTCGAGGATGGCCGGGGCGAGATCATCGCCGATCCCGATCCGCTGGGCGATGTCGTGCTGGCGCGCAAGGATGTCGGCACGAGCTATCACATTGCCGTCGTGCATGACGACGCCCTGCAGGACATCAGCCATGTGATCCGCGGCGTCGACCTCTTCGAGCTCACCCCGCTGCACGTGCTGTTGCAGACGCTGCTGGACCTGCCCACACCGGTCTATCGCCATCACCGGCTTTTGACGGATGCGAAGGGCGAGCGCTTTGCCAAGCGCAACAAGGCCGCCACCCTGCGTGCCATGCGGGCGGCCGGCGAGACACCGGCGGATATCCGGGCGCGCTTCGCCTGAGCGCTCACATGAGCAGGATTTAATCCGCCGCCGCGCATCCGGGCGGCGTCTGTCATGCATCACCCTGACAGGACGTCACACAATCCATAACGGGGGACAATCATGCCACTGCTTTCACTTTCGCTCACCGCAGCGCTCGCCGTCGCGGCGCAAGCCGGTCCGGCGCCCTCGCAGGCCTTTGACGACGCGCTGGTTTTCGGCGCGGACCGGGCGAGCGTCGAACAGGCACTCGAACCGCGCTGCGACAGCCTGCAGGCCGTCTCCCCCTCACCCGCCGGCTTCCCGCTGGCGCGCGAAGAAGAAACCCATCTCGTCTGCAACGGCTTCACCTTCGACAGCGGCGAACGGCTGGACGCGGCCGTCTTCACCCTCGCCGACGGCGCACTGGTCCAGATCGAGGCCCGCGGCGACACGGCACCGCTGACCGCGCACGCCGGCGACAGCGTGTCCTATGCCCACTGGACCGCCTATCCGGCCGCCGGCCTGATCCTCGACGATGCCGCGGGAACCGCGCACATCCTGTCGGCCGACGGGCTGCACACCAATCTGTTTGCCTGGCACAATCCGCTGCTGGACGGCGAACCGCTGGACTACCCGCCACTCGATGTGTCCATCCCGCCGGAAGTGCGTCCGGGCGCCAGCCTGGACACGCTGATGCCGGAGATCGAAGCGGCCTGCCCCGTGGTCCAGGTGCGCGAGATCGATCCGCCCAGCCTGCCGACGCAGCCGGCGACCCAGACCCAGATCAATTGTTTCGGCTATCCCGTCGCCGGTTTCGAACGCAAGATCGAGTTCGTGTTCGGCGATGACCAGCTTGTGCTGGCCTGGATCCTGACCGGCCGCGGCGAATCCGGTCGCCTGCAGGCGGCGATGGACGCGGCCTATGGCATGCCGGTCTATGCCGGCGACACGTTCCGCTTCTACGAGGAGGGCCGGGTCGCGCTGCGTTTCGACAAGCCGGAAATCCTGGTGGTCGAACAGTCGCTGGGCGCCGGGTATATCGACCAGCTCAACGGGGCGGGTGAAGCCGACTAATCCGTCAGGCGCCGCGCCTCGACGCCTTCCACCCATTCGCCGGAGCGCACCAGCTGTCCCTCGCGCCAGGTGTATTCGCGCACGGTGATGCCGCCGCCCGGCACACCGCGCGCGCCCTCGCGGATCTCGACCCGGCTCTCCTGATAGTGCTGTACGATGCGGGCCTGATTGCCCGACATCAGGGCGATGGTCTGCCAGGTCTCGCCCTGCGACACGATCAGCGGGAAGGCGCAACTGCCGGTGCCGCAGAAATAGGCCACGGCCGGACCGTCGCGGCGGGCCTGACAGTTGAGACTGCGCGTATCAACGACGTAATCGGGCCGGCGATCGGAATTGATGTCGCCGGACACCGTCGCGGCCGCAGCGATATCGCCGTCACGGCAAACAAGGGCGCCGCCGCTGATCCGGTCGAGATGATCGTGAAAGGCCGTGAGCACACCGGCGGGCAGCCCGGCGGCCGGTGTCTCCGCTGCATCCTGCTGCGAGCAGGCCATAACGGTCAGGGCAGCTGTTCCGGCCAGGCCGAAACGCCGCAAAGCGCGTGTCCACATCGCCGCACCCCGTTTGCGCGCCCCAGCGCTGACATCAGACTAGGGCCCGCAGGCGGCGCCCCGCAAGCGGATATGCCGCAGGTTTAATGCGGTCTCCATGCTAGGCAGGCGGCACGGGACACGCTATCAGGCGATCCATGTTCGTGCGTGATCTCTGGTATTTCGGCTGCCTGTCGAGCGAGCTCAAACCGGGCCAGCACCTCCATCGCGAGTTGCTGGGACAGCCCATCCTGTTTGGCCGCGACCATAATGGCAAAGCCTATGCGCTGAAGGATATCTGTCCGCACCGCGGCATCCTGCTGTCCGGCGGCGAAGCCCAGCAGCATGATGGCGAGACCCATGTGGAATGCCCCTATCATGGCTGGCGTTTCCGCACGGACGGGTCCTGCGCCGCCATCCCTTCGCTGACTGCCGAGCAGGCGAAGGCGATGGACCTCACCAAGATCCGCACCCGTGCCTTCCCGGTCCACGAGGACCAGGGCCTGATCTGGATCTACTACGCCCGCGAGGAAGACGCCGACAAACCGCCGGCGGTCGAGCCGCCGAAGCTGGATATTCCCGAGGGCGAAAAGCCGCGCCTCGTCGTGCGCGACGTGTTCAACTGCCATGTCGACCATGCCGTGATCGGCCTGATGGACCCGGCCCACATCCCCTATATCCACCGGCAATGGTGGTGGCGCTCGGCGAAATCCGTGCACGAGAAGGAAAAGAAGTTCGGCCCGGTCGAGCGCGGCTTCACCATGCTGCCGCACACCCCGTCGAAGAATTCCTATCTCTACCGCCTGCTGGGCGAACCGCAGACCGAGATCCGCTTCCAGCTGCCGGGCCTGCGCACCGAATACGTCCAGGCCGGCGGCAAGCATTTCACGGGCTTCACCGCCGTGACGCCGACCAATGAAAACTCCACGGCCATCACAATCGTGGTCTACTGGAACCACCCGCTGATCCACGCCATTCCGAACTTCCTGCTGAAAACGGGCATTTCCATTTTTGTCGGGCAGGACCGCGATGCGGTGAACGCCCAGCAGGTGGGCCTGGCCTATGATCCCAAACTGATGCTGATCCACGATGCCGACGTGCAGGCGAAATGGTATTTCGCCCTCAAACGGGCCTGGGACAAGCACCGCGACACGGGCGAGGCTTTCAAGAACCCCGTCAAGCCCGCCACCCTGCGCTGGAGAAGCTGATGCCGCCGCTCGACGATATTCTCACCGGACTGCTCTACATCGCGATGATCGCCGTGGTGGCCGTGCTGGCCTTCGGCATCATCAATCTCTATCGCGGTGACGAGAAGGCGCGCTCGCGCTCGAACAAGCTGATGCGCCTGCGCATCGTGCTGCAATTCTCCGCCATCCTGATCATCATCGCGATCTTCCTCGTCCGGCAGAATTTCGGCGGCTGAACCCGTCAGTCCGCCAGGCCCTGCAGCGCGTCGCGCACGGGGCCGGCCACCCGGTCGATGCGGCCGTCATTGACGCCCACCGCCCGCACCTCGCCCGCCGCCGGATCGACGGCCACCACGACGAACCACATCGTGTTCGACCCGGCGTGCTGCAGCCGGCCGCCCTCACCGACACCCCAGCCCATCGCATACTCGCCGCCAAAGGGCGGCGTGTGCAGCAGCGCCCAGCTGTCGGCAGAGAGATAGTCTTCCGGCTGGTCGAGATGCGCGGTCAGGAAGCGGGCGATATCGCTCATCGAGGCATGCACCGTGCCGGCCGGTCCCATCACCGGCGGATTGTCGGCACGCGGCCCGGGCGCCACGGCGTTGAGCCCGCCGAACAGGCCGGCGCGGTGACCACGCGGCTGATCGACCGCGTCCGCCGAACCGGGCGCCCCGAAACCGGCGCGGGTCATCCCCAGCGGTTCGAACACTTCGGCGCGGATCAGGTCTTCCCAGCTTTCGCCCGTCACCTGTTCCAGCATCGCCCCGGCGATCACATAGCCGGCATTGGAATAGAGAAACTCCGTCTCGGCCTGCGCTGCCGGTTCGCGCGCCAGCATGTTGGCGGCATAGTCCAGACGCTGCTCGCCCAGGGGCGCGTCATTGGTGGCGAAACCGACCAGGGCCAGCATGCCCGGATTGGCATCCAGCCCCGCGCGGTGCGAGAGGAGATGGCGGAAAGTCATGTCGCGATAGGCCGGATGGATTTCCTCGACGCGATTGCCCAGATGTTCAACGACCGTATCGTCCCAGCTCACCACACCGCGCTCGGCCAGGCGGGCGACCAGGGTCGCGGTCATCGCCTTGGTATCCGATCCGATATGCCAGAGATCGTCCGGTGCGATCGCGGCTTCGCTGCCGCGGGCCCGCACGCCCGCCGTGCCGATGCGGATATCGCCGCCGCGCGCCACCATGACGGACGCGCCCGGCGATCCGGTTTCCGCGATCAGCTGTTCGGCCGTCACGGCAAGTTCGGCATCCTGGGCGGCCGGGGCTGCGGCCTGCAGCATGATGACGGGCGCGGCGGCGAGGCAGAGCGGTGACAGCATGGATATCCTCCGGTTTGCCGGCCGGGCTTTCGCGCGCGGCGCCGGGGCGCTAGACAGGCGGACATGGTCCGACTGACGAAAATCTACACCCGCACCGGCGACGCCGGCACCACCCGGCTCGGCGACATGTCCGAAACAGTCAAGCATGACCCGCGGGTCGATGCCTACGGGGATGTCGACGAGACGAATTCCTCCCTCGGCCTCGCCCGCGCGGCGCTGGGCGCCGGGCATGAGCTGGACGAGGATCTGGCGCGCATCCAGAACGACCTGTTCGATCTGGGCGCCGATCTGTGCGTGCCCGAGAGCGATACTCCGCCGGACTTCGAACCCCTACGCATGACGGCCGGGCAGGTCGAACGCCTGGAGGCGGCGATCGACCGGCTGAATGCGCGCCTGGAGCCGCTGAACTCCTTCATCCTGCCGGCTGGCAGCGAAGCCGCCGCGCGCCTGCACTTTTCGCGCACGGTCTGCCGCCGCGCCGAACGCAAGATTTCCGCCCTGATCGCATCCGGCGCCCGGATCAATCCGCAAGCGCTGAAATACGCCAACCGCCTGTCCGACCTGTTATTCGTGATGGCCCGGATCGCCAATCTGGAGACCGGCGGCGATATGCTGTGGGTGCCGGGAAAAGACCGCTAGCCCGGAGATTGTTTCCACGCAGGAAACACGAAAGTGATATCTGCCCGGTCGACATGCGCTGCAGATCGCCTATCTCTGGGTGCGACAATTCAGCTCATCCGGAGACCCGCATGACCCGCTTTCTGACTGCCACTGCCGCCCTCGTCCTGATCGGCGCCGCCGCCCAGGCCGAACCGGTTTCGTTCGAGTTCGACAAGTCCCACACGATCATCCAGGCGTCCTGGGAGCACCAGGGCTATTCCACCCAGTCCCTCCAGTTCACCGATTATGACGGCACGCTGGACCTTGACCTGGAAGACCCGTCCGCCTCGACGGTCGACATCACCTTCAACCTGGTCGACGGCATCTGGGCCGGCGCCAACCAGGAGCGTTTCCTGGGCCACCTCGCCTCGGACGACTTCTTCGGCCTTGACGCCAACCCGACCGCCCATTTCGTCGCCACCGGTTTCGAGACCGAGGACGGCGAGAGCGGCACGATGACCGGCGACCTGACAATGAATGGCGTCACCGCACCGGTCACGCTCAACGTCACCCTGAACCAGGTCGGCGAGACCCAGGACGGCAATACCAAGGCCGGCTTCACCGCCACCGGCAGCCTGATGCGTTCGGAATGGGATATGGGCTTCGCTGTCCCCTACGTCTCCGACGAGATCGAACTCTTCATCTCCACCGAACTGGTCGCTGCGGCGGAATAGCCGCATCGCAACGACACTGGTCGATCGAGGGCGCTTCCGGCCGGAAGCGCCCTCTTTTTATGCCTGGCGCGCTGAGCGCTAAACGTACCTGAAGCTCGAATCGAGTCCTTCAGATCACACCGCACCGCAGCATTTCAGCGCTGGCGCAGCGCCGAAAATGCAGCCGCGACCAACCGCACCGGCATACCCGAATCCACATGCCAGGTGCGAATTGACGCACGCGTAAGCCAGCGGGCTGCATTGACTTACCGCACGCGCGAAGGCAGTTTCGCCGCCTGTTCTTTGTAGGTGCGCAGAATATCCCGCGCGCGGCCAACCGGAGCCCCAGCATGAAGATTCTCGTCCCCGTCAAACGGGTCGTCGATTACAACGTGAAGGTCCGCGTGAAGCCCGATCAAACGGGCGTCGACCTCGCGAATGTGAAGATGTCCATGAACCCCTTCTGCGAGATCGCCGTCGAGGAAGCGATCCGTCTGAAGGAAAAGGGCGTCGCCGAAGAAATCGTCGTCGTGTCCATCGGACCGGCGCAGGCCCAGGAAACCCTGCGGACCGCCCTCGCCATGGGCGCCGACCGCGGCATCCTGATCCAGACCGACGAGACCGTCGAACCGCTCGCCGTCGCCAAGCTGCTGAAGGCCGTGACCGACGAGGAGAAGCCGGAAGTCGTGCTGCTGGGCAAGCAGGCGATCGACGACGACGCCAACCAGACCGGCCAGATGCTGGCCGCGCTGCTGGACTGGCCGCAGGGCACGTTTGCCTCCAAGGTCGAGATCGCCGACGGCAAGGCCACCGTGACCCGCGAGGTCGATGGCGGCCTGCAGACGATCGCGCTGGAACTGCCGGCCGTGATCACCACCGATCTGCGCCTGAACGAGCCGCGCTACGCCTCGCTGCCGAACATCATGAAAGCCAAGCGCAAGCCGATCGACACCAAGGCTCCGGACGATTTCGGCGTCGATATCGCCAAGCGTCTGGACGTCGTGAAGGTCTCCGAACCGCCGAAACGCGAAGCCGGTATCAAGGTGGAGAGCGTCGCCGAGCTGGTCGACAAGCTGAAGAATGAAGCGGGAGTGATCTGATCATGACGGTTCTCGTTATTGCCGAGCACGACAACAGCGCGCTCAACGACGCCACCCGCGCCGTGATCACCGCCGCCAAAAAGATCGGCGGCGATATCCACGTCCTCGTGGCCGGCAAGGATGCCGGCGGCGTGGCCGAAGCCGCCGCCAAGCTGGACGGTGTCGCCAAGGTACTGCACGCCGAAGCCGACGTCTTCGCCTCGCCGACGGCGGAAGCCATGGACGCGCTCGTCACGCCGCTGATGGACGATTACGACGCCGTGCTGTCGGCTGCGACCACGATGGGCAAGAACTTCATGCCCCGCGTCGCCGCCCGCCTCGACGTGATGCAGATCTCCGACATCACCGCGGTGGAAAGCGCCGACACCTTCGTGCGCCCGGTCTATGCCGGCAACGCGATGATGACGGTGAAGTCAAAGGACGCGAAGAAAGTCATCACGGTCCGCCCGACCACGTTCGAGAAGGCCGGCGACGGCGGCTCGGCCTCGGTCGAGGATCTCGGTGCCTCCTCCGGCCCGTTCAAGTCGGAATTCGTGTCCGAGGAGCTGTCGGAATCGGATCGTCCGGAACTGACCCAGGCCAAGATCGTCATCTCCGGCGGCCGCGGCATGCAGTCCGGCGACAATTTCCACCTGCTGGACAAGATCGCCGACAAGCTGGGCGCCGCCGTCGGTGCCTCGCGCGCCGCTGTCGATGCCGGCTTCGTGCCGAACGACTACCAGGTCGGCCAGACCGGCAAGGTGGTCGCGCCGGAACTCTACATCGCGGTCGGCATTTCCGGTGCCATCCAGCACCTGGCCGGGATGAAGGACTCCAAAGTCATCGTCGCGATCAACAAGGACGAGGAAGCGCCGATCTTCCAGGTCGCCGATTACGGCCTCGTCGCGGACCTGTTCCAGGCCCTGCCGGAACTGGACGAAGCGCTGTAGTCGCGGCGCCAGACGCGAAACAGGAAACGCCCGGCCATCCAGCCGGGCGTTTTCTTTTGGTGCTTTCGTCAAGGCAAGATTAGCCAATCGCCAGCAGATGCCGGCCCAGCCGCCACCAGGTGCGAAGCTCCGAAGGACGCCGCCCGGCCTCTTCCAGCGCATCGAGCGCATCGCGGTCGAGCCAGCGCCCGTCGCGCATCACACCGCGCGGCGTGTAGAGGATGGAGGGGCTGGTCAGCGGGTCACCGTCGACGAGCACCAGATCGGCAAAGCAGCCCACGGCCACACAGCCGACCTTGCCCTCCAGGCCCAGGACATCGGCCGGGTGCACGGTCGCCGAGCGGATCGCCTCGAGCGGCGTCAGTCCGGCCCGAACCAGAAGCTCGATCTCGCGCACCGTCGACACGCCATGCGGCGAGGCCATGATGCCGGAGTCCGAACCGACCGTCAGGCGCACACCGGCCTCATGCATCATGCCGGTGAAAGCCTCGTAGAAGGCCTGCATCTGCGTGCGGTCTTCATGGACATAGCGCGACCAGAAATCGAACGTGTCCCGCTCGAAACCGGCGACCACCGGGTTATAGCCTTCCATCTCGGGACGCAGCAGATGCCCGCCGCGCGTCTCGACGATGCGCGCCAGATTCTCGTGCACGACCAGCGTCGGATCGACCGTGGCACCGGCCGCGGCAATCGTCTGCGCCAGGGCACGGGCGCCGTCCGGATCGGTATTGTCGGACAGGCCATGCCAGACGATCGACTCGGTGTGCTCGATCGTGTCGAAACCGGCCGGCAGCGTATCGGTGAAGGGCAGCGGGTCGTCATCCGTGCCCTCGACCGGGTGACCGCTCATCGTCATCCCCAGCGCTGCCGCCTCCTCGCGGATCGCGGCAAAGCTCTCGCGCGACAGGTTGGAATAGAGTTTGAGATGGCGGAAGCCGGCCGCATGCTGACGCCGCACGGCCGCACGGGCCTCGTCGCCGCCGCTCACCAGCTCGTGCAGCAGGTTGGCATTGCGGCCGCCGCGCTCATTGATGATCGCGCCTGTGGTGATGAGACGGGGGCCGAAGAGACGGCCCGCATCGATGCGCCGGGCCAGCGGCAGATGGAAGGGCATGCCGCCCATATTCCGCACGGTCGTGACGCCGCGCGCCAGCCCGGCCGCCAGGTCCACCTCGTCAAAGACATGGACATGCACATCGATCAGTCCGGGCATCAGCGTGCCGTCCTGGGCGTCGACACGCGGGATGTCCGGATCGATGCCGGACATCCCGTCCGGCCCGATACGCGCGATCCGCCCGTCCTGGACCAGGACCGACCGGCCGGCCTGCCGGGTACCGGTTTCCGGGTCGAACAGTGTGGCGTGCTCGATCAGCCAGGTCCGCGATGCGCTGTGTTCCGGCACCATGGCGCCGGGCACCCGGGCGATAATGACGGCCGAAGCGGCGATTGCGGCCAGGATGATGGCAAGGCCGCCGGCGAGGATACGAAGCATGGATGTCTCCCGTCTGGATTTCGGGAGAGATCAGCATGTCCGGCAGACGGCATCGTCCGGAATCCGGATTCCGGACGTGCGGAATTCGTCAGGCGCTGCGGATACCGGAAACCGGTCCGCCCTCACCCTCGCGCAGGCGCGCCGCATAGGCCGAGGGCGTCTCGCCGGTCTCGCGCTTGAAAACGGCATTGAATACGGATTTCGAGGAAAATCCGGCCGTGAAAGCCAGGTCGATCACGCGCTGGGCGGTGCCGGCGCGGGCATCCTCCTGCATCATCGCGCACACATCCTCGATCCGCAGGCTGTTGATGTAGTCGTTGAAATTGCGCCCCGTCGCCGTCTTGATCGCGCGTGACACGGCCCGCTCGCCCAGCCCTGCTGCCGCCGCGACTTCCGTCCGGGTGAGACGCGGTTCTGAATAAAGCGCCTCGCCGCGCACGACCTCATCGATGCGCCGGAAGTCCTCGGCCTCGGCGGCCTCATCGCCCGGTGCGGGCGTCACCGGCTCGTCCCGCGGCGTGTCCAGCGCACCGGGCTCGAGCCCCTCGAACAGCCGGCTGTGGCGGACCGCGATCAGGATCAGCACCACCACGAAGGCCAGCGAGACACTGATCTGGACGAGATAGGCGGTCTGGGTCTCCAGCCATGGCCAGTAGGGATGGATCCAGTGCGCATCCATTCGCAGCACGTCGAACACGCCGTCGACGACATAGAAGCCGATCAGGGCGTAGAGCCCGTTGAGCTGGATCGCCCGGGCATCGGACCGGGTCTCGCGGGTCGCCCTGCGGAAGCGGTGGATGAGCCAGATCGCGGCGGCGGAATAGACGAACAGGCTGATCCGGGCGGCATGTTCGACCCAGGCGATCTGCGTCGTCAGCGCCAGCGCGATGAGGAAGGGCACGGCATGCGGCCAGTCACGCCAGGTCAGCGCCGGGCCGGCAATCATGATGCCGCGGACAGTGAGATAGACGAGCGGCGGATAGGCCAGGCGGAAGGCCGGCGTGACCAGCCAGATCTCGCGGAAGCCGGCCGTCTCCTCGAGCACGTTGAAGATCATCCAGGTGCAGGACATCGCCATCAGCGCCGAGACCGCCCGCAGCCGCGGCTGCGAGACGGTCAGCAGCACGCCCAGACCGGCAATGGCGATCAGGGCGATATGGACGAGATTGACCGGCTGGAGCGTCATGACGGGCAGATTAAGGACTGGGACCGGCCTGCCTAGCCCTTCCAGCCGCGAAAGTCGCGGTATTCGGCCAGGGCGGACACGGCGCGGCCGCCCGCTCGAACGCGGCGCGGTCTGGCCGGTCATAGGCCTGATGCAGCGTGGCGACCAGGTGGACCGGCGCTGTGTCGAACGCGCCGCTGCTGCGCGCGCCGTCGAACCGGTCGCGCAACGGATCGCCGTCCTGCGCCGCCTCGTCGGCACGCGATGCATTTTCCTGGCATTCAGCGAGCGTGAGATTGATCGCCTCACGCAGACGCATGCTTGCCCGGCTCTTTTGTCCGTACAGGTAAGCCAGAATGGCGACGATACCGATGATCGCGAAAAGAGCCATGCGGACAGCCTAGTGCGTCGCGCTCCCGCCTTCCAGCACAACGGTCAGCGAGCGCAGATCGACGAATTTGAAATTCTGGCCGCCGGTCTCGTTCTCGTCGTCCTGGACGACGAAGATCCCGCCGGGGAAAGTCTCGCCCAGATTGGCGGTCGAGATGTCCAGACCATCCGTGTGGGTCACCCCGTCAACGGCGCCGTCGACGATCCGGAAGCGCGTGACGAAGTCGTGCGTTTCCAGATCATAGGCGACATAGGCATTGTCGCTCTGGGAGGAGACGACCAGCCAGCCGCCGGTCTCGCCGCGCGGCAGGAGGGCGGCGCCCTCGGCATCGGCGCTGAGCTGCTGGCCGTCGACGGCCGCGATCTGCACCGGTTCGGCCGGATCGGTGGGCTCGGCCCCCATCATCCAGACACCGACATTCTCTTCATTCATGTAGACCGTGCCGGTGCGCTCGTCCGCGACACAGCCTTCCGCGATCGTGCCCAGCGTGACACGGCGGACTTCCTCGGCGGTGACGCTGTCGCCATTCCAGCCCACGCGGACCTGCACGAAAGTGCCCGGATCCTTGTCGGAGACGAAGGCATAGAGTTCGCCATCCTGGCGACTGCGGTAGAAGCAGAAGCCGTAGGGCTCGACGATATTGTCCAGCGGCACGGCGCCAGCATAGCTCACATCGCGGGTATCCGGATCGATGAAGAAGAAGGCGATGCCGATATTGGAACGGTCGGACGCGCCGGCAATGTCGACGACACGGTCGCCGAGCGCGAAGTCGTAGCGGACATCGACATTGTTGAGACGGCCTTCGGGCAGGTAGGCATGCTCGGCGCCGGTCATGGTGTAGACGTAGACGCCATTATCCTTGTCAGTGCCGAAGATCAGGCTGTCGGCCGGATTGTCCGAGACCCACACGGCCGGATCGTCGGCCGCATCGCCCGTACCAGCGACGCTCGCCGTTTCCAGCACGGCTTCGATCTCGACGGCCGGCAGTCCGCCGCCACAGCCGCCCAGTGCCAGTGAGAATGCCGCAAGGCCGAGAATCCGCTTCATGCCTGTCCCTCCAGAAGTCCGGTTCGCCGCGCCATAGCACGGGTTCAACCGAAATGGCACGCGGACAATCGTGACACTTCTTTGACGGGGTGATGCAATTTCGCACCGTCACAAAACTTCAATCCAAACGACACGGAAGTGCAGTCTTAGCGTCATCAGCCTGTCGCGGCTTTTCCCCCAATAAGGCGCCGAAATCGGACTGCCAGGCCCGACTCGCCAGTCATTTCCTTGAAGGGGGACATCATGACCAGGACATTCGCCATGCTCGGCACCGCCTCGGTGCTGGCACTTGCTGCTGCGACCGCCGCCCAGGCCGGCACCATTGCCGGCCGCGTGATGGACGGTTCCCGGACCGTGGGTCTGGAAGGCGCCACCATCCGCATCGTGGAAACCGGCCAGACCGTTGCCGCCGGTTCGGACGGTGCATTCCGCATCGTCGGCCTCGCGGCCGGCACCTACACGCTGCGCATCAGCTATGTGGGCGCCGAGCCGGCCGAGACCTCGGTCACGCTCGCCAGCGTTACCGACACGGCGACCCCGGTCATCACGATCGGCGAAGACGTCGATTATGTCGACAACATCCTGGTGATCGGCCAGCGCGGCGCGCTCAACTCCGCCCTGTCGCGCCAGCGCGCCAATGACGGCAATATCGTCGTCCTCTCCGCCGACGCGATCGGCCAGTTCCCGGACGAGAACGTCGCCGAAGCCGCGCGCCGCGCCGTCGGCGTGAACGTGCTGAACGACCAGGGCGAAGGCCGTTTCGTCTCGATCCGCGGCCTGGATCCGAACCTCGTCTCCACCTCGATCAACGGCGTACGCCTGACCTCGCCGGAAGCCGAGGACCGCCAGGTCGGCCTCGACGTGATCGACGCCGACGTGCTCTCCAGCGTCGTCATCAACAAGTCCCTGACGCCGGACATGGACGGTGACAGTGTTGGCGGCAATGTCGAGATCGAAACCACTTCGGGTCTCGATGTCGACCATCTCTACATCCGCGGCCGTGTGGCTTCGCTCTACTCCGATATCGAACAGGATTTCGGCTGGCGCGGCTCGGTGAACTTCGCCAACAATTTCTTCGACGGCCGCCTGGGCGTGGCTGGCTCTCTGTCGCACCAGGAACGCGTCTTCGGCTCCGAGAGCTATGAGATCGACGGCGGCTGGGAAACCGGCGAAAGCGTGCCCTTCCCGAACGAAGTCGAGATGCGCAACTACCAGATCACGCGCGAACGCACGACGGCAGCCCTGAATTTCGACTATCGCTGGTCGAACGAGCTGAGCTTCTACCTGCGCAACACCTGGTCTGATTTCTCCGATGCAGAGCACCGCAACCGGGTCGAGGTGAAGCTGGAAGATGCCGAGTATAATGACGCGGCCTCGTCCGGCGATCTGGCGGCTTTCGTCGCCGAAGAAATGGAAATCGACCGCGACATCAAGGATCGCCTGGAAACCCAGATGATTTTCGCCACCGATTTCGGCGGCGAATGGCTGCGCGGCAATACGACGATCGACTGGTCGCTCTCCTACGTCCATTCCGAAGAGGAAGAGCCGAACCGTTTGGACACGGATTTCTCCTACGAATTCGAGGATGACGAGGTCTTCGGCATCAACGTCTCCAACCCGCTGCTGCCGCAGCTGGTCTATGGTGGCGGCCAGACGACCGACACGGTCTTCGATCCGTCGATCTACGAGAATGCCGGCTTCGAGGTTACCAACGGCCTGTCCCAGGACCGCGAATACGCCACGGCGCTGAACGTCCGTCACGACTTCAACTATGCCGGCATGGCCACCTACATCCAGTACGGTGTGCGGGCCCGCCTGCACGACAAGAAATATGTGCTGGATTTCGACGTCTATGAGAGCGACGACAATCTGACCCTCGACCAGGTCGTGCGCACGGTCGACTACTCGCAGGACCGTATCGGCCCGGTGCCGGATCCGGTCGCGGTGCGCGACTACTACAACGCCAATTTCAGCAGCCTGGAACTGGACCCGATCGCCAGCGACATCGACAGCTATGGCGCGACCTACGGTGTCGAGGAAGACATCATGGCGGCCTATGTGATGGGCTCCATCGAGAACGGCCCGCTCAGCGTGGTCGGCGGCGTCCGCATCGAACAGACCGACGTGTCGGCCTATGGCTATGAAGCCTTCCTCGCCGAGGAAGGCTCGACGGTCGGTGGCGTGCTGCAGGACCAGGACACGGTGATCGTCACGCCGCAATACGTCTCGGACGACTATACCGACGTGCTGCCCTCCATCCTCGCCCGTTATGAAGTGGCCGAGAACTGGATTGCCCGCGCCTCCTACTATGCCTCGATCCAGCGCCCGAACCCGGGCCAGTTCGCGCCGCGTCTCCTGGTCGAACAGAATGACGATGACGAGATCGAGGGTGAGTTCGGCAATCCGGACCTGCAGCGCCTTGAAGCCGACAATTTCGAGGCCTCGCTGGAATGGTATCCGAACAACGACGCCGTCGTTTATCTCGGCTATTTCTACAAGGATCTGGAAAACGTCATCGGCCCGATCCAGTACGAGAACGAGCTGATCAATGGCCGCCTGTTCGACGAGGCCGACAGCTATATCAACCTGCCGGAAGCGGAAGTGTCGGGCTGGGAGTTCAACTACCAGCAAGCGCTCGACTTCCTGCCGGTCGAAGGCTTCATCGCCGGTTTCAACGCCACCCTCGCCGACAGTGAGGCAACCCTGCCGGACGGCCGTGTCGTACCGCTGCCGCGCCAGTCGGATGAAGTCTGGAACGCCGTGCTCGGCTACGACCAGGGCCCCTGGGACCTGCGCGCCGTCGTCTCGCACCGCTCCGAATTCCTCGACGAGATCCGCGGCGGTGCCGACGAAGACCGCATCGTGCTCGACCACACCCAGCTCGACCTGTCGGCGAAGTTCCGCTTCAACGACCATCTCCAGATCTTCGGCGATCTGAAGAATGTTACCGACGAACCGTTCCGCGCCGTGACCCGTCCGGACGGTGTCGACCGGGTGGAACAGTTCGAAGAATATGGCTGGTCGGCGGTCTTCGGCGTGCGCTTCACCTACTAGAGCATTTTCAGCAAAAGTGGGGACCGGCTTTGCGGTTCGAAAATGCGGCCGCTTAGAAAGCCGGAGCGACATCACGTACAGGAAACCCCGGGCCAATGGTCCGGGGTTTTTCTTTTTATTTCCGATAGTTAATTGTGGATGCAGCCGACGCGAAACTGTCTTGAGGGTGTCACCGATCCGTCGCGTTATCGGCGTAGACAGGCGCCGACCCGCTCCTCCCCGACCGGGTGACCTTCCCGCTTATCCCTCCGGGCAAGGTTTCAAACTTGCAGGGCCGTCCGCGTTGTGGACGGCCCTTTTTTCTGTCCTTCCCGCTTGCGCAAAGGCTGCCGCACCAGCGCAGCGGCCTGCCCCTTACGACACGGTAAGTTGCACCTGGCCAACGGTACTGCTTGATTGCCCGCATCCTTCTAACCAGCTGTTTTCCCAAAAGATGCCGAAAAATAGCGGACCATGCCGATGAGTATTCTGGCGTCGTGCCTGGCTGCGGAAGTCTTTGCTCATTCCGAAGGCCGGCCCCTATGGCGACGGGCTGGCCTTCTCGGTGGCAGACGGTGCCCTGATGCTCGCGACCGCGGACGGCGCGGCAGCGCAAGCGCTTGTCCCCGCCGAGCCTCCGACATTCATCTCACCATCGCAGAACACGACCTACCAGTTCATCGAAGCAAATGACGGCGAAATCCGGTGGGTCCGCATGACACAGGGGAGCGGTTATAATAATGACTTTCCAAGGAACTAGACCCCACCGGGCGGGCGGCTGGCGCGGTCTGGCGCTCTGTGCGCTCGCATCCCTGGCCGCGGCCTGCAGCACCACGTCCACGCCCGCCGACAACACCACGGACAGCCGCGCTCCGGAGCTGGACGTCGCGGGGCTGGAAAGCTTTGTCCGCCAGGAAATGGCGGGCACCGGCGTGCCCGGTCTTTCCATGGCGGTCATCCGCGACGGCGAGATCGCCTACAGTGGCGGTTTCGGCGTGAGGAATGCGCAGACCGGCGGCGCGGTGACAACGGATACCCTGTTCGAAGCGGCGTCGCTTTCCAAACCGGTCTTCGCCTATTTCGCCATGCTGCAGGTGGAGAAGGGTGTCATCGAGCTGGACCGTCCGCTCTACGAATACCTGCCCCATCCGGACCTCCCCGACGATCCGCGTGCGCAGGAACTCACCGCCCGCATGGTGCTGACACATGCCACGGGCCTGCCGAACTGGCGATCCTATACCGGCGGCGTGCTCCAGTTCGTATTCGATCCGGGAACGCGGTACGGCTATTCCGGCGAGGGCTATGAATATCTCCGGCGGGTGCTGCGGCACGAGCTCGGCGTCGACGATGACGGGCTCCAGGCCGTGTTTCAGGCCGAGGTCGCGGACGAGATCGGCGCGGACTTCATGAGCTATACCTGGGACGCCTCGATCCCCGAGCGCAAAACCTTCGGGCACCGGAACGGCACGCCGACCGACAATGACGGGCACGACATGAATTTCGGTGCGGCCTACAGCCTCAATACCACCGCCGAAGACTATGCCCGTTTCCTCACCGCGCTGATCCGGCCCGACGCAAGCCGGGCAGGAACGGTTGAACGCCTGCTCGCCGTCCAGGACACGATGCCGGCCGGGGAGGGCGAGCTGCATCGCAGTCTCGGTTTCCAGATCAAGGCGACCGCACACGGGCTGCGCTACGATCATTTCGGCGATAATGGCGACTTCCGCTCCTATTGCCATTTCAGCCTGGACAGCGGCGACGGCGTTGTCCTGTTCGGCAATTCCGACGCCCTGTTCTCATCCGGCCTTGCCAGGCGGATCGTGGAGCATCTGGGCGAGGAGTGGGTCTACGACTAGCCTGCCGCGCGCTCACACGCCCCGTGCAATCGCTGCCCGGATCAGGGCCTTGGCGTCCTCGCTGTCCCATTCAGCCGGCGCTGTGACCCGGCCCAGTTCGCGGCCCTGGCGGTCATAGAGCACCGAGGTCGGCAGGCCCGGCGTGCGGATCTGGGAGAAGCTGGCCAGATTGCTGTCATGGATGATCGGCAGGTTTTCCAGCTCGATCCGCTCGAAGAAGGCCAGCACGTCATCCATCGACCGGTCGAGACTGACGGTGACGACCTGGAAGTCCTCGCCGCCCAGATCCGCCTGCAGCCGGTCCAGCGCCGGCATCTCCTCCACGCAGGGCCCGCACCAGGTCGCCCAGAAATTCACCAAAATCACCTGGCCGCGATAATCCGACAGGCGGACTTCGTCGCCGTTTTCGTCGACATAGACGGCATCCGGCTGGGGCGGCGCGTCGTCGATCTGCGTGAAACGGCGCATCTCGCCACGGGCATAGCTTTCCAGCCCGCCCGCATCGCTCTGGTCCATCGCGCTGAACACCACGACAAGGAATCCCACCACGAGGATTGCGGCCATGCCAAAAATGGCTATTCCAAGTGGGGTCTTCATATCGCTTCGCTCCCAAATCCGCAGGAATCCCCGATGGCCGAGAAATCCCCGCAATCTTCCCAGTCCAGCGCCATGTGGGGCGGACGTTTCGAGGCCGGGCCGTCGGCGGTGATGGAAGCCATCAATGCCTCCGTCGATGTCGACCGGCGCATGGCCGAGCAGGATATCGACGGATCCCTCGCCCATGCCCAGATGTTGAGCGAAACAGGCGTGATTTCAAGCGAGGATGCTGCGGCAATCCGCCAGGGCCTGGAACAAATCCGTGAGGAGATCCGCGCCGGGGCGTTTACCTGGTCGGCCGCACTGGAAGACGTGCACATGAATGTCGAGGCGCGGCTGAAGGCGATTATCGGCGAACCGGCCGGCCGCCTGCACACCGCGCGCTCGCGCAATGACCAGGTCGCGACCGACTTCCGCCTGTGGCTGCGCGATGCCTGCGACCGGATCGATGCGCAACTGGCCGCATACCAGAAGGCGCTGGTCGCCCAGGCCGAGAAGCATGTCGACCAGGTGATGCCCGGCTTCACCCATCTGCAGACCGCCCAGCCGGTCTCGCTGGCGCACCACCTCCTGTCCTATGTCGAGGTGGCCCAGCGCGATCGCGGCCGTTTTGCCGATGCCCGCAAACGCCTCAATGAAAGCCCGCTGGGCTGCGCCGCACTGGCCGGCACCGCCTTCCCGATTGATCGTGAGATGACAGCGAAGGCACTCGGCTTCGACCGGCCCATGGCCAATTCGCTCGACGGCGTCGCGGCCCGTGACTTCGCGCTGGAAGTGCTCTCGGCCGCCTCGATCTGTGCGGTGAACCTGTCGCGCTTTGCCGAGGAGATCGTGCTGTGGTGCACACGCCGTTTCGGCTTTGCCTCGCTGTCGGATGCCTGGTCGACCGGATCCTCGATCATGCCGCAAAAGCGCAATCCCGACGCCGCCGAACTGGTGCGCGCCAAGCCGGGCCGCATCATCGGGTCGCTGACCGGCCTTCTGACCGTGGTGAAAGGTCTGCCGCTGGCCTATTCCAAAGACCTGCAGGAGGACAAGGCGCCGGTCTTCCAGGCGATTGACGACCTGGAGCTGGCCCTGCTTTCCATGGCCGGCATGGCCGCCGACCTCACCTTCCACGGCGCCGCGATGGAAGCGGCAGCCGGCGAAGCCTATTCCGACGCGACGGATCTGGCCGACTGGGTGGTGCGCGAACTGGGCAAGCCCTTCCGCGACGCCCACCACATCTCCGGCTCGATCGTGAAGATGGCCGAGAAGCGCGATATCCCGCTGGCACAGCTCTCCCTGGAGGAGATGCAGAGCGTCGAACCGGGGATCGACGAGCGCGTGTTTTCCGTGTTGAGTGCCCGGGCATCGATGGAAAGCCGCACCAGTTTCGGCGGCACCTCGCCGGTGCGTGTGCGCGAACAGGTCGCCGCGTGGAAAGCCCGGCTGGGCTAGCCGTGCAACGCCCGTCCTGAGTTGAGGGAATGGACATGAAACGACGCCTTGCCGCCCTGGTCCTTGCGACCCTGAGCGCTCTGACCGTCGCCGCCTGCGGCCTGCGCGGTGAACTGGAACGCCCGCCACCCCTGTGGGGCGATCCGCCTCCGCAGGACGAAAGCGCCGGCGACGACAGCGAAAACTAGCGCCTGGCTCTCCAAATCGTAATGCATGTGGCTCTCGTCTATCGCGTTGGCCATGATAGGGTTTGTGGATGCGTCGCCGCTCGCTCATAGCTGCCGGGTGCGCCCTTGTCTGGGAAGCCTCGGTTCCTGTGCTCTGGCCTGTTCTGGCCTGGGCCTCCGCCTTTGCGATTCTGGCCCTTCTGGGCCTGTGGGACCGGATCGGCGATCCCTGGCGCGCAATCTATGCCATCGCCACCCTGCTGCCCGCGGCCTGGCTGACCTGGCGCGGCCTCCGGGCCTTCCGCTGGCCCGATGCCGATGCGCTGGCCCGGCGTGTCGAGGAAGACAGCGGTATCGAGGCGCGACCGCACGAAGCGCTCACCGACAAGCCGTCCGGCAGCGATCCGATTGCCCTGCGTGTCTGGCAGGAACACCAGGCCCGCATGCGCCGCCGCCTCGCCTCGGCCCATGCCCGCCGGCCCAAAGCCGCCTGGGCGCGCACCGACCGCTGGGCCCTGCGCGGCGCGCTGGGCCTGCTGCTCGTGGTGTCCTGGCTGATCGCCGGACCGGCGGCCCGCGACCGTCTGGGCGAAGCCTTCGGCCTGACCCCCATTCTGGCGGGTGGTGAAACCCTGAGCATCGATGCCTGGATCGACCCGCCGGCCTATACCGGCCGCGCCCCGGTCTTCCTCGCGGAAACCGAACGCAGCGCCGAAGTGCCGGAAGGCTCGACCTTCATTACCCGTGTGGCCGGCAGCCGGCGCGAACCGCGCCTCACCCTGCGCAGCGAAGCGGGCACCGAGCGCGGTGAAGTCCGCGAAATCGGCGATGGCGTCTGGGAGATCCGCGCGCCGGTCACCGGCGATGCCACCGTCCGTCTCGCCGCACCCGGCACGCGTGAAAACTGGACGCTCGACGCCATTCCCGACACGCCGCCGCGCGTGCGCCTGCTGGCCGTCCCCGACGCCACCTCGGCCGGCGAGCTGGATCTGCGCTTTTCGGTGCAGGATGATTATGGCCCCACCGGATACGCCCTCGACATCCGCCCGGAAGCGGATGAGAGCGCGGGCTGGGAACGCCTGCCGATCGACGCCGTGTCTGTTACGCCGCTGAGCGAGGGCGAGGGCCTGGGCACGCTGCTGGAAACCGCACGCCACCCGCTGGCCGGCTCCCGCGTGACGATCCGCCTGGCCGTCACCGACGCGGCCGGCAATGAGGGCCTGTCACCGCCCCTGGGCGTGACGCTGCCCGAACGGGTATTCCTGGACGCACTCGCTCGCGCTGTGGCCGAGCAGCGCCGCGGCGTGATGGCAGCGGATGCCGCCTATGCCCCCCTGCCCGAGCGCCCGGTGATGTATGCCGAGGACATCCCGCCCGGTCCGGCCTATCTGGCCGAAGAGCCCGAGCGCCGGATCGAACGCGCGCCGGAAGGCCTGCAATATGCCGCCCGCGCGCTGGACGCGATTTCCGACGCGCCGGTCTATTTCTTCGACGATCCGATCGTCTATCTGGGCATTCGCGAAACCGTTCATCGCCTGCGCCGCGCCCGGGACCAGGTCGACCTCGCCGGGCTGGACGACGATCTGTGGAATATCGCCCTGCGCGCCGAGCTGGGCTCGCTGGCCGATGCGGAAGCTGCTTTGCGGGCCGCCGAGCGGGCGCTGATGGAAGCCATGGCGCGCGGCGCCGACGAGACCGAGCTGGCCGCCCTGTTCGAGGCCTATGAAGAGGCGATGGACAATTACATGGCTGCCCTCGCCCGCGAGGCGGCGGAAGAGAATGAGTTTGCCGAAGGCGGCGGCGGGCCGGAGCTGAACCAGCAGATGCTGCAGGAAATGCTCGACGCGCTGCGCGAGGCCGCCGAGCTGGGCGATACGGCCGAGGCACGCCAGGCGCTGGCCGCGCTGAGCGAGCTTCTGCGCAACATGCAGATGCAGATGGGCCAGGGCACCGGCGGCGAGGGCGAAAGCGACGCCACGTCGGAGGCCATGCGCGAGGCGCTGGAAGAACTCGGCGAGATGATCGGCGAGCAGCGCGACCTGCAGGACCAGACCTTCGGCCTGAACCAGCAGCAACAGCAGCAAGGCGGCGGTGCGCCGCAAAGCGGCGAGCAGTCGGGCCAGCCCTCCGGCCAGGGCTCGCAATCGCTGGCCGAGAACCAGAGCGGCAGTGCGTCGAGCACGCAGCAGCTGGCGGACGCCCAGGGCCAGCTGGCCCAGCGCTTCGGCGAGTCGGCCGAGGCCGTGCCCGGCGAAGGCGAGAGCGGCGAGACGCTCGGCCAGGCCGGCCAGGCCATGCGCGAGGCCGAGGAAGCCCTGCGCCAGGGCAGCACCGAAGACGCGCTGGCTGCCCAGGAACAGGCCCTCGCCCAGTTGCGCGAAGGCGCCGAGGAACTGGCCCGCGAGCTCATGGAGCGTATGGAAGAGGGCCGCGGCCAGGCCATGGGTGAAGGCGAGGACAATCGCGACCCGCTGGGCCGGCCGTCCGAAGGCGCCTTTGCCGATGGATCCGGTGTCGAGGTGCCCGAGGAGATGAGCCGGGCCCGCGCCCGTGCCATCCTGGAAGAACTGCGCCGGCGGGCCGCCGAAAGCGGCCTGACCCAGGAAGAGCTGGACTATATCGAACGCCTGCTGGACCGGTTCTGATACGCCCGATTGTGGTTAATTCGCCACAGCAGGACTTTTTCGCAACACAGCTGTTGATTGCACCGGCGATCCGGGCCAAAAGCCGCGTCCCGGATGCGGGGGCTCGTGAGACCCCGCCGGCGCGGCAGGCCCTGCCTGTCCCGTGTTCCGGCTGCATCGGGAACCGCTTGGTTAGCTCAAATGGGTAGAGCACATGACTCGTAATCATGATGTTGGGGGTTCGATTCCCCTGCCACAGCTCCAGACTGTCAAACTGGACTACCTGAACGCTGAATCAGGCTGCCAGGAGCGTTCGCGCCCCTGTGCGTATCCGGCTGCGCGCGTCCCCGGACGCAAACAGCCGCTTCCGGCAGACCGGCAGACGGCACCCGTGCTTTGCGGCGTGCAGGATACCGGCTTCGGAAACCCGCCTGCGGACCTGTTGTCCGGGAGGATGATCGCCTAGCGGCATCGCCTCCTCGCGACGGGTCCTTCAAGGCCGGGACCCGTCGTCTGAATGCACACCCCGTGCGCGTTCCGTCGAACGGTCCTGGCAGTCCTGCCAAGCCTGTTGAAACGACAAGAACAAGAAAGGCCTGAAACCATGTTGTTCACCAAGGCCGTACTGGCCGAAAACGAACGTGCCATCGTGCGTCGCGACGGCACGATCATCGACCTCGCAGGCCCCGGCCGGCACCGCTGGTTCGACCCGTTCAAGCGCCTGCACGTCGAAACCTTCGACGCGGGCCGCGTCATCATGGATGCCGCCTGGGCCAACCGGATCATGCGTAACCATCCCGAACTGGCCGAAGGCGCGTTCGTCATGGTGCGTCCGGACGCCGACATGCTCGCCCTGGTCGAGGTCGACGGTTCGCCCTTCGCGGTCGTGCCGCACGGCTCGACGCGGGCTTTCTGGACGGTGATGCACGATGTCGCGGTCTCGACCGTGGATCTGGCACAGGCCGACCGGATCGAACCGCGCATGGCCGAGCGCTGGGCCGCCGTTGCCGGCACCTCGATTGTCCACGCGACGGTCGGTACCGCCGCTGCAGGCCTGCTGTATGTCGATGGTGAGCTGCGCGAGCGCCTGGACACCGGCCGTCATGCCTTCTGGGCTGTCGACCGGCGCGTGCAAGTGGAGATCGTCGACCTGCGCGAAACCGCGCTGGACGTGACCGCCCAGGAAGTGCTGACCAAGGACCGGGTCTCCATCCGGCTCAACGTCACCGCCTTCAGCCGGATCGCCGATCCGGTCCTGCGGGCGACGGCACTGCCGGACGCCGTCATGCACATCCACAAGCTCGTCCAGTTCGCGGTCCGCGAGGCCGTGGGCGGGCGCACGCTGGATGCGCTGCTGCGCGAGCGCGTCGAAGCCGACCGGGAGATCACGGCACATCTGCGTGAGCGCCTGGCCGGCACCGGCATCGAGGTCTCGGATCTGCGGATAAAGGACATCATCCTGCCGGGCGACATGCGCGAGATGCTGAACAAGGTGGTCGAGGCCGAAAAGGCCGCCGAAGCCAACCTGATCCGGCGTCGCGAGGAAACCGCGGCAACGCGGTCGCTGCTCAACACGGCGCGTCTGATGGAGGATCATCCGACGCTGATGCGCCTGAAGGAGCTGGAAGCACTGGAACGCCTGACCGAAAAGGTCGGCCGTATCGATGTGCACCAGTCGGCCGAGGGTGCGGGCCTGCCCGCGCTCATCGACACGCTGATGGGGCGCAAGCCCGAACGCGTCTAGAGAGGGCGGGCCGGACAACCGGTCCGCCCTTTTTGCATGAAATCAGTGATGACCGCCGTCAGCCGTTTCATGGTGCTCGGCGACAACCGGCTCGTGCCCGGTAGCCAGGGCCGGAGCATGGTCAGGCGTGTCATGAGACGGCGCTTCATGGGAGGGCTCTGCGTTGGACGGGGCAGCATGGGCGTCCTCATCCTCACCGGCATCCTCGTGCGCCGCATTGCCGGTCGCGGCATGGGCCATCAGCATGACCTCGACCTCGACCGCCGAGGGCGGGGGATCGGACACCACAGTGCGGAATTCCTGGCGCTTGCCGGCACGGATCTGCGCGGCCGGCACCGACACCGTCCATTCCAGAACCGACTCGCCCTGCGCATCGCGCAGCACGGCGCGCAAGCCCGGCATGGCGCGCGAGCGGCGGTCGAAATTGCGCACATCACCCTCGATCACGAGAAGCGGAACGCCATGATCCACATCGCGGCGGATATCCAGCTCACCGACCGAGAAACCGTACGGGTTCACCTCGGCGCCCACCGCGGCATAGGCCGAGGAAGCGCGCGGCCAGAGCGTGACGACATCCACCCGGAATATCCAGGCGGTCGTCAGCACGACAGCGCAGGCAACGGCCAAAGCGCCCCAGGCCCCGCCCGCAGCAGCGACCGAGAGGGTGTGACGTTTCTTTTCCTGACGCTCGCGGAAGGCCTTGTGCGGCTGCTTCTCGACGACCGGTTCGGCCGGGGATTCCGGTGAGACCATGTCTTGCGCCGCGGCCGCTTCCGTTGGAATCTGGGCGTCGGCGGTCCATACATGTCCGCAGGATGCACAGCGCACACGGCGGCCGGCGCTGCCGATTGCGTCGGCATTCGCGCGATACCGCGTAGAACAGGACGGACAGCTCAGTACAATGCTCATCGTGCGTCGTTTTCGTCCAACCAGGTTCACCCGTGTCAGTGGAGGCACTCCATCAACCCGAGTATGACCGCTTCCCCGCACAGCGATCCCGAACCGGTTGTCCGCTTCGACAATGTCGGCATGCGGTACGGACGCGGCCCCGAGATTCTGCGCGATTTGTCGTTTGATTTACCACGGGGTTCTTTCCAATTTCTCACCGGACCGTCCGGTGCGGGCAAGACGTCGCTGTTGAAACTCATCTATCTGGCCGCCAAACCCTCGCGCGGGCTGGTCTCCTTCTTCGGCCGCGACGCCGCGACACTGCCGCGCCGGGACCTGCCGGACCTGCGCCGCCGGATCGGTGTCGTGTTCCAGGAATTCCGTCTTCTCAATCACTTGAGCGTGTTCGACAATGTCGCCCTGCCGCTGCGCGTGGCCGGAAAGAAGCGCTCGGACTATGCCGAGGACGTCGCTGAACTCCTCGCCTGGGTCGGCCTGGGCGACCGCATGTCGGCCCTGCCGCCAACCCTGTCCGGCGGTGAACAACAGCGCGTCGCGATCGCCCGCGCGGTGGTCGGCCAGCCGGAGATCCTCATCGCCGACGAGCCCACGGGCAATGTCGACCCCGAAATGGGCATGCGCCTGCTGCGCCTTTTCGCCGAGCTGAACAAGCTGGGCACGACGATCATCATCGCGACGCACGATCTGCAACTGGTGCGGATGGTGGATGCGCCGGTGATGACGCTGTCGAACGGTCATCTCCATATCCGCCCCTCACGCGGCCGGCGCCAGCGCGACGCCGATCTGCGCGAAGCCGAAGGCCGCGAGGCGCTGGACACGATGTCGCCTCCCGACCCGGAGGAGGCCGGCGATGAGTGAGCCCGCCCTGCCCAAACCGCCCGCCGGCGGCAATGGCCGGCTTCTGCCGCCCGATGCGGGCCGCGACCGTCCGCTGTTTCTGGTCGCCGCCATCCTGGTTTTTCTCGCCTGTGTGGCGGCCCTCGGCGCCCGCGGTGCCTGGCTGCAGGCCCAGACCTGGACCAGCGATCTGGAATCCAGCCTGACCATCCAGATCCGCCCTGTCGACGAGCGCGACACCACGGCCGATGCCGAAACGGCTGCGGACATTGCCCGCTCCATGGACGGCGTCCGGGATGCGACCGCCCGCACGCGCGAACATGCGCTGGCCCTGCTCCGCCCCTGGCTGGGCGAAGGCAATCTGCCGGACGACCTGCCCCTGCCACTGATGGTCGAAGTCGAGCTGGACAGCGAGACCGTTCGCGCCGGAAGCTTCCAGCCGGAAGCACTGCAGGCCCGGCTGGACGAGGCCGGGCTGGCCGCGACCGTCGACGATCATTCGCGCTGGGCAGCAGCCGTGCGCCGCGCCGCGACGACAGCACAGACGCTGGGCCTCGCCCTTCTGGCGCTGGTCGCCGGTGCCGCTGCAGCCGTCGTCGCCTTCGCCGCGCGGGCCAGTCTCGCCGCCCGGGTCGACGTGATCGATGCGCTGCACCTGTGCGGCGCCGAGGACCGGTTTATCGCCGGCCTGTTCCAGCGGCGCTTCTTCATGCTGGGCCTGAAATCCGGAGCCGCCGGCGCGATCTTTGCCGGTCTGGTGTCCATTCTGGTCAGCGTCGGCGGATCGCCGGCCGATATGGCATTCTTCCTGCCGCAGTGGGCGACCGACCCGTTCGAGCTGATCCTGCTGGCCCTGGCCCCCTTGCTGGCCGGCCTGACTGCCGCGGTTTCGGCGCGACTTGCTGTCGCGTCGGACTTGCGGGGACGCTGGTAGCGCGCCACAAAACGACCGGGTTCGCGAGGACATGCTGATGCAGGTTTCACGGGCGGCAGACGCCGCACAGGGATACGGGATCGGACGGACGCGATGAGCCGGGGCTGGATTGCATTGCGCACACTCGCCTTCCTGCTGGTGGCCGGACTGGCCATCGGCTTTCTCGTGTTCGCCGGCCGGATCGCCACCTACGCCACCCCCGAAACCGGTCGCCAGGCCGATGCCATCGTCGTCCTGACCGGCGATGTCGGCCGCACCACGGCGGGCATCGATCTCCTGCGCGAGGGCCGCGCGCCCCGATTGCTGATTTCCGGTGTCGACGCGTCGGCCACGCCGGCCGACATCCAGCGCCATTCCGGCCTGTCCGACGACGAACTCGATTGCTGCGTCATTCTCGGCCGCGACGCCACGGACACGATCGGCAATGCCCGCGAAGCCGGCGCCCTGGTGCGCGAAAACGGCTATCGGAGCTTGATCATCGTCACTTCAGACTATCATCTGCCGCGCAGCCTCCTGGAGATGCGCGCCCTGATGCCCGGTGTCGAACTGATCGCCTATCCCGTCCGCACGACCCCGCCCTGGCGGGATTTCGGTGCCTCGCGTCTGTGGCTGCAGGAATACGCCAAATTCACCGCCGTGTGGCTGCGCCAGACCGTTACACCGCGTCCCGAAAGCGTCTGATGACCCTGATCCGCTCGCTCGTCTTCTACATCTACATGTATTCGCTCATGGTCTTCATGGGCCTGGTCGGACTGCCCTTGCTGCTGGGGCCGCGCACCTGGTCGCGTGGCTGGCTCCGGGTCTATCTCAAAATGCTCTGGTTCGGCCTGCGCTGGATCTACGGCATCACCTTCGAGGTGCGCGGCCGCGAACACCTGCCCGCAGGCGGTGCGCTGGTCGCCTCAAAACATATGAGCATGTGGGAGACGCTGGCCTTCTGGGAGATCCTGCCCGATCCGGCGATCATCCTGAAACATACCCTCACCTACATGCCCTTCTTCGGCTGGTTCGCCGTCAAGCTGGGCAATATCTCGGTGAACCGGAAGAAGGGCGCCAGCGCGCTGAAGGGCATGATGCGCGATGCGGCGCGCCGGGCCGGCGAAGACCGGCAGATCCTGATCTTCCCGGAAGGCACCCGCGTCGAGCCGGGCGAGCATCCCGACTTCAAGCCGGGTGCTGCCGGGCTGTATCTGAATATGGGCGTGCCCTGCGTGCCGGTGGCGCTGAATTCCGGCGTCTTCCTGAAATCCTATTGCGGCCTGAAGCGGCCGGGCCGGATCGTGGTCGAGTTTCTCGAACCGATCCCGCCAGGGCTGGGCAAGCCCGAATTCCTGCGCGAACTGCATACACGCATCAACACCGCATCGGACGCCCTGCAGGCGGTCGATGACGCCGGAATGCCGTTGGGGAGGACAGGCCGGTGACCATGAGAACCAAACTGCTATGGCCCATCGCAGCCATTATCGGGCTGTTCGTGCTGTATTCGGCCTACTGGATCATCGCCAGCGGACAGATCCGCAAGGGCGTCGACGAATGGATCGCCGACAAGGAAAACGCCGGCTACCAGATCGAGCATGCCGGTCTGCACATCGGTGGCTATCCCTACCGTTTCCAGATCCGGCTCGTCGAACCGCATTTCCGCGCGCCCGAAAGCGATGGCGGCTGGGATGCCCGGCTGCAGGAACTTAGCGCGAACGCCATGCCGCACGACCTGTCGCACTGGATTGTCGCCTTTGGCGGTCCGCTCTTGCTGGAAGACTATGCCAGCGAAGGCAGCGTGATCGAGGTGACCGGGTCGGACGCCCGGATCAGCCTGGTCTACAATGCGGCCGGTGAGACCGAACGTGTCGGGGCGGAATTCCGCGACCTTGTGGTGACCACCCATGCCGGCACGCCGCCCGATATCCGCTCCATCGACGAGCTCCTGATGTCCGGCGCTGTGGACGAGGAAGACGGGTTGCGCATGCGCCTTGCCGTCTCCGGTGTCCGCGCCGCGCCGGATGTGCTGGAGCCCGATGTCGAGCGTGCCTTCGGCGACACGGCCCGCACCGCCCGTATCGATCTCGAGGTGACACACTGGTCAGCCCTGGCCGACGGCGCTAACGCCATCGCCTGGCGCGATGCCGGCGGCGCGCTGCAGATCGCCGATGCCGAGCTGGAATGGGGTCCCGCGCATATCACCGGCAATGGCGATTTCACCATCGACAGCCTGGCCCGCCCCGACGGGCGCCTGTCGCTGCGCATCACCGACCCGGACACGCTCGCAGACGCCCTGATCGAGGCCGGCGTGGTCCCGCGCGAGAACGAGCAGGCACTGCGCCTCGCCGCCATGATGGCCCCGCGCAGCGCCGAAGGCGTTGCCCTGCCCTTCCGCATTCATGACGGCGGGATCTATCTGGGTCCGGTGCGCCTCGGTGCGATTGACGAGTGATCGCCCGACAGCCGGTGCCTAGCCACGCATGAACTCGGCGAGACCGTCGACCAAGCGCCGGTTTTCCTCGGCCTTGCCGACCGTGGCGCGCAGCGCATTGGGCAGGCCATAGGGCTCGACCGGACGGATGATCAGGCCTTTCGACGTCAGGAAGGCGTCGGCATCCCTGGCCGTGCGGCCCGGCGTCTCCGGGAAATGGATCAGCACGAAATTGCACACACTCGGCGTGACCTCCAGGCCCAGACCGCCGATCTGCTGGCGCAGCCAGGCGACCCATTCCTCATTGTGATCGGCCGAACGCTTCATGAAGTCGCGGTCGGCAATCGCCACCGTACCGGCTTCGATGGCCGGCAGGTTGACGTTGAACGGACCGCGCACGCGGTGCAGCACGTCGATGATGGACTTGTTGCCATAGGCCCAGCCCAGACGGGCACCGGCCAGGCCGTGGATCTTGGAGAAAGTGCGGGTGACGACGACATCGTCGCGCTCGCGCGCGAGTTCGAGGCCGGCGGAATAATCCGCATTGCGCACGAACTCGGCATAGGCCGCATCGACCACCAGCAGCGTGGGGGCCGGCAGCGCATCGCGCAGGCGGCGCACTTCGGCGTCGGAGATATAGGTGCCGGTCGGATTATTCGGATTGGCCAGGAAGACGATCTTGGCGTCATCGCCGGCCGCCTCGATCAGCGCATCGACATCGGTCGTGTAGTTGCGCTCGGGTGCGGAGACGAGCTCGGCGCCGGACTGCATCGCCACCAAGCGGTAGACCAGGAAACCGTATTGCGACTGCACCACCTTGTCGCCCGGATTGAGATAGGCCCGGCCCAGGAGCTGCAGGAGTTCGTCGGAGCCGCAACCGCAGACGATGTTCTCCGCTTCCAGCCCTTCCTCGCGCGCGATCGCTTCGCGCAGCTTGGTCGCGCCGCCATCGGGATAGAGATGCAGGCGTTTGGCCGAGGCCTCGAACGCCGCCGCGGCCTTGGGCGAACAGCCCAGCGCGTTCTCGTTCGAGGACAGCTTCACCGGATTGGCGATGCCCGGCGCTTCCGCGGCACCCGGCTTGTAGGGACGAATGTCGAGAATGCCCGCGCGCGGCTCAATACCCATGAAGCGACCTCTAGTCCTGGAGCGTCCGGTCAGCCCCTTGCCGTCCGGACAGGTGACGGGGAGATAGCGCGGGCTGCGCCTGCCCTTCAAGTGCGCGTTTGCGAACGGGCGCAGTGCGCCGTTGCGGCCGGACCGCGCCGGTATGCTTCACGGCCTCTGCCAGGATGACCCCGCCCAGACCGGGCCAAGCATATTCCCCGACCTCTTCCCACACCGACGCGATACGCCTGTGGGTCGCCCAGCCCCAGGGCGGCGCGTAGAGCGCCCGCGACCAGGCTGTGGCTTCCAGCAGCGAATCCTCGAGCAGGCCGGACAGCTGGCCGCGCGTAAACGGCCGGCCATGGCCGAAGGGCGTCTTGTCGGACAGCGCCCACATGCCGCTGCGCGAGGCGGTCACAAGCATCAGCCGTCCTTCCGGCGCCATCACCCGCCAGATTTCACGCAGCAGGACGGGCAGGCTGTCCGCCTCTTCCAGCGCGTGGACCAGCAGCACCCGATCGAACAGCGCTTCGGGAAAAGGCAGGTGGACCTCATCGCCCAGCGCCGTCGGTGTGCCTTCGCGGGCCGGCACGATCACGCCCTGCCCGGCGGGCATGAAGGAGATGCAGCGCCGCGACTGGCGCCGGTAGGGATCCAGATAGGGATTGGCAAAGCCCAAGCCCAGCACGTCGAGATCGCGCGTCTCGGGCCACAGCGCCCGGATGCGGCGGCCTATCATGCGGCGGGCGGTCAGACCCTGGCGGGTCTTGTAGAAGCGATCGAGTTCGGTGGCATCGCGGCGCACTGGCCAGACTCCCCGTTCATGTCCTACACAGTCGGCATTCAAGGCCACACTAACCCAAGCCGCGGCAACGACAATGAGCGACCTCCTTATCCGGCAATTCCCCTGCCTATCGGACAATTACGGCTTTCTCGTGCACGATCCGGAGAGCGGGGAGACCGCCACGATCGACACGCCGGACGCCGACCGCATCCTGGCCGAGGCCGAGGCGGCAGGCTGGCGCATTACCCAGATCTGGAACACGCACCATCATTTCGACCATGCCGGCGGCAATGCCGCCGTGCGCGCCGCGACCGGCGCCCGCATCGTTGCGCCCCGCTATGACGCCCACCGCATCCCGGACATCGACGTGCCCGTCAGCGACGGCGACACCGTCGCTCTCGGCCGGCACGAGGCGCGCGTGCTGTTCACGCCGGGCCACACGCTGGGCCATGTCTGCTATCACTTCGCCGATGACCGGATCGCCTTTGTCGGCGACACGCTGTTCGCGCTGGGCTGCGGCCGCCTGTTCGAAGGCTCGCCGGAGCAGATGTGGACCAGCCTGAGCCGCCTGGCGGCCTGGCCCGAGGAAACGCGCATCTATTGCGCACACGAATACACCCAGGCCAATGCCGCCTTCGCGCTCTCGGTCGATCCGGACAATCGCGACCTGCAGGCCTATGCCGCCGCTGTCGAGGCCGAACGTGCCCGCGGCGAAGCAACCGTGCCGACCACGATCGGCGCCGAACTGGCCGCCAATCCCTTCCTGCGTCCCGCCGATCCGGCCATCCGCAAGCGCCTCGGCCTGGAGACCGCCGACGACACCGCCGTCTTCGCGGAAATCCGCCGTCGAAAGGACAATTTCTGAGCCCGTCGCTCCTTGCCGTCAGAGTGTCGTGTTGACACACCCTGCCCTCGGGGGTGACAAAAACTGTCCGGCAGTCGACCTCCGCGATCGGCACGCGGCCGGGCAATGCGGGATGTGCTGCCATGGAACCATCATCGAGCGACCGCCGGTCCGGTCATCCGCCGGCACCGGGCTTTGCCGCCCTGTTCACACCCAAGATCGTCACCGTGCTGCGCGAGGGCTACGGGCTGACGCACCTGCGCGCCGACATGGTCGCCGGGCTGACGGTCGCCATCGTCGCCCTGCCCCTGTCCATGGCGATCGCCATCGCGTCGGGCGTCTCGCCCGCACAGGGTCTCTATGCCGCGATCATCGGCGGTTTCCTGGTCTCGTTACTGGGCGGCAGCCGCTTCCAGATCGGCGGCCCCGCAGGCGCCTTCATCGTGCTCGTCGCGGCAACCCTGGAACAGCACGGACCGGACGGGCTGATCCTCGCCACACTGATGTCCGGCGCGATCCTGATCGCAACCGGCTATATGCGGCTGGGCACTTATATCAAATTCATCCCCTATCCGGTGACGATCGGCTTCACGGCCGGGATAGCAGTCATCATCTTCACCAGCCAGCTGCGCCCTATTCTGGGGCTTGAGCTGGACGGCCCGGAGCCCAGCGCCTTCGCCCCGAAGCTGGAAGCCCTCGCCGCCGCCCTGCCGACGCTGAACCTGCAGGCCGCCGGCCTTGCCGTTGCGACCATCGCCATTATCGCCGGCCTCAAGGCCTGGCGGCCCGGCTGGCCGGGCATGCTGGTCGCCATCGTCGCAGCCTCGGCTGCCGCGGCGCTGCTGGACCTGCCCGTCGAGACCATCGGCAGCGCATTCGGCGGCATCCCGCACGGGCTGCCCGCACCGTCGCTGCCCGCCCTCTCGCTGGACAAGGCGATTGCCGTGCTGCCCAGCGCCTTTGCCTTCGCCCTGCTCGGCTCGATCGAGTCACTGCTCTCCGCCGTCGTCGCGGATGGCATGACCGGCCGGCGTCACCGGTCCAATTGCGAGCTTGTCGCCCAGGGGGTCGCGAATATCGGGTCCGGCCTGTTCGGCGGGCTGTGCGTGACCGGCGCCATTGCCCGCACGGCGACGAATATCCGCGCCGGAGCCCGCAGCCCGGTTGCCGGCATGCTGCACGCTGCCTTCCTGCTCGCCTTCATGCTGATCGCCGCACCGCTCGCCCGCTATATCCCGCTCTCCGCCCTCGGTGGCATCCTCGCCGTCGTGGCCTGGAACATGGCCGAGCGGCACCAGTTCTTCGGACTGCTGCGCGCCTCCCGGGGCGATGCGCTGGTCTTGCTATCGACCTTTCTCCTCACGGTCTTCTACGACCTGACTGCCGGTATCGTCGTCGGCTTCTCCCTCGGCGCCATCCTGTTCATCAACCGCATGTCGGAACTGGCGGGCATCGACCGGGAGGACGGGCTGGTCCAGCGCGACATCGCCGACAGTGTCGAACGCGACGGCTATGATGCCGGCCTTGCGACCGATCCGGATATCGTCATCTACCGCATTCGCGGCGTGTTCTTCTTCGGGGCGGCATCCACGGTCGACAGCGTGCTGGGATCCATCGCCGACCGGCACCGCGCCTTCATTCTCGACTTCACACACGTTCCGGCCATCGACTCGACCGCAGCCCACACGATCGCCGCCTTTGCCCGCAAGGCGGCAGAACGGCACGCCATCGATATCTGGCTGACCGGCACGAATGCGACGGTGCGCGAGGCGCTGGAACGTCAGGGTGTCACGCCACCCCTTGTCGCCTATGCCGCATCAATCGAGGATGCCGTCTCGTCCGTTCGCCAGAACAACGCCGCCACCGGAACATGACCATGAGCCTCACACCGGAAATCCGCACCCTTATCGACACGCTGGGCATGCAGCCGCATCCTGAGGGCGGCTGGTTTGTCGAGACCTTCCGGGACGCTGACGGACCGGACGGCCGGTCGCGCTCGACCGCGATCTATTTCCTGCTGACCGCGGGGCCCGGCTCGCACTGGCACCGGGTCGACGCGGTGGAGACCTGGCACTGGTATGCCGGCGCACCGCTTGTCCTTTCGGTCAGTGAAGATGCACAGACCACGCGCGCGATCGAGCTCGGCCCGGATGTGGCGGAGGGTCAGCGGCCGCAGGGCGTGGTGCCGGAGGGCGCCTGGCAGGCCGCGCGCACAACGGGCGCCTGGACCCTGGTCGGCTGCACGGTGGCGCCGGGTTTCGAGTTTTCAGGATTTGAACTGGCACCCGAAGGCTGGGCGCCGGGGTAGGATTTGCCCTGGAGCATTTTCAGCAGAAGTGGGAACCGGTTCTGCGGTTCGAAAATGCGACCGCCCAAAAAGCCGGAGCCATATCATCCGCCTCGATGGCGATGAAGAGATCTAACTCGACATCCGCGCCAGGACCTGGGCGATCATCGCCGAGGACGGCCGTCCGGCGTGGCCCGCATCCGGCGCAATCACGATCACCAGCCGGCTCTCTTCGACAAAGGCCGCCGGCCGGTCGCCCAGCACCAGGCTGATCTCCGTCAGATCGCGCAGACGCCGGCGATCACCGGGCACGAGTTCGACGGCCCGGTCAATCAGATCGAGCGTGTCGAACTGGATGCCGAGGCCGGCCCGCGGCGCCGGGGCATACTGCACCGAGATATTGCGGTCGAGCTGGCGGGCCAGATCGCCGGCGAGGCGCTCGGCACGGCTGCGCACTTCACCCGGAGAGCGCGGGATCGGCGACAGGCCGGCCGCCGGGCTGGCGAACTCGACAATCACGCCGTCGGGCGCATCGGCGGGAAAATAGGTTGCGCCGCCCAGTGCATTGAGTCGCATCAGCTCGCGTCCGGTATCGGTGATAAAGGCGGTTCCGCCCCCCGGCGCACGATCGGGATAGAGCACGATCACCTCGCTGTCCGGCGCATCGCGCTCGCGCAGCAGGGCAGCTTCGCCGGACCGGTCGAACAGGAAGAAGGCGCCGGTATCGGCCCGCTGGTACCAGCCGGTGCTCTCCTGCGCCCGCTCATTGCGCAACAGACGATCGCGCAACGGGTTCTGCATTCCCGAAGCGGCGCCGGCAGCGAGTGCGGCGATCAGTATGGCGGTTATCCAGCGTATCATCCCAGTCAGTATCATCAGCGGCAAGACGGCAAATTTGCGGCAGGCACTGCAGCCCGCCGCCGACCCGCATCAGGCCATGTACTGGCCGCCATTGATGGTAAGGGTGGAGCCGGTCATGAAGCCCGCCTCCTCGCTGCACAGATAGACGACCAGCGCGCCGATCTCCTTGGCCTCGCCCAGCCGGCCGGCGGGAATGCCGGCGATGATGCTCTCGAGCACTTTTTCCGGCACGGCCGCGACCATGTCGGTATTGATATAGCCCGGCGCGACACAATTCACCGTGATCCCCTTGCGGGCGGTTTCCTGGGCCAGTGCCTTGGTGAAGCCGATCACGCCGGCCTTCGCCGCGGAATAGTTCACCTGGCCCATCTGGCCCTTCTGGCCGTTGATCGAGGAGATGTTGACGATCCGGCCCCAGCCGCGTTCGCGCATGCCGTCGATCGCCGGACGCGTGACATTGAACATCGAATCCAGATTGACCCGCATCACCTCGCGCCACTGTTCCGCACTCATCTTGTGGAACATGGTGTCGCGCGTGATGCCGGCATTGTTGATCACGATATCCACCGGTGCGCCGGCAGCCTGTTCGGCATCTGCAAGGCCTGCAGCGCTGGCATCGGCATCGCCGACATCGAACTTCACCACCTTGATACCGGTTTCCTCGGCGAAGGCCCGGGCGGCAGCCTCATTGCCGGCATAATTGGCGACGACCGTGTGGCCGGCCGATTTGAGCGCGAGACTGATGGCGGCGCCGATGCCCCGAGTGCCACCGGTTACGATTGCGGTGCGTGTCATTCCATCCCCCGAAATTCGACATGGCTCATCGGCCATTTGCGTTCGCGCTTGCAGCAGACCACATTAAGCGCGTACACCCTTAGATGAAATAGCTACGCGCTCGTGTCGAGCGAATTGCGGCTCGACCGATAAAAAAACTGCGCACCACAGGGGAGTAAGCGGTGACCAAATCGAACGGAAAGTCGCCCGAGATCATCATCAAGAAGTATGCGAACCGGCGCCTCTACGACACCTCGACCAGCCAGTACGTCACACTCGATTATCTGCGCGACCTGGTGAAGAAGGGGACAGAGTTCCAGGTGGTCGACGCCAAGAGCGGCGACGACCTGACGCGCGGCGTTCTGGCCCAGATCATTTTCGAAGAGGAGTCGCGCGGCGCCAATCTGCTGCCCGTCGATTTCCTGCGCCAGCTGATCGGCTTCTATGGCGACAGCCTGCAGAGCGTCGTGCCCGGCTATCTGCAGATGTCGATGAATTCCTTCGCCCAGCAGCAGGAGGAATTCCGCGAGCGCATGACCGAGGCGATGACCTCGCCGCAGGCCTCCATGGCCATGCTTGAGGAACAGACCCGCCGCAACATGGAGATGTTCGGCCAGGCCATGCGCATGTTCTCGCCCTTCAATCAGCCGGGGGAAACCCCGGATGAGGCCGGAAAGGCCGCGCCGGAGAAGGAGAGCGAGGATCTGTCCGCCATGCGCGAGGAACTCGATGCGATGCGTGCCAAGCTCGACCAGATCCTCGACAAGAAGAAATAGAGCGGCCCCGCGCCGTTAAGACTTTCGTACCGAATTGACGCACCCGGCGGTCCCGCGACCGCCGGGTGTATTCATTTACAACCTCTAAACCCTGTTTTCGCACCCGGATCGTGGTTAACCTCTCATTAAGAGTTGGCATCGGCCTTGCGAAGCAGACGGCATGACCACGATCCGCAGTGCATATTCTGTCCCGACCCCGACCCGCCGGCGCGTAGAGCCGGCCGGTCGTGCACGCGGTTCCAGCGACCATCCGCCCCGGCAGGACCGTGCCCTTGTCACCGTCCCGACCCGGCAGAAGACCGACGGCGATGCCGAACGGTCCTTTGTCCGCGCGCGTCCTGCCACGGCGGAGGTCATGGTCCAGATCATCGGTGGCGATATCCCGCGCCGCGGCATCAAGGCCGACCCCAGCGAGGTCGAGCGTTTCCGCCGCACCTACGCCCAGGCCGCACAGCCAAGCGCGCCGGCCCCGAAATGGGAGCGGCGCGCATGAGCCTGTCTCTTGGAACCGCCCGGCGTGCCGGTTTCTGGCTGGATGTCAGCCTGGGCGCCGGACTGGTGTTTTTCCTGGTCGGAAGCGTGATCAGGTGAAGTGGGTACCGGTTCACCGGTTCGATCACGCGACCGCTCAGGATTCCAGAGCAGGACCGATTCCGCAGAAAACGATCCTGGTCCAGACAAGACGCCCCCGCCCCGCTTGCGCAGGGCGAAAGGGTCTTTGTGTCTACTCCCCGCCGACCGCGAGGTCGCGGCGGGCGGCGACGATCGTCACCACGAAACCGGCCACCGTATCCATCAGCGCCATCATGGTGATGAGGAAGAAGACCGAGGTGCCGAAACGGCCGACCAGCAGAAAGAGCGCCATGGCGATCACGAAGACGGCCATGGACAGGCCGTGATTGATGATCGTCGCAGTCCCCGTGCCGGCCGACTTCACCAGCTCGATGAACATCATGATCAGCGCGAAAATGATCAGCAGGTCGCCGACCTTCATGCCCCAGGGGCCTGATACCAGCGGCACCTGGAATACGGTATTGTCCATCAGCGCGGCTGCCGCTGACGGTTCCCCGCCCGTGAAAATCACCAGCACCGCATAGACGATGACCGGAATTCCCAGCAGTGGAATGACATTGAACATGGAACTTCCCCCCTTGGATCCGCCGGCGCGCCGAGCCTGGTTCGCCGCCGTCATACCTAGCAATACGCCGTTGTCCCCGCCTCCGGCCATCTCGCATCCTTTCGTCCCCTGACCGGCGGCCGCGGGCGGGCGCCGGTATCAATACTCGTCGGTTCCGCGCGGGCTGCGCGCCCGCGAATTTAACCACATCATGCCAAGGATGTCTGTCAAAGAGGCGAAAAGACGGCCGAAATTCGTATATTTTGACGAACCGATCGTGCGGTGGCGATGGGAAACCGGCCGGAATTCGCACAGATAACCCTCGCGATTCATCAGGGCCGGGATGAAACGGTGCTGGTGATCGAAGAAGGGCAATTCCAGATAGGCCTGGCGCCGGAAGGCCTTCAGCCCGCATCCGGTATCGTTGCAATCATCGTTCAGCAGCCCCTTGCGGATACCATTGCCGGCGCGCGAGGCGAATTTCTTCCAGGCGCTGTCCTGGCGGTTCGCCGTTCGGTCGCCCCCGACCAGGGCGAGCCGGTCCGGGGCATCGGGGCGCATCAGCGCATCGATCACCGTGGGCAGGTCCTGCGGCGGGTTCTGACCGTCCCCGTCCAGGGTTGCCACGACTGCACCACGCGCATGCATCACGCCGGTCCGGATCGAGCGCGACTGACCGGCATTGTGCCGGTGCGACACGACCCGCAGCATGGGCAGTTCGGCCTTGGCAGCAACGAGCTCCTCACGGGTTGTGTCAGACGAATGGTCGTCGACGAAGATGATCTCGAAATTGCGGCCCTCGAGCGCTTCGGCGATCTCGCGGGCGAGCGGCACGACATTGCCGGCCTCGTTATAGGCCGGAACGACAACGGAGATTTCCGGCAGGGCGGAGGGGGTCTGGCTCATGGGATGACGGCTTGAGCTTGCGAAACAGGGTCTGCCCGTTACATACCGGGTTTGGTTCGCGACGCGAGGGTTTTCTCATGTCCGGCGTGAACCGGAGAGGTGGATGACCGAGCTTTCCCGGGGCCTGCGCGCCTGTTTCATCATTGCAGCGATTGCGGCCGCGGCGGCCCTGGCCGGGATATTCACCCTGCCGCCGCTCGACCGTGACGAGAGCCGGTTTGCCCAGGCGACGGCCCAGATGCTGGAAAGCGGCGATTTCGTCGGGATCAATTTCCAGGACGAGGAGCGCAACAAGAAGCCGGTCGGTATTCACTGGCTGCAGGCGGCCAGTGTCGCCGTCTTGTCGAGCGCCGAGGCGCGCGAGGTCTGGGCCTATCGCATCCCCTCCATGCTCGGCGCCATCCTGGCGGCGCTCGCCTGTTTCTGGGGCGGCCAGCGCCTGGTCGGCCGCGAAGCGGCCTTTGCCGGCGCGGCGCTTTTTGCAGCGACCGTGATGCTGGGCATCGAGGGCGGCATCGCCAAGACCGACGCCGTGCTGGCCGGCGCCACCACGCTCGCCCTGGCAGCCCTGGCCAATCTGCGCGCAGGCGGCGGCCGCAAGACTGCCCTCCTCTTCTGGTTCGCGCTTGGCCTGGGCGTGCTGATCAAGGGCCCGGTGACACCGATGGTGGCCGGCCTGACGATCCTGACGCTGGTGATCTGGGAGCGCGAGTGGCGCTGGCTGAAACCGCTCCTCTTCTGGGCCGGGCCGGTACTGGCGGTCGTGATGGTCCTGCCCTGGATCATCTCCATCCAGATCGCCACCGAGGGCAATTTTCTGCGCGAGGCGCTGGGTGTGGACATGGGACCCAAGATCATCTCGGCCCAGGAACGCCATGGCGGCTGGCCGGGCTATTATCTCCTTCTGCTGCCGCTGACCTTCTTCCCGGCCATCCTCTTCCTCATTCCCAGCCTGACGCGCCTGATACCGGCTGTGCGCGGACGGATCGATGACAAGGCCACCCGCACCGCCCGTTTCCTAATCGCCTGGGCACTGCCGACCTGGATCGTCTTCGAACTCATGCCCACCAAACTGCCGCACTACGTGCTGCCGACCTATCCCGCCCTGGCCCTGATCGCAGGCTGGGGGTTTGTGGAGCTGGCGAAAACGGCGCACTGGGCCCGATGGGTAGGCCGGGCACTGTTCGGACTGGCCGCGCTGGCCTTCGCGATCTTCGTTCCGGCGGTTTTCATGACCTTTGGCGATGGCACGAGCCGGGATGTGCTGGCCCTTGTACAGGCCAGCTTCGACGGCGCCGCCGAACCCGGGCTTTCGCCGACGATGACGGCACTGGTGCTCGCCGCGGCCGCGGTCTTTGCCGGGCTGGCGGGCGCGACCCTGATCGCAGGCTGGCTGCGCGCCGGCTCCGTCGCGCTCGTCCTGGCCGTGCTGTCGGGACTGGGCTGGCACGTGATGACACGCGGCGCGGCCCTGCCCGGCGCCGAAGCGGTACGTCTTGCCGAGCGGGTGCGTGCCGTGCGGGATATGTCGGAGGAGATCGCGCGCATCGCGCCGCATGACATCGTGACGGCCTCGTCCTACACCGAACCCAGTCTCGTCTTCTCGCTGGGCACGGACACATTCCTCGGATCGGCAGAGGATGTGCTGGCCTTTGCAGAAGCGCGCGAAGCCCCCACATTGCTGGTGCTGGACCTGTCGCGTGACGAGGATCTGCGCGCCGCTTTCGCCGGGCAGAGCCGGCCCGGCAGCGCTTGGCCGGAGCACGACCTGTTCGACCGCCTCAACACGCTGGGCGACTGTCATCGGGCTTGGCTTCCCGGTACGAATTATTCCAGAGGCAGCGACACGACGCTGGTCGCGATCTTCACGCGCTGCCAGCCGGACACGCCTCAAATCCCGGAGCTTGATGTTCAATGACCCGCAAGATCGAAATCGTTGAAGTCGGCCCGCGTGACGGGCTGCAGAACGACCCGGCGATGATGTCGACAGAAACCAAGATCGAGTTCGTCGAACGCCTGATCGCGGCGGGCGTGCGCCGCATGGAAGCCGCCAGCTTCGTGCATCCCAAACTCGTGCCGGCCATGGCCGACAGCGATGATGTGATGCAGCGTGTGCCGCGGCAGGACGGGGTGAAATATATCGGCCTCGCCCTCAATGAGCGCGGCATGCGGCGCGCGCTGGAGGCCGGCTGCGACGAGGTGAACTATGTCATGGTCGCCTCGCCGGGTTTCGGCCTGAAGAACCAGAATGCGACGCCGGATGAGACCGCCGATCTGTTCGACCGCATCGCCATCCTCGCCCATGACGAAGGCGTGCCCGTTTCGGTGACCGTCTCCGTGGCCTTCGGCGACCCGTTTGACGGCGAGGTCGATCCTGCCGTCGTCGCGCAGCTGGCCGGCCGGGCCCGGTCCGCCGGTGCGGTCGAATTCGCCATGGGCGACACGATCGGCGTCGCCGACCCGTGGAAAGTCCGCAAGACGCTGGATCTGGTGCGCGCGCAGAGCGGCGACATGCGCCTGCGCATGCACTTCCACAACACGCGCAATACGGCGATGGCCAATATTTACGCCGCTGTCGAGGCCGGCGTCGACGTGATGGACGCCTCGGTCGGCGGGATTGGCGGCTGTCCCTTCGCCCCGGCTGCGACCGGCAATGTGGCGACGGAGGATGTGGTCTACATGCTCGAGCGCGGCGGTTTCGACACCGGGCTCGACCTCGGCAAACTCATCGAAACGGCGAAATGGCTGGAAACGGACGGGCTGAAACACCCGGTGGATTCGGCGCTCTCGCGGGCTGGTGCATTTCCCGCTCCCGCCCGCTGACCATTGCGACATCCATCCTTCCCCTTGATGGGGAAGGTGGGCCGAAGCAAAGCTTCGGGTCGGAAGGTGTGAATCCCGGTGTTGGCCTTTTTAGTGCAAAACCGCGAACACCTCGCCCTCACCCCATCCACCACGCCTTCGGCGCGGTCCCCCTTCCCCATCAAGGGGAAGGATGGCTCATGTCGCAGTCGAGTGTTTACTGTCCGTCCCGGCCGCCTAGCGGCTGCCGCTGGCGCGCCGGATGCGGCGCAGGCGCAGGGCCACGCGCTGGCGGTGGATGAAATTCTGCACCTGTGCCTTCAGGCGCAGGAGCGTGATCCGCCCCCAGATCGCCGCGAAGATCGGCCCGATCATCGCCATCGTGGCGAGCCGCTGCAGCGGTCCGGGATAGTGCTTCCAGAAATACTTGATGAAGCCCAGCGCCTTGTGGGTCTCCACGAAGAAGGGCGAGGTGCGGCTGGTGCCGCCATAGTGGAGGATTTCCGCCCGCGGCTCGAAATACACCCGTCCGCCTGCGGCGCGCACCTGACGGCACAGATCGATATCCTCGACGTGCAGGAAATAGCGCTCGTCGAACCCGCCATGATCGAGGAAGGCCTGGCGCGGCACCATCATTGCGGCGCCCGAGACGACCGGCACATCCATTACACCGTCGGCCAGCGGCTGGTTCTCGAAATGCAGATTGCGGGCGCCCGGCAGAAACCGTTCCAGCCCGAGAAAGCTGACCATCGCCGAGACCGGTGTCAGCTCGCCGCGACGGCCGCCGCGCTGTTCGGTGCCGTTCTCATTGGTGATGCGCGCGCCCAGCACCCACATGCCGGATCCCAGCTCGGCCGCGGAGGCCTTCATCCGCCGCATGGATCCGGGACGCAGCACGGCGTCGGGATTGAGAAACACCACCCATTCGCCGGAGGCACGCTGGGCGCCGATATTGCAGCCCTTGGCAAAACCGAGATTGGCGCCGGTTTCCACCAGGACGAGCTTGTCGCTGCCCGCCGCCATTTCGCGCAGACGCCGGATCATGTCGGGCGGATTGCCGTGATTGACGAGCACGAATTCGTCGACACCGGGCGCCGCCAGGATCGCGGCGACAGCCTCGAGCAGGCGCGGACCGGTCTGCCAGGAGACCGTAACGACGCTCAGACGCGCGGCACCCGCCCCCGGGGCTGCTTCGCTCCGAGGAAGAAGACCGACGTCGCCGCCAACGCTACTGTCCCTTGGTGCCATTCCTGCCAGACCCCGTAGGAGAACACGATAAGGGATACATACACCACAAGTATCCAGACCACTCCAACGGCCTGCAGCCGTGAAAGTTGCGGAGCACCTGCAATTCTTCCCCCCATGGCAACCAGACAGGACGCCAGGAGCACAGCTCCGACAGCGCCTGTTTCAAGCCAGATGTGCAAAGTCGCATTGTGCGGGTGCAACGGCAAGCGTTCGATTGTGTAGCCGGCCAGTTCCATCTCGGCGTTGAGCGGACGGGACGCATCCAGCCCATACCCCGTCCAGGGCTTTTCCCGAATCAGTTCACCGGCATAGGACCAGATCTCCAGGCGCCAGACCCAGGACAATGGCATGGCATCGCGCAGGCTTTGCGGCATGTGCGCAATCACATCCGGCAGGGCAAGCGGCATGACGATCAGCATGCCCGCCACCGTCCCGAACACGATGGCCAGCAGCGTGCGCGGCCAGAACACGGTCAGAACGGCCGCGATGCCGGCGAGAATGAAGGCGACCGTGTTGACCTCGGTGTCGAAGGCAAAGGCCGCCACGGCGGCCAGGCCGACAAACAGCGCCCCGATCAGCGGACCGCCCTCGCGCCAGGCGATCAGCGCCGCGGGAACCGACAGCAGGAGCAGCGGCACGGCCGCATGTCCCAGATTGCGGTTCACATGGATCATCTGATCCCGCTCGGGCAGGCTGCCCATGCCCTCGACGGCGATCTTGAAGCCGCGGGTCGCGCTGCCGTCCAGCATCGCTTCGGCAAAGAGATAAAGGCCCAGCCCGGCGACGAGGAACATGATCGCCGCCTCGACACGCCGCTGCCAGGCGCCGCCCAGCTTGCCGATGCGCACGGCAAACAGCGCATAGAGCGGAATGCCCAGACAGGTCCGCCAGATCTGACCGGGATCGTCGTGCGGCGACCACAGGAAGCTCAGCGCAATCCAGACCAGGAACAGGCCGCCGGCGATCAGCGAGATCGGCACCCGGCCGGGCCGCCAGAAGGACGGCTCGACCGGGAAGGCCACCAGCGCCATAAGCGCTACCGCCGGCGCGATCATCAGCGATCCGGCGATACCGAAGAGGAAGGAGAGTGCGAACGCGGCGATGCCGGCTATGCCTGCCCTGGTATCATCGCGCACGTCCGCGTCCCTCCCCTACGCCGTCAGTTCCGCTTCAGGTCCGGCGGCGTGGCGTCAGCCGCCAGGCGGGCGATCGCCTCGTCCAGCGGCAGGACTTCCTGCTTGTTGCCCTCCTCGCCCAGGAAGCGCAGGGCGAGCGTGCCCTCCTCGGCCTCCTTGCGGCCGACAACGGCAATCACCGGCACCTTGCCGACCGAGTGTTCGCGGACCTTGTAGTTGATCTTCTCGTTGCGCAAATCGGTCTCGACATTGAGCCCGGCCTTGACCATCGCGGCTTTCACCGTTTCGGCATAGCTGTCGGCATCGGACGTAATCGTCGCGATGACGACCTGGCGCGGTGCCAGCCAGAAGGGCAGCTTGCCGGCATAGTTCTCGATCAGCACGCCCAGGAAACGCTCCAGCGAGCCCAGAATTGCCCGGTGCAGCATTACGGGGCGATGCTTTTCGCTGTCATCGCCGACAAAGGTCGCATCCAGGCGCTCCGGCAGGTTGAAGTCGCACTGGATCGTGCCCGTCTGCCAGTCACGGCCGATCGCATCCTTGACCACAAAATCCAGCTTGGGGCCGTAGAAAGCGCCGTCGCCGGGATTGTGCTCGTATTCCAGACCCGAAGCTTCGGCGGCTTCCTTGAGCGCCGCTTCGGCCTTGTCCCAGACCTCGTCCGACCCGACCCGCGTTTCCGGACGGTCGGAGAATTTGATGCGCGGCTCCTCGAAACCGAAATCGGCATAGACCGACTTCAGCAGCTCGCAGAAGGCCCTCACCTCCTCGGTGATCTGGTCGACCGTGCAGAAGATGTGCGCATCGTCCTGCACGAAGCCGCGCACCCGCATCAGACCGTGCAGCGAGCCGGACGGTTCATAACGGTGGCAAGAGCCGAACTCGGCCATGCGCAGCGGCAGGTCGCGATAGGATTTCTGACCCTGGTTGAACACCTGGACGTGACACGGGCAGTTCATCGGCTTGACCGCCAGGACCTTCTCTTCCTGGTCGATCGAGGAGATGAACATGTTCTCCCGGTACTTGTCCCAGTGGCCGGAGGCTTCCCAGAACTTGCGGTCCATCAGCTGCGGCGTCCTGATCTCGACATAGCCCGCCGCTTCCAGCCGCCGGCGCATATAGTCCTGCACCGCGCGATAAAGGCGCCAGCCATTGGGATGCCAGAACACCTGGCCCTGGGCCTCTTCCTGGAAGTGGAAGAGTTCCATCTGCTTGCCGAGCCGGCGGTGGTCGCGCTTCTCGGCCTCTTCCAGACGGTGCAGGTGTGCCTTGAGCTGTTTCTCGTCAGCCCAGGCCGTGCCGTAGATCCGCTGCAGCATGGCGTTGCGATGATCGCCGCGCCAATAGGCACCGGCCACCTTCATCAGCTTGAACGCCTTGCCGATCTTGCCCGTGGAGGGCAGGTGCGGACCGCGGCACAGGTCGAACCAGTCGCCCTGGCGGTAGATGGTGATCGTCTCGCTCTCGGGCAGATCGCGGATCAGCTCGGCCTTGTAGGCCTCGCCCATCTTCTCGAACTCGGCGATCGCCTCATTGCGGTCCCAGACCTCGCGCACGAAAGGCAGATCCGCATCGACGATCTCGCCCATGCGTTTTTCGATCGCCTCGAAATCTTCCGGGCTGAACGGCTCTTCGCGGGCGAAGTCGTAGTAGAACCCGTCCTCGATGGCCGGGCCGATCGTCACCTGCGTGCCGGGGAAGAGGTCCTGCACGGCCTGGGCGAGGATGTGGGCCGCATCGTGGCGGATCACCTCGAGCGCCTTGTCATCCTTGCGCGTGATGATGGCGACCTGGGCATCGCCGTCCAGCGGCCGGGTCAGGTCCCAGTCCTGGCCGTCCACCTCGGCAATGATGGCCGCCTTGGCCAGCGATTTGGAAATGCCCTCGGCCAGGTCGAGGGGCGTGGCGCCGTCGGGAAGCTCGCGTTTCGATCCGTCGGGAAGCGTCACATTGATCATCGGTCACATGTCCTTGTTGTCGGCGCGGCCCGCCGGCGAAAGCTCGTCCTGCGCTGGTCCCGGCGACCGGGTCCGGAAGGCCCAGACCCGCCACCAGGGAACATGCGTACGCGCCTCCGGAACCGGGTCGAAACCGAACGTGCCGCCCGGACGGCATCGTCCCAGCCGCCCCAGCGTCAGCCAGAAACCGCGCCAGGGGCCCTGCGCCGTCACCGATCCGATCGCATAGTGCGAGCAGCTCGGCTCGTGGCGGCAGCGCACGCCCAGCGCATAGAAGACCGGCGACAGGGTCCACTGATAGACGCGCAAGGCGCCGATCATCACGGCCCCGACGAGCGGGCGGTCTGGCGTTTCTTTCCGTTCCGTCGAACGCATATGGATTCAAGCCTTTTAACGCCGCTGGACGCGCTGTCCACCATGGACATCAAGCGCGCACCGCGGGCCGCAGTAAAGCCTGTGGGTGAAGTGTGGAAGCCTTTTCGGACTGCCCGGGCTCGTCCCGCCGGCAAAGCGGGGCCGGACAGCCCTATCCAGTGAGCGAGGTCGGAGTCTGCGCAGTCGCCGCCTGGCGGGCCGCCTCGGTCACGGCCTCGAAGGCCAGCATCACCGACTGGTGACGGGCGGGATAGGCGCGGGCGCCTTCCAAGACGGCAAGTTCGCCGAAACGGCCGCGCGGCGCCGGCTTGCCCTGTTTCAGCATGGCCAGCAGGCTGTCGCGGGCGACTTCCAGCTCTTTCAGCGAAGCGCCGACGACCTGGCGCGCCAGCACCGAGGCCGAAGCCTGGCCCAGCGCACAGGCCTTTACCCGCAGGGCGAGGTCGGCAACGCGGTCGCCACGCATGACGATATCGATCTCGACTTCAGAACCGCACAGGCGCGACACCTTGCGCACCGACGCCTGCGGACGTTCAAGACGCCCGATGCGCGGAATATCCGCCGCCAGCCGCAGGACGGCATTGGAGTAGAGTTCGTCAGCCATTACGCCCTCTATCTAGTGCGTTTCCGCGCGCTTTGCCATGGGGTAAGGCGCCCTCCTTCTCCCCTCTTGGGGCTAGGGAGCGGTCGGCGCAGCCGAAGGGTGCCCGCAAGGCGGATGAGGGGCGCGCGGCGGAGCTGCCACCGTCGCCCTAAACACCCTCGGTTTTTCCCGGTCGAATGCCCGGCCCTGAGCCGGGCGGAGTGCCGGGATCTACGGGAAGCTCATCGCTTGAAGTGATCTTCGGTCGGTCCCGGATCTGCAGCCTGCCTGCGCAGGCCTCCGTC
>Ga0189275_100228_pt1 | contig 53051 bp, 56 predicted proteins | sample N19A6minimetaG_FD_130329 | JGI IMG/M metagenome (GOLD analysis project Ga0189275, IMG submission 130329) | Marine microbial communities from the Costa Rica Dome - N19 A6 mini metaG | ecosystem: Environmental > Aquatic > Marine > Oceanic > Photic zone | place: Costa Rica: the Eastern Pacific...
AAAAACAACTCATGTGAACCCCGGTCAAAAAAATAGAGGCCGAAAATCAAAAATCGGCCTCTATTGCGCAAAATCGAATATCTCTAAATGTGAAAACTATTTATGAGACAGCCTCTTTTTTATTTTATCAGAGGCATAAAATGAGCTATATTCATCTTCTCGATAAACCTTTTTAAAAACCATTTAGCTAACGGAAGCCATCTATGAAAATCAGCAAGAAGGACTTTGACCAGATGAAGAAAAAATATGACGATGAAATCCGAAAGGGCGGAAAAGGTCAGGGTCCAAGTAGAAATGTAGATAATCAAACCAATTGGATCTTTTTTGACAGAAAGACGATTGAAGAGCTCTTACAAAAAACAGATCCTGACAAAGGCGGTATCAGAATTTATTTTACAGAATACACTGAGGAAACAGCCCAACAACTTTATCCCGACAATCCGGATGATTATATCGGGAGGCTAAACCTTGTCATCTCTCCTGCAAACGCTGAGGGCACAATGCTGACTCATGCTGGCGTGGAAGAGGAATACTATAATAAGGGGGCTAGTTGCCCTCCCACTTGTGAATAATTCTGGATGTGATACAGGCACTTTGGGAAAGAATTCTCTCCAATTACTATCTGGTATCTACCGTCATTCTTGGACTGACCGGAGTCATCCTTTTTATCTTTCTTCCAAGACAGAAAAAAGCGAAACCACAATTCTATCTGCCATTTCTTATTTTAGTTTTAGTGGTTTTTTATGAAATCTTAGCTGTCAATATGATAGTCAATAAGCCTTTAAATGAAAGGATTCACTATCTATTGACATCTGATCCGTATAAGGGGTGGAACTCTTGGGTATTCAATATTTTCAATTACCTGCTTTCAAAAATTTTATTTTTACTACTAATCCGGGTAAACCTTAAAAATCCAACCAGAAGAAAAATAGTGCACTTCTTAATTGGAATCCTAATCCTGGGAGGTATTGTTTTAACAATTTCAGGAATCGAAAAAATTCACGAACCTCAACCGATCTTTTATTTTATCAGTAACATTACTCTCATAATAGCCAGCGGATTCTTTTTCATGGATTTAATATCAGAAGACTATTTTTTGTCTCTTAATCCAGTACAGTTCCTTCCTTTTTGGTACATCTCTTTGATCTTATTTCAATCAGTTTTAACATTATTGGCAGACGTGGCATTTGAATATTTAGCTTTTAATCGGGTAGATATTTATTTTCTGTTTAATTACACATCTATGATTTTGTACTTTTTACTATCGATAGTCTTCAATACCCTCTTTTATTTAGGTAGAAACAATTTTCTAAAAAACTCGGAAATCTGATGGGCGGAGAAGACAGTCAAATCTTATTTATACTATTCTCAGGAGTATTTCTGGCTGCTGTGATGGCCACTTTTGTTGTTGCGATGGTAATTTTACACAGGCAGCGGCAAGTTCAGAATAAGCAAAAGGTAGAGCAGCTCCAGGTTGAATTTGAAAAAACGATGTTGAACATTGAAAACGAGATTCAACAAGAAACCCTGAACCATATCGGCAGGGAATTACATGACAACATCGGTCAATTGCTTTCACTCTCTAAGCTTTATTTGGGTTCATCAAAACCCGAAAGACAGGCTGAGGGGAAGGAATTGATTTCAAAAACTATCAATGAGGTCAGAAGCCTTTCTAAATCTTTGAATTTGGACTGGGTTGAAAATTTAAATTTGGAGGAGTTTATTCAAGAGCAATTAGATAAAATTGAGGCATCGGGATATTGCAAGACTGAATTTGTTGCAAATCATCTCCACTGGGAACCTAGCAAAGAGCAAAAAATGATCTTGATCCGGGTGATTCAGGAATGCCTCAACAATGCTATCAAACACGCTTCACCTGAAACTATTACCATAACTCTTGACTCTTCAGGAACCGAAAAATTCATCCAGATCAAAGATGATGGGAAAGGCTTTGATTCAAGTATTGCTTCCACCGGCAGTGGAATGACCAATCTAAAAAAGCGAATGGAAACTATAGGAGGAAAATTCCATCTTCAGTCTATCCCAGGAAAAGGCACCGAAATAAAACTCCTTTTGCCAGTTTAATATTTTAGGTTTAACTTCGATTTCACCCTGACTACCATGATTCGTATAGCTATTGCAGACGACCATACCTTATTTGCCAAAGGAATTGAAGGCCTTCTTGAGGAACACGAAGACCTAGAAGTACTTGGACTTTTTAGCAATGGAAAAGAACTGGTGGACTTTTTGGAAACTAGCAAAGTCGACGTAGTACTTACCGATCTCAACATGCCCATTTTGAATGGTTTTGGGGTGTTATCATCAGTAAAAGAAGGTAATTCTCAAACCAAGGTAATTGTACTTTCCATGTACGATGAGGAGAAAATCTATAAAGAATCCATAGATAAAGGGGCTGACGGATTTGTTTTGAAAGATGCTGACCCAGATGAACTGGTCTTTACAATCCGAGAAGTCCATGAAGGGCGGCATGTATTAAATTTTGATCGAGTAATCGAGCAGGCGCGCCCCAATGCATTTTTTGACTCCTTTAGAGATAAATACCGCTTGTCCAGAAGGGAAATTGAAATAATTAAATTAATCAAAGAGGGTCTGACCAATAAGGATATTGCTGAAGAATTAGGCCTAAGTCAAAGCACGGTAGAGACGCATCGAAAAAACATCCACAATAAACTCGGGGTAAGCTCGAGAGTAGAACTGGTCAATAAAGCCCACGAAATGAACCTGTGATGAAATTATTCTCCCCAATACGTACTGCAATTGTAGGATTCGGCTCTGTTGCTGAAAAAATGCATGCCCCACTCATTGATGTATGCCCAGATTTAGATTTAGTAGCTGTGGTGGAGAGAAATTTCAACCGCTGTGAGCAAAAATATCCTAAAGTTCAAACTTACAGGAGCCTGGAATCATTGCTGGAACAGGATGGAGCAGACCTAATTGTTATCACCACTCCCAATGAGTTTCACTTTCCCATGGCCAAAATGGCCTTAAATGCCGGAAAACATGTAGTGGTTGATAAGCCTGTAACGATCTATTCCCATGAGGCGGAAGAACTTCAGCAACTTGCAAAAGATAATAATCTAATCTGCTCAGTATTTCATAACCGTAGGTTTGATGGAGATTTCCTGACGCTTCAAGAAATATTGAAGCAAGATTTACTGGGTAGAATCGTGTATTTAGAGTCTCATTTTGATCGATTCAGACCCCAAGTCTCTGAAAACTGGAGGGAAAAAGAAGTTCCTGGAAATGGAATCACCTATGATTTAGGCTCGCATTTAATTGACCAAGTGGTCCTCACTTTTGGAGCGCCAAAAAGTATTTTTGCAGATATCAGAAAACAAAGAACTCACGCTGTTGCAGATGACTATTTTGATATCACACTAGACTATGGAGATAAAAAAGCCCGAGTTACTGCAGGAGTCTTAGTCAATGCGCCCACTCCCAAATTTCTTCTTTTGGGGGAAAAAGGCTCTTATCAAAAATTCGGATTGGATGTCCAAGAAGCTGCATTCAAGGCAAATATTCGCCCTGAAGGAAAAGACTGGGGGGTGGAACCAGAAGAACGCTGGGGGAACCTGTATCTTGAAAATGAGAGTAGAGCCTATTCAACTCTGAATGGGGACTATAGAATTTTTTATCAAAATGTAGCTGACGCAATTTTGAAAGAAAAAGAGCTATTAGTTCAAGTGCCTCAAACCATCAGCGTACTAAAGCTGATCGAAGCTTCCTTTATAAGTTCAAAAGAAAACAGACCTATTCATAGAGAAGAAGGACTCTGGTAATATCACTTGCACTTTTTTCAATAGTGAATTACCCCTTCTTTTTTTGTCAAGCTGAAGATCAAAAAGGTAATTTCCCTAAATCCACATTCCCACCGGAAAGAATAATACCTACTTTTTTGCCTGCAAATTTTTCCTTATTGGCCAATAATGCGGCGAGAGGTACTGCACATGAAGGTTCTATTACAATTTTCATACGCTCATAAATCATCCTCATTGCTTCGATAATCTGTGGATCAGTGGCTAGGAAAATCTCCTTTACATATTTCTTGATCAACTCAAAATTCAATACCCCTACTGAGGTCAAAAGGCCATCGGCAATGGTATTCGGTTTGGTTTGAGGGATGATATGTCCTGCTTTTAAAGATCTGTAAGCATCATCTGCTCCACTGGGCTCAGCTCCATAAATAATAATTTCTTCATCCCAATAATGAGTTAAAAGGGCCGTGCCCCCCAGCAACCCACCTCCTCCAACTGGAGCCATGATAATTTCTAAATCCGGTTGGTCCTCTAAAAACTCCAAAGCACAGGTCGCCTGTCCTTCAATAACATCTATAAAGTCATAAGGAGGAATGAAAGTGGCTCCAGTCTCTTGAACCACCTTTTCCAGAGTTGTTTCTCTTGCTTGAAGATTTGGCTCGCACTCAATTATCTCACCTCCATAGCCTTTGACCGCCTTTTTTTTGATTTCGGGAGCATTGGATGGCATGACTATATAGGCTGGAATACCCGCCACTTTTGCTGCACGGGCCAAAGCTGCTGCATGATTTCCGCTACTGTGAGTAGCAACTCCCTTGGATTTTTGCTCTGGTTTTAATTTCAATACGGCATTGGCAGCTCCTCTTGCTTTGAAAGCCCCTACTTTCTGGAAATTTTCACATTTGAAATAAATCTCACATCCTGCAATTTCATTGATGGCAGTGGATGTTAATATAGGCGTGCGATGGACAAAATTTTTGATTTTGACCAAGGCATGGCGGATATCATTGAGGGTAGGAAACTCTTGCTCTTTCATAATTGAAAATTAGGAACCTTCAACCAAAAATCAGGATTTTGAGAGGATTATTTTTAGGTGAATCCAAAATCTGCTTTCTTCGGATATGAATTGGAAAGCAAATGATTTTTTCCCTGTAATGGGAACAGCCCTAAACAGAGATAATACACTTCCTCTGGACTTTAGTCCAGCTAATACCTTTCTGGAAAATGTGAACCTAAGCGACACTTTGGAGTTTGATCAATTTGTGTTTGAACAACTCAAAGCAAAAGGAAAGCAGTTTGGAATAGGTGGATATATGGAACAGCGGGCCATTTATCGAAGGTCAGAGGTATTTGCCACAGATGAAGCTGATTTCAGAAATATCCATTTGGGAATTGATGTATGGACTGAGGCAGGAACGCCTGTTTACGCGCCTTATTCAGGAAAAATCCACAGCTTCCAGGATAATGCAGGTTTTGGGAATTATGGCCCTACCATCATTTTAGAGCATGACTTGGATGGCACCCAGCTTTTCAGTTTATATGGCCATTTAGCAATGACAGATTTAAAAGGCCTACAAATAGGTCAAGAAATACAAAAAGGAGAGGCATTTTGTCATGTAGGTCCCTATCCTGAAAATGGGGATTGGCCTCCACATTTACACTTTCAACTGATGTGGGATATGATGGGAAATCAGGGTGACTTTCCCGGGGTAGCTTCAAAAAAAGATTTAGAACACTATCAAAAGATTTGTCCCGATCCGAATTTCATATTACGGTTTGAGTAAGTTCAAAGATTTGACAAAGTCATTAATCTGAGACCCTCCAAAGTCAGATTTTTATCAATCGTATCAAACTCTTGTTCTAGTGAGGTCAGAATTTCTGATAGACCTCCGGTTGCAACTACCTTGAAATCCAATTGGGCCTCTTTTCGAATGGTTTCCAGCATTCCTTTGACTAAACCTGTGTATCCATAAAGGATTCCAGCCTGAATTGCATGAACTGTGTTTTTTCCAATTGCTGATTCGGGAAGCTTCAAGTCCACATCGGGTAATTTGGAGGTATTCATAAATAAAGCCTTGATGGCTGTACGTAGCCCTGGAACAATATTTACCCCCATTATTTCTCCGGAATCATCCAAAATTGTAAAGGTTAGAGCCGTACCAAAGTCCACTACGATGCAGGCATTTTTAAATTTATACCAAGCGGCAAGTCCATTGCACATCAAGTCAGTACCCATTTCCTGAGGTCTTTTGGTCTTAATCGGTAGCTTGGAATAGCTGTTTGGAGAGATCAGATAAGGCTCTAGACCGAAGTAATTTTTACAAAAATCAATGAGAATTTGATTGATTTCCGGAACTACAGAGCTCATTCCTATTTGTTGAATTGTGTCAGGAGTTAAGTTGTGCTCCAAAAAATAGACAGGAACTTTTTTCCCCAATTGGGAAATTAATTTGGAAGTTTTGGTTTCCAACCTAAAATGATTGGTCCATTTTCCTGTTTTTTCATCAAAAAGCGCAAAAACCACATTGGAATTGCCGGCATCAATGGCTAGAAACATGCTTTATTCAGGTTTTGACTAATTTAGGCTTTCAATTGAGGAAAATCCAAAAACAGAAAACAAATATGTACTCACTAAGAGAAGGAAAAGTAGCCGATCTTCCAAGAGTTTTAGAACTCATTAAAGAATTGGCGCTTTATGAAAAAGCTCCAGAACAGGTCACCAACACTTTGGAAATGATGGAAAAGGATGGCTTTGGAGCCAATCCGGTTTATGGCCTTTTTGTCTGTGAAAAAAAGGAGTCTGGTGAAATTATAGGAATTGCCATTTATTATTATCGCTACAGCACTTGGAAAGGTAAGCGTCTTTACCTGGAAGATATTGTGGTAACTGAGTCTGAAAGAGGAAATGGAGCTGGAAAATTGCTTTTTGATCGGGTGATGAAAAAATGCCTGGAGGCAAATTGTACAGGAATGATGTGGCAGGTATTAGACTGGAATGAACCCGCAATTAATTTTTACAAAAAATATGGTGCTTACCTGGAAGCTGGTTGGCTCAATGCTCATTTACAGGATTACGAAATCGAAAAGTTATTGCCATAAAAAAGGCCGGGATCAAACCCGGCCTTTTTTTATGATTTAAAGCTATAATTAGGAGCTTCTCTTGTCACACTCACATCATGTGGGTGGGACTCTTTTACTCCAGCTGCGGTGATCTTCACAAACTTACCGTCTCGCTGAAGGTCTTCAATGGTTTTTGTACCACAATATCCCATTCCTGCTTGTAAGCCTCCTACCAATTGATATAGTACTTCAGAAACCAAGCCTTTGTAAGGTACGCGACCTACGATTCCTTCTGGAACCAGCTTTTTAATATTATCTTCTGCATCTTGGAAATATCTGTCCTTGGAGCCTGACTCCATAGCTTCCAATGAACCCATTCCACGATAAGACTTGAACTTTCTTCCTTCAAAAATGATCATTTCCCCTGGTGCCTCTTCTGTCCCGGCTAACAATGAACCGATCATGATAGAGCTGCCTCCAGCTGCCACCGCTTTAACCAAGTCCCCGGAATATCTGATTCCACCATCAGCAATTACAGGAACGCCTTTGTCTTTCAAAGCTTGCGCACATTCATAAACGGCCGAGAGTTGTGGAACTCCAACTCCTGCAATCACCCGGGTGGTACAAATCGAACCTGGACCAACCCCAACTTTCACTGCATCTGCACCAGCATCTGCAAGTGCAAGAGCCGCCTCAGGAGTTGCAATATTTCCAACAATCACTTCTAAATCAGGGAATGCTGTTTTAATCTTTTTGCAGGTTTCAATCACACCCTTGGAATGTCCATGAGCAGTATCAATGGATACTACGTCTACACCGGCAGCTTTCAATGCCTCTACTCTTTCAACAATGTCTGCGGTGACACCTACAGCAGCACCAACTCTCAAGCGTCCATACTCGTCTTTACAAGCATTTGGCTTATCCTTTCTTTTCAGAATATCCTTGTAAGTGATAAGGCCGGTAAGTTTGTCTTCCTCATCTACGATTGGAAGCTTTTCGATTTTATATTCTTGAAGGATTTCCTCTGCCTGCTCCAAAGAGACGCCTGCTTTGGCTGTGATCAGATTATCAATGGTCATGATTTCCCGGATCGGTCTATTCGGATCTTTGATAAATCTTAAATCGCGATTGGTAATAATACCTTTCAATACACGATCTTCATCGACTACAGGAATACCTCCAATGTGAAATTCACGCATGATATTTTCAGCGTCCCTCACTTTTGCATCGATATGAAGCGTGATAGGATCTAAGATCATACCTGCCTGAGAGCGCTTCACCTTTCTTACTTGAGCGGCTTGCTTCTCTATAGACATGTTTTTATGAATGAAGCCTAAACCTCCTTCCAAAGCGATAGCAATGGCGAGCTCAGCCTCAGTCACTGTATCCATAGCGGCAGAGACAAGAGGAATGTTTAATCTGATTTTTTTGGTGAGTTGGGTAGAAGTGTTGGTCTCGCGAGGAAGAACTTCTGAATACCCTGGAACTAAGAGCACGTCATCGTATGTGAGTGCTTCGAAGAGAAATTTATCGGAGTTTCGATTCATAGCAAATATCGGTTGTAGGTAACCCTATTTGCCCGTCAAAGATACAAACAAAACTTTTGTCTGGATAACCTTGAGAAAAAAATCTTTTGAAATCTCAGGTTTCTTAAGTCTTTTTTAAAATTTTCTTGAAGAAAACAGGCTTCAATAGGATTTTTGGAAGGTCTTCTTCCATATCAGGACTTCCCAAATATTATTAGTTTAAATCACAAATAAGGAAATTTATTCCGGCAGCAAAATTTCATAAGACCTTCCTCTCTTCACATTTAGATCTCGATCTCTAAGCCATGGATTGTAAAGCTTTAATTCTTTGTAGGAAGAGCCACGTTGTTTTGCCCACTCTGCGAGATTTTTAATATCATCAGATACAGTGATTGACTTCAGAGCAGGATTGGTATAGTAATCTTCCTTCCTCAACCCAAATCCATATTTCTTGGGATTTTCAAAGATGACTTTGAAGGCAAGAATTCTGAAAATGTATCTACTCGTTTCATCATTGAGCAATAGGTCGTAATAATCTTCCTGTAATTGCTCTGTTTGACGCCGGGAAAGACCACTTTGTCCCATGTTGTAGCTTGCTGCTACAGCAGTCCAGTTCCCGAATTTTTGATGAGCTTTATTCAAATACTTCGCTGCTGCTACAGTTGACTTTTGCCAATGATAGCGCTCATCCACGTCTCTGCTTATCTCTAAGTCATATTCTTTAGCTGTATCTTCCATGAATTGCCAGAACCCTTTGGCTCCTGCAGAAGAGGTGGCATTCATCAAAGCTGATTCGGCAATTGCCAAATATTTGAAATCATCAGGAATCCCATTTTCTTGCAAAATTTGACTGATTTCATCCAGATATTTACCGGATCTCTTCATTAGCAGTACCATATTGGATTGCCAATAGGCGTTGACATAGATTTCCCTCTCCAACCTTTCATACACATCCTGGATTTCTAAAGGAACTTTCTCCCCTGCAAAACTCAATTCCTTGGGTATCTCAAAGATTCGCACAGAGTCTGCCGGTAAGGTTGGCAGACTCATCGGAATCAATGTTTCTTCTGTTTCTTGTGGAACCGAGCCATCTGAACTTTTCCAGATAACTGCCAACCCAATAAGACAGGTAAACAATAACCCATAGATAATAAAAAGGTGGTAGCTTTTCATTAAAAGTTGGGGCTCAATAAATACTTGCTGTAGAAATCATCAATTACGCGGACTGCTTCAGTAGCATCTTCCACTACTGAAAAAAGGTCCAGATCCTCTTCATTGATGTACTTATGACTCAAAAGAGTTTTTTTGATCCAATCTACTAGGCCTTCCCAATAATCTTTTCCGACAAGGACGATAGGGAAGCGTCCAATTTTATTTGTTTGAATTAAGGTAAGGGCTTCGAAAAGCTCATCCATGGTTCCAAATCCTCCCGGTAGAACCACAAATCCCTGTGAATACCGAATAAACATTACTTTTCTCACAAAAAAGTAGTCAAAGGTGATCAGCTTATCTCGGTCAATGTAAATGTTGTTAAACTGTTCGAAAGGCAAAACAATGTTCAAACCCACTGATTTACCTCCTTCAGAATGGGCTCCTTTATTACCCGCTTCCATGATACCCGGGCCACCTCCTGTGATCACCCCGTATCCATGGCGAACCAATTTAGCAGCAATGTCCTCTGCCATTTTGTAATGGCTATGATCTCTTGGAGTCCTCGCCGAACCAAAAATTGACACGCAAGGTCCTATTTTGGCAAGCTTTTCAAAGCCCTCCACAAATTCAGACATTACTTTAAAAATTGCCCAGGAATCAGCGCTTTTGATTTCACTCCAATCGCGCTCCTTGAAAGCTTTTCTGATTTTATCTTCTTGCTGCTTATCCTCTAAATTGCTCATAACATATTTACTTTTAGTAAGAAAACGATGACACACCGAAATAGTAAACCAAAATCTTCGTAAAAAAAAGACCGGAGATTCTAAGGGTTTGATTTTCAGTAATAAAAAATATTACGTCAAGAGAATCATACCGGTTTGTTTACACGTACTTTTGCGTGAAATTAAATAACGCTTGAATTTAGCAGAAAAATCCCTCTTGGTACAGCAATTATTTGCTGAGCTTGAGACAGAGTCCAAACAATTTGCCACAGAGAGTGGACTTTCTTGTATTTCGGGTTGTGGCTTTTGCTGTGCAAACCCAAAGATCCCAGCCTCCATTTTAGAATTTTTACCCCTAGCCTTAGACCTTCACGAAAAGGGCGTTGCTGAAGCAAGCCTTCGCCTTCTGGAAACTCAGGAAAATGGTGGAAACTGCATTCTCTACCGTCCACAAAACGATGATGGAAGTAAGGGTTTTTGTGGCAATTATCAGAACAGAGGGATGATTTGTAGAGTATTTGCCAGCTCTGCGAGAAGAACTAAAACAGGACAAAAGGAATTGATTATCTGTAAACCCATCAAAGAATCCCAAGTTGATCGATTCCAGGAAGTTAATTTATTGATCAACGAGAATCTTCATATTCCCATGGCAACTGCCTACTACACTCAGCTACGGGATATCGACGAATCTCTTTGTGACCATTATCCTGTCAATGAGGCGATTCGAAGAGCCTTAGAACTTGTTTTGAGATTTAAATTTTACGAAGAAGGGGAGAGAGCTGAGGAAGTATGATTTTTTTGCTCGTCGCAATTAAATTATATTAGTGTTCTTAATAAAAGTTACATTTTTAATAATAGGCATGCTCAAAGTATCTGAAATAGTACAAACTGTCAAAAGTTTGATCGAAACCAGGGTCAATATGGTGAAGCAGGAAGTTCAAGAAGAATTTCTTGGAATCATATCCCGGACCATTCTTTTGGTGGTACTTGGTGGCCTGACGCTATTAGTACTTTTGTTTTTCAGTTTGTCATTGGCTTTTTATCTCAGCACAAAATTTGAGTCTCCTTTTATTGGTTTCTTATTAGTTGGTCTGTTTTATCTGATTCTCTTGGTTGCATTGTATTTGGGACGCTACTCCATAGGCATTCAATCCAAAGTGCAGGGAGGTTTAAGGAATTTTATTTTTAGCAAAATCAAACTCAAAAAGAAAGATGAGTAATGAATTGGAAAAACAAGCTGAAGAATTGGAGCAAACGCTTCAAAAACAGCTAGACCTTCTCAAACGAGATTCCGAGGATTGGTTGAAAGTAGGGGGAGCCGTACTGGCTGGGGGCCTACTTGCTTACGCTATTGTAAAAGCCACTAGAAAGAAAAAGAATAAAAAGACCCAAAAAGCCCTTGAGGTATTGGAGCGGGAAGGCCTGTTGGATAAAGATTTGGAAGAAAAATTGACCAAACCAAAAAAATCCAGTTTCTGGCCTAGCATGAGTCAAAGATTGTTGATACTAGGTCTGGCTTTGGCTAAGGAAAAATATTTCAAAGACTTATTTACAAAGGAAAAGGCTGATGGGAAGGAAGAAGAAGGCTCTTTATAAGAGTTTCCACAGACTTTTTGAAAAAAAACAGAAAGGAATTGCCTGGCTGATTGATCCTGCCAAATTTGACAAAAATCTTATCCCGCATATAAAATCAATCAGAGACTCTCAGCTTGATTTTATTTTTATTGGAGGAAGTAAATACCGGGAAAAAAACTTCGATGAAATTGTCTTTGAAATAAAAAATTCTGCAGGCAATATTCCTGTCCTGATTTTTCCTGGTTCCAAGGTGCAGGTCTCCAATCATGCTGATGGCATTTTATTTTTAAGCCTACTATCCGGAAGAAATCCGGAATTTCTGATCTCCCAACAAATTGCTGCTGCAGAATCCATTTACCATTCCGATTTAGAAGTACTTCCAACAGCTTATCTCTTAGTCAATGATGGAGAGCTCAAAAGTGTTCACAGGGAATCGAATACACTTCCGATTTTGAATAAATCAATCAAAGAAGTAGTGAAGACTGCCTTGGCAGGTAAGTTTTTGGGAATGGATTTATGCTTTATGGATGCCGGAAGTGGCTCGACCTCCTCTGTAGCTACGGAAGTTATTCAGGAAGTCAAAAAATATTTGGATGGGCCTCTCATTGTTGGTGGTGGAATTGATAACCTTCAGAAAATCCATTTGGGCTTTGAAGCCGGAGCAGATGTCATTGTCATCGGAAACCAAATAGAAAAGGACCCCCATTTTCTAACAGAGGTCCTTTCTTTTAAAGATTGGTATAATCAAAGTTTACACGTTAATTAAAGATTCTCTGCGTCTCATTTTTCCTGCAGGTACTCCATACATCATTTTAAATCTTCTACAGAAGTAAGCTGTGTCTTTGTACCCAACTTCCTTTCCAATGTCCCGAATGGATTTTTTGGTTGTTCTCAATAAGTCAACTGCTGCTTCCATTCTTTGGTATTCTATGTAATCCTGAGGATTGATTCCTGTCAGCATTTTGAAATATTGGCCCACATAGTCTTCTGAGACATTGGCCACCTGAGCCAATACTTTATTGGATAAATCTCCACCTAGGTTTGATTTGATGAATTTGAACAACTCAATCAACCTCGGGTCTTTGAAATAGGTAACATTGGTAGAAAGCTCTTCCAGGAACAAACGATTTTTCAGAATATGTCTCAACAGCTCAATCACCAACACCTCTGTTAAGGCTCTTAAAGTTCTCTCTTTTCCTACACTGCTTTGCTCCAGCTCCTTCATGATATCTTCGATCAACATTCCTATTCTATCATTGAATCGAATTATGAAAGCAGGAATATCTAAGGAATTGAAAAAGTTTACAACATCGAAAACCTTGGATTCAAAGCTAACAATCGAAACACAGTCTTCCTGAACATTGCGAATATCCTTAAAACTGATACTCTGAAGATACTTCTTTTTGTTTTCCAGGAAATTGTCCATTGATACCTCAGCCTTTTTGGATCCTCCACCAAAAGTCAGCGAGGTCTTTTTTTCTCCTGGAAGAAAAAGAACTTCGCCTTCATTGAGTATTTCCTGATCCTCTCCAAACTTCAAGCTTCCGTGATGAAGCAAGACGAGCATATTGTCAAATTCCTTGTGGTCGGCTATAGAAATGGGCTTTTCAATCTGAAAATTGTTTCCCCTTAAAAACCTTACATTTACCGATTCGATGACCTTGTTGTAATATTCCATGATTTTATTGCAGAAAAATTGAGATACAAAAATATAATTTTTCCATTTAAAAAAACGAATATTTTTACAAGATCAGTTAAAATAAATTAAAAAAGGCGCAATTTTATTCAATTGCGCCCTTCAAAAAGTAAAAATACGACTATTTAAGCAGTCCTCGAGATATGACTATTTTTTGAATTTCTGAGGTCCCCTCATATATCTGAGTGATTTTAGCATCTCTCATCAGCCTTTCTACGTGATATTCTTTCACATAACCGTACCCTCCATGAACTTGTACAGCTTCCACTGTTACATTCATGGCAACCTCAGATGCATATAGTTTGGCCATAGCGGATGCATGTGCATAATCTTCGCCCTGATCTTTTAACCAAGCCGCTTTGTATACGAGCATTCGGGCAGCCTCAATCTGAGTAGCCATATCAGCCAATTTGAACTGTATGGCTTGATGCTGACTAATTGGCTTCCCAAAAGCTTTTCTTTCCTTGGAATATGCTACAGACATCTCATAGGCTCCGGCAGCGATTCCTAATGCCTGAGCAGCGATTCCAATTCTACCTCCATTTAAGGTTTCCATGGCAAAATTGAACCCAAATCCTTCCTCCCCAATTCTATTGGAAGCAGGAACTTTCACATCCGTAAACATCAATGAGTGGGTATCACTTCCTCTGATTCCGAGTTTGTCCTCTTTCTTCCCAATTACAAATCCTTCCCATCCTTTTTCCACGATGAATACGGAGATCCCTTTATGTCCCTTGCTGGCGTCTGTTTGGGCAATAACCAAATAAACACTTGCAGAAGAACCGTTTGTAATCCAGTTTTTGGTTCCGTTTAGAATATAATAATCACCCTCTTTAGTGGCTTCTGTTCTTTGAGAAGTAGCATCTGAACCTGCTTCCGGTTCGGAAAGGCAGAATGCACCTAAAACTTCGCCCGTAGCTAGTTTCTTCAGGTATTTTTCTTTTTGTTCTTCTGTCCCGTACTTTTCCAAACCCCAGCACACCAAAGAATTGTTTACTGACATAGAGACTGAAGCAGAGGCATCGATTTTTGACAACTCTTCCATAGCTAGGACATAAGAAATGGTATCCATTCCCCCACCGTTATATTTTGGGTCCACCATCATTCCCATAAATCCAAGCTCGCTCATTTTTTTGATTTGCTCAGTTGGAAACTTAGCTTCAGTATCTCTTTCTATTACCCCAGGCAAAAGTTCAGTATTTGCAAATTCTCTTGCCGCCTCCTGCACTGCTAGGTGCTCTTCTGTCAGTTGAAAATTCATTTTTATTTATCGGGTTTATTTTCGTTTGCGGAATTTATAGTAAAAAAAGAAAAGGGGCAAAATGTTGCCCCTTTCCGAATTTTATTTTGATTTGAATCAATCCCGATTGCCAAAGAAAATAAATATGTAGTAAGCTAAAGTAGCTAATGATGCAAGAGCAGCAACTACATAAGTCATGGCAGCCCATTTCAATGCGTCTTTAGACATGGCATATTCAGTTCGGGTGACGATGTTTCGGTTTTGAACCCATGCCAGAGCTCGGTTAGATGCGTCAAATTCAACAGGAAGGGTAACCAAGGTGAATAAGGTCATGACACCATAAGCACCTACTACAATATATCCGATGAATTGATAGGGCAGGCCTAAGGCAAATCCACCGAACAAAGAGGCAATTAAGACTACGTTAAGAATCTTTCCGGAAATATTCTGCAAAGGAACAAGCTTGGATCTAAGTGTGAGCCAGGTGTAAGAGGTAGCATGCTGTACTGCGTGTCCACATTCGTGAGCTGAAACAGCAGCTGCGGCGGCATTTCTTCCATAATATACATCAGGACTCAAGTTTACTGTTCTATTCATAGGGTTATAGTGGTCTGTCAATTGCCCCTCAACAGAAACCACCTGAACATCATGAATATTATGATCTGCCAACATAAGTTTGGCGATCTCAGCACCCGAAAGGTTGGCCTCCAGAGCAGTCTGAGAATACTTTTTAAACTTGCTTTTCAGCTTGCTGCTGACTACAAAGCCAGCGATTGCAAATACGACTACAATTAATATCAGTAACATAATTTTTTTGTTTGCAGAAATGAATACGAAGTTAGCTTTTGTCAGGTTTTATCCAAGCTGGTTTTTGAATCATGATGACCCAGCTAATTAAGCCTGCCACCAAAACCAAAATTACCTGTGTGCCATGAATAATGGCTGCAAAGATTTTCCCGTCTACTTCTGATATTCCCAACTGTATCAAAATAAAGGCCACCAATGCATGAAAGGTTCCTATACCCCCTTGAACCGGTGCAACCATGCCAATACTTCCCATTACCATGACTAGGAGCACTTCGCCGCTGGACAAATTGGCAGTACTTTGAATCCCTAATGCAACTGTATACATGGTTAAAAAATAAATCAACCAAATGACTACAGAGCTCAACCAAAAACCCATGGGATTTTTTAGAGTCGAGATTCCCTTGATCCCTGAATACAATTCTCGAAGAAAGTGCTGGATCTTTTGTATAAATCCGTTGTCTCGAAAACGTCTTAGAATGAAATAAATGACTAAACAGAAAACCAAAATTCCCCCCAGCACCAAAGGAAGGTTTTGAACCAGTTTTTCTCCTAAATTATCCAGGTCTACCAATTGACCAGCCAGATTCAAGAAAAGCTCATTTTCCACCAAAAAAGCCAATAGAATAGTAGCAATCAAAAATAATAGGTCTATAGATCGCTCTAAGATGACCGTCCCTAAAAGATGACCAATGGAAATCCCATTGGTTCGGGATAGGACCCCGCATCGTGCTACTTCTCCGGCTCTCGGAACAATCATATTGGCCAGATAGCCGACCATTACGGCATGATAGGCGTCGGAAAGAGTTACTTTTTTTCCTTCATTTTCTTGAATGAGCAGTGTCCACCTCCAGCCTCTCAAGGCATAACCTCCCAAAGCAATGGCTAATGATAAACCTATCCATGCCCAATTGCTGGAGAAAACCTGTTCCACCAGGTTATTGAACTCAATGTCCTTATACAAAAACCAAAAAATCCAGACTGCGATCGCCAAAGAGATCAAAATCTGGATTGTTTGTTTGATTCTAGGGTGTAACATCAGATCAATCGGTTTTGATCATCTGGAAAAATCACCACTGGTTTAAATTTCTTCGCTTCTTCAAAGTCCATTCCTGCATAGCTGATAATGATGACTATATCTCCAACAGCAGCTTTTCTTGCTGCAGGACCATTGAGGCAGATCTGTCCACTTCCTCTTTCCCCTTTGATCACATAAGTTTCCAGCCTTTCTCCATTATTTACATTGACGATTTGGACTTTTTCGTTTTCAATGAGATTGGCCGCATCCATCAAGTCTTCGTCGATGGTAATTGAACCCACATAGTGCAATTCCGCCTGAGTGATTTTCACCCGGTGGATTTTTGACTTCATGATTTGAATTTGCATTGGCTTAGTTTTTCCGGCCGCAAAATTAAGAATTAATTATGAGGTTATCGATCAATCGAATTTCTCCCACATAAGCGGCAGCACAAATTGCCATTTCTTGATGTGGGTCAAACTGCTTTTTTATTTCAAAAGCCTCTCTTTCTACCAATTCGAAATACTCGAGTTTCACGGATTCTTGTTCTTGAAACTGTCGGATGATTTGTTCTTGGACAACTAACCACTCCCGGCCTTCTTTCAGTTCCTTCGCCGCTACCGATAAACTTTCAAAAATGATTAAGGCTGTTTTTCTCTCCAGATCAGATAAGCGTCTATTTCTTGAAGACATGGCAAGTCCATCCTCTTCTCTTCTGGTAGGCACTACAATTATTTCAATAGGAAAAGAAAGGTCTCTCACCAAGGTTTGAATGATTGCCACTTGCTGTAAATCTTTTTGACCAAAAAAGGCAAGATCGGGACGAATGATGTGAAACAGCTTGGACACAATCACTCCAACTCCATTAAAATGTCCTGGGCGAAAGGCCCCCTCTAAAATCCTTTCAAGGTGGCCAAAATTTAATTTGAGCACCGGAGAACTGGGGTACATTGTGTCAACTTCTGGTAAAAACACATAATCAACTCCCGCTGATTCCAAAAGGTCGAGGTCCTCCTTTACACTGGAAGGGTATTTTTCGAAGTCTTCCTGATTATTGAATTGAGTAGGATTGACGAAAATGGAAACTACTGTACAATCTGCCTGAGCTCCACATTTTTTTACTAAATCCAAATGCCCTTGATGCAGGGCACCCATTGTCGGCACGAGACCTATGGATTTATTTGATTGAATGAATTGGAGCCTGATTTTGTTCCAATCGGCCCCTGTACGGAATACCTGCACGGGATAGGGGATACTTTTGGGTAAATAGAGGCAAAACTAGATTAATATCCAGAAAAACAAGGCATTTCAGGCTTTTTTTATTATATTTGTGCCGTTGTTTATCACTTTACATAAAAAATATATAGCATGTCTAAATTACGTATCCTCTACGTTGCCAGTGAAATCAACCCTTTTCTCCAGACTTCAGAAGTAGCCAATTTCCTACGAACACTTCCTCAAGCCATGCAAGAGCGTGGTATGGAAATCCGTATTTTGGTACCGCGGTTTGGATTGATCAATGAGCGAAAAAACAGACTTCATGAAGTTGTAAGACTTTCTGGAATTAACATTGCTGTTGGTGAAGAAGAAAAGCCGTTGGTGATCAAGGTAGCCTCCATTCCGAATGCTAAACTTCAGGTTTACTTCATCGACAATGAGGACTACTTCCAGCGAAAGAGCGTATTCCATGACAAGCAGCAAAAATTCTACGAAGACAATGACGAGAGAGCCATTTTCTTCTGCAAGGGAGTAATCGAAACTGTCAAGAAATTGGGATGGGCACCAGATATTGTACATTGCAATGACTGGATGACTTCCTTGATTCCAATGTATTTGAAGACGACTTACAAGAATGAGCCATTATTCAAAGACACTAAATCAGTTTTTGCTATCTACAACAACGGATTTTCTCATACCTTTGGCGATGATTTGTTAAACAAGGTTAAGATGGTGGACATAGATGACACTATTTTAGCACCTTTGGAAAGCAAAGACTTCGAAGGCTTTATTCGTATGGGTATGGAATATGCCGATTTAGTAGTGAAGGGCGGAGAAGTTTCTGACGAATTAACTCAATTAATAGAAGATTTCTCAAAAGATAAGAAGTTTGAAATCAGCATTGACGAAGAAGAACAAGCTCACGAAGAGCTTTACGGCATATACACAAATCTTGCGGGCTAAATTAGCCTGCTTGGGATTACTATTTACAATTCTAATTAGTTCTTGTTCCGATCCAGCTTCCGTAGGACTCGAATTAGCTCCGGGAAACAACCAAGTAGGTGTTTTCTTTGCTGAATTCGATCTACCTGCGGAAGTTGTGTTATTAGACTCTTTTGAAACGACTACCAATGCAGCTCGGAGAGGGATTTTGGCAGTAGGGCACGAACAAGATGACTTTTTTGGAGTAACCCAAGCAACTTCCTATTCTAGACTTTCATACTCTTCTAGTCAAAAAAGGCCTGAAGCTGATGCAATTCTTGATAGTGTGTTCTTTACTCTTAGAGTAATAAGTGTCAATGGAACTGACCTAGATCAGCCAAAATCATATTCGGTCCATAAATTAAATGAGCAGATTCTGGATACGGTTTATTTCAACACCGATAAAATTCCATTTCAGGAATCTGCGCTGGCTTCCAGTGAAATAACATTTAATGAAACCAAAGACACCACTGTTAGACTCCAAGTAAACCAACAATTTGCTTCGGAAGTTTTTGAGCTATACAAAGGAAGTAGAGAGTTTAGCAACATATTTAATTTCAGACAATACTTACCAGGTATTGCAATTAAAGCTAAAGAAGGAGACAACACTACAATTGGACTTCAGCAAGGTGAGAACACTGGGTTTATATTTTATTATCACAACCTTGCTGATACAGTTGCCTCATCTTTCAGAATAACTACTAGTACCTCAAGAGGCTTTGTAAATGTTGAAAGCGATAGAAGTGGTACTCCAACTGCTAGTGTTCAAGAATACAGAACAGCTTATGACGTCGGGAATAAAGTAGGTGCAAAAGCTAATCTTGGGATGGTCATTAAAATAAACACTCATCCAATTGATGAATTTTTAGACTCAATTTCCGGGATTGTCTTCAATGAAGTTTCGTTTGAAATGGGAGAAATTGAATCATTTCCTGAAACTCAAAATCCTTTATTTTCTGGATATTTATATTTAACAGACGATACCAATAATTTCATTCGAAGGAGCATCGATAGAAATCCTATCACGGTTCAATCAACAAATCAACCTCAGGTAGAAACCGATGAGAATGGAAACCAAATTCCAATGGTAAGAGCTCCAGCTCAGGTTTTATTTAATCAAACCTCCAAAACTTATAGTGCGGATATAACCTCCCATATTAATGCGCTTTTCCGAGGAACATTGACCAATAAGGATTGGCTCTTTTATGGGGGAATAGTTTCTGTAGGTTCCGAGGATGATAATTTCAAAAAATCATTGAGGCAAATGGTAGTAAGAAAAGACCGAATCAAGGTCAAAGCCATCTATTCAAAAATCAAATAAAAAACTGCTTTTCAAGAAGCTAAAAGAGTCCACTTTCAAATTTTAAGAAAGTGGATTCTTTTTTTTGGCATGAAAGCTGTTTCTTTGTGCAAGTTCTAGAAAACAAAAAGAATTTTTCAATATGTGTGGAATTGTAGCATATGTGGGGCAGCAAGAAGCTCTTCCCATTATTATCAAAGGTCTAAGAAGATTAGAGTATAGAGGGTACGATAGTGCAGGCGTAGCTTTGCTGGATCATAATGGCCTTAGTATTTATAAAAAGAAAGGAAAGGTCTCTGAGTTAGAAAAACATTTGGAGTCCAATGGTGATATCAAATCCAATATTGGAATCGGTCATACAAGATGGGCTACTCACGGTGAACCTAATGATGTAAATGCGCATCCGCATTATTCCTCCTCCGAAAAACTGGCAATGATCCACAATGGGATTATTGAGAATTATGAGGTCCTAAAGAAAGACTTGATTCAGAAAGGATATAAGTTTCATTCAGAAACTGATACTGAGGTATTCATCAAATTCATTGAGGACATTCAGCTTCATAATAAATGCTCTTTAGAAGAAGCATTGCGTCTGGCACTGCACAAGGTGGTAGGTGCTTATGCGATCGTTCTGATCAACAAAGAGGAACCTGACACCCTAATTGCAGCTAGAAAAGGCTCTCCTTTGGTTATCGGTGTTGGAGAAGATGAATATTTCTTGGCATCGGACGCAACCCCTATTATTGAGTATACCAACAAGGTGGTTTATTTGGATGATTACGAAATAGCTGTAATCCGTAATAATAGGCTTCAGGTAAAAACCATAGAAAACGTAGAGACCAATCCATACATCAATCAATTGGAGATGGAATTGGAAGCGATTGAAAAGGGTGGTTATGATCATTTCATGTTGAAGGAGATCTATGAGCAGCCCAAGTCCATCGCTGACTGTTTGAGAGGAAGATTGGATGCAAAATCCGGAAGATTGGTTTTAGGTGGTCTACGTGATTACATGAACAAATTCCAAAATGCTGAACGGATTATCATCACGGCTTGCGGTACATCTTGGCATGCCGGCTTAGTTGCTGAATATCTGTTCGAAGAATTTGCCAGAGTTCCTGTAGAAGTAGAATATGCATCTGAATTCAGATACAGAAACCCAGTCATCAATGATAGAGATTTTGTAATCGCAATTTCTCAATCAGGAGAAACTGCTGATACCTTAGCTGCTATTGAACTGGCAAAATCAAAAGGGGCAACCATATTTGGAGTATGTAATGTGGTGGGTTCTTCTATCCCAAGAACAACCCATGCCGGATCCTATACTCACGCGGGACCAGAAATTGGAGTAGCTTCAACAAAAGCATTTACGGCCCAAATCTCAGTTTTGGCTATGATGGCTTTGAAGTTAGGTTACCAAAGAGGAACGCTTCCGGAAAGTCGTTACATCCAGTTGCTGCATGAGCTTGCGGCTATTCCATCCAAAGTGGAGAAAGCTTTGCAGACAAATAAGCAAATCGAATATATCGCTTCCGAATACAAGGACGTGAGAAATGCACTTTATCTGGGAAGAGGTTACAATTTCCCTGTAGCCTTGGAGGGCGCTTTGAAACTGAAGGAAATCTCTTATATCCATGCGGAAGGTTATCCTGCAGCGGAAATGAAGCATGGTCCTATTGCCTTGATTGATGAAGAAATGCCAGTAATCTTTATCGCTACTCAGGATAGTTCTTATGAGAAAGTGGTAAGTAACATTCAGGAAGTGAAAGCAAGAAAAGGAAAAGTAATTTCAGTAGTGACTGAAGGAGATACTCAGGTGAAAAGTATGGCTGATCACGTCATAGAGATACCGGAAACTCACGAAGCTTTTGCTCCATTGGTTTCAGTAATTCCTCTTCAATTGCTATCCTATCACATCGCAGTGATGAGAGGTTGTAATGTAGACCAACCTAGAAACCTCGCAAAATCAGTGACAGTTGAATAATATCCAAGGCCTTCAGAAATGAAGGCCTTTACTTTTTTAATCCCCACAAGTACCTTGGGTAAAGGAAGTAATCCCTCTGGACCTAGCCTCACAATCATTGCCATAGGTAATCCCATTACACCCACATACAGGTGCATAGATTTGGTAGCAAGCTGCAGTATCCTTGACTAACCTTGAATCATAACAATCAGGTGGAAGCTCTTCATCGCATTGAAATGCTGAAAAGAGGAGAACGCAAATCGCTGATATAAAGGATAATCGTTTCATCTGTTTATAATTTGTTTTTTCAGTGGTCAGATGGAATGCCCTACCCCGATTTATCGGGGCATCCCCCTCCCTATCCGCCGCGGCGGACGGGACAAGTTGTGTGAGATTTTTCCTCATGGGCATTTCATAATTTCAATAATAATATCAATGTAGGAGACGAAAAATCAAATCTAAATGATACAAGGACAATTATAAGGAAAGGAATCAGCAACTAAAGATAAATCCTTAATTTTGCCTTGCGAATAAAATAGTATGCTGGACAAATTACAATCAATAAAAGAACGGTTTGAAGAAGTGGGTCAACTGATCGTGTTGCCTGAATCCATGGCGGACATGAGTAAGTATGCCAAGCTAACCAAGGAATATAAAGACCTTGAAAAAATTGTAGCTGTATACGATGAGTATAATCTAGTCCTGCAAAATATTTCGAGTTCCAAGGAAATTCTGGATAAAGAAAAAGATCCTGACTTTCGAGATATGGCTAAGGCTGAGTTGGAGGAGTTAAAGGAAAGAAAAGAAGAGCTTGAAAATGAATTGAAGCAATTACTCATCCCCAAGGATCCCAATGATTCCAAAGACTGTATTCTTGAAATTAGAGGAGGAACCGGTGGGGATGAAGCCGCAATTTTTGCTGGAGATTTATTTAGAATGTATGAGCGTTTCTGCGAAATGCAGAATTGGAAGCTTACTGTTTTGGATTTAACTTTTGGATCAGCAGGTGGATACAAGGAAATTATCGCTACCATTTCCGGTGCAGATGTATATGGAATGATGAAATATGAATCGGGAGTTCATAGAGTTCAGCGAGTTCCAGCTACCGAATCTCAAGGGAGAGTTCATACTTCAGCAGCTTCAGTGGCAGTTCTACCTGAAATGGACGAAGTGGAGGTACACTTGGACATGAATGATATCAGAAAAGATACTTATTGCTCATCCGGGCCTGGAGGACAATCTGTCAACACCACTTATTCTGCCGTAAGACTAACTCACAATCCTACAGGATTGGTTGTGACATGTCAGGACGAAAAGTCTCAAATCAAGAACTTCGAGAAAGCATTGAAGGTACTTCGTTCGAGATTGTATGAGATTGAGCTGGCAAAACACAATGAGTCTGTTGGAGCTCAAAGAAAATCTATGGTTGGCAGTGGTGACAGATCGGATAAAATCAGAACCTATAATTATCCACAATCACGAGTGACGGATCACAGAATCAACAAAACCGTATACAATCTACCCGAGGTAATGGACGGTCACATTGAGGAATTTATCTCCGCTTTACGCTTTGCAGAAAACTTGGAGAAGATGCAGAGCTCGGGTTTGGAGGAATAATTTTTCCTTTTGCATAATTGTTGAATGAATATTGCAGAATGTGATTTTTGACTAGTATCTTGAAGAAATAACTGAAAAGTTCTTATGATCATTGCCGGAGAAAGAGATATCAACCTAGTGACATGGAATGAGGCCCATTTCCATCAGCTATATCCTCTTGCCAACAACCCAAAAATAGCCATGAATCTGAGGGATAGTTTTCCTCAGCCTTATACCATTCACGATGCCCGGCATTGGATCGAACACAATCAAAAGTTTAATCCCCCTCAGAATTTTGCTATAGAGTTTCAAGGAAAACTAGCAGGAGCAATCGGCTGTGAAAGAGGGAAGGATGAATTGAGAACCAATATGGAATTAGGTTTCTGGGTTGGTGAACCTTTTTGGCGAAAAGGAATTGCTACGGAGGCTGTGCGTTTATTTACCAAGCACCTGTTTGACAAATTCGACATTCAGCGAGTTTATGCTCAAGTATATGATTTCAACGGGGAATCTATGAATGTGCTTGAAAAAGCAGGCTATATTCCTGAGGCAATTTTGAAAAAAGCATTTATTAAACGAGGAGTAGTCGGCGACTTATTTCAATATGTAAAAATAAGAGGCGAGGAATAATCCTCGCCTTTTTTCTTAAACCTGCTCTAGAGCCTGGCTGACGTCGGCAATCAAGTCTTCATAATGCTCCACTCCTATGGAAAGGCGAACCAACTTTTCTGATATTCCCAACATTTTTCGGTCTGCATCACTTACATCCGAATGAGTCATAGTAGCCGGATGCTGTGCTAAGGACTCCGTACTCCCTAGGGAAACGGCCAGTTTGAATAATTTGAGATTATCCAGAAAACCAAAGGCCTCTTTTTCTCCTCCTTTAATATCGAAAGAAACCATCGCCCCGGCACAGCTAAGCTGTTTCTTATAAATATCGTATTGCGGGTCTCCTTCTTGTAAATGCCCAAGGAAATATACTTTTTCTACTTTTGGATGAGCTTTCAAAAAATCTGCCACATTTCGGGCATTTTCAGCCTGCTGAGTCATTCGAACCTTTAGAGTTTCCAAACTTCTCATCAATAACCAACCTGTCCAAGGTCCGGCCATATTTCCCAAAAATGTCCGAAGGGTTCTGACTCTTTTCATCAGCTTGGCATTTCCCAATACCGCTCCGGCTATCAGGTCAGAGTGCCCACCGATATATTTGGTAGCGGAATAAACAACCAAATCCGCTCCATGCTGTAGTGGGTGTTGCCACAATGGTCCCATATAAGTATTATCCACTACAAGCTGGGCGGGAGATTCTTTGTCTCCTAATTGCTTTGCTACTTTGCTGCATAGCTCCAAGTCAAAGAGAGAGTTGGTAGGATTGGCTGGAGATTCTACATATACCATTTTGACTTGATGCCCTTTTGCTTTCGCCAAAAGTTCATCTTCTGTCTCATTCTCCGTAAATCCGATTCCTTTGATCCCATATTCTGGTAAAACTTTGTTGATAAAGTGATCTGTTCCGCCATAAACAGGCATACTGTAAAGCAGGGCATCTCCCGGCCTCAGGAATTCAAGAAAAACAGTAGATATAGCAGACATGCCGCTCTCAAAAACGCAACACTCTTCCGCCTGATCCCAGAGAGATAGTCTTTCTTCCAAAATCTGTAAATCCGGATTATTAAGGCGAGAGTAAATCAAACCAGGTTGCTCGCCTACGTTTCTTTCCCGCTTGCCATAAGCAAGCTCAAAAAACTCTTTTCCCTCTTGGGCGCTTTTGAATACGAAAGTGGACGTCTGAAAAATTGGGCATTTGACTGCTCCCTCAGACCATTCCGGCTTGTATCCATAGGACATCATTAAACTTTCTGGGTGCATGGGTATTTGGGTTTATATTTTACTCAAATCACCATAAAAGTTTTTACTTTTTCAATTCCTAATTCCTTATTTTATTTTGTATCAAAAGTTCATTCAGTCCTATATTCTGAATTTTTTGAAATAAATTAGATATTGTTCTTTATTGACAGAATATTATTTGGAATTCTTAATCAATGAAGCGCTTCTCCTTTAACTAATTAGGAATTGGATAATTTTAACGAATCCAGATTTTCTTACTGATCAATCTATCCTTATTCGAAAGTCTAAAAATCAATAAGCCTTTTGGCAAGTCTGTTAATCTTATACTTTTTAAACCCGGGGAAACAGGTGTGGAAAAAACTACCTGACCTCGCTGATTGGAAACTTCCACCCAGTTCCATGTATCCAAGAAATCAGATTCTATAAATACATCCCCTTCACTTGGATTGGGAAAGATTTTTAAAGTACTGTCTCCGCTGTTTGGTTCCAAGGCTGTGATCAAACTTACTTGAACGCCCAATTTAATTTCCTCGCTAAAATTACAGGAATTCTGCGCTCTTACCTGAACTTCAAAATTACCTTCACTTTCCCATCTAACTCGAACTTTCCCAGTTCCTTGACCCTCAAGGATTCTACCACCCGCGCTTAATGACCACTGATAATTATGGCCCTCATTGACTGCTACTGAATAGGTTTGTTCTCCTGGAGGCACTAGGTTCTCTCCTGAAATTTGGTCCGGAGCAGTAGGTAATGCATTGATTTGGATGGGAAGAGTGATTGTTTCCCTTTGACCACAAGCATTTTCTGGGGTAGCTTTCAAACTTCCAAGTCCAGGGTTTATCCATTTAACTAGAACAGTCGAGGTACCCTGTCCGCTGAGTATTTCTCCGCCATTGGCTTCCCAAGTGTAGCTGATACCCTGCAGATTTGGAAGCTGGTAAGACTCCTCATTCGTCTCACAAACAGTCCCATTTCCATCAATTTTCAGATTAGCTGGAGGTAATTGAGATACATTGACCTCCAGAAAAGAGGTTTCACCTGCTCCGCAAAAATTGCTTCTACTTACAAAGATGGCTTTTCTTCCCGGGTCTGTCCATTCGACTTCAACCGTATTGGTTCCTTGCCCGTTGATGATTTGCCCTCCATCAACTCTCCATACCAATTGAGTTCCGGCTATTTGGTTATCTGTAATTCGGTATATCTGGCTTTCAAGGCAAGTCTCTGAAGCACCAGAAATCTCACTTAATGCTCCAGTGGGGGGGACACAATTATAGATGAGAATACTTCCGTCGTCCCCGGCTGCATAAGCTATGAAAGGGGTTCCCGCGCTGACGGCATTCAGGTTTCTACTGGTCCCTGTCTCGATTTTTGTCCAGGATTCTCCTCCATCCTTGGTTACTAGCGCCAATCCATTCTTGCCGGAAATAAAACCAAATTGGCTATCGAAAAAATCAACTGAAAGTAAATCTTCGGTAGTTCCACTGTCAATACTTCTCCAAGTCTCAGACTTGTCCTCAGTTTTGATAATAGTACCTCCATCCCCGACGGCTATGGCTTGAAATTCCCCAAGTTTTGCTAACCCATTGAGATTCCTGCTTGTACCCGAATTGACCGGCTCCCATTGACTTCCACCAAAAGAATATAGAATTAAGCCGTTTTCGCCAATTGCAATTCCAATAGCAAAATCAAAAAACATCAAATCTTTCAAATTGGTCGTGGAATTAGAAGTAACACTTAAATCCCAAGTACCTCCAGAATCGGAAGATCTAGTAATAAAGCCATTAGTCCCTGCCAGGTAAAGAACCGAAGGTGCAAAAAGATAAAAGCCATCTACTCGTTGGGTAGTGTTAATACTAAATTCTCCCCACGCTGAGCCTGAGTTACTAGTTCGATAAATCTTACCCCCAGGACCTGATATATAGCCAAAGGCAGTATTCCAAAAATCAATTGCACTGATGGTAAATTGTTCTGGTATAGGTCTTGAAACAAAAGTTCTGCCTGAAGTAGAGCTAACCAAAAACTCTCCTCTTTCACCAGCCACAAATCCAACCCTGTCAGTTTTGAAATCTACGGAGGTGAAGTTATTTCTATATCCTGCCAACCTTTGGGTATATGTGCTTCCGGCATTGGCGGAAGAAATCAAGTACCCATCTTGACCGGACGCAAAAACCGTATTGGAACCAGGGATAAATGATAATCCTAAAATATTTCTGGTGTTGGTTGCACCCAAATTAGCTCGCGCAAAACTCGACCCCGAATTCGCAGACCTGACCGAAGTAGCATTTTCACCGACAGCAACAATAATTCTAACATCCCTTGGAGCAATTTTCAAATCATTCAATTTGACATTTGTACCAGTATTCAATAGTTGCCAGGTATTACCCCCATCAATGGTTTTGATCATTCTTCCATTGTCTCCAGCTGCATATCCAATTAATGGAGAGGAGAACCTGACAGCATACAGAGATTCCGTTAGGCCGGAATTTAGGCTTGTCCAGGAAGCTCCTTTATTAAAGCTCCTTAATATCAAACCCTCCTGTCCAACAGCATAAACAGTGTCTCTATTAATAAACTCCACTCCAAAAATAGCTTTCGTTTGGCCTGTGGAATTTTCTTGCCAAGAAGTCCCGTCATTCGTGGACTCGAATATTTTTCCTGATGAGCCCGATATAATCCAATTGTTTTCCCCATTATAGCTGATATCATGGAAATCGGAGGATTGCCCAATGTTTATTTTGGACCAAGAATTACCTCCATCTACAGTTTTTAAAATCAAGCCCGAATTACCTACAGCAAGACCCAAATTTGAATTTTTAAAAACCAGATCTACAACTCTGCCATCGAATTGATAGGTTAATTCTTCCCAAGTTTGGCCGGCATTGCTTGTTTTGATCAATAACCTTTCCCCTCCTGCATAGGCAATGCTATCATTCACCCAAAAAACAGCTTCCAAGTCCAAACCCCAACTTTGCAATCTAGTCCAGGTCTGGGCCTGTGCACAGTGGTACGAAAAGAAAAAAGTAAGGAGTAAGAAAGAGATTTTTTTCATGAAGCTGAAAATGTACTAAAACAAAAATAAGTCATTTACGCTCATGTCAAAGCAGTTTAGTAGAAAGCCTTAAATCCAAACCAAAAAAAACCAATTTTACTGGCCTGTGTTTGATCAAGGTTGGGTATTTTTAATAATACAAATTCGCATAAGATGAAAAAGCAAGTCATATTCTCTCTTTTCCCGGTACTGGTAGCATGTGGATCAGGTGAAAGAGTTTCTAAAGAAGTTTTTGAAGAAGTAAACCAAGCCATGGAGGTGAAAAAGCTGAATGAAGCTGAAATTATTGAAGCAGCCATGATTTGGGGAGACTCAATTAGTCAAGAGGCACAAAACCAACTTATTTCAAATCTCCAAAACGCAATCTCTGAAAAAGGGGTGGCAGGTGCTATCGAGTTTTGCAATGTAAATGCCCTCCCAATTTTACAAGAGGTAGCGAAAAAATACGATGTTAAAATAAAGCGAGTATCCAATCAGTACCGTAACCCCAAAGATCAGCCGGATGAGATGGAAAAAAGGATTTTAGAAACCTATGAGTATGATATGGAGAATAAAATTGAACCATCCCCCAATATTCAAAAAATTGAAAATGGGGAGGTCTATCTCTACAGTAAATCCATCATCATACCAGGAGGACTTTGTCTCAATTGCCATGGCGAACCCGGTAAGGACATAAACGATGAAACATTAAAGAAGCTAAATGAGCTTTATCCACAAGATCAGGCAAAAGGTCATCAGATCGGTGACCTGAGAGGAATGTGGTCCATTAAAATCCCCAAAAAGGAGGTTGTTAAAAGGATGTAATCAATCCAAGAAATTTTATTTTTTATTTGGGGACTTTCCCCTAATTTGATTGACTCATTCATGATTCAGTCAAAATTTATGCTTTTCCGGTATCGAATTCTTTTGCTTTTTATTGCGGCCCTTTTTACAGCATGGATCCTGAAAAACCGTGAACTGTTTGAAGCTTATACTCAAGTCATTCCTGGAACTCAGGTAAAGTTTACCATGGTTCCAATTCCGGGGGGAAGCTTTTTGATGGGTTCGGCTAATGAAAAATATTCGGATGAAACCCCCGCTCACCGGGTCGAGATAGAACCTTTTTGGATGTGCACACATGAGGTCACCTGGGATGCTTTTGAGCTTTTTTTAGACAAAAATTATGAAACAGCGATTTCAGAGGGCCCGATCGGGCAAGTTGTAGACGGCCTTAGCCGTCCAAGCCTTCCTTATCTGGATATGACATTCGGAATGGGAAAAGAAGGAAAGCCGGCCATTGGAATGACTCAATACGGGGCCATTCAATATTGTCATTGGCTATATTTGAAAACAGGCATTTTTTACCGGCTCCCAACAGAAGCAGAGTGGGAATACGCTGCAAAAGCAGGAACTAAGTCATCCTATTTTTTTGGAGAGGATGCAAAGAAGCTCTCCGAATACGCCTGGATAGCAGAAAATTCCAATGAAAGCACTCAAAAAGTTGGCTTAAAAAAAGCCAATCCTTGGGGGCTTTTTGATATCTATGGAAATGTCATGGAATGGACTTCCGACCAATATGAAGCGGACTTTTATGAGAGATCGCCGGAAAAGAATCCACAAAACCCCTCGATAAAACTCTATCCCAGAGTAGTCAGAGGCGGAAGCTATAAGCACAAGGCGGAAGAAATCAGTAGCGCCAGACGATTCCAAAGTGAGCCAAAGTGGAAGCAATTGGATCCGCAAATACCAAAAAGTCAATGGTGGTTCCCTGAAGCACCATTCCTGGGAATGAGACTTGTCAGACCTCTCAACCCACCTAGTCCGGAAGAAATCAAAGCCTATTATACCAAGGCTCCAATAGATGATTATTAAACCTAAAAATAACCTGCTTATGAAACCTGAACATTCACGCCGGAATTTCATGAAAACTTCGGCAATCATTACAGGAGGAATATTAACATCCCCCTTCGTTTTGCCCAAGGCCTATGCTGCGCCTGACAATCACCTCAAACTAGCCCTGATAGGATGCGGCGGTAGAGGCACCGGGGCTGTATTTCAGGCATTCGAAACCGGTCATCCCATCAAACTGGTTGCTATGGCTGATGCCTTCCGGGATAGGCTAGACGGAAGCTTGAAACCAATTTTGGATAAATATGGAGCAGAAAAAGTAGTTGTGCCGGAGGAAAGGAAGTTCGTGGGCTTCGATGCATACAAACAAGCCATTGCTGAAGCAGATGTAGTGATTTTAGCCACACCTCCAGGTTTTAGGCCACCGCATTTTGAAGAAGCAGTAAATCAAGGAAAGCAGATTTTCATGGAAAAGCCGGTAGCAACAGATGCTGCAGGAATCAGAAGAGTTTTGGCTGCGGCTGAAATAGCAAAGGCTAAGAAATTAAATGTGGTGGTTGGACTTCAAAGACACTATCAAAGTAATTATAGAGAAACCATTCAACGAATTCACGACGGTGCGATAGGGGATATTACCGGGGGTCAGGTTTACTGGAATGATGGAGGAGTCTGGGTAAGAGAGCGGCAGCCCGGACAAACTGAAATGGAATATCAAATGAGGAACTGGTATTATTTCAACTGGCTCTGTGGAGACCACATTACTGAACAGCACGTCCATAATATCGATGTGGCAAATTGGGTAAAACAAGGGTATCCCGTGAAGGCTGAAGGCACAGGAGGCAGGCTTGTCAGAACAGGAAAAGAGCATGGGGAAATTTTCGATCATCATGTAGTCACTTTTACCTATGCTGATGGTTCGGTAATTCACAGTGAATGCAGGCATTTCCCAGGCGCAGCAAACAGAGTAGATGAATCTTTTCAGGGAACCAAAGGAAAAGCCTATTTAAGCGCTGGAAATCATGGTAACCTATCCGATTGGAAAGGAAATGCTATCTATTCTCATAATAGGGAAAACAATGTCAATCCCTATCAGCAAGAACATAATGAACTTTGGGATGCACTTTTCAAAGGTGAATACAAATTTGCCGATGCCGAGAATGCTGCCAAAAGTACCATGACCTCTATTATGGGTAGGTACGCTACTTATTCAGGAAAAGTATTGACTTGGGAAGAAGCCTTAAATGGCAAAGTGGACCTTTTCCCTGAAAAATTAGCTTGGGATACTTCGCCTAAAGTATTGCCAAATGAAGATGGCTACTATCCTCATGCGATTCCAGGAAAGACCCAGGTGATTTAATGAAAAAAAATTATCAGGTAGTAAAAGCCCTTGATTGGAAAAACAATTTCATACTTGACATAAAAAATTGATCTACACATGAAATGTCCATGAGGAAAAATCTCACACAACTTGTCCCGTCCGCCGCGGCGGATCGGGAGGGGGATGATTACCCTGGGCATTCCATCTGACCTTTGAAAAACAAATTATAAACAGATGAAAAGACGAGGATTTATAAAAAAGCTGGGTTTAGGAGGAACAGTCATGAGTGTTTCAGGGGCATTAAGCTTTCCAGCTTACTCCGAGAGACTTGAAGAAGAGCCTTTCAAAATGGATTTTGCCCCGCATTTTGGGATGTTTAAGAATTCAGCCCCTGGAGGTTTAGCCGATGAACTGAAGTTTATGGCGGATCAGGGATTTCGCTCCTTGGAAGACAACGGGATGCTAGGTCGATCCATCGATGATCAGAACCTAATTGCCAAGACCATGGAACAATTAAATATGAGAATGGGAGTATTTGTTGTGGATGGTGGAGATAATTGGAAAACATCCCTGACGACTGGCAAGCAAGAGTTTCTGGACAACTTTCTGAATACTTGCAAAAAATCCGTTGAGGTTGCAAAAAGAGTCAATGCCAAGTGGATGACTGTTGTGCCAGGCTTTTATGAAAGACGAATGCCAATCGGAATCCAAACAGCCAACGTGATAGAAGCTTTAAAGCGAGGAGCGGAAATATTCGAACTCCATGGTTTGACTATGGTTTTGGAGCCCCTAAGTGACACCCCAGAGCTTTTCTTAAGAAATGCAGATCAAACTTATATGATATGTAAAGCGGTGGGCAGTCCTTCCTGTAAGATACTTTATGATATCTATCACATGCAGCGAAACGAGGGAAACCTTATTGCCACCATGCAAAATACCTGGGATGAGATTGCCTATATTCAAATCGGAGATAATCCAGGCAGAAAGGAACCAGGAACAGGCGAAATACATTATGGTAATGTTTTTAAATTCATTCATGAAAAAGGATTCGACGGAATTCTAGGAATGGAGCACGGCAATGCCATGCCAGGAAAGGATGGAGAGTTGGCATTGATTGATGCTTATCGAAAAGTAGATGTTCAATAAATAAAAATGATTCAAAAAAAATTGTTGGCGCTTGCCTTAGGGCTAGCGCTTTTTTCCTGTCAAAAAGTAAGTCACGAAGTAGTACCAGAAAAACCTCAAGGTTGGGAGATCTATTCCACACCCAAGGAGAGCTCATTGAGAGGTCTTTCACCCGTTACAGGTGATATTGTATGGGTTAGTGGAAGCCGGGGAACTTGGATGCGCACATTAGATGGTGGCAAAACCTGGGATTCAGGTACCATAGCCGGATTAGATACCGTAGATTTTAGATCTATTTATGGTTTTGATGCAGAAAAAGCAGTAGCAGTATCAGCTGGTCAGCCTGCTGTCATTTATAAAACCCTGGATGGAGGAAAAACTTGGGTGTTAAAGCATCAAGCCTCTGAGAAGGCCTTTTTAGACGGGATAACATTTGCTACTGAAGAGCGAGGCTATGTCTTCGGAGATCCAGAAGACGGGCGATGGACAATTTTGGAAACCGTAGATCAGGGAGAAAGCTGGAGATTGATAGATTCCCTACCCCAAGCAGCTGAGGGAGAGGCAGGATTTGCTGCCAGTGCATCTTCTTTGATCGCTGAAGGTGATCACCTATACTTAGGCAGTGGCGGAAAAGAGGCCAACCTTTACGTCTCAAAAGATCGGGGAAATTCATGGGAAAAATTTAAAAGCCCATTACAACAAGGTGAATCTTCTCAAGGTATTTTTGCTTTGACCTCGACAGGTAAAGGAGAAATTATTGTCACAGGTGGTGATTATCTTCATGAAAATCAAAATGAAGGTAACTTAGGGATTTTTCTACCAGAAGATAAAAAATGGATCAATTCGGAAACTAGTGTTTTTGGATATAGATCGGGAATTTCTTTTTTCCCGAGATTTCAGTGGGTAGTGGCTGTAGGTCCTAATGGTACTGATTTTTCCAAAGATGGAGGTTTAAATTGGGAGAAAATTAGCTCAGAAAATGAGGGCTTTCACGCTGTGAAAATGAGTCAGTCAGAAGGTACCCTATGGGCATCTGGTGCACAAGGAAAAGTAGGAAAATTGACATTTTGAAAACAAACAGGTGAATTTTTTAACCTATTTGGAGAAAATGCACGTATCCTATTAAATATTAGTAAAGAATTAAAGGATATTTATGAGTAAAGACAGACTCTGTATTATCTTTGATTGAAAATTTTTATCTTATCCAACTAATCCCAGTAAATAGAATCAATATGTTTGAAATTATTCCTTCAATATGGCTTATCAATGGCAAGTGCGTTCGTCTAAAAAGAGGCGATTTCGCTACTGAAGAGGTAATTTCCAATAACCCTCTTGCTATAGCGCAGGAGTTTGAGTCTATCGGACTTAAAAGACTTCATCTCGTAGACTTGGATGGAGCCAGAAGAGGCGAGCCTAAAAACTATCACATTCTGGAAGCAATCACAGGCTATACGGACCTGAAAGTTGACTTTACAGGAGGGGTTACCACTGATGGAGACGTGATTAAATGTTTCGAATTTGGAGCAAAATCAGTTACTATTTCCTCAGCAGCCGCGAATTACCCAGAGCGGTTTGCACAATTTATCCTTTCCTATGGCAGGGAAAAAATCAATCTTGCTGCTGATACTAATCCAGTAGATAATAAAATTAAAATCCGTGGTTGGTTGAAAAAGACCAGTATTGATTTATTTGATCATATTGAGTTTTTCTATGATAGAGGACTGAAGTATCTTAAATGCTCTGACGTTTCCAGGGATGGAGTGATGGAAGGGCCAAACTTGGAACTATACCAAAGAATTATTGATCGATTCCCTACAATTCACCTTGCAGCTAGTGGTGGTATTAGAGGAATCGATGATTTTAAAAAAATGAGAGATATCGGAGTCAGGTCCGCTGTTTTTGGAAGAGCCTACTATGAAGGTAAAATCACCTTAAAAGACCTGGAAAACTTTATACAAGAAGCATAAAAAAAGAGGCCAAAAAGCCTCTTTCTTTGCTATTAAGAAAACACAAATTAATCTGCTTTGAATTTGTCCACTACATAAAGAAAAATGTTGAACGATAATGTTGACGGTAGTGGCTCAACTTTTTTACCCTCTGGATTCAAAACAACTTCTCTTCTGATAGGAGTTGAAGGAATTGGAAGAGGGTTTGAATTGGACTTAGATGGACTAAGCACTTTCGGAATTATCACTTCTTGAACATTTTGTTCGTCAAAAAGTGGTTTTTCCAAGATTTTAGCCGATTCTGGTTCAATTTTATCACGATCATTCTGAGCGAAAGATTCTTCTGCCATCAGGCACATTCCCAAAACAGCCCCCGTGAAGAATCCGATTTTTTTAAAAGGAAATGGTGAATAATTGAACATTTGTAGAATTGGATTACCAGTGTTTAACTCTTAGGTTTGTAAAAGGTTTCTAAAAATAATAAAAATTTTTTTATGCAAACGATTGATTACAAAGATTTCGAAAAAATAGATTTTCGGGTTGGGACAATTATCCAAGTCGAAAATTTTGAAAAAGCCCGCAACCCTTCCTATAAAATTTGGATTGACTTTGGAGAAGATATTGGAATAAAAAAGTCATCTGCTCAGGTAACTCACCTGTATTCTCATGAAGATTTGATGGGAAGACAAGTAGTTTGTGTAGTAAATTTCAAGCCTCGCCAAATTGCAGACTTCATGTCAGAAGTCTTGATCACCGGATTTTCAAATTCAGATAACGCAATTGTCTTAACCTCGGTGGAAAGACCTGTTCCCAATGGATCAAAACTTCATTAATAAATCAGCCATGATCAAAAAACTCAGCCTTATCCTACTTTTGCTTCAAAGCACTTTAATTAATGGGTTTTCCCAAGACAGTCTTTCTGTAAATCGAAGCCCTCAGGCTTTTGCAACAATTCACAGCGGTACTTTTAACGGGAAGCAGATTTCTTACAAAGCCTTGGTCAAAGAAACATTTTTAACCAACAAAAAAGGGGAGGTCACCTCATCGATGTGGAGCACCTCTTATTTAAAAGAGAACTCGGATCATAAAAAAAGACCTGTCACCTTTATTTTCAATGGCGGCCCTGGATCTGCCTCTATTTGGTTACACATGGGATTTTTTGGCCCCAAAGTAGTCAAGGTAGACTCGGAAGCGAATCAAGATGATGGAGCTGCTCCTTTTAAATTTGTCGACAATAAACAAGCATTGCTTGATATCACAGATTTGGTATTTATAGATCCAATCGGTACAGGATTCAGTAAAGTGATGGGTAAGGGAAAAAATGAAGATTATTGGGGCTTAGTAGAAGATGCCGAATCAATATCCCAATTCATCAGACTTTGGCTTAAAGAACATAAAAGATGGCAAGCCCCTAAGTTCATAGCAGGTGAAAGCTTTGGCACAACCCGGGCTGCTAAGGTTGCGGAGGTGCTGGAAGAAGGAGGTCAACATGTAGCCCTTAATGGCATTATTCTGATTTCTCAGGCCTTAGATTATCAAGGCTCCTCTTCTTGGCAGGATAATCTGGTTTCAAATTTTACATACCTCCCTTCGATGGCACTCACTGCTCGCTACCATGGAAAAGCAGGAAAGGGTAAATCTATTGAGGAATTTGCACAGGAAGCTAGAACATTTGCTTATGAGCAATATTTACCCTCCTTATTTAAAGGTGAGCTTCAATCTGCATCGGAAAAGGAGGAAATAGCAGAGAGGCTATCCTATTTCACTGGTCTGGAAAAAGATTATATCCTTCGCTCGGATAATCAAATCTTGATGCACCGATTCAAAAAAGAATTATTGAGACGGGAAGGAAAAGCCATCGGAACTTTAGATGGAAGATTTGCGGCAGTAGAGACTGATCAAGTTGCGGAAGGCCCGGTGTTAGGGGATCCCAGCGATTACATGACCGAAGCAGCCTATTCTGCAGTTTTCAACCAGTATCTATTAGACGATTTGCAAGTAAAGCTAGATCAGCCTTATCTGAGTTCAAATAGTACGATTGGCTCATCATGGAGATGGAGGCCAGTACCTGACGGAGCTTACTGGGAGCCAAGCTATGTCAGTACTGCCAGATCACTGAGCGAGGTGATGCACAGAAATACTGCTCTCAAGGTAATGGTCGCAAATGGATATTATGATTTAATTACTCCATTCTTTGATGCAGAATATACTTTTGCTAGACATAATTTCCCCCAGGAGAGAATTCAAATGAAGTATTACGAGGCTGGACACATGATGTATAATCGTCAAGAAGATTTTGATGCCCTCGCAAGGGATATCAGAGCTTTTTTGGAAAAGCTGATTCCTTAACCTCTACTCTTGCTCCTTCAATAAGGGAAGGAGCTCTTCTAGATATTCTCGATTATTTGCTAATCTAGGCACTTTGTTTTGGCCTCCTAATTTCCCTTTTTTTCCCAGCCAGCTTTCAAAAAGGCCTTCTTGGGCAAAATGGATCAATGGCTGGGTTAATGCCAAGTCTTTATACCTTTTGGCATCATAATCAGAGTTAATCTCTCTCAAATGTTGATCTAAAAGCTTTTTAAACTCCTCCCCGTCTTTGGGTGGAGTTTTAAATTCAATGATCCACTCATGTGCACCTTTAGACCCGCTACTTTCAAAATAAACAGGTGCTGCAGTAAAATTTAAAATTGTTGCCTGAGTTTTTTCTGCTGCAAAGGCTATGGCATTTTCTGCATTTTCCACAATCACTTCTTCCCCAAAAGCATTGATAAAATGCTTGGTTCGACCGGATATTTTGAATCGATAAGGATAGGTAGAGGTAAATCGAATGGTATCACCGATTTTATATCTCCATAATCCGCCATTGGTTGTGATGACAACTGCGTAGTTTTTACCAACCTCCACATCGCCTAATGGAATTAAGGTTGGATTTTCGCTACTCCATTCTTCCATCGGAATAAACTCATAGAAAATCCCATAATCCAAAAGCAACAATAACTCGTCTGAATCAGGCCTATCCTGTAATCCAAAAAATCCCTCCGAAGCATTGTAGGTTTCCATGTACCTCATTTTCTCTGAAGGAATCAATTCTTTAAAAAGAGATCGATATGGGCCGAATGCCACCGCACCGTGGAAAAAAACTTCTAAGTTTGGCCAAACTTCTAAAATATTTTTAGCCTTCTTTAGCTCCATAATCCGCTTCAGAAGAACAATAGTCCAAGTAGGAACTCCTGCTATTGAAACCACATTTTCATCCATGGTTTCTCTGGCCATTTTCTCGATTTTTTCCTCCCACTCACTCATGAGTGCTGTTTCAAGGGATGGTGTCCTGACAAACTGAGCCCAAATAGGAAGGTTTTGCATAATGACAGCCGAAATATCTCCAGCTTTAGCGGTTCCATTAGGATTAAGTGGATTTTTCTCGAGCGTTCCTCCAATAGATAAACTTTTGCCTGAAAAGAGTTTGGAGTCAGGAAAATTGTTGACATAGATAGAAACCATGTCTTTTCCCCCCTTATAATGACATTCCTCTAAACTCTCTTCCGAAACAGGGATATATTTGCTTCTACTAGAGGTAGTGCCGGAGGACTTGGAAAACCATTCTATTTCTGAATTCCAGAGCACATACTGCTCCCCTTTCATGATTTTATCGATATAGGGTTTGATCCCATCATAATCGAGTACAGGTACATTTTTCGCAAAATCCTGATAAGTTCGAATGCTTAAAAAATTAAACTCTTTCCCGAATTTGGTTCGCTTACCTGCTTCTATCAGATCTAAAAAAATCTCGTGCTGAACTTCAAGTGGATTTTCTTTAAAATTTTCAATTTGACCTAATCGATTTTTGAAAATCCAGGTCATGAAGCTATTCAGTACTTCCATTATTGGTTAAAAATTTTCCGTTTTAATTCAAATTGACTTCCCAAATATACCTTTCTAACCTGCTCATCGGCAGCCAATTCCTCAGCTGTTCCGGCTTTCAAAAGCCTCCCTTCAAACATCAAATAAGCTCGATCTGTGATAGATAGCGTTTCATTAACATTGTGATCCGTGATCAAAATACCAATATTTTTGGTTTTCAGCTTAGCTACTATGGTTTGAATTTCTTCAACTGCAATAGGGTCCACTCCGGCGAAGGGCTCATCCAACAAAACAAACTTCGGATCCACTGCCAGAGCTCTGGCTATTTCAGTTCTTCTTCGCTCACCACCTGAGAGGACCATTCCCAAGTTTTTTCTGACATGGGTCAAGCTAAATTCTTCCAATAAACTTTCAACTTTTTCCCTTTGCTGCTGCTTGGGCATTTTGGTCATTTCCAAAACCGCCATGATATTTTCCTCTACAGATAGTTTTCTGAAAACTGAAGCCTCCTGAGCCAGATAACCAATCCCCAATTGGGCTCGCTTATACATGGGAAGGCTGGTGATATTGTCATTTTCTAAAAATATCTTTCCCTCGTTGGGCTGAATCAAACCAACAATCATGTAAAAAGAGGTCGTCTTTCCAGCTCCGTTTGGACCTAAAAGCCCAACAATTTCTCCCTGTTCTACTTCTACGGAAATGTCATTCACGACTCTTCTTCCCTTGTAGATTTTCACCAAATGTTCAGCCCTTAGTTTCATCTCTTAATAATTGTCTATAATAATCAAATGGAACCTTCAGATGATGTACTTATCACTCTAATTTTTGAGGTTTTGATCATGCTCGGTTTTATAAGATTACAATTTATTTTTTGAGGAATCTCTTAATTCACACTGCTCTTTTTATTTAGGATATTGTATCAAATTTAAGCTAGCTGAGTTCTCAATCAAATTTGATATCCTTCACATAAAGCTGCAAGCTACTCTTATCTCTGAAAAAATTCTCTCTCAACTCGGCAACTATATCAAACCGCATTCTTCCCCTAAGCATATTTACTGTGGTTAAATCCGGATCTTTTGCTCGGTCAGCCATTCCAAAACCCAAACAAACGGGAGTCGTGAGTTGGCCATCTTGGACAATTTTAAAGCGAAGGTGTTTGTCTTTTAGAACCGCCACATCTTCTGCATATACATTGGATATTCTAAATACTGGCTCGGTGTTTCCGGGGCCAAAAGGAGCCATTTGCTTTAGAATATTATGAAATTTATAATTGATCTGATCGAGTAAAAGCTCATCGTCTACTTCAATTACGGGCTTGCGATGAACCTCTTCAATCCGGCTCTTGACTACCTGCTCGAACTTCGCCTGAAAAGCTGGTACATTATCCACAGAAAGGGTCAATCCCGCCGCATATTTATGTCCCCCAAATTGATCCAATAAATCCGAGCATTCAGCGATAGCTTCATAAATATCAAAATCCACCACCGAACGTGCGCTTCCTGTAGCTTTGGCATTGGATTCGGTCAGGATAATGGTTGGCCGATAATATTTTTCAATGCAACGACTCGCTACAATCCCGATAACTCCTTTGTGCCAATCTTCCTTGAAAAGAACTGTTGAATTCCACTCCGCCTGTTCTTCTCTTTCGGCGATCATTTCAAAGGCTTCCCGAGTAATATTTTCATCAAAATTCCTTCTAGTTGCATTGACCTCATCCACTACTTTAGCTCGCTCAATTGCCTCCTCCAAATCAGTAGAGATTAGCAATTCTACTGAAGCTTTGGCATGTTCTAATCTTCCAGAAGCATTGATTCTTGGTCCGATTTTAAAGACTATATCCGAGATCCCTATTTCCTTTTCGATTTTGCTTCGCAAAATCAAAGCTTTCAGTCCAGCCCTTGGGGTATTATTAATTCTATCTAGGCCGTAATAGGCAAGAATTCTATTTTCTCCCGTAATAGGCACAATGTCCGCTGCTATACTTACTACCAAAAGATCCAAGTAAGCATACAGGTTAGACTCATCCATTCCCCTGCTTTTTGCAATGGCTTGAATCAGTTTAAAGCCAACGCCACAGCCACTGAGCTCTTTATATGGATAATTGCAGTCCTCTCTTTTTGCATCAAGAACAGCAATAGCTTTAGGTAGCTCCTCGCCCGGAGTATGATGATCGCAAATGATAAAGTCCACATCGAGCTGGGAAGCTAAATTGACCTTGTCTATGGCCTTGATCCCGCAATCCAAGGCAATTACCAAAGCAAAGTCATTCTCGGCGGCATAGCGGACTCCTCTTTCACTGATACCATAGCCCTCTTTGTATCTATCCGGAATGTAAAAATCCACCAAAGGATAAAAGCCTTTCAAAAAGCTGTAAACCAAAGCCACTGCCGTAGTCCCGTCCACATCGTAATCCCCATACACCAGAATCTTTTCCTGATTGGCAATCGCTTTTTCAATTCGGGTAACTGCCTGATGCATATCCTGCATCAAAAATGGATCATGCAGCTGGCTCAAGCTGGGGCGGAAGTAATCTTTTGCCTGATCAAAAGACTCCACCCCTCTATTGATCAGCATATTTGATAAAATGGGATTGACATTAATCTCTTTCCCCAGTTTTTCAATTGTGCTTTGTGAGGCTTTGGGTTTTTGTTTCCAGACGTACTCCATGTGACTAAATTACAAAAGTATTTAAGATGAAAATCTCTTCAAATTGAATAGATCGTAGCATTTCAAGCCCTTGAAAACCGAAATAGTTCAGTCCTGAGCTTTTTTTAGTTTTTTGTACTCAAACCAAAAATACGCGGGAAAGATCAGGGATTTCAGTTTCCATTCATTCTTCTCAGTAATCGTCAGACTTTTATCTGAATGCACAGTTCGGTACATTTTTCCTGCAAGCAGACAATGACCAATCAGTGCCAAAAAAATCAACGCATAAATGAGTAATTCTTGCATATCAACTATTCCTCAATACTAAAGCTGCCCATTGATTTCGCTCGGACTGCTTTTCCAGTTTTAACCCCAAGGGACTTGCTATCTCCATCAGGTCATCCACATCCGGAGTGTAAAATCCACTCAAAAACAAAAAGCCATCGGGCTTTAATAAGCCGGCATATATAGGAATCTCATTCAGCAACACGTTCTTATTGATATTGGCCAATACGATATCAAATAGACCTGAAGGATTTACATCTCTGATAGTTCCCAAACCCATTTGAATATCCATCCCGTTCAGGGCGAAATTCTCATTGCCATTGTCCAAACACCAATCATCGATATCAAATGCCTGAACTTCCTTTGCTCCCAACAAATGCGCCATGATGGCTAATATGCCTGTTCCGGAACCCACGTCCAAGACTCTTTTCCCCTGATGATCTACCTCGCCCTGAAGTTTCAGCATTTGGTAAGTAGTGGCATGATGACCTGTACCAAAAGACATTTTGGGATTGATCACTATCTCATGTTGAAATCCTGCTTGGGATGGGTGAAAAGAGGCCCTGACATAAACTAGGTCTCCTACCGATATGGGATCATAGTTTTTTTCCCATTCTTCGTTCCAGTTGACTTTTGCAACTTTCCCTTCTTTCACCGAAATGCTCGCCGCATCTTGGTATTGGGACAATACACCTTCAAAACTTTCCCTGTCAAAAGAATCCGATGGGGCATATACATCAATTCCTTCCTCTGTCTCGAGGAAGGAATCAAAACCTATTTCGGATAATTCAGCTATGAGGATTTCCCGGAATTCTTCCCGGCAACTGATTTTAAACTCCAGGTAATCCATAGAATCAATAAGATTTTACGATTTCGATAAAGTCTCTTGACTTCAATGAAGCCCCGCCAATCAAGCCTCCGTCCACATCTGGCTTGGAAAGTAAATCAGCGGCATTTCCGGCATTCATACTACCTCCATAAAGGATTGAGATTTCTGCAGCTACATCTTTGCCATATTTGGAACCTAAATGTCTTCTCAAAGCAAAATGCATTTCCTGAGCTTGGTCAGAGGTTGCGGTTTTACCTGTTCCGATCGCCCAAATTGGCTCATAAGCAATTACTACTTTTTTGATCTCATCTGCGCTCAAATCAAAAAGAGAGTCTGTCAGCTGAAACTTAACATTAGGCTCGTGAGTACCGGCTTCTCTGATTTCTAAAGATTCGCCACAGCAGAAAATTGGAGTCAGTCCATGCTCTAAAGCCTGTTTTACTTTTACAGAGAGCAGCTCATTGTTTTCTTTAAAATATTCTCTTCGCTCCGAATGTCCAATAATGACATATTGCGCGCCGAAGGAAGCCAAAATTTTTGCAGAAACTTCACCAGTAAATGCACCTGATTCTTTGTCCGAACAGTTTTGTGCTCCCAAATAAACTCCCGGGGTATCCCCAATCAGTTTTTTTACTGGAAAAAGGTGAGGAAAGGGTGGATTCAGCACTATGTGTACATCCTGGATATTTTCGTCCTTGAACATGTTTATGATCTCAGAGGTCAATTTTTGGCCTTCATCAAAAGTCATATTCATTTTCCAGTTACCGGCTATTATCTTTTTGCGCATGATAGAATTAAAATTTTATTAGGTTTGGGATATTCAAATCGTCATAATCTCGAATAAAATTAAGGAAAATGTCCGGTTGGGGAAAAAATAACCTGAATCAGTCTGGAAAAAAGTCCTGGACTTTTACTGAAGCCCAGGAAAAGCTTTCCACCTACTGTGCATATCAGGAGCGCTGTTCTTGGGAAGTTCGAAGGAAATTGTTTGAGAAAGGAATCACAGACGAAAGGGCAGAAGAGCTTATTAGCTATTTGGTCAAGGAAAATTTTTTAGACGAGGAGCGTTTTGCTAGAGCCTTTTGCAGAGGGAAGTTCAGATTGAAGCGATGGGGAAAGAACAGGATCAAAATGGAATTGAAAATGCGTCAGATTCCTGAAGAATTAATCAGAAAAGGCCTTTTGGAAATTGACCCGGAAGAATATTACGATACTTTATTGACAGAAACAGAAAAAAAATGGGCCAAAACGAATGAGTCCGATCCATATAAAAAGCGGTACAAGGTCATTGGTTATCTGATGCAAAAAGGATTTGAGCAAGATCTGATTCAAGAAGCCTTGGAAAGTCTTAAGTGAGAAATCTCAATCAGTTCAAAATCTTTTCTGCCTAATTGAATTTTGATCAATCACAGTCAAAGCAACTTCAAATGAAATATTTTTAGAGTTCACCACTTTTTCCAATAGCCTTCCAGTAAATTCAGGATTTTCTGGTTTCTGACGTATAAAGATCACACCAACCTTAGGCCTAAAGCCATATTTAAAGATCAATTCTCCATAATCACTATCATGGGTAAGAATTGTCCGGTATTGTTCATTTGAGATTTTTATTACTTCTTCATCACTTATCCCTGAAAAATCCAAGCCAACAGAAATTATATCCCAGCCCTTACTTAGAAGGTATTTCACACTGGCTTGAGGAATAATTTCATTAGCTAAAAACTTCATTTACCACTTTCAGCAGCTTCTGAGAAAAGAAACCCATCCTTCATCATTTCCTGAATGTAGGCAAAAACTGCACGAATTGAATTGGGCGTTAATCTTGGGTAATTCTCCAATAAGTCCTTCTCAGACCATCCAGAAGCCAAAAGATCTAAAATATGCTCAATAGAAATCCTGGTTCCTTTGATGGTAGGTTTTCCTAACAAAACACGATTATCAAATGTGATGTGTTCTCTCCAGTTCATACTTCAATTTACGATAAATTTAAATTATTGGCTATTTTATAAAACCAATCATAATTTTCGCTGAAAGAAGGGATAAAGGAATTCCTCCTCCAGGATGAACAGAGCCTCCACAGAAATACAAATTTTTGATAAAGGATGAATAATTTGCATGCCGGAGAAAAGCAGCAAACTTATTATTGGAGCTGTTTCCATAAAGTGCTCCTTGGGCACTGGAAGTTTTGGATTCAATGGTTCTTGGATCCAAAATCTCTTCTACCTCAATCAATGATTCTATATCAGTTTGAAGCACCCTATTCACTTTGGAAATGATATTTTTCTTGGCCACTTGAATCAATTGATCCCAATCTTGCCCTTGATTATTCGGCACATTGATCATGGTAAACCAGTTCATACTACCTTCAGGGGCATCATCGGGTTTACAGACTGAGGTAATGTTGATATAGACAGTCGGATCCTGGTATATACTGCCCTTTTCAAAAATATGCTCGAACTCAGCTTTATAGTTTTCAGAAAATAAGATATTGTGTAGCCCTAGTTGCTTAAACTGCTTCTTGATTCCCCAATAAAAAATCAAGGCAGAGCTGGACTTGGGCTGATTCAATAGCTTTTTGGGTTGCTTTTGCTTTTTCAAAAGGCTCTTATAGGCATTTACCATGTCCATATTATTGATCACTAGATCAGCCTTTTTTTCCTTCCCAGAAACGATTATTCCCACTGCCTTGCCTTTATCAACCAGGATCTCATCCACTTTTGAATTGAAGTGAAATTGTACACCCATAGACTTCGCGAGTTTGAAAATACTCTGGGTGATGTCGTGCATCCCTTTTTTTGGAAAATATGCTCCCCGATTGAATTCTAAGTGTGGAATAATATTTAAGGTCGCAGGAGTCTGATAAGGATCTGAACCATTGTAAGTAGCGTATCGATTGAAAAGCTGAACCATTTTTGGGTTTTCGAATAAGGCCTCATTGGCCTGATTCATAGTTGAAAAAATACCCAGCTGACCCATTTTTAAATAAGATTTGAGCGCTTGAGCATTGGTCCAGGTACTGAATTGATGCAAAGACCTATGCATAAAAAGAGGAGACAAATTCTCATAGATGAAGGCTGAGTTTTTTAAAGCCTTTCTCACATGAGAAGCAGGTTCTCCTAATTTCGTCTCCACTTCCTCCGCAAATTGATTGATATCCGCGAATGCTTTGATTTGCTTGCCATCTTCCCAGAAATAATGGCAGGCTATATCCAGCTTTTGGTATTCAAAGTGGTCCTTGGGGTCCTTTCCCGCAAGCCTAAACAGTTCTTCAACTTGCTCAGGAAGAGTAAAAAGAGATGGCCCTGCATCAAAACGGTAAGCGCCTAATTGAATTTCTGAAAGTTTTCCTCCAGGGTATGAGTTCGCCTCAAAGACTTCCACTTCGAAGCCTTTCGCTGCCAAACGCACAGATGAAGCCAGTCCCGCTATTCCAGAACCTATGATGATTGCTTTTTTAGACATAACCTTAATCAAAAAGCAAACTACAAAAATCAACTTGGAGTTATAATCATTTCAAAAACTCTTTCAAAAAAGCACTTTCATGAGCTTAAAAATTGAGTATGATTTCAGAAAAATATAAACTACAAATAACTGATAATCATAAACTTTTTTAATGATTTAAAATACAATCAATTCATTTTTTATGTATTTTTATTCATACTCCTTCCTGTTATGAAAAGCTTTAAAACGTTTCCCAATAGAAGCTGCATCTTCATAGATAATATTGAAATCGTATTTCAATAAATCCACGATTTCTTGTGCTTTTTCAGGTAACCATCCAATTCGCCTTACTTTGATCATCCAGAAGCTATTTTCTAGGAAATAAAAGATTTTATATCACAAGCTGGCAAAAATCTCTTTTTCGAGTCAAGTCTTGACGGAACTTACCTGTGCGTGGGTATTCTCACTGAAGAATTAAAAAAATTAGAAAGCAGTAAAGTTTCTACAAAACGGAATTCAAATCCTGCCTCCCAACACTTGCCATAATTTCTACTGTCCCGTTTTCAATTCGAAAATAAATGCTATCGGACCCACAAACACAACGTCGGTATCCTTCTTTAATAAAATCTACAGGTTCTAACGAATAAGGCCTTTGGCAATAATTTCGAAATACTGAAAAAACGAATTAAAATACTTGTCTGCCTGAGCCATTCCAAATCGCTGAACTCCGAAATGGTGTATTCGAATCAAGTCCATCTTAGCTGCTTGACTCAAGCGATATTCAGCCATTTAACAAATTCTTTGATTGAGCTAAAATTTCTTCCTTGCTTTCAGAAGTAAATCCGCTGGATTCAGCTTTTTCAAGTTTTTCTCGGATCCAGTCGACTTCTATTTGCTTCTTTCTCGCCTGTCTTATCAAATCATTCACCAATTCACTTTTGCTAGAATACTCCTCTTTATCCACTTGGGACTTGAGCCATTCATCATTTGGTTTGGTTAGTGTAATACTTTGTCTGGTCATTTTAATTTCATTTGATGTAAATATACACCAAAAATGAATCACAAGGTATTCTGGATTGAGAATACTTTAAATGGGTTTTAGAAAAAAGGCAGCAGAAAAGATAAAACTGCGTTAGGCTTAGTACTTATTTATTAAGCATAAAAAAGCCTTGAAAAATTTAATCTCAAGGCTTTTTTCATCAATCATCGGGCATCAAGCACCCAATATTATATCTTCTCAAATATCCTCCTGAAGCTAGTTGCCTCGGCGATTCTTCCATGAAGTTCTGAGATCGTTAAACGCTCGTTTAGAATTATATCCAGATGGCCACATTATAAAAAAACTTAAAACGTGTTGGTTTCCTTTAACTTGTCACGCCACTCGCAATTTATTCAAACCGCCTATGTAAAATGAAGTATTGCTAAAAACTAATATTTGGACTTAGACTATTTTTTTTTTTTTTCTTGTTTAAAAATAAATAGTTATGAGAAATTCAAACTTTCACTCAGTTGTTTTCAAGAGAGGCTTCACTATTTTGATGATTTTATTTTCTGCATGTTTGGTAGGACTTTTAGGTTCATCATCATTTCAAATTGGCGCCCAGACGTTAGGTGGTGTTGAGGCATGTCCTGGAGGATCATGTAACTACACTTATTATGCTCAAGGTAAACCCTACAATTCATGTGAAGCTTGTTGTCCTGCAGGTAAATCTCCAAACTGTTCCTCATTCGGATGTGTTTGCAACTCAGATTAAAAAGAATATGAACAAACTAAAAAATCAACTAAAAATTTTAAGCCTAGTTATAACTGCAATTATTTTAAGCATTCTTCCAATAGGAAAAGCTTCAAGTCAAGGATTTGCAGGTGAAGCATCATGCGATGGAAATTATTGTTCGTATTATGAATATACTTATGGCAATAACATATCTATGGTTTGCGAGGCATGCTGCCCCAAATGGAAAACAGCAAGATGTAATGGTTTAGGAGGTTGCGGATGTTATTCAAATTAAATGAAGAACTATGAAATTTTTAAGCCATTTTCTTTTTATCTTAGTTTGTTTAGGTTTGTCATCTTGCACTCAAAGTGAAAAACAAGTTGAGGTAGAAAAATTAAAAACTATTCAAGTAAGCCCTACTGAGGCTAAAAACGAAATCAATCTTTCGCAGTTTGTAGATTCCATTTCATATGTTAAGCTAGAAACAAATGAGAAGTCATTTCTTGGGCAAATCACTGAAATAAAAATTAAAGACAACTTTATTTATGTTGCAGACCGTTCACAACAGTCTATTTTTATTTTCAATTTAAAAGGTGAATTCTTTAAAAAGTTATCCAATCAGGGAGATGGGCCAGACAGGTATAGACAATTAGGTCCTTTTTTCGTTGATGAATCAGAAAAAAGTCTTGAGATAATTGATTTTGCTTCCGATAATACAAGAATTATTTCTTACTCTCTCCCTGACCTTGAGTTCATAAAATCGGAACCTATCAAAATAGCATTGGCTAATTCAGTCAGAAGGAAGAACGGAATATATTACTTCGCCACACAGCAAATAGAAAATACTGTAAATGACTCCCCAACTAACGGGGATATTATTGCAGTGGACAAAAAAGGAACGAAGAAAGTTTTGTTTGATAAAAATATACCTCCTGGAAATTCAGGCTTTTCTCCCTTTACAGAAAGTTTTGCATACACAGGAAATGATACTTTGTTGATTTCATTGATGTATCAGGATACCATTTATCGATTGCAAAATAAAGAGGCTTTTCCTTATTTGAGATTGGATTTTGGAGATTTTAAATTAGATCCTAATATCAGAAATTTAAGTATTCAAGAACAATTGCAAATTCTTCAAAATGAATCAGAAGGGAAAGTAACATTTCCAGTTTTGAATGCTAGCACTCCTAATTTACTCGCTTTCTCATATTATTTTAAAGAGAAAAATTTCAACCACACTATTCAATACCTTGATTTTAAGAAGGAGAAAACTACAATCCACACTAGGAAAATCATAAATGATTTAACTGATTTTCCAAAAGAAATTTTTATCAGTTCATACTACTCTGGGATTAGACATGAAGTGGTATACAAAGACCATTTAGTCGACATTATTCTTCCTGCATTTTCATTGGACGATGAAAAAGAAATCAAAACAAAAAGCTTGGGAAAAATAAAAATTGAGGATAACCCCATCATTGTTTTGATGAGAATTAAAGATCGATAGAAGACACTTCTTATAACAATTTAATTATTTGAAAAAATTCATTCTATCAATAATATCTAGTTACAGGTTTAGCTTCAATTTTATAGGTTTTATCCTCTTAAAAATCTAGTCAGATTGTTAGTATAAAATTTGACTAAACATAAAAGCCTTGAAAAATTTAATCTCAAGGCTTTTTTCATCAATCATCGGGCATCAAGCACTCAACATTATATCTTCTCAAATATTCTTCTAAAACTCGTAGCTTCGGCGATTCTACCATGAAGTTCTGAGATCGTTACACGCTCCTGTTCAGTGGTATCTCGATGACGGATAGTAACTGTATTATCCTCTAAAGTCTGATGATCAACTGCAATACAGAAAGGTGTACCAATTAAGTCCTGCCTTGCATAACGTTTCCCGATGGAAGCAGCGTCTTCATAGATAATATTGAAATCGTATTTCAATAAATCCACGATTTCTTGTGCTTTTTCAGGCAAGCCATCCTTTTTGGTCAAAGGTAAAATCGCTGCTTTCACAGGAGCAATGGCAGGATGGAACTTCAAATAGGTTCTGCTTTTCTCCTCAGACTTCTCTTCTGTATACGCATTGCACAAAGTCAACAAGAATAAGCGATCTGCCCCAATCGAAGTTTCTATGACATAAGGAATGTAATTTTGATTGACTTCAGGATCAAAATATTGCTGCTTCTTCTTGGAGAATTCTTGATGGGATTTCAAATCAAAATCAGTTCTGGAATGTATCCCTTCCACTTCTTTGAACCCAAAAGGGAATTCATATTCTATATCCATGGCCGCATTAGCATAATGCGCCAATTTCTCATGGTCATGCTTTCTGAGCTTTTCCGCAGGAGTACCCAAGGCCAGGTGCCAGTTCATTCGAGTTTCTGACCACTGCTTATACCAATCCAATTCGGTACCAGGGCGAACGAAAAATTGCATTTCCATCTGCTCAAACTCACGCATTCGGAAAATAAACTGACGTGCTACAATCTCATTTCGGAAAGCCTTTCCTATCTGTGCAATCCCGAAAGGAACCTTCATCCTTGCAGTCTTCTGAACATTCAAGAAATTCATGAAAATCCCCTGAGCTGTTTCCGGACGCAGGTAAATGGTAGAAGCATCTTCAGCCACAGAACCCACTTGCGTAGAAAACATTAAGTTGAACTGACGTACATCCGTCCAGTTGGTAGTACCACTAATAGGACAAGTTATACCCGTATTCACGATCAAGTCACGCACACCGGCCAAGTCCTCTGCTTCCAGCAAGCGAGCTAGAGCAGCTGTGAGTTGCCTCGCTTCTTCAACTTTTCCCTCATTCTCCATTTTAGCAGCATGCTCCTCTACCAAGACATCCGCACGGTATCTTTTTTTGCTGTCCTTATTATCAATCATGGGATCATTGAAGGAATCCACGTGACCGGAGGCTTTCCAAGTGGTAGGATGCATAAAAATGGCCGCATCAATACCCACTATATTCTCATGCACTCGCGTCATAGTTTCCCACCAGAGGCGCTTGAGATTATTCTTCAATTCCACTCCGTAAGCCCCGTAATCATAGACAGCTTGCAAGCCATCGTAGATTTCAGAACTAGGGTATACAAAACCATACTCTTTAGCATGGGAAATAATATCTTTCAATTGGGCGTTTTCCGCCGGTGTCGCTGTCTTTGCCATAGGGCGCAAAATTAAGGAAACAAATTAATTTCAGCTATTAAATGAGTAATATGAATCTCTTTCAGCATGAAGAACCGTGATCTCTTTCAGGTTAGAAGAGAATACTTCGGTAGTTTAGTTTTAAGTAAAAGAATTGAAGATGGGAGACCGAAGACCCAGCCTCGGCTGGCAAGCGAAGCCTCCGGATTTCAATCCTTCATGCTACAATTAAGGCGTGTTTTTAATTTCTAGAATAAACAAATCCATCTTAACCAAAAAAGGCTATAACCTCTGAGATTATAGCCTAATTTTCTTTTTCAAATTCTACCTGATGGTATACTTGAACCCTACTCCGCCACGAAGGTAGCTTCCGTACTCTCCGTAGAAAACAGGGGCGGCTTCAATCACGAAACCAAACTTTTTATCATTGAATGGTTTCAAAAACACCCCAAAAGGAATAGCTAGATAAGTGTCATCATAATATCTGTCTCTTCTGGGGTGGTAGTGGTCAAAAAGCCCCAAAGCGGCGCCAACGTACACATTGACATCTGATTTTCTGACAAAATTATACCCTCCCATCAATTCCAAACCGGTTCTTCTCCCCAAACCGAGGCGAGCTTCCCCAAATAACTCCTTGTCTGTGTCCGTGCCAACTGTGATAAAATTTCGTGAGTTTTGGATATTTATCCCGACACTTACCTGTGCTTTAGCCATGGATATCATGCCAAAAAAGAATAGGCATAGTACTGTTATTTTTTTCATAGTAAATAAATGTTGGTATATACTGAACCTTGGGCAAACTCCAAGCCAATTACAAAGTTTGAAGCTTGCCGTAAAAATTTCAATCGACAACTGAAAGCATCAAATTGGAATATTTACTTTTTACAACTGGTTTTCATATGGCTACCTAGGTCCATAGTAGTTTTTTAGTTGAAATACAACCAGAGTTTTTCATAATACGTTTTTTCACCCAAGAATTTAACTCTATCCTATCATGAAAAAACTATTTCTATTCTTTTCCTTATTTTTCAGCTACTTCAATACAATTGCCCAAACAGAAAAAGGTTCTGTTTTTTTAAGCGGGCAACTCAATATCTCTAGTCAGACAATAGAAAATAACAATGCTACATTAAAATCAAATAATTTCTCTTTTAGACCTTCTACAGGTCTCTTTATTTCCGATAACTGGCTACTAGGAGTTCAAACAAACCTGAGTTCCTCCAGGATCAAGGATTCTTTTAACTCAGGTAGAGAAATACAAAGCCAATCTAATCGAGTTCTGATCGGACCATTTGTCAGAAGATATTTTCCAATTGAAGAAAAATTGGCATTCTTCGGAGGGCTGAATGCAGCTTATGGAAACTCAAGGTCAAAGAGAGATCAAAATACAGCAGGTGTCTTAGAGTTATTTTCTAAAGGCAGAAATTTCTTTACTCATATCGATGTTGGTCTTACTTATTTTCCAAAAAAATGGTTGGGAATTGAATTATCTGCTCAACCCTTATCCTATGTCTATCAAATAGAAGAGAGCGTACAGAATAATTCCTCTACTAACTCTAATATCTTTAGCTTCGATTTAAATACAAGTTCTATTTTCTTGGGAATTAACTTTTTTTTAAATAAAAAATAAAGAAGAATTAAGGCTTTAATCCAGCTCTAAATCAATCTTGGATACCAATCAACTCATTATGAAAAAAGTTCTTTTTCTTTTCATTATTAGCTTATTTACCTTTCAAACTTTAAGCTTTGCTCAATTTGATAAAGGTAAATTTTTGGTAATTGGATCTCTTGATTTGACAAATGAAAAATTGAGGTATGATAACAATCAGATTGCAGGTTCAAACTCGACTATAATTTATCCAATTTTCGTAAGAGAAACTTCATTTGAAATAAATCCAACGCTAGGGTATTTTGTGTCGGATCTTTGGGCCATTGGACTTTCTGGAGGAATAGGTTTTGGCAAGGGATTGATCAAATACTCTCCGTCTTCAGTAGTCGAAGAATCAGTTGGGAAAACAAATACAGCTAGTCTCGGAGTCTTCATGAGAAAATACTGGGTTTGGACTGATAAATTTTCCTTGTTTGCCGAATTAAGTGCAAAACATAATTGGGGTTCTACCAGGCAAAAAATTAATAATAGTAGTTCGCAAGAAGCTAACATTTTACCCCATACTTATACTGCTCAGACTGGCCTTGGAGTTAACTATCAAATATTTCCTAAGCTAGGAGTAGAGCTTAATATTCCAATATTATCGTATCCCCCCGAGCAACCCCATATTTTCTGAGTTGTTTTGCCCCAGTAGGTTTGCATCAAAAACAAACCTATGAAAAGAGCAAGTCAACAACAAATGGAAGCGGCAGTAGCTTCTTTCAATTC
>Ga0189275_100229_pt1 | contig 52918 bp, 70 predicted proteins | sample N19A6minimetaG_FD_130329 | JGI IMG/M metagenome (GOLD analysis project Ga0189275, IMG submission 130329) | Marine microbial communities from the Costa Rica Dome - N19 A6 mini metaG | ecosystem: Environmental > Aquatic > Marine > Oceanic > Photic zone | place: Costa Rica: the Eastern Pacific...
CCTCTCCGCACCTCCCAATCCTTCATGGCCGGCAACCAACGCCGGCCCCAGGCGCCACATGTCTTGTAAAAACTAGTTCTTACAAGACAGCATCCGAACATAAAAAAGAGGCCCCGCAGGACCTCTTGGCATGACTTGAGTTCGGGTGGTCTCCCAACCACCCGAAGGTCGATCAGTAGTCGAAGTCGCCGCCGCCCATGCCGCCGCCGGCAGGAGCTGCTTCCTTCTTCTCAGGCAGATCAGCCACGATGCACTCGGTGGTGAGCACCATGCCAGCGATGGATGCGGCATTTTGCAGACCGGAGCGGGTCACCTTGGCGGGATCGACGATGCCGGCAGCCAGCATGTCGACGTACTCGCCGGAGGCAGCGTTGAAGCCTTCGGCACCAGCGCGAGCCTTGACGTTCTCAGCCACAACAGCGCCGTTGGCACCTGCGTTTTCAGCGATGCGCATCAGCGGAGCGGTAAGAGCAGCAGCCACGATGTTGGCGCCGATCAGTTCCTCGCCGGACAGGCTGGAGGCTGCCCACTGCTCCAGGGCCGGAGCCAGGTGAGCCAGGGTGGTGCCACCGCCAGGAACGATGCCTTCCTCAACAGCCGCCTTGGTGGCGTTGATGGCGTCCTCGAGACGGAGTTTCTTGTCCTTCATCTCGGTTTCGGTGGCCGCACCCACCTTCACCACAGCCACGCCACCGGCCAGCTTGGCCAGGCGTTCCTGCAGCTTCTCCTTGTCGTAGGTGGAGTCGGTCTCGTCCATCTGCTTCTTGATCTGTTCGCAGCGGGCGCCGACAGCCGCCTCGTTGCCCTCGGCAACGATGGTGGTGGTGTCCTTGTTGATGGTGATGCGACGGGCGGTGCCCAGCATCTCGAGCTTGGCGTTCTCCAGCTTGAGACCGGCATCTTCGGTGATCAGCTGACCGTTGGTCAGCACAGCCATGTCTTCCAACATGGCCTTGCGGCGATCACCAAAACCAGGAGCCTTCACAGCGGCCACGTTCAGCACACCGCGCAGACGGTTCACCACCAGAGTGGCCAGGGCTTCCTTCTCGATGTCCTCAGCAATGATCAGCAGAGGCTTGCCGGTGCGGGCGATTTGCTCCAGCACGGGCACCAGATCCTGCACCAGACCGATCTTCTTGTCGGTGAGAAGGATGTAAGGCTCGTCGAGGACGGCTTCCATCCGCTCGGTGTCGGTGGCGAAATAAGGGGAGATGTAGCCCTTATCGAAACGCATGCCCTCGGTGACCTCGAGTTCGGTCTCCATGGACTTGCCCTCTTCGAGGGAAATCACACCTTCCTTGCCAACCTTGTCCATGGCATCGGCAATCATCTTGCCGACTTCTTCATCGTTGCCAGCGGAGATGGTGCCGACCTGAGCGATGGCATTGCTGTCAGCGATGGGCTTGGCCATTTCCTTGATCTTGCTGACCAGGAAATCGGAAGCCTTGTCGATGCCCTTCTTCAGAGTGATGGCGTTGGCACCGGCAGCCACGTTGCGCAAACCCGCCTTGACCATGGCGTGGGCCAGAACGGTGGCGGTGGTGGTGCCGTCACCTGCGGCGTCATTAGTTTTGGAGGCGGCCTGACGGATCAGAGCAACACCGGTGTTCTCGATGTGGTCTTCGAGCTCGATCTCCTTGGCGATGGTGACGCCGTCATTGATGATCTGGGGTGCACCGAACTTCTTCTCGAGCACCACGTTGCGGCCCTTGGGACCCAGGGTCACGGCAACGGCTTCGCAGAGGATGTCGATGCCTTTTTCGAGAGCGCGACGGGCGTTCTCGTTGTAGATGATGCGCTTTGCCATGGAAGGCGGTTCCTAATGAAGAGGATGGTTAAAGGAGGCTGAGTTGAGACTCAAGCCGCAATGCAGCAGGGCTGATCTCAGTTGACGACAGCCAGGATGTCCTTCTCGGACAGCAGCACGTATTCATCGCTGCCGAGCTTGATGTCGGTGCCGGCGTACTTGCTGTAGAGGACCTTGTCGCCCACACCAACTTCGGGAGCCTGACGGCTGCCGTCGTCGTTGCGCTTGCCGGGGCCCACCTGAACCACTTCACCCACCTGGGGCTTTTCTTTGGCGGTGTCAGGCAGAAGGATGCCGCCGGCGGTCTTCTCTTCGGATTCAGAGACCTTGACGAACACGCGGTCGCCGAGGGGTTTAACGGTCGAGACGCTGAGAGAAACAGCAGCCATGGGTACTTGCAGGAGCAGGGACAGGGCGCAATGCGCCACGCATCGACGCGAGTTGGCACTCGATGCCGATGAGTGCCAACGTATGCAAGCGACCACCCCCCGGGCCATACCCCAAGCTGTGCGGGTGACCGAACCGGGGGGGCGCAACCACAGCGGTGGTATGGTTGCGCCGCTCTGAATGGGTCCGAGCGCGCAGCGCCTGTTCCCGCAACTCTCCTTCCTATGGTCGCTTCTGCTCCTGCATCTGCTGGCACCAAGGGTGTGATCCGTCAGGTGATCGGCCCGGTTCTGGACGTTGAATTTCCCGCCGGGAAACTGCCCAAGATCTATAACGCCCTGCGCATCGAGGGGAAAAACCCCGCAGGTGACGACGTCGCTCTGACCGCTGAGGTTCAACAGCTTCTGGGTGATCACCGGGTTCGTGCCGTTGCCATGAGTGGCACCGACGGTCTGGTGCGCGGCATGGAAGCCGTTGACACCGGTGCACCGATCTCCGTACCCGTGGGTGAAGGCACCCTCGGCCGCATCTTCAACGTGCTGGGCGAGCCCGTCGACGAGCAGGGCCCCGTCAACACCACGGCGACCGCTCCCATCCACCGGGATGCCCCCAACATCACTGAGCTTGAGACCAAGCCCAAGGTGTTCGAGACCGGCATCAAGGTGATCGACCTCCTGGCTCCCTATCGCCAGGGCGGCAAGGTCGGCCTGTTCGGCGGCGCCGGCGTGGGCAAGACCGTGCTCATTCAGGAGCTGATCAACAACATCGCCAAGGAGCACGGCGGTGTGTCTGTGTTCGGTGGTGTGGGTGAGCGCACCCGTGAGGGCAACGACCTCTACGAGGAATTCAAGGAATCCGGCGTGATCAACGCCGGCGACCTGTCCAAGTCGAAGGTGGCCCTCTGCTACGGCCAGATGAACGAGCCCCCCGGCGCCCGGATGCGTGTGGGCCTCTCCGCTCTGACCATGGCTGAGCACTTCCGCGACGTGAACAAGCAGGACGTGCTGCTGTTCGTGGACAACATCTTCCGCTTCGTGCAGGCCGGCTCCGAGGTGTCCGCACTGCTGGGTCGCATGCCTTCTGCTGTGGGCTACCAGCCCACCCTGGGCACCGACGTGGGTGCCCTGCAGGAGCGTGTTGCATCCACCGTTGAAGGTTCGATCACCTCGATCCAGGCCGTTTACGTGCCTGCTGACGACCTGACCGACCCCGCACCGGCCACCACCTTTGCCCACCTCGACGCCACCACGGTGCTGAACCGTGCCCTGGCTTCCAAGGGCATCTACCCCGCTGTGGATCCTCTGGATTCCACCAGCACCATGCTCCAGCCAGCTGTGGTGGGTGATGAGCACTACCGCACCGCCCGCGCTGTGCAGTCCACCCTGCAGCGCTACAAGGAACTGCAGGACATCATCGCAATTCTGGGTCTCGACGAACTGTCGGAAGACGACCGTCGCACCGTGGACCGTGCCCGCAAGGTGGAGAAGTTCCTCTCCCAGCCTTTCTTCGTGGCTGAAATCTTCACCGGCATGCCCGGCAAGTACGTGAAGCTGGAGGAGACCATCGCTGGTTTCAACCAGATCCTTTCCGGTGAGCTGGACAGCCTCCCCGAAGCCGCCTTCTACCTGGTGGGCAACATCGAGGAAGTGAAAGCCAAGGCCGAGAAGATCGCCGCCGAAACCAAGTGATCCCTGCGGGGGTGTGATTCACACCCCCGATCACGTGTTTCTCGACAGTCCGTTCTCTTTTCGAACCAAGGTTCATGTCCCTCACCCTCCGCGTGCTGGCAACAGACCAGAACGTCTTTGATGGCAGCGCCGACGAGGTGATCCTGCCCAGTACCACCGGTCAACTCGGCATCCTGCCCGGCCACATCTCCCTGCTCACCGCCATCGACATCGGTGTACTGCGGGTGCGTGCCAACGGTGCATGGAACTCCATCGCTCTGATGGGTGGTTTCGCCGAAGTGGATGCTGATGAAGTCACCGTTTTGGTGAACAAGGCCGAACTTGGCAGCTCCATCGATGCCGCCACCGCCGAAGCCGCTTTCCAGAAGGCCTCCACCGTGGTGGCTGGCATGGAAGGCCAACCCGCTTCGCCGGAAAAACTCAAGGCACAGCAACAGCTGAATGAAGCCCGCGCTCGCCTTCAGGCCAGCAAAACGGCCGACTGATTCATCCCCCTGTTTCAAGGATGACGTCGCCAAAGGCCAGGGGTTACCGCCCCTGGCCTTTTTCGTGGTGTGGTTTGTCCGTTCGTTTTCCCAACACCAGCCAAGCCACGTGAAGGCATAAAAAAACCTGCCCGAAGGCAGGTTTGCATCATCAACTTGAAAAGCGGAATCAGGCGGTACCGCAGAAGGTGACGTCGGGGAACTTGGCCTTGGCCTCGTCGAGGCTCTTGCCTTTGCCCTCTTCCTGCCAGTAGTTGATCACCTCAGTGGCCTGGTTGAGCACTTCAACCCGCTCGTTGTCAGTGATCCAGCTCTTGCCTTCCAGCTCGGTCTTGAGGCTTTCCCAGGCATCCTCACGGGGCCAGAAGAAGTAGGAGGTGAGGGGGCTGGGGCCACCGCCAACGATCTGATCAACCGCAAGGGCCACGTTGTCGGGAAGCCAGAGGATCTTCAGCAGGAAGCGGCCCTCATCGGCCTTGGGGGTGTAACCGGAAGGAACACCATCAGCATCGATGGTGGCCGTGGCCAGAGCCGCGGCGGCGCCCTTCAGCACAGGACGGCCTTCAGCTTCGCTGGCTGCAGGCTTTTCAGTGGTTTCAGCTGCCTGGGTGGCGCCTTCAGCCGCGTCGGCGGACGGAGTCGCGACCTCCTGGTCGGTAGGGGCAGCGCCTTCGGTGACCGTCATGGTGTCAGCGCTCAAGACAGAAATACAAACAACTAACCTACCAGCCGCTCCCCATTGGACGTTCTGGGATCCCTAACCATCCTGCTGTTCGACATCGATGGTGTGATCCGCGATGTCGCGGGCAGCTATCGACGGGCCCTTCAATGCACTGTGCAGCACTACTGCGGTTGGCAGCCCAGCGCTGATGTCATCGATGCGTTGAAGGCTGAAGGAGCCTGGAACAACGACTGGGACGCCAGCCTTGAACTTCTGCGGCGCCATGGTGCTGAGCTGCCGGATCGCGCCGCGCTGATCGATGTGTTCAGCGGCTTCTACTTCGGCGGAGATCCGGACGGAGACCCCAGCCAATGGACGGGCTTCATCGGTGATGAGCCTCTTCTGGTGGACGCCAGCTTTTTCACCACGCTGTCGAAGCGCGAGTTGCGCTGGGGATTTGTGAGTGGCGCGGAACCACCCTCAGCCCGCTTCGTGCTTCAACAGCGCCTGGGGCTCCAGGACCCGCCCCTGATCGCGATGGGAGATGCCCCCGATAAACCGGACCCCACAGGCTTGATCCGCCTGGCCAAAGCACTGGGGGCCAGTGCCGAGGGAGTTCAGGTGGCCTATCTCGGCGACACCGTGGCCGATGTGCACACCGTGATCCAGGCCCGGGAACGCTGGCCGGAACAACCATTCGTAAGCCTGGCGGTGGCACCGCCTCACCTGCAAACCCCAGAGCAGGCTGCGGCGCGCGACATCTATGAGCAACGGCTGCGGGAGGCGGGCGCTGATCAAGTGCTGACGACCACTGAAGCGGTCTTGCAGTGGGAAGGAGCTGCGGGATAAGGGCAACTGCGGTCCGCGAAACTCCCCGCTGATCGAGGCGATCAGCGCTCCATTGCAGCAACGCTCTTGAGGGCGCCGGCAGTGAGCACCTCATGTCCGGTCTCGGTGACGGCAACGTCGTCTTCGATGCGGATACCGATGCCTTTCCAGCGATCGTCAATCTCTGGCTGTCCTTCCGGCACGCTGAGGCGATCGCTGACGTAAAGACCGGGCTCAACGGTGAGCACCATGCCTGGCTCCAGCGGCGCAGGTTGCTCACCGAGCCTGTAGGCCCCCACGTCATGCACATCCAGACCAAGCCAATGGCCGGTGCGGTGCATGTACAGGTGGCGGTAGTCGCCTCGCTCGATGATGCCGTCCACATCCCCGATCAGCAGGCCCAGGTCCACCAGGCCCTCCACCAGAATTCGCAGGGCGGTGTCGTGCACCGCCTCCGCCGTGCCGCCGGGAGCCACAACGGCAACTGCAGCTTCCTGAGCCTCCAGCACCAAGCTGTAGAGCTCCCGCTGTTCCGCCGTGAAGCGGCCATTCACCGGGAAGGTACGGGTGATGTCGCCGTTGTAGTAATCCTCCAGCGAACAACCGGCATCGATCAGCAGCAGGTCACCGTCCTGCAGCGGGGCCGTATTGGCGGTGTAATGCAGCACGCAGGCGTTATCACCACCAGCGACGATGGATCCGTAGGCAGGACCGCGGGCCCCGTTGCTGCGGAAGTGGGCCTCCATTGCCGCCTGCACCTCGGCTTCGTTCATGCCCGGACGGGTCATCGTTCGGGCTAGCTCGTGGGCTTCTGAGGAGATGCGGCAGGCCTCCCGCAAACGCTCCAACTCATGGGACTCCTTGCGCAGCCGCAGGCGATGCAGGATCGGCGTTGGTGCCACCAGGCCCAGGGCCGCCGTCCCCGTGCGGGCATAGGTGTCCAGTTGCCGCCCCCAGGCCGAAAGCACCATCGATTGCACCGATGTATGGCGGCCCACCCGGAAGGCGATGGCTTCGGCACCGGCGAGGTACTCGGGCAGTTTTTCGCTCAACTGATCCAGCGGATGGGCCAGGTCCGCCCCATAGCGCTCCACCGCGCCTTCGGTGCCCCAGCGGAAGCCGGTCCACACCTCAGCCGCCGGGTCCTTGGGCTGCACAAACAGCACGTAGCGCTCCCCTTCCGGTCGATGCGGCAGCAGCAGAGCCACCGCATCCGGTTCATCAAAACCGGTGAGATAAAAGAAATCGCTGTCCTGCCGGAAGGGCCATTCGCAGTCGGCGTGATGGGTCGCCAATGCCGCGGCCGGAATCACCGCGGCGGCAGCGCCGAGTTGCTCCATGAACAGGGCGCGACGACGCGCGTGGATGCCGGAGTCGAAACCGTTCACAGCAGCAGAGCGTTCAGGGGAACAGGATGGCAGTTGGCAAGGCCGAACTGGCCAGGGCCTCTACGATGCAAGGAGTTTCAGACGGCAATGAGCTCCGATCTCCTGGTGCTGTTGCTGCTGGTTTTGGTGGTGCTGCTGGGTTCGGCCCTCTGTTCCGGAGTGGAAGCCGCTCTGTTGACCGTGAGTCCAATCCGAGTGCACGAGCTGGCGGCCCGGGAACGTCCCGTGGCCGGGGCACGGCGGCTGGCGCAGTTGCGTCAACGGCTGGGGCGCACCCTGTCGGCTCTGGTGATCGCCAACAACGGCTTCAACATTTTCGGCAGCCTGATGCTGGGCGGTTATGCCGCCTGGGTGTTCGAGCAGCGCAACATCAGCGGTGTGGCACTGCCGGTGTTCTCAGTGGGTCTGACTGTCCTGGTGATCCTGCTGGGTGAAATCCTGCCCAAAGCCCTCGGAAGCCGTCTGGCCCTTCCGGTGGCCCTGGCCAGCGCACCCCTGTTGCATTGGCTCGGCCTGGTGCTCAGGCCGCTGGTGCTGCTGCTGGAACGGATGCTGCCGGCCATCACCGCCGAAGCGGAACTCAGCACCAATGAAGAGGAGATCCGTCTGCTGGCTCGCCTGGGCTCCCAGAAGGGAGAGATCGAAGCCGATGAAGCCGCGATGATCGGCAAGGTGTTTCAGCTCAACGACCTCACCGCCCGCGACCTGATGACGCCGCGGGTGGCGGCACCCACCCTGGATGGGAGCCTCAGCATCGAAGCCCAGCGGGCCAAGCTGATGAGCACGAACGACCCCTGGTGGGTGGTGCTGGGCGATCAAGTGGACAAGGTGCTTGGCGTGGCCAGCCGCGAGCGCGTGCTCACTGCCCTGTTAGAGAACCGCGGCCTGCTAACACCCGTTGACCTCTGCGAACCGGTGGAATACGTGCCCGAGATGATCCGGGCTGATCGACTGCTGACGGGCTTCCGGCGCGACAGCGGTGGTGTGCGCGTGGTGGTGGATGAATTCGGTGGCTTTGTCGGCGTGATCGGTGCCGAATCGGTGCTGGCCGTGCTGGCCGGCTGGTGGCGCAAGCCGGCAGCATGAGCGGGATGCAACCCACCCCGCCCCATACCGTTGAGCGCTGCCAGCTGCTGCTGGAGCACTGGCGCAGTCAGCTTCAGCTGAGCCCACGGGACCAGGGACTGCTGGGGGGTGAATTGCGGCTGCTGGATCGTCAGCTGCAACGGCTGCAGCAACAACGCCTGCGCATTGCTCTGTTTGGTCGGGTGGGGGTCGGCAAATCCAGCCTGATCAATGCCTTGATCCGCCGGCCACTGCTGGCAACGGATGTCGCCCACGGCAGCACCCGCCATCAGCAGGCGGTGGACTGGCCCGTGGAGATTGCCGGGCTGACCAGGGTGGAACTGGTAGACACCCCCGGCATTGATGAAATCGATGCCGCCGGGCGGGCTCGCTTGGCCTCCCGCGTAGCTATGGGGGCTGATCTGGTGCTGCTGGTGGTGGACAGTGACCTGACCCGGGCCGACCTGGAGGCCTTACAAACGCTGCTGGAGAGCGGCAAGCCCCTGCAGCTGGTGCTGAACCGGAGCGACCGCTGGCCAGAGCAGGAACGTGCCGAACTGCTGCGCAGCATCCGCGCCCGGCTGCCGGTGGATCTACCGATCACCGCGGCAGCGGCAGCGCCCCGCAGCCCCCAAATCCAGGCCGATGGGCGGGTGCGCAGCACGATCACGACGCCGCAGGTGCAGGATCTGCAGAAGCAGCTCTGCCGGCAGCTGGAGAACGAAGGCACCCTGCTGTTGGCGATTCAGTCGCTGCGCCAGGCCGACCGCTTCCAGAGGGCCTGCCAAGCACTGCGGCTGCAACAGCACCGCCGCACGGCCCAGAGCCTTATCGGTCGTTATGCAGCCGCCAAAGCCACCGGCGTGGCCGTCAACCCTGTAATGGCATTGGACATGGCCGGAGGCATGGCCTGCGACACCGCCCTGGTGCTGCAGCTCAGCCGTCTCTACAACCTGCCGATGACGCCAGCGGCGGCACGGCTGCTGCTCACCCGACTCTCCAGCCACAACGCCTTGTTGGGCGGGGTGCAGCTGGGGCTGGCGGCCCTCAAGCAGGCCCTGCTGCTGCTGGTGCCGGTGAGCGGCGGCGCCAGCATGGCACCTGCAGCCCCGGTGGCCGTGGCCCAGGCCGCCCTGGCGGTGCATGCCAGCCGCCGAACGGGGCGTCTGGTGGCGCAGCAGTTGCTGCGACGGCGCGGTGGACAACCCGGTTCGCTGTTACGCCGCCTGGCCGAACGAGATCCCGTGGTGCACCACTGGCTGTTGCGCTGGCCCAAAGCCCTGGAGCAGGATCTGCAACCACTGCTGCCCTGAGATGACCGCTGCTGCCATCGCTTTGCTGGGCACCAGCGCCGATCCACCCACCCGCGGCCATCAGGTGCTGCTGGAGGGGCTGTTGAACCGCTTCGGCCAGGTGGCGACATGGGCCAGCGACAATCCCCTGAAACAGCACGATGCCCCCCTGGAGTTGCGAGCGGTGCTGCTCGGCCAGCTGGTGCAGCAACTGCAGGATGAACGTCTCGAGCTGGCCCAGCATCTGAGCAGCCCTTACACCTTGATCACCTTGCAACGAGCCGCCCAGCATTGGCCTGATCGCAACCTTGTGTTTGTGGTAGGCAGCGATCTCGCTGGCCAGATTCCCCGCTGGAAACAGAGCGATTGCTGGCTGCCGCAGTGCCGCCTGGCCATCGCCCCCCGCAAGGGTTGGCCCCTCGAGGAGGCGACGCTGCAGGCCTTGCGCGACCTGGGCGGACAGGTGGAGCTGCTGGATCTGGAGGTTCCCGCCACCGCCAGTTCGCAACTGCGCCAGCAACCGAATCCAGCGCAGATCCCTGAAGCGGTATGGCCGCTGTTGCTCCAGCACAATCTGTACGGCCTTTCGGGGAGCCTCTGCTGATGCGCATCGCCCTAGCGCAACTCAACCCCGTGGTCGGCGACTTCGAGGGCAACGCGAAGCGGATTCTGGAGGCCGTGCGCAGGGCAGAAGAGCAGGCTGTTGATCTGGTGCTCACCCCTGAACTCTCCCTCTGGGGGTATCCCCCTCGGGACCAGTTGCTCGAGCCCAGCCGCATCCAGCTACAGAACACGGTGCTGCAGTGGCTGGTGAACCAACTGAACAGCAGCGTCACCCTATTGGTGGGAGCTGCGCTGCCCGCATCAGATGCCCGCAGTCCACGGCTGCACAACAGTGTGGTGCTGGTGAATCGCCTGGGCTGGCGGCCGATTGCCCAGAAACAACTGCTGCCCAGTTACGACGTCTTTGATGAGCGGCGCTACTTCCGCCCCGGTGATGGCCCCTGCCTGCTCAGCCTGCCCAACGGGAAGCGACTGGGCCTCACCATCTGCGAAGACCTCTGGGTGGATGACGGCCTGCAGCGCGAGCGCCTGGACGGACCGGATCCCATCGATCAACTGATCCCCGAACAGCCGGATCTGGTGATCAATCTGGCGGCTTCCCCCTTCGATGCCGCCAAGCCAGCCTTGCGCCAACAGCTGGCGGCGGCGGCGGCGCAACGCCTCAATTGCCCACTGATCTACCTCAATCAAGTGGGGGGCAACGACGAGCTGGTGTTCGACGGGGCCAGTTTTGTGGTGGAAGCCGATGGCGCCGTGCAGCTGGAGCTCCCCGTCTGTGAGGAGCACCTGGCGGTCTGGGACAGCGGTCATCCCACCCCTGTGCAGTCCCACGGCCAGATTCAACCCATGGATCCCCTGGAGCGGCTGTTCCGCGCCCTGGTGCTTGGGGTGCGTGACTACGCCCGGAAATGCGGGTTCAACAAGGCATTGCTGGGGTTGAGCGGCGGCATCGACTCAGCGCTGGTGGCCGTGATCGCCAGCGCAGCCCTTGGGAACGAGGCGGTCTCAGCGCTGTTGATGCCCTCCCCCTGGAGCTCGGCTGGATCCATCGACGACGCCTTGGCCTTGGCCGAACGGTTGGGACTGCAGACCAACACAGTGCCGATCGCCGGCCTGATGGAGGGCTACGACCAGGCCCTCACCGCACCGCTGGGGGAAACGCCCCAGGGCGTGACGGCGGAAAATCTGCAATCACGCATTCGCGGCACCCTGCTGATGGCCGTGGCCAACCAGCAGGGCCAACTGCTGCTCACCACCGGCAACAAATCCGAGCTGGCCGTGGGGTACTGCACCCTCTATGGCGACATGAACGGCGGGCTTGCGGTGATTGGCGATCTCTACAAAACCAGCGTGTTTGCCCTGTGCGACTGGCTCGACAGCGACGCAGCCCGGGGCTGCCGCAAGGCGCTGGGACTCCCGACCCACGGGGAGCTGGTGGGGGAGGCGATTCGACGCAAACCACCGAGCGCCGAGCTAAGGCCCAACCAGAAAGACAGCGACTCCCTGCCCGACTACGACGCTCTGGACGCCCTGCTCAAAGCCCTAATCCAGGAGCGCCAGTCTGGACCAACCCTGGTGGCGGCCGGCCATGATCCCGCCCTGGTGGAGCGGGTGGAACGGCTGCTGAAACGGGCCGAGTTCAAGCGACGCCAGGCGGCACCGTTGCTCAAGGTGAGCCCCCAGGCCTTCGGCAGCGGCTGGCGGTTGCCCATTGCAGCGACCTAAAGCCATCCCACCCTGGTGATGTGGCGGGTTGTGCGCAGCGGAGCCAGATTGAAGGGATCTCCTTAAAGCCGCCATGGCAGCATCCGTTCTCTCGGCCCCGATGGCCAGCATCGGTGTGCCGAAGGAGATCAAGCTCGATGAGCAGCGCGTGGCGCTGACTCCCGATGCGGTGCGGGAACTGGTGAGCCAAGGCTTGGAGGTGCGCATCGAAACCGGAGCCGGGGCTGGAGCGGGAATCGGTGACGACGCCTTCGCCGCCGCCGGTGCCCAAATGGTGAGCCGCGACGAGGCCTGGGGCGCCCATTTGGTGGTGAAGGTGAAGGAACCGCAGGCGGAGGAATTTGTCTATCTGCGGAAGGACATGGTGCTGTTCACCTACCTGCACCTGGCCGCCTATCCCAGCGTTGGCGAGGCTCTGCTGGAGGCAGGCACCGCTGCCATCGCCTACGAAACCGTGCAGCTGGAGAACGGCAGCCTGCCGTTGCTGGCACCGATGAGCGAAATCGCGGGGCGCTTGGCAGCCCAGGTTGGAGCTCACCTGCTGGAGAAACCCCACGGCGGCCGCGGCGTGCTGATGGGGGGCTGCACCGGCGTGCAACCGGCCCGGGTGGTGGTGCTTGGCGCCGGCACCGTGGGATGGAATGCCGCACGAACGGCCGCCGCCATGGATGCCGAGGTGTTGCTGCTCGACCGCTCACCCCAGCGGTTGCGCAGCCTGGAGGCCGACCGGCGCGGTCGCTTGATGAGTGTGGTGAGCAGCCGCGGGCTTCTGGAACGGTTGGTGCCAACGGCGGATCTGGTGATCGGAGCCGTGCTTACCCCCGGTGGGCGCGCCCCCACCCTGGTGGACGAGCAGATGGTGAAGCAGATGCGGCCCGGTTCGGTGATCGTGGATGTGGCCATCGACCAAGGCGGCTGCATCGCCACCAGCCAGGAGACAACCCACCGCGATCCCACCGTGACCATCCACGGCGTGCAGCACTACGCCGTGGGCAACATGCCTGGTGCGGTGCCGTTCACCTCCACCGAAGCCCTGGTGAGCGTGACCCTCCCGTACATCCTGGGCATCGCCGGGCGGGGCCTGGAGGAAGCGGTGACGGAACGACCGGAACTCATCTCCGGCCTGAACACGGTGCAGGGATCGGTCTGCCACCCCGGCGTGGCCAAAGCACTTGGGGTGCCGCCGCGGCATCCGATGGCCTGCCTGCGTTAGCCCTCCAAGTGGAGTGCACCCACATAGAGCCAAGGACCATCCTCCGCGCCGTCGCGCCGCTGAAACAGGGAGGTTTCCTTCAGCACCCCACCGCGGTAACGGGCTTCAAAATGCACCGTTCCCTCCAGATCCCGCAGGCCGCCGGCGCTGACAGCCAGCACCGTCAAGCCGAGCCAACGGGTCTGCCGGCAACTCCGCTCCAGGGAACGACGCCGCTGCTGTGCTGGAACATTCGGCTCGGGATGGGTGGCCAACAGATAGTCGATCTCGCCACGCGCAAAAGCTGAATATCTTGAGCGCATCAGCTGTTCAGCCGTTTCGGCACGCCGATCGCCGCGATGCAGGGGCCCGCAGCAGCTGCGATAAACAGCACCCCCACAGGGGCAAGGGCTCTGATCGAAGGCTCCACCAAAACCGCCAGGCATCAATCCAACCGTTGCAGCGCTGGTAGTGGCCGGCCCAGGGACGCCGGACTCAATCCCTCCCGCAGCGCCAGCACCAACCCTGCTGCCTCGCTGTAACTACTGGCCTGAAGAACGCCCTGGCTCAAGCCAAGGGCATCGGCCGTGACCGACAACACCGCAGGGTTCTCCACTGTGATCAGCGGAACATTCCGTTCCAGACAAGCCAGCACCGCTTCACCCCCCAGGGCGCCTGCGGGCACCACAACCGCCCCCAATTGCGTCGCATCAAGATCGCCAGGCTGCCGGGGGGCGCTCACCAGATCCGGTGCCCGGCTCAGCCCCACCAGCACGCAGGCCAGGAAGGTGTAGCCGAGCTCCTCACCCGCCGCCCTTGGATCCAGCTGCGAATCCAGGGGCAAGGGGTCCAAGGCCGGAGCGTGGGCACAGGGGATCTGCAGGTGCTGGACCAGCAGGTGGCTGATCACCGCTTCAGCTCCGGCCAGAGCATCCACGCCACTGCCCTGGCGATACGCCGCCAACGCGTCACTCTCCGGATCCTCCGGGAAGCGGGCCACCACCGCAATCGCCGTCGCCCCGGCCTGCTTCAAGCGTTCACCGGCTCGCAACAAGGCATCAGGACGCCCCAATCGCCCCCAGCTGGCGCCACTGGCACCACACTCAAGTGTCACCTCAAGCGGCGCATCCGTTGAAACCACCGGGCCGATCTCCAAACCCAGGCTGGCTCGGCAGCCCTCAGCCACCTGAATCTGGCGCTGGGCCAGCTCGGGCTCGATGCCGGCATCCAGCAGCAAGCCGATCCGTTGCCTTCGCACCGGCCGCAGGGCCCAGTCACCCACGGCAAACCGATCGAGGCCATAACCCTCTACATAGAGCACGCGGGAGTCGCTCCAATACAGCGAAGCCCCGTTCATCACATTGGGATGGGTGATCAGGCAGCCGCTCGCTGCAGCAAGCAAGCGGGCTGACGGCAGGGCGTCACCGGCGTAGCCACCGATGTCACAACCGATGCCCGTGGGCACCAGCATCAGCGTTGGCATCGGTGCCGAGCTCACGCGCTGATCACTGCCTCCACCTGGATCATTCGGCCACCATCGGCACTGGAGTGCACTGCGGTAAGAGCCCAACGCAGCAGATCACCATCCTGAGCCAACTGCTGACGGATCCAGCTGCGCAGCTCAACCAATGGCACATCAGCAGGCCAAGGAAACTGCCGTTGCAGGCTGATGAGCCTCACTTCTGGTATTGACCGAACTGGGCTTCGTAGAGCGCATCCTCTTGCCCCGCCTTGAGGGTGAGATCAGCCCGCGGGAAAGCAACACAGAGCAGGCTGTAGCCCTGCTGCTGAAGCTCACCCTTCACGCCCATGGCATCGGGCTGCTCAACACTGCCCTCGCTGATCACCGCAGCACAAGTGGTGCATACCCCGGAGCAGCAGGAGCTGGGGAGGGTGATGCCAGCGGCCTCAGCAGCATTCAGCACCGTCTGGTCAGCGCGGCAGGGGAAGCTGTGGGTTTCGCCTTCGAACTCGGCGCGGACGGTGTAGGTGGCCACGTCGGACATGCCGGGCTCAACAAGGAAGACGCCGCATTCTCTCAGGCAATGGGCTCGTCCAGCGAGTCCCAATGGCGGGGGTGGGGCGCCAGATATTCCGGCAAACCACCCTGCACGGGTGCTGTCAGCGCGAAATCAAAACTGATGGAACAGCGCAGCTCGTCTGGGGCGTCGTTGGGCAGAACGCTGTGGTGCAGGCTCGACGGAAACAGCACAAGTAAACCGGGGCGTGGGGCCAGATCCCAGTGGGCCTGATTGAACGGGTGGCCTTCAGCAATCGGGCCGCCGTAACCCACCGCCAAGCCCGCCACCAACTCATTGGGTTGATGGGACGCATGCAGCCGCAACATGCCTTCTTCTCCCGAGCCGTTACCCGTGAGGTACAGAACAGCACTGAGATGGGCATTGGGGTGATGGTGGCGGCCAACCGCTTGATCCCAATCGCTGATCACCGGCCAGCAACGCTGCAGATGCAGGGCCACTTGGCTTCGCGCAAACCCAAGCGAATCGAGATAACTCCAGGCCTGCTCAACCACCAACTGAGCCAAGGCCTGAAAGGGCTGCTGTTGATGCAGCTGCCACACCCCATGCAGGTCCCCCGTCCAGGCGCAGCCTTCATTGGGGTTGCCCTCGGCCGCGCCGCGAAGCTCCAGCAGAGCCTGCATGCAGGACGCCTGCTGCAGAGGGTCGAGAGGAAATTGCGTCGTTGCCACGACGGTGGGGAAGAGCTGATGAAGCTGAAGCACGCCCACACCCTCAAACCGCTCCGATTCACCGTTAACACGGCACAAAAAAACCGGCCCCGAAGGACCGGCATTCGAATGATCGATCGACCGAAAAGACCAGCCGAAATGGTTAGCCAACAGCGGCCGCACCGCCTGCAACTTCCAGGATCTCCTGGGTAATCGCAGCCTGACGGGCCTTGTTGTAGTCAAGGGTGAGGCTCTTGGCCAATTCCTTGGCGTTGTCGCTGGCGTTGTTCATGGCCGTCATCCGGCTGGCCAGCTCGGAGGCTGCCGATTCCTGCAGGGAACGCAGCATCTGGTTCTGCAGATACAGCGGAAGCAGTGCATTCAGCAACTGTTCAGGGGTCTGCTCAAACACGATGTCGGAAGGAATCTTCGGCTCGGTGTTGGCAGGACCTGCACCAGGCTCCACGGTCAGAAGGCCGTCCTTGGTGGTGAGACGGAAGATCTCATCCTCGGGATCAGCGATGTCCTGAGGATCCAAGGGCAGAAGTGTCTGAACCACGGGCTTGCAACTCACCAGGTTGATGAACTTGGTGAAGATCAGCTCGACGCGATCGGTGCTTTCAGCCAGGAACTCAGCCAGCAGATCCGTGGAGATCGTGTTGGCCTCATCGGCGGTGGGCACCTGTTCCAGACCGGAGAAGGTGGCCTGGATCGGGTAGTCCCGACGGGTGAAGTAGCCGATGGCTTTGGTGCCGATCAGCAGCAACTTCACGTCGAAACCCTTTCCCTTCAGCTCAGCAAAACGCTGTTCCGTGCGCTTGATGATGTTGGCGTTATAGCCCCCACACAGGCCGCGATCGCCGGTGACCGCCACCAGGGTGATGGTCTCCACATTGCGCTGCTGCATCAGGGGAGATGCCGCATCTTCGAAACCCATGCGGGACTGGAGGTTTTCCAGGATCCGGGCCAGCCGATCCGCGAAGGGACGGCTGCGGAGCACTTGCTCCTGGGCGCGGCGCACCTTGGCCGCAGCAACCAGGCGCATGGCCTCGGTGATCTTGCGGGTGTTTTTGACCGACTTAATTCGGTCTCGGATTTCCTTGAGATTCGCCATGTCGGCAGCTCCTTCAGGCCGCGGAGGCGACCATGGTGGACACGACTTCGGTGATGGCGTCCTTGAGGATCGCCTCAGCCTCAGGGCTCATCACTTTCTTCTCCTGGATTTCGGTGATGAACTCAGCCTTGTTGGACTTGAGGTACTCACGCAGTTCGCGGGAGAAATCAACAACCTTGTCGACGGGGACGTCGTCGATCAGGCCCTTCACACCGGCGTAAACGATGGCGACCTGCTCAGCCAGGATCAGGGGGCTGAACTGAGGCTGCTTGAGCAGTTCCCGCAGACGCTTGCCGCGCTCCAGCTGCTGCTGGGTGGAAGCATCCAGGTCAGAAGCGAACTGGGAGAAGGCAGCCAGCTCGTCGAACTGGGCCAGCTCCAGCTTGAGGGTGCCGGCAATCTTCTTGATGGCCTTGGTCTGGGCAGCACCGCCCACCCGGCTCACGGAGATACCCACGTTGATCGCAGGACGCAGACCGGAGTTGAACAGGTCAGAGCTGAGGAAGATCTGACCATCCGTGATCGAAATCACGTTGGTGGGGATGTAGGCCGAAACGTCACCGGCCTGGGTCTCAATGATCGGCAGGGCGGTCATGGAACCCTTGCCCATGGCGTCAGACAACTTGGCTGCACGCTCGAGCAGACGGCTGTGGCAGTAGAAGACATCGCCGGGGTAGGCCTCACGACCGGGCGGACGACGCAGCAGGAGCGACATCTGGCGGTAGGCAGCAGCCTGCTTCGAGAGATCGTCGTAGATCACCAGGGTGGCCTTGCCCTTGTACATGAAGTACTCGGCAATGGAGGCGCCGGTGTAAGGAGCCAGGTACTGCAGCGCAGCGGGCTCGGACGCGTTGGCCGCCACGATCACGGTGTAGTCGAGGGCGCCACGCTCACGCAGCACTTCAACGACGTTGGCCACGGAAGCAGCCTTCTGACCCACGGCGACGTAGACGCAGATCATGTCCTGATCTGCCTGGTTCAGGATTGTGTCGATCGCGATGGCGGTCTTGCCGGTCTGGCGGTCACCAATGATCAGCTCGCGCTGGCCACGGCCGACGGGGATCATCGCGTCGATGGCGGTGATGCCGGTCTGCATCGGCTCATGCACCGACTTGCGCTGAATGATGCCGGGCGCCATGGATTCGATCAGGCGCGTCTCGCTGGTGGCGATTTCACCCTTACCGTCGATGGCACGGCCCAGGGAGTTCACCACCCGGCCCAGCATGGCTTCACCCACGGGCACAGCGGCGATCTTGCCGGTGGCCTTCACCGTGCTGCCTTCCTGGATGCCGTATCCCTCACCCATGAGCACCGCGCCGACGTTGTCGTCTTCGAGGTTCAGGGCGATGCCTTCGGTGCCGTCCTCGAATTCGAGGAGCTCACCGGCCATGGCTTGCTGCAGGCCGTAAACGCGGGCGATGCCGTCGCCCACGGTGAGAACGGTGCCGACATTGCTGACGGAAACCGACTTGTCGTAGTCCTCAATTTGCTGCTTGAGGATGGCGCTGATCTCGTCGGGACGGATGGAAACCATGGCGTGTGATCCCAGCTGGGAGTGGGGGGGGGAAGAAGCGGTGGAGGAAGAAGTGAGGTCAGCTCGCCTTGGCGAGTGCCAGACCGAGGCGACGAACCTGGCCAGACAGGCTGGCGTCGATCACCTGAGATCCGAGACTCACGACGAAACCGCCGATTAGGGACGGATCCACACTGAGGTCGATGTCGACCTTGTTGGTGCCGGCCATGGCCTGCACCTTCTTGGAGAGGGCCGCTTGCTGCTCTTCGCTGAGAGCCTGGGCTGAGCGGACCTGAGCCAGGGTGATGCCCTGCTGCTCGCGATAAAGCTCGAGGTAGCGAAGCATCACCGCATCAAAGGCAAGGAGTCGCTGCCGATCCGCCAAGACCTTGAGAAGGTTGAGAACGGACGGCGTGACCTGATCACCCACGATGGCCTTAAGAGCCTGCTTTTTGGCATCCGGCTCAAGAACCGGAGACACCATGGCGTCGCGGAAGTCTTCGGAATCGTTCCAGATCGCAAGCAGTTGCTTGCATTGATCGGCAACGATTTCAGACTCACCTCGGGCTTCGGTGACCTGAAGCAATGCTTCGGCGTAGGGGGTGGCCAGAGAGTTGAGGAGAGGCATCAGGCGTTCTCCAGATTTTTGATGGTGGAATCGATCAACTTGGCCTGAGCACTGGCGTCGAGACGACCCGGAAGCTGGGCAAGAACATTGTCGATTGCCGCCAGAGCAGCTTCACGACGGAGACTGTCCTTGATCCGGGCAGCATCGGCCTCTGCATCAGCATCGGCACCGGCCTTGACGGCAGCCATCGCAGAGATGGTGCGCTTCTCGCCTTCGGCACGAATGCCTGCGGCTCGGGCCTGACCATCAGCACGAATCTTCTCGGCTTTCTGCTGGGCAGCAGCCAACTCGGACTGAGCCTGGCTCAGGTTTTCGGTGGCGGTCTTCAGGCGGGACTCTGCGTCCTGCAGGTCCTGAAGGATGGCGGCGCGGCGGCGTTCCAGGATTCCTCCCAGGAAACCACGCAGGAACCAAACCAGGAGACTGATCACAATGACCAGGTTGACCAGATTGGTTTCGAGCGGATTGAAATTGAGAGACATCACGCGGCCAGCAAACGGTTGATGATCGTGGTGCTCAGCTGATCCACCTGGCCCTTGAGTTGGGTTCGGGCGGACTCACGCTCGGCCTCGATGGCACGACGGCTTTCCTCTTTGGTGCGGTTGGCTTCAGCTTCCGCCTGGGCCAGTGCTTCGCGGTAAAGCCGGTCAACTTCTTGTTCCGCCTCGATGATCACGGCCTGAGCGGCCTGGCGGGCACCTTTCAGCTGTTCAGCCAGATCAGCCTCCAGGCGTTCAACCTGGGCGAGCTTCTGCTTGGCATCAGCACGACTGGTGGAGATGTAGCCCTCGCGATCTTCCACGACCTTGCCGACCGGACGGAAGAAGAGGACATTGAGCAGGAAGGTGAGGAGAACCACCTGAACCGCCATCAGCGGAAGGGTGGCATCGAGGTCAAAAAGACCTCCCTCCGGAACACCTGCTTCAGCGAGCAGAAGCCAGGTCATGGAAAGGTGCGCTGGGAAGGAATCGAAACAAGAAGCTCAGGAGGGGGATCTGCGATCCCCCTGCACTGATCAGCCGGCGAAGGGGTTGGCGAACAGAAGCACCAGAGCCACCACCAGGCCGTAGATGGTCAGCGATTCCATGAATGCCAGGGACAGCAGCAGGGTGCCGCGGATCTTGCCTTCGGCTTCGGGCTGACGGGCGATGCCCTCAACAGCGCCGCCGGACGCGGTGCCCTGACCGATACCAGGGCCGATGGCGGCGAGGCCGACTGCCAGGCCAGCAGCCACAACGGAAGCGGCGGAGGTGATGGAATCCATGTTGGGTGGTGTAAGGGGAAGCGCTGGGAAGCGCTGTACGGAATGGACTTGGGGATCGGTTCCCCCCGCGCAGGGACATTCCCGAAGGAACGGGCCCGGGTGCAATGCCGGACCTGCGCGCGGATGTGTTTAGCAGATCGCCGTTCTCAGGCGATAGAGGAGTTCGGCTTTTAGTGGGCCTCGTGGAGGCCTTCACCGATGTAGAAGGACGCCAGGGTCGCGAAGATGAGAGCCTGAATGGCACTGGTGAAAAGACCTAGAAGCATCACAGGCAGGGGCACGATCAGCGGAACCAGGTACACCAGCACGCCCACAGCCAATTCGTCGGCAAGGATGTTTCCGAACAGACGGAAGGAGAGGGAAAGAGGCTTGGTGAATTCCTCGATGATCTTGAACGGGAGCATGATCGGGGTCGGCTCCACGTACAGCTCGAAGAAGCGCAGACCTTTACGGCTCAGGCCGGCATAGAAGTACGCCAGTGACACCAGCAGAGCCATCGCCACGGTGGTGTTGATGTCTGCGGTGGGAGCGCCGAGCTCACCCTCAGGGAGTTCGAAGATCTTCCAGGGGATCAGGGCTCCGCCCCAGTTGCTCACGAAGATGAACAGGAACAGGGTGCCGATGAACGGCAGCCAGTCGCGGTAGTACTTCTCGCCGATGTTGTCGCGGGCGATGTCGCGAATGAAATTCCAGAGGAATTCGAGCAGGTTCTGCAGACCGATCGGATCACGCTTCATCCCGCGGGTGCCGACAAGCACCACAGCCAGGAGGATGCCGATCAGGATCCAGGAGCTCAGGAACACCTGACCGTGCAGATACAGATCGCCGATCTGCCAGTACAGGTGGTGACCCACTTCCAGTTCAGCGAACGGGAGTGGTAAGGGCAACAAAGCCATGGGTGCAGAGGAAAGTGCTCAGACTCAGCGGTCGTCGAAGACGTGCTGAAGAATCAGGGCGGGCTTGTAGAGAAGGAATCCCAGGAAGGCCGGCAGCAGATCGAGCTGAGGCAGCTTGGCCGAACCAACCACAAGCAGTGTTGGAACGATGAGCTGAAAACGCCCCAGTCCACGGGACTGGTCACTGAGCCGGGCCACACTGCGAGCCAACAAGCGCACGTACAGAAGTCCGGCGCAGGAGCCCACAAGAACACTGCCAGCCACCGAAAGATTCATGGTGAGAGCCACGATCGGAACCGTGACGAGTGACACCAGAACGGTGGCCAACAGCAGGCGACGTTGAAGACGGTAAAAATCTTCCAAGCGCTGCCTGAATGGCGCGCGGAATCTATCACGCGTTCGCTGCTGTTATTCCTGCAACAGAAGCAGCTGGCGATCCACAAGATCGCGGATCTGATCCGGAGACGCAAGGGCCCCCAGCCTCTGTTGCGGCTGCTCAGCGACAGTCCGCAGCAGGGAGCGATCGGCATCCGTGAGCTGAATGGGCTCCATGTTGCGACCAAGAATCGGATCGGGTTCTCCCCAGAGGCAGGGCTGAACCAAACCCCTGGCCAGGCCGAGGGCCTCATCACTCCAGCGGGCTCGCTCCACTGGTGCCGCAGAGAGAAAGAACTCGAAGTGGCTTATGTCGGGATCCAGCTGCTCCACAAGCTCCCACTGCTGACGCGGTGGCAAGGCCTGGGCTCGCTCCAGCAGTTCTCCCTGCAGAAGGCGGGATGGATCCCAAACCTCCGGATTGGAGAAGCCGGCGAAATGCAGACCCGCCGTTTCGATGAACGCGAAAAGACGCTCGAGGTTGTAACTGGTTTCCTGCGGGTGCAGGTACATGTCCGCGAAATTTGCGTCAGGTGCGCAATCCACGGCCCAGCGTTCCCGGTGATGACGGGCAAGGCGGTTGCCCTCAGGCAGGGTCTCGAACAGCTCCCGCCCCAGATGCAGGCCCTCCGAGCCTGTGCCGGCATTCAGAAGACTCAGCGCTTTCTGGGTGCGGTGGATCTCCCAGCGACCGGCATCGGCATAAAGAAAGAGATGCAGCAGACCCGACGGAGCCAGGCGATCCGCCAGGGAGCGCAGCCCCGCTTCCGGCTGATCCAGGTGATGCAACACCCCCACCGAGTTGATGTAGTCAAACGACCCTTCGTCGGCCAGATCAAGAAGACTGCGCTGCTCCTGACGCAGGGAGGTCACTTGCTCAGGCGCCCCGGAGCGCTGGCAGCGTTCCCGCGCCACCGCCAGAGCCCCATCACTGATGTCCACCCCGAGCACGTCAGCACCCGGATTGAGATGGCAGAGGTAATCGGTGCTCACCCCGGTTCCGCAACCGGCATCGAGGATCCGCGGCGCCTCCATCCCTGCAGGGATCGAGCCGTGCACAGCGGCCAGAACGCTGCGATGACACCAACGCCAGTTGTATCCAGGTGGCGGGCCGTCCTGCAGTGGATCCCCCGGGAAGGGGAAGCGGTCATAAAACGCACTCACCACGGGAGTCGCAGCATCACTGGGCTTGGGGTGGGTCATGCAGCGCTGATTTCGCGCCTGCGAGCTTTTCACGTCAGGCCCGTGAATCCCCTGCAGCACCGCAAGGCCTGCAAACATTTGTTCATGGGGCCACGGAGGGCCATCCCAGCAGCCGTAACGTGGCGCGATCCGGCTTGCTTTCGTCGATGACAGTGACCGCCAGCAGCGGCAGCCCGCGCGTGTCTCCCCAACTGTTCGACACGCTGCCGCTCTCCAGCGTCCGTCAGGCAGAGCAGCAGGATCGATTCCCTGACAACGGGGAACTAGACAGTCTTGTGACCTTCTTCCGAACCGGTCAGGACCGGATCGAAGCGTCCCGGATCATTGCGGCCAACGCCGAGGCCATCGTGGCACGCGCCGCCAACAGAATTTTTGTGGGAGGAACGCCCCTCTCCTTCCTTGAAGCGCCTCTAACAACGGGCGAAACCGCACGTTCAACAGGTCAGGAAGGCACTCCGCTGGCTGCCGACCAAGCCGCGTTTGAGCAGTCGGTGCGCACCTTCACCGGCGACAGCAACAGCACCAAGCGGGGCAACTTCCTCACCCGCCTGCTGGAAGGAGCCGGTGGCGATGCCGACGTGCGGGTTGTGCTCCCCACCGGTTTCAACGCCATCAGCGTGGCCAAGTACGGCCCGGCCTTCATGCGCAAGTCGGTGCGCGACATGGGTTGGTTCCTGCGCTATGTGGGCTATGCCCTGGTGGCAGGTGACCCCAGCATCCTGGCGGTGAACACCCGCGGCCTGCGGGACATCCTTCTGGAGAACTGCTCTCTGGCGGCCACCAACGTGGCTCTTCAGGAGATGCGGGCTGCTTCAGCGGAACTGCTGCGGGATCGTCCTGAAGCCCGTCAGATGACCATCGACTGCTTCAACGTGCTGTTGCAGGAGCTGGCCATCCCCACCCCCAGCACGAAGCAGCGCCAGGGGAGTGCAGTGCAGCAGGGCCTGCAGCTGCCGGCGATCTATGCCCTGGCCTCAGAGGGACGCCAGCTGTTTGAAATGCGTCCCGGTCTGTCCGGAGCCGAGAAAGCTGAAATCATCCGCGCCGCCTACCGCCAGGTGTTTGAGCGCGACATCGCCAAGGGCTACTCCCAGACCCCCTGTGCGGACAAAGCCAGTGCCGTCGCCCAGGGACAGATCTCAATGCGTGAATTCGTTCGCGCCCTCGGCCGCAGCAAGGAATATCGCCAGCAGTTCCACGACGGTTTCGTCAACAGCCGCGTGGTGGAACTGGCGTACCGCCACTTCCTCGGCCGTGGCATCAGCTCCCTTGAGGAATTCCGCAAGTCGTTCGCAATTCTCAGCGACCAGGGCCTCAACAGTCTGGTGGATGTGCTGGTGAATTCCTCGGAATACGCCCAGGCCTTTGGTGAGGAGACCGTTCCCTACCTGCGGGATCTCGGCACTGAAGCTCAGGAGAGCGCCGGTTGGGGCTCCAATCGCAAGCTGTTCAAATTCAGCGCCCCCTTCGAAGGCGCGCCGCAATACGTCACCCTCTACGCCTCCTATCGCCAGCCCTTTGCTGATCAGCACGTCTACGGCGGCGGCAATGATCCGGTGGCCAACCAGTACGGCGCCATCTTCCCCAGCGGAACCGCTTCGGTGGCCACACGGCCGGCGCCATACGGCTACGACAGCCGCCGCCTGCTGGTGAGCAACGGTCTCAACAGCCCCGGACAGCTGGACAGCGCCAGCTTCCGCGGCAGCCGCCCCCGCAAGGTGGGACCACGGGTGGTTCGGCTTCAGCAGATCGCAACCGGGGGAACCGTCAATCCCCGTCGCGGCGGAAACCCCAGTGTTCGTACCACTGAAGCCAGCACCCAAGCCGTGATCAAAGCGGTGTATGTACAGGTGCTGGGCAACGGTGGCTATGCAGGAGAGCGCATGGGTTCAGCCGAAGCCCGACTCGAGAACGGTGACATCTCCCTGAAGGATTTCGTGCGCGCAGTCGCCCGCTCTGATGCCTTCCGTCGCCGCTACTGGAGTGGCCTTTACATCGTGAAGGCGATCGAAGTGATGCACCGCCGTCTGTTGGGACGTCCCACCTTCGGCCGCTGGGAAATTGATGCCCTGTTTGACACCGCTGCCCGCCACGGCTTCTACGGGGTGGTGGACGCCCTGATCGACAGCCGTGAATACAGCGAAGCTTTTGGATCCGACACGGTCCCCTTCGAGCGATTCATCACCCCAGGCGATGTGAACGCTCGTCGTGCGCCCGGCTGGGCCCGCCCGCTCAACCTCGCTGCCGTGGCTGATCTCACCCAAAGCAGCCGCCCGGAAGCGCGGACATCGGAAGGCTTCCGCAGCAGTGGCACGATCACACCGAGGAACCTGGTCGATACCAAGTCGGCGTCCCAAGCAACCTGGACGCCCACCAGTGGAGCCAGCGGTGCCGACTCCCGTTGGCTTTCTGTGGTGCGCCAGCAAAGCCTGGCCTCGAAACAAACCGGCTTCCCGATGCGTCGGGCCAGCGGATCCGAGCCCAGCAAGCTTGATGGCCCCTCATGGACGGTCAAGAGCCGCTCCGTGGCGACCGGCAAGACCCAGGCCCTCTCGACCATGGGGCAGGCACTGGCCAACGCCGATGCCTCTGGATTCCAGCTGCGGGCAGGGCTCCCGGCGATGGTGGAGCTGAAACAGCCCTGCAGCGAGTCTGAACTTCGCACGGTGCTCGATGCGACGTATCGGCAGCTGCTGAACCGTGTCCCAACGGAAAGCGAGCGCCTGGTCTCCGCCGAGTCCCGACTGCGCAATCAGGACATCGACCTGCCTGATTTCATCGCTGAAGTGGCCATGAGCGAAGCGTTCCAGAACCGCATCGCCTCAATGGCCCCGCTTCGGGCCGCCTCCGCTGCAGGCCTGGCGCTGCTGGGACGGGCCACCACCCCAGCAGAGACCAGTCGCTTCTTGATCACCCGCGCTCAAGCAGGTCAGGGTGCAGCTGTCACCGAACTGTTGGCGGAACGTATCAGCACAACGGTGCCCCGCATCGACGGCATGTCCACGGCCTCAGGGGTCAGCCAGGCCACCATCCAGCGCACGGCTTCGCTCTACCGCGGCAATGCCGGCCTGAATCCCCCCACGGGCGACGCGATCTGAGCCAAACGGCGATTTTCCTGACAAACAACCGCCCCAATTGCCAGCGGTTGTTCTCATTGGATCCCGGTGAAGTGCCGCTTCATCGGGATCATTTTGTGCGTCTTGGGAGCCTCTCGAACCGTGACGCAAATCGCAGTCATGGCAACGGCTTTCGAGCCACGGTCGATGCCGTGAAGAACTGTTACCCGGGCAAAAATCCCAGGCCGTCGCCAGCGCAGAATGCCTCAGCCGATCCCAACGGAGCGGGGCCACAACGATCAGTGTTGACCGTTGTGAACAAGTCTCACTCCCGACGCTTCGACCCCCTGTCTCAGCCTTTAGTCTGAGACGCGATCCCTCGGGATCACCCCTTATTCACCGGATACCGGTCTCCTACGGGCGGCCGCTTGTTTCGAGGCAGAACTGCATGAGCATCGTCTCCAACTCGATCATCAACGCGGACGCCGAAGCCCGCTACCTCAGCCCTGGCGAACTCGACCAGATCAAAGCCTTCGTCACCGGCGGTCAACGCCGTCTGCGCGTGGCCCAGGTCCTGTGCGAGAGCCGCGAGCGCATCGTCAAGCAGGCTGGTGGTCAGCTGTTCCAGAAGCGTCCCGACGTCATCTCCCCCGGCGGCAACGCCTACGGCGAAGAGATGACCGCCACATGTCTGCGTGACATGGACTACTACCTCCGCCTCGTTACCTACGGCATCGTCGCTGGTGACGTCACTCCGATCGAAGAGATCGGTGTGATCGGCGCGAAAGAGCTCTACCGCTCCTTGGGCACTCCCCTGGAAGCCATGGCAGAAGCCGTGCGCGAGATGAAGATCGTCGCCATGGGCCTTCTCACCGGAGCCGACGCAGAGGAAGCCGGCACCTACTTCGATTACGTGGTTGGCGCTCTCGCCTGAACCGCTCGCTGAATTTCCCTCTCGTCTCCTCACGGATCCATGCAAGACGCCATCACCAACGTCATCAACAAGTCGGACGTCCAGGGCCTCTACCTGGACACGGCTTCGATGAGCAGCCTCGAGTCGTATTTCGCCAGTGGTGAACTGCGCGTGCGCGCTGCCGCCACCATCAGTGCTAATGCTTCGGCCATCATCCGCGATGCCGTGGCCAAGGCCCTGCTGTACTCGGACATCACCCGTCCCGGCGGCAACATGTACACCACCCGCCGCTACGCAGCCTGTATCCGCGACCTGGATTACTACCTGCGTTATTCCACCTACGCCATGCTGGCTGGCGACACCTCGATCCTCGACGAGCGTGTTCTGAACGGCCTCAAGGAGACCTACAACTCCCTGGGTGTGCCCATCGGCGCCACCGTTCAGGCCATCCAGGCCATGAAGGAAGTCACCGCAGGACTGGTCGGCCCTGATGCTGGCAAGGAAATGGGTGTCTACTTCGACTACATCTGCTCCGGCCTCGGCAACTGAGCCACATGCGGTTGTTCAAAGTCACCGCCTGCATTCCCAGCCCTGAAAAGGTTCGGACGCAGCGCGAATTGCAGAACACCTTCTTCACCAAGTGGGTGCCCTATGACAGCTGGTTCGCTGAACAGCAGCGCATTCAAAAGCAGGGTGGCCGCATCATCAAGGTGGAGCTCTGCACCGGGGGTCAGCAGGTCAACGTCGGCAACTGAATTCCGCTCCAAAGCGAACTCCGAGCCCGGTTCAACACCGGGCTTTTTTATTGGCCATCAACTCTGGAGGGTCTGCGCCACCAAGGCATCGAGATCCTGAAGAACAGCGGCATCTCCCTCCCCCAACCAGAGCACATACTCGTGGTTGCCGGCAGGCCCAGTGATCGGCGAAGCCACCAAGCCCTGGGGCTGCCAACCCGATTCTGCTGCCGCTGCAATCACGGATTCAATGGCATCCCGGTGGGCCACGGGGTCACGCACCACGCCCCCCTTGCCGACGCGGCTCTTGCCCACCTCAAACTGCGGCTTCACCAGCACCAGAGCATCGGTGTCGGGACCCCGCAACAACCGGCGCAACGCCGGAAGAATCAGCCGCAGGGAAATGAACGACACATCGGTGACCGCCAAACTGGGCCAGGGGTCGTCGGCCCCATAGAGATCGTCGGGCTGGAGATGGCGCAGGTTGGTGCGTTCCCGCAGCACAACCCGTTCGTCGGTTCGCAGGCTCCAAGCCGTTTGGCCATAGCCCACATCAACGCCATAAACACGGGTGGCGCCATGCTGCAGCAGGCAATCGGTGAAGCCGCCGGTGGAGATGCCGCCATCCAGGCAGACGCGCCCCTCCACCACTACAGGGAAAGCCTTCAAGCCCGCCAACAGTTTTTCACCCCCTCGAGAGACGAAGCGGGGGGGCTGCTCCACCCGCAGTTCTCGCTCCGGCGTCACCTCCGTTCCGGGCTTGTCCAACAGGGTGCCGGCGCCATCCCGCACCTTTCCAGCACGAATCAATTGCTGCGCCTGTTGGCGTGAACTGACCAATCCACGGGTCAGGAGTTCCAGATCAAGACGCTGTTTGGACGCCATTGCGACATAAAAGCAGACCGATCCCGAAGAAAACCGGCGATCCAGCGACTGGAGCCTGTTCTGCCAAGAGGATTGCCTCAATTCGCGTCGAGGGACGTGTCCAACCACCGCCCCCAACCCGCCAAGGTGGTGCCGCTGTTGCAGCCGGGCAGCTTTGTGCGACTCGACAACCAGCCCTGCGACCTGCCGCCTTTCCAGGTGCTTCACTGCCGCGGCGGACGCTGCTGGGTGCGCCAGCAATCCTGGGGATCCCACGTGCAATGGGAAGTTGAGCATGAGCGGTTGAACGTTGCATAAGCGAAACCGCTGCTCATCAAGCCCTGCAAAGACTCCCAGCCAACAATTCTCTTCAATCAGTGCCTTGGCAAGGCAACCATTTCACGGCTCAATGGTGCATTGATTTTGGTTGAGCAAACATTTGGGTCAGGCGACAGCCCTACAAAGAGCTTCGAGACGACGGGGTAAGCAAGAAACTCAGACGTTGGCTCTGATTCAGCGGCTGCTGCCCTTGCCGTGGCAGCTCTGGCCAGCAGAAGCTCGCCTGTTGATGGGGCTGGCGGGATTCTGGAGTGTGGCAGGGCTGGTGGTGTTGGCGTCCGCCAGTTGGTGGGTGGCCCTGCGGGAAATGGGCGATGGCGGTTTCTATCTGAAACGGCAGGCGATCTGGCTCTTAGCCAGCTGGAGGTTGCTGGGGATCACGATCTCCACCAACCTGCGGCGATGGCTGCGCTGGTCAGGCCCAGGGTTGTGGATGGGCTGCCTACTGATCGCCGCCACCCTTGTGATGGGCACCACGGTGAACGGCGCCAGCCGCTGGCTGGTGCTGGGTCCGCTGCAGATGCAGCCCTCAGAGCTGGTGAAACCCTTCGTGGTGCTGCAGGCCGCCAACCTGTTCGCCCCCTGGAGCCGTATGAGCCTCGACCAGAAGCTCCTCTGGCTTGGGAGCTTCGGAGGGCTGCTGCTCCTGATCCTCAAGCAACCCAACCTCTCCACAGCGGCCCTGATGGGACTCACCCTCTGGATGGTGGCCCTAGGGGCCGGCCTGCGCTGGCGCAGCCTGTTGGGCACCGCCCTGGCGGGATCGCTGCTTGGCACAGCAAGCATTCTGATCAATGAATACCAGCGGATCCGGGTGGTGTCGTTTCTGGATCCCTGGAACGACCCGATGGGAGATGGCTATCAGCTGGTGCAGAGCCTGCTGGCGATCGGATCAGGCGGTTGGATGGGGCAGGGCTATGGCCTCTCCACCCAGAAGCTCCAATACCTGCCGATCCAGAGCACTGACTTCATCTACGCGGTGTTCGCCGAGGAATTTGGATTCGTGGGTTCAGTGCTGCTGCTGCTGTTCCTGATGCTGGTGGCCTGGGTGGGGCTGCGGGTGGCCCTGCGCTGCCGAAGCAACCAGGCCCGGCTCGTGGCCATCGGCTGCACGACGATCCTGGTGGGCCAGTCGATCCTGAACATCGCAGTGGCCTCTGGGGCGATGCCCACCACCGGTCTGCCACTGCCCTTGATCAGCTATGGCGGCAACTCGCTGATGTCGAGCCTGGTGATCCTGGGTCTGCTGATCCGCTGTTCACTGGAATCCACCGGCTTGATCGGGGGACGATCCAACGGACGCCAACGGTCGTTGCGTCAACGCTGAGCCTGGTCTGGTGACCGCCGTGCCTGGATAGGCTTTGCACACTCAAGGGCACCTGTGGACCTGCTGCTGCTCTCCGATTTGGCCCAGAGCAGCGAGCAGCTGCTGCAGCGCGCCCTGGCTGATCCAGGCCCACTGACACTGGCACTGGTGTTCGGTGGCGGAGCCCTCACCAGTCTTGGGCCGTGTTCCCTGTCCTTGCTGCCGGTGACGCTGGCCTACCTGGCGGGCTTTGACGATGGCCAACCGGCCTGGCAGCGCAGCCTCGCCTTTTGCGGCGGCATCGTCGGTGCCCTGGTGGTGCTGGGAAGCATCAGCGGACTGCTGGGCCGGATCTACGGGCAGGTGCCGGCACTGATCCCCACATTGGTGGCGATCCTGGCGGTAGCGATGGGGCTCAACCTGCTGGGGGTGCTTCGGATTCCACTGCCCAGCGGTCCAGACCCGGAGCAATGGCGTCAGAAGGTGCCGGCCCCGCTGGCGCCGGTTGCAGCAGGACTGGCCTTCGGGCTGGCGGCCTCACCCTGCACCACCCCTGTGTTGGCGGTGCTGCTGGGCTGGATTGCCCAGAGCGGACGTCCCCTGGCAGGGGTGGCCCTGCTCAGCAGCTTCGGCATCGGCCAGGTGCTGCCCCTGCTGCTGGCGGGCACCTTTGCAGCAGCCATCCCCAAACTGCTGGCCCTGCGGGGCATCAGTCGCTGGGTGCCGCCAGCCAGTGGAGTGGTGCTGCTCACCAGCGGCCTGCTCACCCTGCTGGCCCGCTGGAGCTGATGGGAATGACGAGCGGGATGGGCCCACTGAAACGCCTGGCCGCCTGGCTCAGCGATCTGCGGCTGGCGATCGTGCTGCTGCTGCTGATTGCCCTGGCCAGTGCCGTGGGCACCGGCATCCCCCAGGGGGATCCGCCCTCCAGCTACATCGATGCCTACGCCGATACACCCTGGCTGGGACTGCTCCACGGCGAACAGGTGCTGCAGTTGCAGCTCGATCATGTGTATTCCAGCGGCTGGTTTCTGGCCCTGCTGGCCTGGCTGGGTCTCGCCCTGATCCTCTGCAGTTGGCGCCGTCAGTGGCCAGCGCTGATGGCGGCCCGGCGCTGGATCGACTACCGCACCCCACGCCAGCTGAGCAAATTAGCCATCGCCGAAAGCCAGCCCTGCGCTGACCCCAGCCGGGCTCTGACGCAGCTGGAGACGGTGCTGCGGGCCAGCGGATGGGAGGTGCAACGCACACCACAACGGCTGGCAGCCCGACGCGGCGCCATTGGCCGGGTGGGGCCCTTGCTCGTGCACACCGGCCTGGTGCTGCTGATGCTTGGCGCAGCCTGGGGGGCGCTGGCGGGGAACCGCTTGGAGCGCTTCCTGGCCCCCGGCCGCAGCCTCGATCTGCTGGATCGCGATGGCACAACCCAACTGTCCATCACCCTGGACCGCTTCGCCATTGATCGGGATCCGGCAGGCCGCACGGAACAGTTCCGCTCCGCTCTGCAGCTGCAGGGCCCCAACCAAAGCTTGGATGCCGAGATCAGCGTTAATCACCCGCTGAGGCACCGGGGCATCACCATTTACCAGGCCGATTGGTCACTGGCGACGGTCAGCTTGCAGATCGGGCGTAGCCCCGTGCTGGAGCTGCCGCTACAGACCTATCCGGAGCTGGGTGATCAGATCTGGGGCCTGGTTCTACCGACACGCCCCGATGGAACCGAACCGGTGTTTCTGAGCCTGGAGAGCGAACAGGGACCTGCCACGGTGTTCGATGCGGACGGTCAACAGCTCGCCCGCCTGCAACCGGGTGGTCCCGCCGCTGAGGTGAAAGGCTTGCCGATGCGGGTGGACGCGGTGCTGCCGGCCAGCGGACTTTTGCTCAAGCGGGATCCAGGAGTACCGCTGGTTTACTTGGGCTTCGCAGTGCTGCTGGTGGGCGGTGGGTTGAGCCTCGTGGCCACCCGACAGCTGTGGGCCATAGCAGCCGATGGAACCCTCAGCGTGGGTGGCCTCTGCAACCGCAACCTCGCCGCCTTCGCCACTGAATTGCCTCAGTTGGTGCAGCGAGGGGTGGTCGATCAGCAGGGCTGACGGTTGCCGTGACTCACCCGCACCACGGTGTGCACGTTGCCGCGGGGGTTGAAATCGGCTTCCAGCTGCATCCACACCGGATCAGTGGCCGCTACCAGATCATCAAGGATGCGGTTGGTGACCTCCTCATGGGAGATCGACTGGTCGCGGTAGCTGTTCACATAGAGCTTGATCGCCTTCAGCTCCACCACCCGCGGCCCGGGTTGATAGATCAGGCGCAGCACCGCGAAATCGGGATAGCCGGAGAAGGGGCATTTGCAGGTGAATTCCGGCAGCTCGATCGACACCTCATAGGGGCGCCCAGGCCGGGGGTTGTCGAAGCAGATCAGCTCGGCTTCGGCGATGGCGCGTTCGCCGTAGAGGGGGGTCTGGGTCAAAGGGCTGTAGGGGCCAGTTCTGATCAGCGACCCTAGGAAGTCAAGCTTCGGCAGCGTTCTGTAACAGCGGCCACGCACGGCTCTGAGAACCGCGGCATCCTTGAAATCAGATCCGTATTCCCCCCATGAAAAAGGTCGAAGCAATCATTCGTCCTTTCAAGCTGGAAGACGTCAAGGTGGCGCTGGTTGAGGCCGGCATCATCGGCATGACTGTGAGCGAGGTGCGGGGCTTCGGCCGCCAGAAAGGTCAGGTGGAGCGCTACCGCGGCTCGGAATTCACCGTTGAATTTCTGCAGAAACTGAAGATTGAAGTGGTGGTCGAGGACGACCGCGTCGAAGAGGTGGTTAAGTCAATCGCCGATGCCGCCCGCACCGGTGAAATCGGTGACGGCAAGATCTTCATCAGCCCTGTGGAATCAGTGGTTCGCATCCGCACCGGCGACCGCGACAGCACGGCTCTCTGAGCTCAGAACGCCAGAACAGCCCTATCCGCCGCGGCGTTCTCCAAGCCTGAGCGGATCAAAACCAATGGAGATGCCGAATTCCTCGGCAAATTCCACCACCCGACACCAGGCCCGGTCCCCATTGGTCCCGGGCCGAACAATGCCTCGAAGAATCACTTGGGCAGAGCTGCTCTGCAGCGACATCTCGAACAACGGCCAGCCCACCTCCGCCTGAACGCCGTCCTCCCGGAAGGTGGGGCTGACATCCATGGCCCCGATGAGCAGCCGGCGGTGGCTCGCATCCCAGGCGAAAGGCAGCTCGTAACGCTCCAGCAGATCGGATGCCAAGGCCCAGGAACGGCCCGAGGAATCCAACTGAACCGAGAGCTCGCGGCCGCGGGCCTGAATGGTGATGGTGCCCCGGAAGGCAAGCAGTTCCTGCTCAAGCCGCCCATCCGGCTCCCGCAACAGCGCCTGAATGCGATGCCGCAGCTGGTTCCCTCCGTCGGTGGAACCGTTCTTGGACAGCTGCAGCAGGTCCCAGCGCTCCCCGGTCCCGCCCAAGATCACCGGTCCGTAGTTGTCGTGCATCCAACGACCATCGCGGTTGGAGGCTGCTTCGGCATGGGTCATCACCCGCTCAACCGTGATCTGCTCCGCACCCCAGCCCCAGCTGCGGGCAACGGCAGCGGCCTCGGCGCAGAGGCTGTTGAGTTGGGACTCCGTTGGGGGCTGTGTCTATGGATCGGGCAGACCGCCCATGCAGGCACATGACAGCGCGACGCTGTTGCGGTTGCGGCCGTAAGTGTGAGCCGGCAGATCCACGTTGTAATCATGCAACCGGTGCACACGGCCATCACCGCTGATGATCGAGTGATAAAGCCCAGGGCGGATCCAGACGTAGGGCGTTGCCGTCCAGTGCAGGTAGAGCGTTGGGGTCATGGCCCAAGGATGGCGACAATCCAGAGGTCGAAAGACGCTGCTGAGGTCGAGCGACTTGCTGAGGCTCACTCAGGCGCGCGGAGGCGGCCCCATAGATTTGTTGGGTTGTTCAACCGAGCGCGCCGGTGATTGAGCGTTACACCCTTCCTGAGATGGGAGCCGTCTGGAGTGAGCAGGCGAAATTCCAGAGCTGGCTTGATGTGGAGATCGCTGCCACCGAAGCCAACTGCAGGCTCGGCCGCGTGCCCCAAGAGGCCCTCGACACCATCAAGGCGAAGGCCAGCTTCGAGGTGGAGCGCATCCTCGAAATCGAAGCCGAGGTTCGCCACGACGTGATCGCCTTCCTCACCAACGTGAATGAGCACGTTGGTGATGCCGGACGACACATCCATGTGGGCATGACCAGCAGCGACGTGCTGGACACGGGCGTGGCCCTGCAACTGAAACGTTCCGTGGCCCTGCTGCGCACCGAACTCGATGCCCTGGCCGACGCCCTGCGCGAACTGGCCCAGGCCCACAAGGGCACCGAAATGATCGGCCGCTCCCATGCCATCCACGGCGAACCGATCACCTTCGGGTTCAAGGTGGCCGGCTGGCTGGCGGAAACTGAACGCAACCGCATCCGGCTGGAACGACTTGAGCAGGATGTAGCCGTGGGCCAGGTGAGCGGCGCCATGGGCACCTACGCCAACACCGATCCCCAGGTGGAAGCGATCGCCTGCGAGATCCTCGGGCTCACTCCCGACACCGCCAGCACCCAGGTGATCTCCCGGGATCGCCATGCCGACTACGTGCAGACCCTCGCCCTGGTGGGCGCCTCCCTGGAGCGCTTCTCCACCGAAATTCGCAACCTGCAGCGCACCGACGTGCTGGAAGTGGAGGAGAACTTCGCCAAGGGGCAGAAGGGAAGCTCCGCCATGCCCCACAAACGCAACCCGATCCGCAGCGAGCGGATCAGCGGTCTGGCCCGGGTGCTGCGCAGTTACACCATTGCTGCCCTTGAGAACGTGGCCCTCTGGCATGAGCGCGACATCAGCCACAGCTCCACGGAGCGAATGATGCTTCCCGATTGCTCAGTGACCCTGCACTTCATGCTGCGGGAAATGACCAGCGTGGTGAAGGGTCTTGGGATCTACCCCGAGAACATGCGCCGCAACATGAATGTGTATGGCGGCGTGGTGTTCAGCCAGCGGGTGCTGCTGGCTCTTGTGAGCACTGGCATGAGCCGAGAGGAGGCATACCGGGTCGTCCAACGCAATGCCCACACCGCCTGGAACACCGCCGGCGGCGACTTCCGCGCCAACCTCGAAGCGGATGGGGATGTCACCAGCCGCCTCTCCGCGGCGGAGCTGGCGGACTGCTTCAGCACCGCATTGCATCAGGAGAATCTGGGCGTGATCTGGGAGCGGCTGGGAATCTGATCTAGGCACTGGCCCAGGGTCTGCTGGGGCTGGGCCGGGGAGCTGGTGATTTCGAGGATGCGACCACAGGCCTGAGGCTGCTCCAGAGCATCCAGGCAGACCTGTGCCACAAGGCGGCGAGGAATGCTGTTGCTCTGTTGTTGATCGGCATCGGTCACCAGCACTCCCTCCGTGGTGCTGCGGCTGTCGTCCTCACTCAGGCCTCCAGGCCGGATCACGGTCCAATCAAGACCGCTGCGCTCCAGGCAGCGCTCCCCCAGCCGCTTCCAAATCAGGATCAGGCCAAAGAGATTGAGGGGATGCAGCCAACGACCAGCGCAGAGGGAGCTCACCAGCACCACGCGCTGCAGCCCCAGAGAGCGGCAGGCCTGCACCTGCACCTGCACTCCCCAGGCATCCACCTGCAAGGGACCGGCCAGATTGATCGAAGGGCGAGCACCCGTGGCAATCACTAAGGCCGTGCAGCCCTGCAGCGCATGGAGCAACGCTTCCGCCGTGTCCAGCTCCAGGCGACGCACCTCCAGGCGTCCCTCCTGCTCGGCCTTGGCCAGGACAGAGGGCAACACGGAAGCAGGCCGAACGATGGCTCGGACCGGTCGGCCATGCTTGAGCGCCTCCTCCACCACGCGCCATCCGGTTTTGCCGGAGGCGCCAGACACCGCTAGTTGCGTCATCCCATCAGCCCTGATCTACGCACCAGTCAACAGGCAGGGGGAAAGGCCAGACCGTGCAGAATCGGCATGACATCCCCAACCGCATGAGCACGGACCAACTCCGGCAATTTTTTGCTCACATCTCCAGAGATCCTTCGCTCAGGGGGCAAGTGCTGAAGGCCGTGAGCGCCGATGCTGCGGCCCTGATTGCCCAAGAGCTGGGTTATGAGGTCTCCGGCGATGAACTGCTGCGGTTCTCCGGCAAGAGTTCCTCCGGCGTCAGCGTCACCAAGATTCAGCACCCCGGGGAATATCACTGAAAGGACTGGAGCACGACGTTCGGATCTGTCGTGACGCCCTCAACGTATGAGGGCTCGCAAACAAGACTGGAATTTGCCCTCCAGCTGAGCCAAAACCGAAGAGCTTGCATTCCTTCTGATGGCACGCCTTCTTCAGCTTTTGCAAGGGTCCAGCAACAACGCCGACCTTGCGGCATGGACAGCCGTGATCTTCGCCTCGATCACCGCACTGGTGATCTGGGGACTCCTCAATGCATACCCAAACTTGCTCTAAACATCAAAAACTAACGGTACGGATCCTGCTCATAGACGTTCAGACGCAAGGTGGGTCCGAGATAACGGATGGGGTCCTCACCATCCGCCATGAGTTCTGTTGACCATTGATAAATACTGGACTGAGGATTAAATCCACGAAAAACAACATTCACGGTTTGCCCCGGCTCAATCGCTGGATTGAATTTGATGCTCAGATCCTCTTCAGGGCCTGAGACAAGAGCTGTGGCCAATCCTCTTGCTCCTTTGCCGCGAAGGGAATAGTCGCCGAGATAAACCCGAGGCTCCAGGCGACCCCAAACCCACTGATCAAGATTGGGCAACTGCCGCAAAACAATCATGCCCAAGGCGTTACCAGCATCCTCAGAAACCACAACTGTAATCGTGGTGCGATTATGCAAGCCTTCGGTTGCTTCAGGGTTGTGAATCATCAACCGAGTTGGGGCCGATCAAACAACGCTTGTGCGACTGATGAGGGAGCCTGCAGCAACACCACTGGAGCCCACAAAAGCATCGCAATCCACTGATGTTTCACCCAATTGTCCCAACGAATCAATCAACGCTAGCGATGCCAAACAGAACAACATCGAAGCCTGAAGCTCCATCCTTCGATGGGAATCAGCAATGCCTGGCCAGCAAGGATTCGACCATGCCGGACTGGCCCTGAAGCGCATAGGCCTCCACTTCCCGCTGGCGCTGCAGCGGCCCGAGCGACTGGGTCACCGTCAGCACGTGGGCAGCCGTAGAACGGTCGAGATGATGTGTCAAAAACCGATCGACCTGCGCTGGACTGAAACCACCCTGCGCCTGCAGCATCAAGCTGATCGTGGAAGACGACGGCGTTTCCAAACCATCCAGACAATCTTGAACGACATGGATCGCCTCATGGGTCAGAACATCCAACTGAAGCCCTGGCTGATCGCGCAGCCCCTGCGATAAACAGAGACGGTTCACGCCCATGTTGTAAGCGGCGCGTTCGGCCCCGGGGCCACACCGCTCGAGCCGATCGATCACGACACCCAGCTGCTCAAGCCGATCAATCAACCGATCCGTGCGCGCTGAAAGCGAAATCGCTCGAGCAGGGGTTGCCCAGGAAGCCAGCAAGGCAGAAGCGAGAAACAGACGAACCAGCAAAGACAAGACGCATCAGACGCAGCCTGAGCCGACGCTTGTGCGCGGTTCCGCCATCAGACTTTCAGCAGTTTCAAGAGTGCTGTGCCGTTCAAACTGCGCCTGAGCGCATCGGAATGGCGGTTTGCCCTGACGTCATTTGCAACAAAGGTGAGTTTGTTCTGGTTATCCGAATTGGTGATCTGCCAATGGGATCAGGAACGCTGGGCTTGCAATGTTGTAGGAAAAGGTTTTATCCCCTGCCTGATCACATTCGCACTAATGGATCTTCTGGTGATCCCACAGATCAGGCGCTTAAGAAACCGCTGAAATTCAAAATCTTGGTCTGAGCAAAGAGCCAATCACCTTCATGAGCAGGGCTTTACAGGCCCAAGCCAAGCAGTGATCAAAACCTCAGACCGTGAGCTAGACGGAGCTGGTCATTGCTCACCAAGCAAGTGCCCAGATCAGGGTTGGTGGCACCAGGCCGGTATTCAACATTCTTCAGAAGCTCAGTTGACTTACCCCGCAGCCAAAGCAGCTGCCCTGTGGAAGCATCGCGCTTGCAACTCACCCAAGCGTCAGAACGAGCAGCCGGAGCACAAGCCAGCAGCACCCCAACAGCAATCAACCAAGCGGAGCGGCGCAAGGAAAACATCAGGGTTCAGCAATCTTTGCTAGTAGGCCATCAACTCAAGCCAGAACAGTGCAGTAAGCGCAGCGGCTCCCAAGGCCAAAGCGAACCATTGATCTTTGAGGGCACGGACCACGGTGCGTCAGCTGCTGCACCAATAAACCGAGCTTTCAGCAAGAAGCCAACCTCAGCTAATCCTCTGTCGCCCAACCCATGACACCATCAGGAATGTCTCTTTCTGACGCGCATCTGGCGGGACGAGGTTCCATATAAGCGGCACACTGATGGCATGGCTCCTAAACCCTGGTTCCAAGCCAACATCCACGCCCCCGGCACAGGCTTCGCATTGCTGGTCATTGCGTTTTGCTTGCTGTTTCAGACCATCCCTTCAGCGATCTGCGTGTTGACGCCGAGGGCTGGCTGGGACCCACCGTTGTCTCCGGAGAGAGTCAGGTATTGCAAGGGCGGCTGATGTTCAACCGCTGGTTCATTGACCACCAGCAGAGGGGCGTCGCCATCGGCGACAACGTGATCACGCCCATGCTCAAAAAGAGCAGCGCCCAGGCGTTGAGGCTCGGCGGTCTGATCGTTGACCCCGAACGGGTCCAGCAGGCGATGTCGATTGTCGACTGCCTGTTCGGTGAGACCGAGCTGTTCCATCGCGGTGATGGTGACCTCGTCGATCAGCTGATGGATCGCATCCGCACCATGGGCGGCGAAGTCACCTGGGAACGGCTCAGAGCCAAGGGCCTGAACCGGTGGCTTAAGGAGAACGCCAAGACCAGGCACTTCAGCGAGGCGGTGTCCAACCTCCTGGCGAATGACGAGGGCGGGCTGGTGAAGACCAAGCCGCTCACCTGGCGCCGGTAACGGCGGCCACGTTCTGCCACGGCTTCGTGGCGGATCAGAACGCTGCCGTCACCAGGGCTTTCGACGTAACTGCCACAACGCCACACCTTCTGGGAATCACACCCCCAGCTGGAGCGTGGCGACGTGGCGGAATCGACGGGATCAACTGCACCACAGTGGATGTGACCCGCCACCAAACAGTGGCGGTCCGTGGCAGCTGGCACATCGCAATCTCTCTTACGTCCAATCAGAAGCTGCGGAGGGTGCTGCATTAATCAGCCCTGAGACAGCTTCCGGTGGGCCTTGTCTGCCTTTCTCAAAATTTTCTGCGCCTCTTCTCGTGTCAAGCACTCTTGAGCCCGGCAAGCGAGCTTGCGCAATTTTTTGTGCTGCTTGTCCGGGTTCACTGAGAAGTACAAATGCTCATTAACCAGAAGTCAACCAAAGCTGGAGTCGCTCAAGAGCCATCCGGTGAGGGCTTACTGACCTGTTGTTCCACAACCGCCCGCCGTCCTCACCGTGAGAACTCGGACGTATCAGCTCCCCCACCAGGTGTTTATTGGGTTTTCCGATGAAGTGGATGCTGCTTTTGGTGCTGGGGTGATTGGCGTCGGGACCCTGCTGAGGACGACTGCAACGCCGGTGCTGTGAGGCCGGAGGTGCCAGGCATGGCTATGCCAGCAATAGGGATCACCAAACGATGGAAGTCATCTACCTGATTTTTTTCTTCGTTACGAGGGGGGCCGCCTTTACCGACCAGGTGCCCCAGGCATCGATGGAGCAGTGCGAAGAAAACGGTGCTGAGCTCCAAAAGCTTTACCGCGAAATCAAGTTCAAATGCATCCCCGGGCTCGCGGAGGGTTCGGGCACACCGATCTCAACCGAGGAACTCATGAACCGCTACGGCTTCAATGATTCCTCCTACTGATTGGACGTAACTCCGCTTACGACAAGTCAGCGGACGGGTGGGTGGCATGGCCGCCAGCCCGTCTTTTTCATGGTGTTCCACGCCTCGATGGCGTTGTGCCGCAGCATCCGCCGCTGGGTCATCGGCACCGGCGGGCTAGGTGGCTTCCAGCTGTAGGTCGCCAACGTGACCCACTCGGCATGAGCGGTAGCCATGTCGTTTCTGAAGCGAACGACCTTCTGCTGTTGATCGTTCACGAGCCACCCCTCACCGCCAGCCTTGGCGGGACTGTCCTTGTAGCGGGGGCCTTCGTTGAACATGGCTACAACCTAAGGAGACGCCCCTCGGGCGCGTTTCTCACGCCATGGGATGGAAACCGACCGACGAGTTCTTCAACCGCGGCTTCGACGACGTGAAGGATCTGGTCGAGCACTGGATGGAGACCTACGGAGCCGACAACTACGCCTGCGCCCAGATGCTGCGGGCCATGTCCAACGTCGTTTACGAACCGACTGACGATCCAGAGGATCGAGAGCTTGAGGGCTGACCCGGGGCCCCGGGGAAGTTGCGCAACAGGAATTACCGAAAGCCTCCCTACCGCTTCGCACCGCTCCTCTGCAAGTACATCTGTACTTACAAGAAAACGATGCTGGCAATGGAGGAATGGGGCCACGCTGACGACCGCGTGATCCAGCGGCAGTACAGCAAGAAAGTCTGCATGTCGTGCGCGTGGTTCACCTACGGGATCGATGCTCACTGCCACACCTGCGTTGGCTGCGCCCTGATGGAGGCGTTGCTGGAGCAAGGACAACACCTCACTCATGGCTGCCGTAACTGGAAACCCGTGCATCACGTGGAAACGGGTCCCGCTGTCACTGCCTAACTACAACCCTGGGCATTAATTCTCATCGTGGGCACTGAATCCACAGTCATGCCAACGAGTTTTCGACATTTTGCGGTCTTGAGAGTTGCGTTCTCCGGTTTGCTCGGCTGGAGAATTAGATGAGGCGGGTAATGCACGAACTGCCTTTTTTATGCGCTTGTTTGACACCAAGGTCAGCGCCGGTAGTAGTGCGTCGGGTGACCGCGAAAGCCTTTCTGGTCAGCACCCAGAGCCATCATCTTGTTGAGCTGAGCGAAGCAGCCGACGACAACAGCGAACTGACCAACCTCTTCCGCCTTGCGCGCCGTGCGCTCCAGGCGTCCGAGGCACTGGAAAAGCAGATCACGCTGATTGATGTCTTCGTCGTTGAAAGCGTCCAGCCACTCTTTATGGGCTTCCTTCACGACAGTGCGGGCCTGTCGGCGGGTGACCCCCCATGTTTCGGAAGCAAGGGAAGTTAATTCCGAGAAGCCGACACCCTTGTCGATCTAAGCAACGGCCCACTGCTGGCGCTGCGCCTTCTCCTCCTTGGTGACTCTCTTGCGGGTCATAGCTACCTAGGGAGCAGTGGCTGACTGGTGATGGACTTCGGATTTAGGACAGCTAAGATTTGAAAAATCATATGGTCAAAACTAATTCCCAAAAGTGAAAGCAACAATTTTTACTGATTTTAGAGAAATTCCTTTATGGCTTCAGGAGCTTCTCCCACCAAACCAAAGAATAGAAAAATGGGATAGAGGCAATGAAATAAAAGACAATATAATTGTCGACCAAAGCATCCTGATATGCAAAAGTCGCGAAGAAAGCTTTGTGGCGCATTGCGAAAGGAGAGGCTTCAGGTATGGGGTAATTTCAATAAATGACGAGAATCTCGAAAATTATATGGGATATGCGACAAGCAGTAATTGCAAATTTGTAATCCGCGGATATTATCATCCCCATCTAGATTCATTACTTAAATACCTTGGAATGAGCCATAAGCTACTTCACATATACCCAGGAGTATCTGATTCATTTTTCAAAGAACTAAGCTCTGCTACTCCGCCCCCCGAGCTATCGCAAACCTGGTTTTTTGCGGGAGAAGACAAGCCTACTCGCAAGGCATTCTTGGAAAATTTTTATAATCTTAGAGGAGGAAAAATATTACTTACACGCGAAGGATTCCAGGAAGACAACAAAAAAAAGACTGCGTTGACAACACCCCATTACTACAATCTCCTAAGAAGTTCGATTTTCGCTCCGTGTCCTACTGGGTGGGTCAACATAGATACTTATAGATTCTACGAATCTCTTCATGCGGGATGCATACCAGTAGTTCTCACAAACGCCTGTCCAGAAAAAAGTGACTTGAGCTACTGGGAGGCTAAATTCCGACCATCGCGACCACTCCCTTTCGTGCAGGCCAAGAATTGGAAGGAAGCCCGGAAAATATGCGAAGATATGATAACCAATAATTCGGCCATAGAGGCAAGAAAAGAGTGTCAATATTTTTGGCTCAGTCTCAGGAATCACTGGAGAATTGAGATAGAGAATTTTTTTGAAGGAAGTTGGGATAAATGAACATAAGTCGCATGGATAACTCAGCTGAGGACCTTCGTTGCGGCGGTGAGTGGACGCAAGAACACTTGCGCTGGCGATCATCGATTGCCTTGTCGTGGAAGCTGAGCGATTCCACGACAACACCGATGACTTAGAGGCTCAGGTGATCGCCAAGTTCAAGGAACTGCCCCCAGTCGAATGGACCTGGGACAAGTTCAGCCGAGGCCAGACAAGAGGAGCAGGAACGCGACGCAACTGATTTGACAGTCGCAACCTGATTACGACGCTTCACCGGCCCCTGGTGCCCCAGTGGATCTGGGGGCCTTCTTTCGCAATCGTTCTTACGTCAAACCAATGGAGATGACCAACGAGATCCCCCAGGCCCTCCCACCGTTTGAGGTCATGGATGCGCTGATCAAGATGAGGGCCAACGCCGACACCCTGATCGAACACGGCGGCAGCCAAGAGATCTGGTCCTTCTACGAAGACTCACTGATGCGCCACTGCAACCTGTTCCTTAAACGAACGAAGGCATGGCACAAGACGTAGGAGTGGTGAGGGCTCACTGACCTGTTGATCCACAACCGGCTGCGGTCTTCACCATTGCCCTTGGGTTGGATCGCCCCGTCGCAAGGCGGGGTTTTTTATCGATGAAGTGGATGCTGCTTCTGGTGCTCGTGGTGATTGGCGTTGGGACCCTCATGGGGACGACAGCGCCGCCGGTGCTGTGAGCTGACATGACTCTGTTTTCACCGGTAAGGGGGCAAGAAGCTGTCCAAGCCACGTACGAATCAGAGATAAAGCCTGGGAAGCTGGTTGATGCTTTTGGCACAACAGCAGCAGAGGAGCACCTGTAGAGTTGTTAAGTTTTTTAACGACGCTATGGACAGCAAGTTCGGCTTCTCGTCTTTGGCTGAAACCTGGAATGGCCGCCTGGCAATGATGGGTTTCATCATTGGTCTTGGCACTGAGCTACTCACCGGTCAAGGGATCCTTTCTCAGATCGGGATGGGGTGATGCCCAAAGAGGAAATTGATGTTTGGGTACCCGAAACGCGTCTTGGGTACTTCAAGCTCTTTTACTTCGGAATGCTTGTGGCAGCGATTTGCGTCGGTGGGAACACAGCACTTGGCTCTCTTTGGCCAACCATGGCTATTGGGCAATGATCCGAGACCAGCCATAGGTTGTTCTCCGGATGCCTTCACTCCAATGACGGCGCTAGGGGTTGGAGAGCAACCATTGAGGGCCATGGCAACACGCGCTCCCACCCTTCATGAGACCACTCAACACAGCATTGGATTGATGCTTATTTGGTCTTTCATCGCAATCACTGTTTTGGTCACAGCTTTCCCCTTCTTCGCGGTCTTCCACTAAGGGAGGCATGGGCTCATTGAACCATTGATGTACAAGCGCCTGTCGTTCTCACCATGAGGACACGGAAATCCCCCCCCTGAGAGGGGGTCTTTTTTTGAGGTTTTTCAATGAAGTGGATACTGCTATTGGTACTCGCTGTGATTGGCGCAGGGACCCTGATGGAGACGACGGCGACGTCGCTGATTTGGCCCGAACAAATAGGACAAGAGTTATTGATCAATTGAACTCTCTTTTTAGCCATGTAGATCGATACACATAGAGCAATTGATACGACAGTGGACTAGCCAAGTATCAGGATAAGCAAGAAGCTCGCAACCATGTCTAACACTGAAACACCATCTTTCAATCGTCGCATTGGGGGAGTGTTGATCACTCAACTTTCTTCAAAGCTTCGTCTCAACCTTATTTTTCTTCTCACATGGGGCTGGGGCGTGTATTGGATCATCAACACTAGGCAATCAGATCCCAGTATTTTCATTGCGGGCCTGCCAGCAATGATTACTATTGCTGGCATTTGGCTGGTTCTTTTAAACAGAGGTCTTGACGTAAAATGAATAGTTCAAAGCAAGCCTCATTTGAGCTACCTCGACACTTTCGCTTCTATGGATTTTTATTCTTCATGGCGGGAAGTTTCTTTCACACCATAGATTTCCTAGGTGTCGAAAATACCGTCATCTGGGGAATGGAGCTGACCTTTTTTGGTTCCCTTGCGCTGTCATTATTATTGTGGACCCGCTATGCAGTTCACAGAAGACTCTGGAAATTTCTAGTCTAGCAAAATTACATGCTTGACCAAATCACGCCATTCAAGTATCTTATTTTTTGTTGATCAATCATGGCTGAAATCCAAAAGGGTTCAAAGGTCCGAGTAAAGCGAAAGGAATCTTATTGGTATAATGAAATAGGAATTGTAGCTTCTCGAGAGAAAGAGCCCACGAAATCAAGGTATCCAATTACCGTCAGGTTCGAGAAAGGCAATTACTATGGATTGCAAGGAACGGATGGCGGCAACAATACCAATAATTTTCATGCAAGTGAATTGGATTTGATCACCGAATAAAGAGGAAATAATCATAGAAATATTGCAATATTTTTTTCCATTCTTGTCAAAATTACAGGCAGGAAAGCTCCCCAGGAAAATCTCTAATTTAATTGGCAGGCGTTCGAAGCGCCTCTTGCAATAGAAATGCCGTTGAACTTGGAAAGCTCGATAGCCTGAAAATTACTGAACCACCTCTCGATAACCTCACGCTCCTCTTTGGTGCATTTTTCGAGGATTGTCTGCAATTCGATTTCCATCACAATTTGTATTTCGTCAAATTATGGCGACACTACCCAAAGAAGACGGTGAATTTACTGACAAAGACCTGTGAAATATGTATCACGAGTGCTTTTGATAAGTAAAAACACTCATCAGGGAAATGTAGTCCCTAAAACGAAACAGTTGATACACCCCCACTACTGAACTAATTCTCTGGTGCAACCTCCTAGCTGCAATCACCAATAGCTATCGGAAGGTCATTTCAATAAAAGCTCCAAGAGGTGGGGGATTTTTCGCCTTTCTGCCACGTGCACTCTCTTCTCTACTTCTTCTCGAACTTTTTTGAATGGGAACACCTGGACGTATCCGATCACCTGGCCTCAGTAGCAATAGACGCTCAGGCCGTGGATCACCAGAGCTAAGACAAGGGTGCTTCTTGAACATGAAGGCGGGGAGCACGCGAGGTCATCCACGCAGGGCTGCGGTGGTGGCTTCGCTTGTCTCAGTCCATGCCCACGTGCTCACGAGTCATCTGCTCCAGCACGGACAGGAACTCCGATTCCTCAGGTGTGTCATCAAACCTCGTAGCGCACTGAACGCAGAAGGTGATCCACGTCGCTGCCTCAACACCACTGGCCTCGATCACCAGTTGATAAGCACGGTCGAAGTCAGCCCCATCTTTGAGGAAGCAGCCGATAGCTTTGTAGAGGGCATCCATGCCATCCACTTGTGGGTCAGCAAAGACCGCACGGATCTCGTAACTAGATGCCATCTCTTATCACCTAGCCGAGCTCAGGCCAACGGTCCAGGCATTTGCCGAAGTCAATGTCCCAGCGTTCATCCTCGATGTTCTGATCACCAGCCAGAAAGTCGTTGCAGGCTTCGAAGTCTGAGTAGTTGTCATAGATGCCGCCATCATTCAGCTGAGCCGTAATACCCGTTGGATCAAGTCCCAAACCCAAGACGATGAGCAGAGCGGTGAAGTTCAAAGAAGCCACCAACCCAACAACAGGCCGATGACGAGGCCCTTCACCCAGACCAAGGCAGCCATCTGGTATTCAGTCCAGCCAAGCTTGGCCTTGAGCCAGAAGAATGCCTTCTTGTCTGCGAAAAAGAGAGCCTTAAAAGGTCGGACGATCCACTTCTTGATCTCCAAATTCAGGCTGGTATGGCTCAACAGGTTCTAGGGGCAACGCTTCTACCTGCCCATATCTCTCATCACGTCGCCTAGTGATCTGTTTGACCTTTGCTCGACCTTATTCAGATGATCGGCGTACCAACCAGCTTTGAAGACACCGGCGAATTTTTTGCCGAATGAGTTGGCACCGTTTTCCGCGCAACGGCCGCAGGTGGCACGTTTCGCCCGCCAGTATTGTCCGGGATTCTCACGTCAGTGCCTAAATCCGCGGCTGTATTCTCAGCTGTCTGCAGGGCTCCTCATCCGACGGCTCTCCCACCCAGCCTCCTGCACCAAGGGCATGATGAAGAAAATCCTGAAGCTCCTGGATGCTCTGGAGAGAGAAGTCTTTTCCTGCTAACGAAAGTCCACCACGTTGGTACGTCTCTTTTGGCCGCTGCCATCGCGTCATCTGAAGGTCACTGCACCTCCCGCCGGGGTGAAGGTGTTTGTGGAGTCCCCAAGCCTCCATCCAATGGTTTTTTCGTTTTAACCATTGGGCGCTGAGTGTCAGCGTTCGTTTCACGCCGACACAGCAAGCAACGGCCTGACTCTCTCTCTGGCGAGCTGGGAGTCAGTTCAGCGTTAGAAAGCTCTCAACATCGCTTTATTGCCTATGTCCACTTCAAAAGAACTTCAACGTCTTCAGCTGTTGAACTACACGAAAGCCAACGGTGAAGAGCTGGTTGGACTCTCCGTAGAACTAGCTGAAGACCCCAGTGGCGGCGTACAGGTAAGGGTTCTTATGGATTCAAATGTCGTTAGCGGGGTAACAGTGGTGCCCTTGCGACAAGGCGGCTGCTGCGACTAATCAGCAGCAATCACAACTTGAGCAACATTGGTCATCACCGGCATGACCATCAGCACATGACTGGGAGCAATAAATTTTTCCTTCTTTCTCGACGGCTTTTTGAGGGGAAACAACACAGCCGCAGGGCTCACACGCGCATTGCTGGTTTGTGATTGGCATTGATTCGACGATCAACTCCCCTTTTACTAGGTCAAACAAACAACCAGTGCAACTCTGAACCGAGGGAGTTGCACTTCACCTGACAGGAGGGAGGCAGCGCCTCCAGCCTGTCTTACGCATCGTCTGCCAAGCCTCAATCGCGTTATGCCGCAGCATCCGCTGTAGCTCAGTCCGCAGCGTTCTATGGCTTCGTCTCATTTGACCGCTCTCCTCGCCAAATCCGAAGGAACCTCAGCACATGACGGGGGTGATTGTGTCTTCGGAGGTTCCTTTGCTGGGCATCTCCATCCAATGGTTAGGCAATGCCATTGGGCGCTGAATCAAGCTCTGACTCCTTTTCTTACCGGGGAGGGGTCAGTTCAGCGTTACTTCACGGGTGAATTCAAAAGGTGTATGTCGATTGAGCAATCGAGTGCCGTTGGAGCTCTCAAGTCAGATCCGGTATTTCTGCTGGTCAAAGCAGGCATGACCGTGATCGTTCAAAGGGGAGGCAACTGGCGCATGGCTGACGTGATTCACGTTATTGGCAGCGTCAGAAGCCCCAGGGTTCCAAGGTTTTTCCAGGTGGCTGACGTCAGTACTGGTGTCATCAACTGGATCAAAGCTGACCTGGTGACTCATATCTTTCCAAGGGTCTGAATCATGAAAAAGCCGGGTGCAGTTTCCCCACGCAACCCGGCTACGCACTTTTCACCGTGATGTAGCTGGACTTCGCCCTCCCCGAGGACACTCTGTTCTGGCTCAACTGTTCAGCTCGATACATGAGCTAACTGGCGCATTGACTCAGGGGCGTGGGACCCTATCCAGCAATACGCTCAGATCGCTTACCAAACCATCTCCCTCTCCCTTCATCCCTGTGTTGATAGATCAGGCAGCAGGACGATCCTGCGCCTCCGCACCTCCAAGGATGGGAGTACCGCAAAGGAAACCCAATGACAGAGCCGCCATCGCTCAACGGACACTTCATCCTGCGAATCCAGTGCTCAAACGGAGGGCAGCTCCCAGCACCCAGGCACTGAGGAGTACGACAAGCAAGACGTAGAGAAACCGTATGGACAACAGATACTCAGGCTCCTAATCCGTAGGTGAATGTCTTCACTGCATTAGAGCTCTGTTTTTAGTCAGCACCTGCCTGGTCATCATGCTGGACACCCAAGAAGCAAAAACCCCGGCATAGCCGGGGTTCTTACTGACCTTGGACGGTTCATTGTTTATAGAACGCAGCGAGGCATTAATGAGGAATTTACGCACAAAAGATACATGTCAATAGATCAAAGGGGGCCATCTCCCCTTTCGCTGATTCAACGAAAGAGAAGAATGCATTGGCCCGTCGATCCCGTCCAAGGACGACCTAGCAATCATGCCCCAAAAGGGCTCTTATTGATAGTGATAAACATTCTCAATTAATGCAAATCCGTCACTAAGTGTAAATACTCAATAATATTCAACCGTTTCGCTGCGAGGAATTAGCTCAGCTGACCGCTACAGGGTCGCGATCAGGCGAAACAGCCAGGCCACAAGGCCAGTCAAGATCAGTTGCTCAACATTCGGACGGATTCCACCGTCATCTTCACGCCAGTAGACGTCCTGTTTTCACTGTCTCAGGCCCCCTAGGACAAACCAATAGATCTATAGAGCAAATGACCGCTTGTCCGTCTACCAAGAGCTTCGACCCTTTTGAAGAATGCTCAGCTGTCTAATCGAAATTTAATGACAGCATGATGTCCTCAACCCATTAATTAAGTAACACCAAGTCCATTAAATAGCTCTTTATGAACAACAAAGGTGTGGTACAGAACTGTTCCTCCTTCGGGTTCGAGGCGCTCGCCATCTGAATTAAATCCAATACTGCATACGAGATTTCCCATCCAGCTAATTTGATCTGGACTTTGGCTTGCAGACCATTTCAACATTTGCTCAGTATGTTCAGGAAGTGAGACCGCTATCTTCTCGCAGGCTTTGGTGAGACGGTAGAGCGCCGGTGGTTTTACTGGGAGGTTGAGTGATTTCCTCAAAGAAAGCTCATCGAATATTCCGATATATCGAATATGCTCAATGATATCTAGTTCTTCATTGTCCAAACCTACATTTTTAAGTGCAATCTCGAAAGCTTCTATATTCAGCTTAGGTCGGTTAATCATGCCAGGCGTTCCTCGTAAATGCTTTCTTGTGGCGCTAAGGCCAAGTTAGCGCCAAAGGAGAAAAGAAAAGTTTAAGTTTTGAGCTGGTGCAGATAAATACGGAAATCCGACTCAGCGCATTGGCCGCTCTCACCAAAAGTCGAATTACGACGTGAGGTTTTACCTATTGAAAATTCTGCTTATTGCGTTTCAAAGGGTCAAGTCAATTTTTATAGGTACCTCTGATGAGTCAACAAAAAGAGCCAACCTGTCCGATGCCTCAACCTCAGCCCGCCTGCCCGATGAAAAGAGGAAGTTCAGAGGAGTAATCCTTATCGGATTTCAAAGAGGAAGATCAAGTAGAAAAAAGGGGGCATATGCCCCCTTTTTTATCCCGAACATCACTGATGTTCCCACTTCTTTGAGAGGACGCAAGGGTCAGCTGTTGCGGTGCAGCCAAAAAAAAGGCGGGTTCTTCACGCCCGCCTCATCCGTCTTTTTTCTTCGGGTGTCACGCCTTAGAAATCCGCAGCTCTGCGGAGCGAGAAGCTAAAGGTTCAGAACGAACGTCTGTGGACTCTGGGCCCGGCTGATGAATTGATCCCCAGCCCGCACATCCAGTCGAGCTGGCGGATGGCAGCCACCACCGCTCTTGGGTTCTTGGCCTGGCCGGCGGTCTCCAGCAAGGTCTGAACGCACAAGGCCAACATCTCTTGCCGGTCGAGGTCTGTGCCTTCGATGTCGTCATGGACCTGACGCCATGCCCGCTTGATGAGCTTGTAGCCCTGCGCTCTGGAGACCCCCCATGCCTGTCTCGCATATTGGAGACAAGCGGTGTTGGGCTCACCCGCCAGGATCATTCCCTGGAGGTGATCGACTCGCTCGGCAGTGGCTTCGGCGTTGGCTTTTGCCATGACCAGTCAGGTTCCGTATTCAGCAGGTGGGCGATCAGTTCGCGGTGGGTGATGAGCACGATCCCGGCGAAACACGGCAACACGTCGGGCAACGCGTCCGGGTATCGCCGATGAGTTGACGCAAGAAAACTTGCGACGATCCGGAGTTCGGGCGAGATCATTCATGAGGGGATAATTCCCCAAGCAAAAACCCAAAAAGAAACAACAATCCGTACTAAAATATAAGTGCGAGGGGTGCCCTAGCAATCAATAAGAGGGGGACTGGTGAATAACCGTCCTCCTTTTTATCGCCTCTTCTTAATTAAGAGCAACTGAAGGCAACTGACAACCGCTCTTTAAGCAATTAGCCTTCGCAAAAGAACAAACGCATAAGGAGGCAAGCTTGGGCAGAGTCGAGCTTCGCGACGCAAAGATCCCCAGCTTTCCAGGAATCTTTGCCGACCACTATTGGCTACTGGTGCTTCATGCCGGTGAGGACAACAAGCTTCAGAAATGTGATAGATGGGAGACATGGCAACATGCCAACTGCAACGATTCAAGCTGGGGCCACCTTCATAAGAATCTTCTAGATCCCTACCAAGGCGTTGGCAACGGGCCATCACAATTAATTCAAAAATGGATAGATAAAGAGGCTGTCTTGATAATCAAGAAAGTTGAATCCTCTCCATAAACCTATACATTCATCAATAAGTACAGATACTGGCCTGGCCCGAACAGCAATACATTCGCCCAATGGATCGTCCAAGGCAAAGCAATTCTCCGCTCAAGAGCAATAGGCAGAAACTATCCAATACCAGAAAAATATCAAGCCAATACAAACCGAAAGCAGCAGTTCTGACGACACGTTCATCCGCATCAGTCGCAAGTTGGTTTACGGCAAATTTCTTGCATATTCTTAGTTGCTTATTTTTTGCAGGAAGCCTGGCATGCGCGCTAATTCTTTATTTATTTTAGTCAGCATTGTACTGCAGCTCGTATAGACAACTACATCTGTCATCTTGACAAGATTATGGATCTTTAGGAAGCCCACTTGGTTCTCAATTCTCGCAAACGTTACTTGCCATGAGTCTGGATTGGGTCTTCCAACTTGCCTCACTGTTATTTGAGTCCAGAAAGAACTACGTCTGTCAGCGGCTTGGTAGTGGTGGGTTATCGCGCCATCAACTTTTGTGACCTTCTGAAAGCCAATCTCCTGTAGCTGAGCACTCCAATCATTTACTTTTTGTGTCATGAGCTGTAGGCTGCTAATTCTCTGATTGTGATGTCTAGTTTGGACTAACAATCAAAATTACTAAAGAAATAATGCTTCCAAAATTCATTAGATTGACTAAAAATTATTACTTCAGCTGGTGCCAAATGGAACTAATATAAAAATCAAATGCAGCCAATGAGCAATCCTAAAATTATTAATTGATTATGGATGTAACGAAGCTGTACTTAATCATTGCAAGCCTGCATAGGATGCAGCCATGATTCTCTTAAAATGTAGAGTGATCGAACACTCGCCGTGGGTTGATTGGTGTTGGATAATTCAGGGCGATGCGTTTCTGCGCTGACAATAGGAGGGAGTGATTCCGCTGGTGGTGCTGGTATCCAGGCGGACCTAAAAACCTTCCAGCATTTTGCTATCCATGGTTCTTCTGTGGTCACGTGTGTGACGGCCCAGAACAGTCTTGGTGTTACGCATGTCGAACCTCTTAGTTCTAACTCGGTAAGTCAGCAAATTAAGGCGGTTTTTTCGGACCTTGTTATTCCTGCCGTAAAGACTGGAATGTTGTATTCATCAAGTACCATCGAGACTGTTGCTGAAGAATTGCGATTATTTGATGGATCCATAGTGGTCGATCCTGTAATGGTGTCTCGAGCAGGATCAAGGCTGATACACAAGGATGCTGTCAAAAAGTATAAGGAGCTTCTGTTCCCGCTTACTACGTTATTAACGCCCAATCTTCATGAGGCTGCTCTCCTTACAAAACGCGAGATTAACGACAAAGTCGATGTAGAGAATGCGGCTCAGTACTTACTGGAACAAGGCCCTAATGCTGTGTTGATTAAAGGTGGAGGATTATCTGAACTGGTAGGTCAGGATTTTTTCTGTACTCGTGAAAATCCTGGCGTCTGGCGATCGCAACCGGTCATTGCAACGCCTCACACTCACGGGACTGGATGCACCCTCAGTTCCGCAATAACGGCGGCTCTTGTACTCGGGATCCCATTGGCAGAATCAGTGATTAAGGCAAAGATTTACTTAGACCAAGCGCTACTACAACCAGTTATCTTTGGGTATGGTCCCGGATCTGTTGGTCATAGCTTCAAATGGGCAGCTTATTGACCTGTTCCCAATTTGCAACTTTCAGCCCCAATGCATTAATGAAAGACAAATCACTCTCGCCGAAATGATTCATCCAATCCTTGTCTTTGAATGCCACGACCTGAGTCAGAAGCTTGGCTGCTGACTGTGAAGCCCAAAAAGCCTCAAGACGCTGCAGCTGGGCTTCACGCAGTACGGCAAAGATGCTGAGGATGTAGCCAATCGTCGATTAGCGTTTACAACTGCGAGAGGCACAAGTGTTGAAATCAAAAATATGGAACATCGTTGAAACCATGAGAGTATGCATCAACATAAATATTGAAGGCATTAAATCAATCTAATTTATTAAGTATCAGTCTTTCCCGATTAAACATAAACAGGCCAAATGAGAA